>Ga0302326_10032808_pt1 | contig 10334 bp, 8 predicted proteins | sample Palsa_T0_3_FD_202264 | JGI IMG/M metagenome (GOLD analysis project Ga0302326, IMG submission 202264) | Peat permafrost microbial communities from Stordalen Mire near Abisko, Sweden - Palsa_T0_3 | ecosystem: Environmental > Terrestrial > Soil > Palsa > Peat permafrost | place: Sweden: Abisko... | reverse complement strand
ACGGAGCGAAACCATCCGGAACTGGACTGAGCATGGAGCCTCTCCGGGCTGATAACGATTTCGGACGCGGGTTCGACTCCCGCCGCCTCCACCATTTATATGATTTCGGCAATACTGGACTAAAGTTATTTTGCAATCTCTTGGGCAGCGGCCAACCTCCGCCTGCCAGAATGAATGCATGGAAGCGATTGTCCTCGCCGGCGGACTGGGAACACGCCTTGCGTCAAGGTTAAATCAGACTCCCAAGCCGATGGCTCAGATTGGCGGCCGCCCATTCCTCCAGATCTTGCTGGATCAACTTATCGCTGCTGGTTGCAGCCGCATCATTCTTTCGGTCGGCCATCTGGGCGATGTAATCCTCCAGCGCTTCCAGAATCGTTATCGCGACGTCCCTATTGACTATGCAATTGAAGAAACGCCGCTCGGGACGGGTGGCGCAATTCGCTTGGCTCTAGGCCAAGCCCACGAGCCGTCAGTCCTCGTTGTGAACGGTGACACTTATCTTGAAGCGGATCCATCGGCACTGGCCAGGTTCCACCGATCTTCGGGGCGTCCTCTTACGATGGCCGTAGTTCGCGTCGACGACACCGCACGCTATGGTGGCGTTCTTATCGAGGATGACGTCATCAGTGGTTTTTTTGAAAAGGGTCGCACCGGTCCAGGTTGGATTAACGGCGGCCTCTATGCCATCGAGAAGAGTTTTATGTGGAACGCAGATCTGCCCGCGCGCTTCTCGTTCGAAACAGATGTCCTCGTTCCGTTCCTTTTCGAGATCCGCCCGGCAGCGTTTCGCTGCGATGGGTATTTCCTTGATATTGGGACCCCGGAGGACTTCGACCGCGCGCAAGTAGAGCTTACCCGGGCACACTGAATCACTCGGGTCGTCGCACATCATAGGTTGCAAAAAACGGGGATCTCTGCTTGCGCACCGGCGCGCAGCGCTCTCCTAACCGTTGCTGATCTTCCGGAAGACCGCGGAACCCCATTGATCGGGGATCTCGAACAGTAGTTCCGGCTTATCCTCTAAGAACTCTGAGGCTGCCCGCATGATCGCGTGCTCCGACTCCGATGAGTTGTAGTCGTGAAGAAAGAAGAAGCCACCTTCAGTCAGCTTTGGATAAAAGAACCGCAGGCCTGCGAGCGCGGACTGATAGAGGTCGCAGTCGAGCATGACCAGAGAGAACCGTTCGTCTTCAAGTCCTGCGGCGGTCTCGGGGAAAAACCCTGCCCGAAAGATCACATTTTGAAGATCGCCGATGAATCGACCTACACTCTCTTGTGAAGTGTCCTGGAACCGATCATCATTCGCCGCCTGCGCGTCTTCCTGGGGGAACCCAGCAAAAGTATCGAAGAGGTACAGCCGGCGCTCGGGTGCCAACGCGTGCAGGAACTTGCTCGTGCGGCCTTGATAGACGCCAAACTCCGCAAACGAGCCTTCAATGCCCTCAGTCTTGAGCCGTTGGATTGCAAGCGCAAGCGAGGCATACCGGACATCGTCGCTTAGCTCCTCAATTCGGTCTTGGACCGCTGCAGAGTAAGGCGGGTTGGTCATCGGCTTTCGGATGAATCTGGTCATTTTGCGAACTTCCGACCGGATTCTGCCCTTCATCGAATCAACATTCACTGCTGGTCTCCTTCAAACCCGTTGCATGTTTAATGCGGTTGCAAAGCGCGATTTCGACTTCAAGATCGCCAACCGCACGGCCTGTTTCGGCAAGCCATTGTGCAATTAAACCTGACTGATCGTGGACCGATTCGCCGCCATGATCCAAGCGGGCTGCAGATCACGGAGCCGGCCAAAGCGCACTGAATTGCTTGATGATGGTGGAGTCGAGCACTCTGGCCCGGCACCGGTCTCGCGTTCCATCAAAACCCGTCGCAGTGATAGTAAATGTTGCCTGTCAGGGGCGAGAACTGGAAGGTCACAGAGGTGAGCGAGATACTAGAGACATAAGGCGCTTCGGCCAGAGAGACCCCTGCAGTGGCAACACAGAATATGGACTTGGTCCATGCGCTGCCTGCGAAGGAGATGGTGAGAGAAGTGGCGCCGTTCAGGGAAACAGCGCCGCCGGTGTTTGTGCTGTGAGGAAGGACTGTGCCGGTGCTGGCGACAGGAAGAGGACCCGTTTGCTGCGTTTGGCCGACGGCGAGTGTTGTTGCGCGCAAGGGAGCGGGTGTATCGGCGCCACCAACAGTGCCGGTGGCGCGTGAACCGCTTGAAAGCGAAAAGGGTGCGATGCCAGGCGGGCCATTCGGGTCAAAAGTTGCCCCGATAATGTTGTTTCCAGTTGCCGAAGCGAGCTCCTGCACCCCGTAGGTCGAGTGCCCGTTGCCGGTGTGAAAGGCGAGATCTGCGACCACATTGCTGTGAGCGTGCCCCTCGAAACTGATGAAGGCTGAGGCGGTTCCATTGTTGCCGGGTTGAGTGACGCTTCCGCCCACGATGGTGTTGTCGGCCGCGTAGCTGTCGCTGCTATCGACGAAGCGATAGTTGTTCCCAACTGTATTGTCGTTCACGCAGGCGATGAATTTGTTTCCAAAGCCGCCCCGGATGAGGACCTGTGCTGATCCTCCGCTCCCTCCTCCGAAGTAATTCCCGATAAATATCTCGCCTCCATCTCCGATGATGAGACCTTCCAATCCGTTCCACCCGCCATTGGATTGCCAATAGACGTTGTGAAAGATGCTGTCCGGTTGAGTAAACACTGCACCGTGGGACCACTGGTTGAATGCAACCCAGCCGTCGGCCCAATCCAACCAGCTGTTGCCATTCGCGTAAACAGCGGCGTGTTCCCAGGGGCCATCCGGGCCGCTACCGCCGAAGCCGGATATCTGAAAGTTCCGCATAGTGAGCGACGGTCCGTAAGGTGGCGGGTTCTTCTGGTTCGTCCGGCCCGGCTGCCAATTAATCGCCATTAGGTGATTGGTGCTTGTGGCAAGGTTGTTATTGGGGTGCAACCAGTCGTTATGCTTCGAGTCCGTTCCCTCGTTTCCATCCAGGCGCATTCCTCGAATCGTGACCCCGCGCGCGGGAGTGGTCGAGTTTTGAATCATCGCGCATGTTCGCGCGATGCCGACCCCCGGATTCGCCATGAGAACCGTGGTCCACTGACCGTCGCCTTGGAGGGTGACATTGTTCGGCAAATTGAGAAGACCGTATCCGCGGGTTGCGGTCGAAGCAGAGCAGTCGTCCGTGCCGCCCGAAGAGGCACCCAGCATCCAGATATTGGTCCCGCTCGAGGAGAAGGAAACGGTGCCTCCGGCCGGCGGAAGTGCGGCAATCGCCTTTCGAATTGCCGCGACGTTGTCGGTACCCTGATAACAGCCCATCGGGGCGTGGTTACCGCAGGCACCAGCCACGTAAGCACCATCAGCGACCGCGCCGCAGTCGAGAACGTTTACCACGCCGAGTTTCGGCGTGCATGGTTCGGTTGTTTCGACTGTGCCTGCCTCGTCGGTGCGGATCGGAGGCGCGGCGCGGGCAGCTGGCTGGTCGAGGGTTGAGAAAGCAACTGGCCGCGCCGGATGGCTCAGGGAAGCAGGAGGTTCTGGGACTACGGCAACACGCGAGGTGATTAGGTTTGTCTGTGAAGGCGCTAGAGCTTTGCAGAGCAGAAGGCAAAGGGCCAACGATCCCAGCCTGACAGTCACGAGATTTCCTCCCTCGACACTGCAACTATTCCTCCCACCGCGCGCGGGCGTTTAGCGGTTTGATGACGGTGCGACATGCAATCGCACTTCAGGGGCAAGTCATAGAATAGAGTAAGTTCGACATGCCAAGGAATTCTCAATGCTAATTCGATCCCGAGCCCCTCTGCGCATCGGTCTTGCCGGGGGAGGTACGGATGTTTCTCCCTACTGCGACGAGTATGGAGGCGCGATTCTGAATGCCACGATTGGGCATTACGCCTATGCCTCCATCGAACCACTTGAAGAGCCTCTGGTCCGGTTCACCTCTTGTGATCAGGATCAAAGCGCGGAATACAAGTCGATCGCGCAGCTTGAACCTGACGGCCGCCTCGACCTGCTCAAGTTTGTCCATAACCACGTGGTTCGCGAATTCAACGGCAGCAGGCCGTTGAATTTGCACCTTTTGACGCGTTTGGACGTTCCCTCGGGTTCAGGACTCGGCGGGTCTTCAACCCTCGTGGTGGCCGTGCTCAAGGCTTATTCGGAATGGCTAAACTTCCCGTTGGACGACTACGAGCTGGCGTCCCGCGCTCACAAGATTGAACGCGAGGAAGCGGGTTTACGAGGGGGACGCCAGGACCAGTATGCGGCAGCATTCGGCGGGTTTAATTTCATGGAGTTTGGCAGTGGAGGCCGCGTGCTCGTAAATCCCCTGCGTGTCAAGGAAAGTGTCATCAGCGAACTTGAAGCATCGTTGCTGCTCTACTACACCGGCGATTCACGCGCGTCGGCCGCGATCATCGACGAGCAATCGCGCAATGTGGAAACGCATAATCGCGATGCGATTGAAGCCATGCACCAGATCAAGCAAGAATCGTTCCGGATGAAAGAAGCCTTGCTTCGCGGAGATTTTCCGCTGCTCCACGAGGTTCTGCGTTCCAGCTGGGGCGCCAAGAAACGTATGGCAAGCCATATCGTGAACGAGAAGATCGAAGATCTCTACTCACGCGCGCTGAAGGCCGGGGCATACTGCGCACGCATCTCGGGCGCAGGCGGCGGCGGATTCATGATCTTTCTTGCCGATCCGATGCGAAGAGTCCGTTTAGCAGAAGAACTACGCAGTTACCAAGAGAACGGAATAGTTTACGGTTGCCATTTCACCAATGTTGGCGCGCAGGCTTGGCGCGTCAATCAAACGGCAGCAAATGTTTGAAACTAGCGCAATGCGAAGCCTCTTTTGATTGCAAACCCCTTGGATCCAAACCCCCGCTATCGATGACCGTTGGACCTAACGGAGAGCCAGACATGCCTAAGCCGATCTCTCAGCAGCGAACCGGCTTCCATAGCATGCAGAGCGGTAATGTCGTTGCTGCTGGAGCCAGATTATGCTTTCACGACGATGCCAAGCCTATTGAGATCGATACGTAGGGGCAAATGGTAACTAGAGACAAACTCAGTGAAGGCCTGATGAGCGCCATCGTAATTCGTGTTGGGATCGCAGTCATCGGCGACAAGAATGCCTCCGCTCGAGAGGAAGGAGAAGACTTCTTTGAGAGCCGATTTCATCGGGAGGTACAAATCAAGATCGACCAACGCAAACGAGATAGGTGCGACTGTTGAATAGTCAAATTTGGCTGCGTCCGCTTGTATTGAGATCACCTTGTCGAACCCGTTAAGGCGCATCGTTTTGTCGAACCACGATCTACTGTTTGAAGCGAATCCATAAATTTCCGAGAGCTTCTTGCCGCGCCTTGTCACTTCGTGGGCGAGATCGGAATCCGTAAAACCCCCGAAGGTATCAACAGCATAATAAGGTTTTTCGATTTGCAGGTCTTTCATGTGTTTGTTGAGCCAGATCGTTGTCTCACCCTTGAAGCATCCGATCTCGATAATCGATCCCGGTACCCCCGCCGTCTGATCCAATAGATCGATCAGGCGGCAAAGATGCGCCGGTACGTAGGTGCTCCGGTAGCGGGGAGCAAAATAGCGAAAGAGAGGAGTCGCATATACAACCGATCGCACCAGACTCTTGAAGGGGTTTCCCTTGGGCATTGGGGAAAGCCTAGCACTCGGCCCATTTACTGAGCAAGCTTGCGGGTACACCTTGTGCTGACGTCGTGATGGTCGCAGCGCGGTCACCTGCAACTGCACGAACCGTCATCCTGGATACCCGAAGTGCAACGTCCCAAAACAATCGGCGGTCCCGGCGAAAGAATACAGGCAGCGCGGTTCGAGACTGCACTTGAGGAGGGCATCGCCGTCATTTGATCGCCGTTGTTCAGCGTAAAGCTCGGCGCGTAAACATTCCCTCCGAAGAAGGTCAAACCGCCATATTTCGTATTGATATTGAGTGTCTTGCCAAGAGGCCTGTCTTCTTGGTGACTTTCGATCCAGCTATTCGAATAACCATTGACGCCGAAGTCCAGGTCTGCCGCACCTTGGTTGCGAACTCTCCACGCATAGCCTGTGCCGGCGTCGGGAATAGTTGAAGAACCTACGGTTCCCGACTGCGAGAAGGTGAAATTGGGACCAAAGACGTCTCCACCGAAGTTTGTGGCTCCGCCATATTTGGTATTGATATTCAGCGGCTTTCCGGTCGTCGTTCCATTCTGGTAGCTTTCGATCCAGCTATCGGTGGAACCGTTGGCGCCAAAATCCATGTTGATGGCTCCCTGGTCCTGCACGCGCAATGTGTAGCCGGCGCTCGCATCCGGATAACTTGCCGACCCCAATGTTCCGGATTGAGTCACCGTTAAGTTAACGTCTGTTTGACTGGGCGTCGCACTTCCGCCGCCCGGACCTTGATAGGTCGACAGTGTAGGCCAGTTTCCAGCCTGGTCGTGCACAACATAGGTGAAAGGTGAATTGCGCTGAAGATTTATGGTTATAGGTGGGAGTGTATGTGTGTACCCACTTGCAGTCGTGTCGCTGATCCAGTTCGTCTGCCCTGCGCAATTCACATTTCCACAGAATACTTGCATGTTGTCGAAAGAGATGAAGCTTGTCAGGCCGGGGGCACTCTCCGTAATAGAAACGATAGGGCTGGCGCCGCTGGCAAAATCGATGTCCTTAAAGGCGACATGGGCCGCATTGTGAATTGATACGTAGGGTGAGCTCGGCGTGCCTCCCGCGCAATCCTGATTCCAGATGCGCTCGAAGATTACGTCACTCACACCCACAGCGCCGCTTCCCGTGGGATCGCCATCAATCTTGAGCATCGGCGCGCCCGGTCCGCGGCAGGACATCTCGCCACCGACAATCCCCGGACTCGTTGGGATCTGATATCCAGCCTCGCCTCCAGAGATATAGACAAGCGCTCCGGTGACCTGATTTGCTCCGCGGAGTTCATTGTTTAGGAACATTATCCCGCCACCCGTTCCCCAGCCAATGTGCCACACGTAGGTGACGTTTGGACCAGCGAAGAAGTTATTGTTGGCGATGAGCGATGGCGTCGTAATACCTTCGAAATCTCCCACCGCAGTAACCGTGGCACCGCCAGGCTCGAACGTAATCCCCTGCAGACTGAACATGTCTTGTCCGCGACCCATATCCAGCGCCCCGGAAGTCACCATCGATGCCATGTTGGCTGACGCCCCGGCCAGGACCTGGCAGGTAGAAAGCACTCCATTGATCGATCCAGAACTGGCCGCGCCGAGGCACTCCAGTGAGCTGCCCTCTCTGATCTTGATCCCCGCACTTCCGTCCGTGATGTTTTCCTGGATCGTGCTTCCAGGCAACATAATCACCTTGATGCCGGGTCCATAAAGAAGACCAACATTGAGGGTCGATGTGATGACGTCCGTGTATCCGGCACTCAGTACGATCGTTCCGCTGCGACCGCCGAGTGCCGTTTCCGCGTCCGAAATATGGGCATACATCCCAGTACCGGTACCCACATAAAACGCGCCGTTTGGGGATTGAGCGCTAAGCGCCAACTGTATTGTGCATGCTAGTGTGACAACCAAGAATACTCTTATAGGCCCGTTCACATATTCCTCCGACTGTTGCGCCCAAGGAGCTTGCGCCTCAGGCGATTTCTCTCTCTTCGTTCGTCTTCAGTGTCACTTGTGGCACGCCGGAACAATCCCGTAGGTAATAGTGATTACAGCCACTAGTCTATTTATTTGATGCGCTCACTCTGTGGAAGTGAAGCCCATATCACCGATTCAAATCCATAAAGTGCCCATGTTGCCATTGTGGAACGTCGTGATAGTGCACAAACTGGCTCAAGCAGCAGACCGAAACATGTAAGCAAGAATGGTCTGTAGCGCTTCGAGGAGAATTCAATTCGGAATTTAGCACTCTGAATTGAACTGCAAACTAGGCCCCAGGCCGGAACTTGATGATGAGTTTTGTCATCATAAAAATTCAATGTTCCAGCCCGCCTGGGGAAGTCGACACTTTCTTCGCAGGGAAATGAGATGTAAAGCCTGCCGCCGGGTTTCAACGCTTTCAGCATGGCGCTGAGCACTCTTTCAGGCTCATCGCAATGCTCTATATTGTGACTGGATATTACGGCGTCCATGCGACCTTCGAACTCTTCGATGGCCTCGGCAAAGCGCGTAGGTTCGACTACCTGGTACCTATCCGCAAACTGTTCGGGGTGCGCCTGGTTGTAATCGCCGACATCCAGTCCCACGTATTTTATGTCCGGCCGAAGTGTTTTCGCTTTCATTGGTGAGGCGTTTCCGCAACCCACATCGAGCGTTTCGGCATGGGGCGGAAGAGATTTCATAAACGCCATCTTGCCTCGACTTTTTAACATAGAATGTAGCTTCATTTTGAAGCGAATTGTCATTGAGAGAGAGCCTCACACATTGAATGATTCTAAACTGTTCAGAATTGAGCACAGGTCGCGCCGGTCCAGCTAAATTTCTTATGGGCGGCGTAAAATCCGCATAATCATGCCGATAACAGCATGTCCCGCCGCCCTGCCTTGGCGTTTTCGCCAATGGAAAGTTAACGCTGGACAGCCTACCTTTGCAAAAACTGATGGGGCAACCGCCCTGGTACGAATTTCAAAATGGCGTGGCCCGTTATCGCGGCGATACGCACGGTTTCAACACGGTGCAGAGCTACGCGGCACTCCAGTTTTTAGAGTAAGCGATTGAAGTTCCTTTCAATTACCCACAAGTTGCACTCCGATCATGATGCCCAGTCCTATGTCGGTGAGTCGTGACATACCTCTCCAAATTACGGTGTTGCCCGGTGGGGGATCGTGTGCGCGAGCGAGATAGCCACCTAATCGGGCAAGCTTCGTGATGTAGTGCGCAAGAGGTGCTGTTTGATTCCGCGCAGGTTTATCGGGCACCAATTCGTCCAACAGATATTGGTCAAGTTCTGTAAAGGCCTCATGAGGCGATGCTTCCGGCCGTGCGCGATTGAGCATGGTGATCCAGAAGATTCTCCAACTCAGGATGCATAGGATCGCAATGAGGTTTACAAGTCGCTCCGCCGTTCTCAGCTTCGCTTCTTCCGCCCTGCATCCGGACTTCAGGATTTTGTGGAAGGTCTCGATCTTCCATCTCTGCGCGTACCAGTCAAGTTTCTCGGCAGCTTCCTGACGCGTGCGCACAGGCAGATCGGTAAGCAGTTTCCAGTCGATCTTCTCGCGATCTTTCGGAGTATCTCTCTCGCTGGCGTGGATCGCCGTGAGGATCAGTTCCGGATAGTCTTTCTGCTTGCCGATGGGTGGGCGGACCACCATGCGTCGACAGCGAATTTCAAGAACCGCGGTAAAAAATTCCCCTCGCTTGTTCCGCACCTGAACACGATGCAGTCCCCGAACTGGAGCCTGTTTCATTGCTTCGCGAACCGTATGTTCGCCATCTCCGGCCCGCCGGTCGACGCAGGTGCGCACCAGAAAATGGGTGCCTAGATGCTGAGCCAGACAGAACAGTTCGTAGATGTCGCTCTCCCGATCTCCGATGTGCACACAGCGTCCAGGGTCTGCCAGTAATTCCGTGGACTGTCTCAGGTTCTCCAACCAGCGAATGCTCTCTTTCTTTTCGATCGGTACACGCGTCGGATTAACCCGTCGCTTCAGCGCATTCGCGCCGTGAAACTTGTCTCGGTTCCAGAATTTGATCGCCGCCAGACCCAGTGGCAGCCCTTCGCGGGTGGCTACCAAACTGGAGTGCATCAGAATGCCGCAACTGGTGTAAAGCCCTGCACGCCCTTTGTGGCCTGCAGGTATCTTCTTCAGGATTCCGATCGATGCGGTATCTTCGTGCCGATAAGACAACTCCGTCGTGTCGTGAAGAACCAGAAGGGGGAAGCCACGGCTAGCGGAAAATCTCTCGCGCGTGCAGGCAAAATGACCGGCGAGAATATTGAATTCGCTGATCCGTTCGTTGCCAAAGAAGCGGTAGGCCGCCTTGGTGTTGGCCCAGTCCTGACAAGCCCACGGCGTGGTCGCACCTACTCTACTTGACAACTGCTCCAAAAGTTGTCGCAGTCGCTTGCCATGCCGAACATCCTCAAACTCGCATCCCACCACTTCATTGTCTATCCATTCTTCCGACCGGAAATCCGCAGACGACTCCCGGCATTGCACACCTTGACCCTGTCGCAGTTTCCTCATGGCAATCACTTCGCCATGCATCGTCCTCACAGCGTAAGTATCTGGCTTGAGGCAGAATACGATCCATCAATAACTATCCAAACCCACCCCGAATTGTGGGTAATTGAAAGTCCAAGAATGC
>Ga0302326_10032807_pt1 | contig 10334 bp, 8 predicted proteins | sample Palsa_T0_3_FD_202264 | JGI IMG/M metagenome (GOLD analysis project Ga0302326, IMG submission 202264) | Peat permafrost microbial communities from Stordalen Mire near Abisko, Sweden - Palsa_T0_3 | ecosystem: Environmental > Terrestrial > Soil > Palsa > Peat permafrost | place: Sweden: Abisko... | reverse complement strand
CCGGTGGGCCCGGTGACCAGCAGGATGCCGTGCGGCTTGTGGATCAATTCGTCGATCAGCTGCTGCGTGTGCTCGCCCATCCCCAGGGAGTCGAGGTCGAGCCGGCCGGCCTGCTTGTCCAGCAGACGCAGCACCACGCGCTCGCCGTGTCCTGAAGGAATGGTCGAGACGCGAACGTCCACCGCGCGGCCGGCGATGCGCAGGCTGATGCGTCCATCCTGCGGCAGGCGTTTCTCGGCGATGTCGAGCTTGGACATGACTTTGATGCGCGAGACTACCAGCGGGGCGACGCCGCGCTTGGACTGCAACACTTCTCGCAGGATGCCGTCGACGCGAAAGCGCACCACCAGGCGATTCTCGAACGGTTCGATATGAATGTCGGAGGCGTTCTCGCGTATCGCCTGGGTCAGCACGGCGTTGATCAGGCGGATGATCGGCGCATCGTCATTGCTCTCGAGCAGATCGGCCTGCTCGGGCAGCTCCTGTGCCAGCTGCCCCAGATCGGTGGTGTCCTCCAGGCCGATCTGCATCGACTCGCCGCCGCCTTCATAGGTCTTGCGCAGCAGCTCGTCGAAAGTCTCGCTGTCCACGGCCGTGAGCTTTACCGGCAGGCGCAGAAAGCGTCGGGCCTCCGCCAGCGCCACCGGCGAGGCGGGCGCGCGATAGACGCAATCGGCTATGCCGCCCTCGATGCCGCGCACCAGCACGCCGTGGCGCCGGGCAAACGTAAATGGCAGCCGGTTATCGGTGGCGACGCGTTCGGCGACCGCGCTCATGGCGGTGCTCCCGGGCCGCCTGGCGGGGCAGGGGTGTCGGGCGAGGCGCTGGCGCCGGTGAACGGCGTCGCCTGGGCCGGCACCGCGGGCGCATCACCCGAGGAGCTGGCGCCGCTGTTCGCTTTTTTCAGCTCGTGCTGGCGGTCGGCGTCGGTCTCGTCGGGGCTGAGCGCGCCGCCGTTGGTGCGGCCGTTCTCCATCGCGGGCAGCGGGTCTGCGGGCTGGAAGGGCTGCAGCGGTATCAGGCGCGAGTCCTTGTTCAGGATGCGCTGCTGATCGCGAACATAGTCGTACTTAGCGTCGGTCTCGACCGCCGCCTGGGCATCATTGCGCAGGATATGCGGCTGCAGAAAGATCAGGAAATTGGTCTTGGTTTTCTCGGTATTGCGCGTGCGAAAAAATTCGCCAATGATCGGGATACTGCCCAGCAGCGGCACTGACTGCTCGGAGTTGGTGACGCTATCCTGGATCAGGCCGCCGAGCACCAGGGTAGCGCCGTCTTTAATGAGCACGCTGGTGGTGATCTCGCGCTTGTTGGTGATCAGGTCGACCGCACCCTGGGAGCTCGCGGCCAGGCTCGAACTCTCCACCTGCAGCTTGAGCAGCACGGTATCGCCTTCGTTGATGGTCGGCGTCACGGTCAGGATGGTGCCGACCTCCTCGCGCTGAATGGTCTGGAAGGCGCTGCCGGTGCCGTTGGTGGTGGAGTACTGGCCAGTCAGGAACGGCACCTCCTGCGCCACTTCCATCTTCGCCTCCTGGTTGTCGCGCGTGACCACCGAGGGGGTGCCCAGGATGTTGGTGCGCGAATCGCCCTGCAGCGCCCGCACCATCATCGCAAAATTGATGCCGGAGGCCTTCAGCCGGCCGATGCCGATAGTAGCGCCATTGAGCGTGGCATCCGACAGGCCGGTGCCGCTCGCGGCGGCGGTCGTACCCGTCGTGGTAGACGATGCCGAAGAACTGGCGCTCAGGGCGCCCTCCACCAGATCGACGATCGAGCTGCCGGCGACCGGCGAGACAAAGCCACCGACCCCGACGCTGTTGGCAGAGCCGTCGATGGCCCAGTTCACGCCCAGATCGGCGGTCTTGTCGACCGTGACTTCGGCAATGATGGCTTCCACATATACCTGGGGGCGGCGGATATCGAGCTTGTCGATCACGGCGTTGAGCGCGCGCATGCTGCGCTGGCCGGCGGTGATGACCAGGGCATTGTTGGCCTTGTCGGCCCAGATGGTGGCCGTGCCGCCCGCGAGTGACAGCGTGGTTGGCCCGGTGCTCGGCGCCGCGCCCGATGATGCCGCGGGCAACGGGCTGGTGTTGCCCTGGGCGTTCGGCTGCGGTTGGTTGGTCGGCTGGCGATTGAGCAGGGCGGCCATGGCCGCGGTCGAGCCGCCACTGCTGGTGCCCGACATCTGCTCCTTGAGCCGGGTCGCCAGATCCTCGGCGTCGGAGAAGCGCAGATAGCGCACCTGGGTTTCGCTGCCGGTATCGACCGGCGTGTCGAGGTGCATGACCAGGTTCCTGACACGCATGCGCACGTTGTCGTCGCCGCTGAGCAGGATGCTGTTGGAGCGATCGTCGGCGACGATCTTGAAGCTGCCGCCGGTCTCGCCGGTCTGGGCCAGCAGCGAGTTGAGTACGCGCGCGGTGTCGGCAGCCGTGGCGCTGTGCAGCGTGATTACATCGACATCCGGATTTCCGACTTCATCGATGCGCGCGATGATGCGCATCATGCGATTCACGTTACTGGCGCGGTCGGAGATGATCAGGATATTGGCGCCGGTCACGGCCGAGAGCTGTGCGGTCTGCGGCATCAGCGGCCGCAGCACCGGCACCAGCTGTGCGGCGCCGACGTTCTTGACCGCAAGCACCTGCGTCACCAGTTCGTCCGAGGTCGAGCTCACGGTGCGCGGCAAGTCATTGGAAGGATATTGCCGCATGTTGGCATCGGGGATGATCTTGATCACGTCACCTGCCGGCACGGCGACGAAGCCATGCACCTGCAGGATCGCGAGGAACGCCTGGTAGAACTGATCGGGCGTCATCGGTGTGGACGACAGCATCGTCACCTGCGCCCGAACGCGCGGATCGATGATGAAGTTCTTGCCGGTCGCCATGCTGACCGCTTCGATGATCTGCGTTATGTCGGCATCCTTGAAATTCGGGGTAATGCGCTGCGAGTTCGACTGCTCGCCGGCCGCTGTGGTGCGCTGCGGGCTCTGCTGCGCGCCCAGGGCCATGGCGCCCAGGGCGAGCGCGGCGATCGCGATCGCGATATGGCGGCGCATGCGCCGCGCCCGGACGATCGGTGGTCTATGGGACATCAGTGGTCGTTCCTGTAGTCGTTCGACTGCTCGTGGACGGTGCGAGTTCTATCGGTCGCGTTCGCCGCTGCTGCCGCTGCTGCTGCTGCCGTTGGGCGCAGCCTGCGCGTCGGTGCCGGGCGCGGCATTGCCGGGCGCAGCAGTGCCGGGCGCAGCGGCGTTCATATTGCCTGCCGTCCCGGGCAGGCCGCCGGGCGCAGTGCTCAGATTCGGACTGACAGCGGGCCGGCCTCGATTTACCGGGCCCCCGCCGGCCCCCGCGCCTGCTTGATCGCCACTTTGCTGCCCGGGGGCGGCATTGTCACCTGAATCCTCGATATTCAGGTTTGCCAGATTAAGATTGACCTCCTGGGGCTGCCCATTGCGCGACACCGTGACCGTCGCCGTGGCCGACGAGGACAAGGTCTGCAGTACCTCCATCGCCCGCGCGGCATCATCCAGTGCCGTGCCGTTGACCGCTTCGATCAGATCCCCGGCCTTGAGCCCGAGCTGGGTGAAGGCGCTGGTGCCGTGGGCGCCGCCCGGGAAGATCCGATAGCCGCTGAGTTTGCCCTGGTTGAACACCGGCTGGATGCGCACCAGGCCGGCCAGCACGCTTGAATTCTCGCGCGTCTGGCCCTGAGACTGGCGCGGCAGGCCGCCGGCTGGCGGTGCTGCGTTCCTGCCGATCGTCGCTGTACGCGGCAGCATGAGTGTCTCGAGACCGCCGTTGCGCTCGAGCAGTACCCGATCGCTGTACACGGCGTGCAGGTGCACGCCGCCGGGAATCGCGGCGCCGACCGCATAGAGTTTCCCGGCCGCCGCGTTCTCGCCGATAATGGCCCGACCTTTGCCGGGGTCACTCTCGGCGATGACCCCCGCCAGGATCAGCGGCATACTGGTGGCCGGAGCGTCCGAGCTGCTGGCCGCAGCGCTGGTGCCAAACAGATGCGCGTTGACGATGGTGGCGAGTTGCAGCGTCGGGTTGACACCTGGCCGCACCAGTGCGGGCGGGGGGCCGGTGCCCGGCGGCGGCAGGTCGGGGCCGTGGCCCAGGGCGCGGGTCAGGATCACAGCGCCGTCCAACGCCAGGGCGAGGACCAGCAACAAGACAATAAGCTGCGCTCCACGCTCCGCGAACAGGCGCGCCAGCCCCTGTACGGACTTGAGCTCATCGATCCAAGTTATCGCGCTGGCCAACTACAAGCTCCGGGGGAGCGCTCAGGTATGACATGATAAGGCGCACTCGTTGACGCTCTCAAGTGTTTGTTTCAGCTAATTTCTTTTAGTTCCGTGCGTCGCTCAATGCCGACAGCCTCGGGCGATCCCATTGGAGATACACCGATGCGTCGCAGTGGATTAGACTTCAATGGCAGACGCGCTGCAGATCCGCTGCGATTTTGTGACGGGGCGGCCTTCACGTGACGGAGCACAGAGCATCTAATCGCCCCGAGCATGGTGTAATTGTCGAGGAGGCTCCGCCGGAGACGGCGCAGCCGCCGCTGTACCGCGTCATACTGCTCAACGATGATTACACGCCGATGGAATTCGTCGTGGAAGTGCTCGAACGGTTCTTCGCCATGGATCGGCCAACCGCGACGCGGGTGATGCTGGAGGTGCATACGCGTGGCAAAGGTGTATGTGGAGTCTTTACATACGAAATCGCAGAGACCAAAGTGTCGCAAGTGACCAGTTACTCGCGCGAACACCAGCACCCGTTGCTGTGCACGCTCGAGGAAGCCTGAACCACCCGCGGGAGAGACGGAGCAGTGTTGTCGAGCGAGCTCGAATTTTGCCTTAACCAGGCCTTCCACCAGGCGCGCGGCGCGCGCCACGAATTCCTTACGGTCGAGCACTTGCTGCTCGCAATCCTCGATGCGCCCAAAGTGCGCGAGGTGCTCGAGGGTTGCGGCGCGGACATCGAGCGCCTGACCGCAGACCTCAAGCAGCACGTGGAGAGCAATACGCCGCGACTTGCGCCGAGCGAGGAGCGCGAGGTGCAGCCGACGCTCGGCTTCCAGCGGGTACTGCAGCGGGCCGTCTTTCACGTGCAGTCGAGCGGCAAGAAAGAGGTTGGCGTCGTCAACGTGCTGGTGGCGATCTTCAGCGAGAAGCAGAGCCACGCGGTATTCCTGCTGGCGCGCGCCCAGGTCACCCGGCTCGACGTCGTTAATTTCATCTCCCACGGCCTGTCGCGCACCGGCGAGTCGAAAGCCGACAAGGAGCGCGATGACGCCGGGGTCGAGGGCGAGCGCGATAACGAGTCGGGCAGCGCGCTGGAGAAGTACGCGGTCAATCTCAATGCCCAGGCCCAGGAAGGCCGCATCGATCCGCTGATCGGCCGCAAGCTGGAAATCGAGCGCACCATCGAGATCCTGTGCCGCCGCCGCAAGAACAACCCGCTGTACGTCGGCGAAGCCGGGGTCGGCAAGACGGCGATCGCTGAAGGGCTCGCGCGCCTGATCGTCGAAGGACGCGTGCCCGAGGTGCTCGCCGACTGCACCATCTACGCGCTCGACATGGGCGCGCTGATCGCGGGCACCAAATACCGCGGCGACTTCGAAAAGCGCCTCAAGTCGGTCGTTAACGAGCTCAAGAAGCAGCCGGGCGCGATTCTGTTCATTGACGAGATTCATACGGTGATCGGCGCCGGGGCGGCTTCCGGCGGCGTCATGGACGCCTCCAATCTGATCAAGCCGGTGCTGGCCAACGGCGAGATCCGCTGCATCGGCTCGACCACGTACCAGGAATATCGCGGCATCTTCGAGAAGGATCACGCGCTCGCGCGGCGCTTCCAGAAGATCGATGTCGCCGAGCCGTCGGTGGCCGAGACGGTGGAGATCCTGATGGGGCTGAAGCCGAAATTCGAGGAGCACCACGGCATCGAGTACGCCGACGAGGCGTTGCGGGCGGCGGCCGAGCTGGCCGACCGGCACATCAATGAACGGCATCTGCCCGACAAGGCCATCGACGTGGTGGACGAAGCCGGCGCGCGGCTGCGCCTCAAGCCGGTGGGCGAGCGTGAGGCGCGCGTCGAAGTCGCGCAGATCGAGGACGTGGTGGCGCGCATGGCGCGCATCCCGGCCAAGAACGTGTCGGCCTCGGACCGCGATCTGCTCAAGAACCTGGAGCGCAATCTCAAACTGGTGATTTTCGGCCAGAATCAGGCCATCGAGACCCTGGCGGCCGCGATCAAGATGGCGCGCTCCGGCCTCGGGGATCAGCGCAAGCCCGTTGGCAGCCTGTTATTCGCCGGCCCGACCGGCGTCGGCAAGACCGAGGTCACGCGGCAGCTGGCGATCGCGCTCGGCATCGAATTCATCCGCTTCGACATGTCCGAATACATGGAGCGGCACACGGTGTCGCGCCTGATCGGTGCCCCGCCGGGGTACGTCGGCTTCGATCAGGGCGGCCTGCTTACCGAGGCGATCGCCAAGCACCCGCACTGCGTGCTGCTGCTCGATGAGATCGAGAAGGCGCACTCGGACGTATTCAACCTGCTGCTGCAGGTGATGGACCACGGCACGCTCACCGACAACAACGGCCGCAAGGCCGATTTCCGCCACGTCATCATCGTCATGACCACCAACGCCGGCGCCCAGGAAATGAGCCGGCCATCCATCGGCTTCACCCATGCCGACAACACCACCGACGGCATGGAAGCGATCCGGCGGCTGTTCTCACCGGAGTTTCGTAACCGGCTGGATGCGGTCATCCAGTTCGCGCCGCTCGATGAGGCGACCATCGAGCGCGTGGTGGACAAGCTGTTGATCGAGGTCGAAGCGCAACTCGAGCCCAAGGGCGTCGTGCTCAACATCGAAGAGGCCGCACGGCGCTGGATTGCGCAGAAGGGATATGACCCGAAGATGGGCGCGCGGCCGATGGCGCGGGTCATCCAGGAGCACATCAAGCGGCCGCTGGCCGAAGAGCTGCTGTTCGGCAAGCTGGTGGGCGGCGGCCAGGTGCGAGTGTCGGTGTCGGCCGATGAGAGCGCGCTGCAGCTGGAATACGCGCCGGCGGCGCAGACGGAAGTGACGGCTTAGCGTCCCACTGCCGGCCGCGATACGAGCGGCCGTGCGCCTGGCACTCGCGGTCCTGGCGCTCGCGCCAATGGCGCTTGCGGCGTCAGCGGCCGCGGTAGACGATGCGGCCCTTGGACAGATCGTAAGGCGTCATTTCGACCGTCACCGCATCGCCGGTCAGGATGCGGATATAGTTTTTGCGCATCTTTCCGGAGATATGCGCGGTCACGAGGTGACCGTTCTTCAGCTTCACGCGGAAGGTCGTGTTCGGCAGGGTCTCGACGACCTCACCTTCCATCTGGATGGCGTCTTCTTTGGGCATGCTGCGCTGCGTAGCCTAAGGGGCGCGAATTTACGCATAAAGGGCGGGGGCAATGCAATGCGAGTCGCCTCCCGCGTCTAGGCGGGCTGCAGAAAGCGCAAAAACTGCCGCCGCGGCATGGCGCGGCTGCCGAGACTGCGCAAATGGGCCGACGGCAGCTGACAGTCGATCAGCTCGATGCCAAGCGCTGCGCTGCGCTCGACCAGACCCGCGAGGGCCGCCTTGGAGGCGTCGGGTTCGCGGCTGAACATCGATTCGCCGAAAAACACCCGGCCGAGGCGCACGCCGTAGACGCCGCCCACGAGGCGGTTCGCGCGCCAGATTTCATAACTGTGAGCCAGTCCGCGCTGATGCATGCCGCAATACGCCGCCGACATCTCGGAGGTGATCCAGGTGCCGGGGCTGCGTGCACGCGGCGCGGCGCAGGCGGCGACCACTGCCGGGAAGTCGCGATCCTCGAGCCACTCGAAGCCGCGCGTGCGCAGGCTGCGAGCGAAGCGGCGGGAACGATGAAATTCCTGTGGCAGCAGCACTTCGCGCGGATCGGGCGACCACCACAACACCGGTTGGCCGGGCGAGTACCAGGGGAAGATGCCGCGTTCATAGGCCGCCAGCAGCCGCTCGAACTTCAGATCCCCGCCAGCGGCGAGCAGCCCGGGCGGGTCGCGCAGCGCCGCTTCGTGCGGCGGGAAGCGTTCCGGCGGGTCGTCGGGCGACAGCCAGGTGATCATCGCGGCGGCGCGGTCGGCTCGCCTTTGCGGAACGGTGCATGCGCGTCAGCCTCGCTGGCGTAGGCGTCGATCGCGTGGCCCTCGCGCGCCAGATAGGCGGCGATCGCGCGCCGTAGCGGCAGATCCGCAATCCAGTGGGCCGACCAGGTCAGGGCCGGCTCGAAGCCGCGCGCAATCTTGTGCTCGCCTTGCGTGCCCGGCTCGAAGCCGCTGAGACCGTGCGCAATGCAGTAGTCGATGCCCTGGTAGTAGCAGGCCTCGAAATGCAGACTGTGGTAATCGGCATCCGCGCCCCAATAGCGGCCATAGAGCGTGTCGGCGGAGCGAAAAAACACTGCCGCCGCCACCGGCTCGCCGCCGCGCTCCGCGAGCTTGACGAGGAAACTGGAGGCGAGCGTGCGCGCGATGCGGCCGAAGAACGCTCGATTCAGGTACGGCGAGTGGCCGTGGCGGATGAAGGTGAGCTCGTGCAGACGGTAGACGCGCTCGATCAAAGCTTCACTGAGCTCATCGCCGCGCAGGGTGCGAAATTCGATCCCCTGCTCGAGCACGCGGCGGCGTTCGCGCCGGGCCTTCTTGCGCTTGTCGGCCGAGAAGCCGTCGAGAAAATCATCGAAGTCACGGTAGCCGCGGTTGTGCCACTGAAAATGGCAGTCGCGCCGCAGCAGCCAGCCGTCCTGCTCGCAGGCGCTACGGGCCGCGGGGTCGAGAAATAGCGCGTGCACCGAGGACAGTTGCGCGGCCTCGAGCCGCTCGCGCATCGCGCGCAGCAGTTCCAGCCGCACTTGCGCGGCGGGAAGATCCGCACGGCACAGCAGCCGCGGGCCGGTCGCCGGCGTGAACGGCACCGCGCACACCAGCTTTGGGTAATAGGCGAGGCCGCCCTGTTCTGCCGCGCGCGCCCAGGCGAAATCGAACACAAACTCGCCCCACGAGTGGGTCTTCTGGTACAACGGCGCGGCCGCAGCCACGCCGTGCTGATCGGTCAGGACCAGGTGTCGCGGGCTCCAGCCGCTGCGCGCCGAGGCGCAGCCGGTGTCTTCGATCGCCGCCAGGAATTCGTGACGCAGGAACGGATAGTCGCCCGCCAGCGCGTTCCACTCGGCAGCCGCCAGCTCGCTGACGCGATTGAGTAGCCGGCTTTGCACTGGTTCTCCGGGCTCCTTAAGCGGCGCCGGAGTCGAACTGCTCGAGGTAGCGGTCGGCATCGAGCGCGGCCATGCAGCCCGAGCCGGCCGAAGTGATCGCCTGACGATAGACATGGTCGGCTACGTCGCCGGCGGCGAACACCCCGGGCAGGCTGGTCGCGGTGGCGTTGCCATCGCTGCCGCCCTGGATGCGCAGATAGCCCCCGTGCATCTCGAGCTGCCCGCGAAACAGCGCGGTGTTGGGCGTGTGGCCGATGGCGATGAAGATGCCGCTCACGGGGATGTCACGCACGCTGTCGTTGACGGTGGAGCGGATGCGCACCGCGTGCACACCGGAGTCGTCGCCGAGAATCTCCTCGACGTGATGGTGCCAGACCAGGCTCACCTTGCCGGCGCGCGCGCGCTCCATGAGCCGGTCCTGCAGGATTTTTTCCGCGCGCAGCCGATCGCGCCGGTGGATCAGCGTCACGTGTTCGGCGAGGTTGGACAAATACAGCGTTTCTTCGACCGCGGTGTTGCCGCCGCCGACCACGGCCACGCGATGGCCGCGGAAGAAAAAGCCATCGCAGGTGGCGCAGGCGGACACGCCGCGGCCGCGAAATTTCTCCTCCGAGGGCAGGCCGAGGTAACGGGCAGAGGCGCCGGTGGCGATGATCAGCGAATCGCAGCTATAGCGGGCTTTGTCGCCGGTGAGTTCGAACGGCCGTTTCGCCAGATCCGCCTGCTCGATGTGATCGACGATTATCTCGGTGGCGAAGCGCTCGGCGTGCTCGCGCATGCGTTGCATCAATGCCGGCCCCTGCAGTCCCTCGACATCGCCGGGCCAGTTATCCACGTCGGTCGTGGTCATGAGCTGCCCACCCTGCTCGAGGCCGCTGATCAGCATCGGCGCCCGATTGGCGCGCGCCGCGTACACCGCGGCGCTGTAGCCGGCTGGCCCCGAGCCGAGGACGATCAAACGGCGGTGCAGCGGCGGAGTCATGTACAATTTCCTTTCGTTGTCGCGCCGTGGCGCGCCGAACCCCAAGA
>Ga0302326_10032806_pt1 | contig 10335 bp, 4 predicted proteins | sample Palsa_T0_3_FD_202264 | JGI IMG/M metagenome (GOLD analysis project Ga0302326, IMG submission 202264) | Peat permafrost microbial communities from Stordalen Mire near Abisko, Sweden - Palsa_T0_3 | ecosystem: Environmental > Terrestrial > Soil > Palsa > Peat permafrost | place: Sweden: Abisko... | reverse complement strand
TCGTTCCAAAACGATGTTTGCCCTAATTGACAATGCCACAAAGCCCGAAGATTTGGGACGTCCCGGGCATATTTTTCCGTTGATTGCAAAAGATGGCGGCGTGTTGCGACGGGCCGGGCATACAGAGGCGGCGATTGACCTCTCCGTTATGGCAGGTTTTGAGCCGGCAGGCGTAATTTGTGAGATCATGAAGGAAGACGGCGGTATGGCCCGTTTACCCGATTTACTCGAGATCGCGAAAGAATTCGACCTTAAAATTGTATCGATTAAAGACCTTATCGCCTACCGGCTGGCCACTGAAACACTGGTGCGCCGGGACGTGTCGGTGAAATTGCCTACCGAGTGGGGCGACTTTGACATGATCGCCTATACGCAGGTGGATACGGGCGACAATCACCTCGCCCTGGTGAAAGGAACCTGGGAGCCAGGCGAACCCGTTTTAGTGCGGGTACACAGCTCATGTGTTACCGGCGATATATTTGGTTCGTGCCGCTGTGATTGCGGCCCCCAGCTGCACAAATCCATGGAAATGATCAACCAGGAAGGTAAAGGCGTTATTGTGTACATGAACCAGGAGGGGCGCGGCATAGGCCTTATCAACAAATTGAAAGCCTACCACTTACAGGAAAACGGCATGGATACCGTTGAAGCTAATATTAAACTCGGTTTTAAAATGGACCAGCGTGATTACGGCGTGGGTGCACAAATATTGCGCAGTCTGGGCATTTCCAAAATGAGGCTGATGACCAACAATCCTAAAAAACGCGCGGGCCTGATCGGTTATGGGCTCGAGGTGGTTGAAAATGTACCTATTGAAATAGCCGCTAACCCGCATAATGAGGCGTATCTTAAAACCAAGCGCGATAAAATGCAGCACACCATTATGCTTGATCATTGATCGAATGGTGGGTGGTGAAAGGCAGTTTGCAGTGGGCAGTTTGCATTAACGGTGAGCCTTATTTGTCTTGGGGCCATAGATTGCACGAAATTTTGTGGTTGACATAACACGGCGGCAGGCATCGCCAAGGATAAATTGTGTGTGTTTCAATCTGCCCACTGCCGACCGCAAACTGCCCACTCACTACTCTCCACTCATCACTCACCTTGGTTTAGCCGAACCGGCCGGTGGCGCAGTCGTTACCGGCGCAGTCGTCGTTACGGGGGGTTTTACGTTTTGTTTGATCGCTATTTGCTTTTTGTCCTGTGCCTTAAACAGGTTGCGAATAAACTCACCGAAAGTGTCGAAGTCTTTCTGGTAAGCAAACCCCACGCCGTTCACATACTGGACACCAAACTGGTCGGTAAGTGTGTACAGCGTGGTGCTGTTCAATACCCTATAGGAATATTTGGCACTCAGGTCTCCGTTTTTACGGATAAGGTACTGCGCTTCAAAATCCTTTGTTAGCTGGTTAAAATTCGAATTAAAAAAGCTGCTGCTATTCTCGAACAGGTCGTTGGGATTATCGCTGTTATTGATATAGGTATTATAAAGACTGCCAGTCATAGAGAAGCGGTCTTGAAACTTTATCGTGGCGCTGGCATCATCGAATGACCGGATGTCCAGGTCGAAGTTTTTGATGTTCGACTCGGAAATGAGGCTATTTAGCTTGTTAAAGGCAAATTCGCTCACCGCCTCACCCGCCGTTAAAAATACCTGGTTGGTAAGGTTGTTGTTTGCGCCGTTCGAAAACTGCCGCGTAACGATGATACTTATCGCTTGCTGGCTGACGTTATTTTGGTCAGAAAGATAATTGCTCAAATCATCCTTAACTGAAGGATCGAGCGGAAAAGCAAAGTCGAACTCGATAGTAGGCTGCAGCAACGATTTGGTTAAGATCAGGTCGGCCTGTACCAATTCCAGGGAATGTCCTTTAGGCGACTGGGAGCCTGCCGCCTGGTAAAGCGGTTCAATGTCTGTGCGTACCTCGTATGCTGCGTTCATGTTCACCGTTGCATTTGCCGGGTTTCCCGTCCAGCGGATGGTACCGCCCTGGTTTATCGTAAAGTTTTTGCTGATAAAGTTTTTGGCCGTAAACTCAAATTTCCCGCTGCTGATCAAAAAGTCGCCGAACATTTCGAAATCGCCCAGGCTGTTTATATTGAGCTTAAGGCCGTTCGTCTGCCCCTTGCCTTCAATCACACCGTAATCCGTTGTGATCTTTACACTTGTCTTTTCGTCCACCGTTAAATCAAAATCCAGGGTAACCCCATTGAACGCATTCGTTGTGACGAACTGTTGTTTGGTTGTGTCGTTATGGCTCACAAACTTGATAAAGTCATGGTCACTCACAGTCGAAGAGGTATTCAGCGGAATATTAAATACAGTGCCTGCCTCCGTCTTGGTTTTAATGTCAATCTTCATGTTATCAATCGGGCCGCTAAAGCTGAATCTCCCAGTGGCAAAAGCCGTTCCATAGTATAAATGGTTATCCTTGAAGGTGGTATTCAGGGCAAGCAAATTGGTGGCGTTTACTTCCGCTTCAATATCGGGGTTAGCGAGGTCATTAAGGTCTATTTTTCCCGTTACTATTCCTCTTCCTTTTTTATTGTCTCTTATCACCATACGATTAAGATTGATAACGCTATTAACCACATTGAGGGTATCATTGATCGTAAAAGGGGTCTTTAAGTAATTCACCGTCACTCCGGTGTTTCTCAGCATGATGTTGCCGTTAAGCTGCGGTTTTGACGGGTTGCCTGTAAGCTTGAGGTTAGTAGATATGGTGCCCTTTATATTTGAAACCAGGTCTTTGATAAAAGGCTCGAAGATTATAGCTTCTGTTTGATTCATCTTTACATTGAAATCCAGGCGATCGGGCATGTTTTTGCCAAGCGCATATAATCCTGCAATATTCATTGTTTCAAGTCCGCGGTTATGAATACTCACCTTAACATTAGCCTGTTTTCGGTCGTTACCCAGATCCGATTCGATCTTCACATTGCCAACCAGTGTTTTGTTCATCGTTAATGAATCGATGCCGAGAAGCGCACTGATGCCGGGCGTATTGGTTATCGAGTTGAATTTAACGTCGCCGTTTAGCGTCCCTTTTAGTCTAACGCCGCCGGCTTTTGTGAGCTGGTTTAATGTGGCCATGCTAAACTTCTCAAAGGTTACCTTCAAGTCGTCGGCAGCATTATCTGATATAACGCCGTCTATTTTAACGTTTTGCTGTCCGTTCGATAATTCAAATCCCGAAACCTGTGTTTTGCCGTTCAGCCATAGTACCCGCGCCTTTCGCTGCAACTCCCAGTCCTGGCGTTCCAATACTATCTCCGAGGGCAGCAATTCCATACGGGCCGTTGTATCGCGGCCAAAGTTAACCAGCCCGTAGAGATCGAGCGAGTTTACTGCGTTTTGATCGGACAGCTTCACGTTAAAAGTCAATCGGTCGTTTTTCAAAACGTTTGTCAGCGTTATGTCTTTTATGAACAGACTGTCGGTAATATCTACCTTATTTAAAGAAATGTTTAAGGTAAGGGAGTCCTTTATAGTGCTTTCATCGATGATAAAATTATGGAATACAGTTTTGCCCAACTTAATCGTCTTAACATACACGTTGAGGTCGGCTATGTCTTTGGCCGAATTGAATTGTCCAACGAAAGTGCCCTGATCGGGTATTTTCAGGGTGGGCACAAAAATCTCAATTACAGGATCAGGGTTTTTCAGGTTCATGTTGAACGAGAAATCCTGCGGTTTGGATTGAGCAGCAGTGGCTTTTAACGATGGTATGTACTTTTTGGCTACAGCCACAAAATAGTCGGGTAAAGTAGCAAGGTCGACGGTTCCCTTAATGCTGCCGTCAACGATGTCCGACCTTAGGCTAATAACCCTGGCGTTTCCTGTCCCCGTCGAGGATAGTACAACCGAATCGATCGGGAGGTCGTTTCTGGGGTCAGTCAACCGCGCACCTTTCAGCATAATCGTCCCGCCGAAATTAGAAAGGTTATTGCCTGTAAACTTTGCCGTCACATTCGTGCTGAAGGTAACGGTGTCTTTAAGCAGATTGAGGGTATGCAAATGAGCGTTACTAATACTTGCCGTAAAATCATAGGCCGGTAGGGCGGGATTTAAGTCAACGCTGCCGTTTACGCTAAGTTTAAGGTTTTTATCGCCGATGTTGATGCCGGCTTTCACCAGTTTTTTAACAATGCTGCCATCTACGGTTAGGTTTTGATAATTATATCCCTTGAACGATGCTTCTTTGATGCTTGCTTTTACCTGTGCATCTAAGCTTTTTAAGTCGCTGCCTGTGCCGTCAATGTCTGCAGTCAACGTTGCGCGACCCAGCATATCACTGCCCACTAACCCGCCCGCGTCAAATGCCGTAAAACTGATCTTGCCGCTATAGGATGGTGCGCCCGATTTGCTCGTTTTAAAGTTAATGTCGGGGTCGAACCTGCCCAGGCCGGTTTTGAAGGTGCCATAAGTGACAAAATCATTTTGCAGGCCGGTAAATCGTCCGGTGAAGTTGATATGGCCAAACCTGGCCAACATGGCCGGCGCCTGGCGGTTGTGCGTACCCGTAAAATTGCTGTACAGGTAGTCCATATCGGTCTTGTTGGTGGCAAGCTGCTCGAAATTAAGATCGAGGAATGTGTTGTTCCAATACGGCAGTCCGCGCAGGCTGAAGTCGCCTTTAACGTAGGTGGCTTTGCCTGCCGTGATCAGCAGGTTCTTTGCTTTCAGGTTGTTTACGGTGCCCCGGATGCGGCCATCAACGCCGAGATCGAACCACACATGGTCGAGCCCGTCGGTGAAGTAAGAAATGTCGCTCGACGAAACCTTCGAGGAATGGAAGTCGCCGTCCATATAAACCTTATCTTCAATATGATCGAAATCGGCAAACGACTTAAATTTCATCCTGAAATAATTCCTGATACTCGATTTATTGGTCAGCACAAAAAGATTTTGCGCCAGTATTTGATTAGTATCTACAGTGGCATTGGCATCGAGCCGTTTCAAATAAAACCCGCTCTTTTCGTGCAGGGTGAGGTTGCTGATATTGCCTTTGAAAAGGTGATGAACCAAATCCATGTTCCGCACCACCATACTCAACTTTGTTACATCCACATCGTCAAAATTCACCTGCCGCATAAAGGTATCTACAAGCATGTTTTTGTACCTAAAGTGCATGTTATTGAGCACGGTTTTTTCAAATACCATGTTCCAGGGTTTTCCGGGCGTTTTGCTGGTATCGGGTGTGCTCAAAGAATCGATGATGAATTGAAAGTTCGAATGACCATCTTTTTGATTTTTGAGGTACACCGAGCCATTGTCAAGCACTATTTGCTTAAAATCAATTGTGCGATTTTGTATACTGCTGAACAGCGAGAATCCGCTTAATGCAACCCTTAGCCTTGGCGTGCTCAAAAGCGTGTCCTTCTGCTGGTCAAGTACATACAGGCTGTCTATCGCGACAGACGTAAATGGCTCAATGTATAGGCCGCTAATTCCGATTTTGGTATGAAGTTTTTTTGATAAATAATTTGCAGCCTTTTTTGCAGCCCAGGTTTGTACAGGCTTATATTGAAAAATGAGGAACACGATGCTGAAGAACAGCAGGATGCCCAACACAATACTTAGCGCTATTTTGAGTGCTTTTTTAATAACTTTGCAGGCTGGATGATAAGTGAATCAATGCGTCGTAATCTATTGTATGTTTTAACAGCATTAGCGGGGTATAGTTTAACGTAATGAAAAAACAATTCAATATTACTGTCCTTCAACCATCAATTAACAATTAGAACTTGTCAGTTATACTTGGGATCGAATCTTCGTGCGATGAAACATCGGCAGCCATATGTGCCGATGGCCGGATATTAAGCAACGTGATAGCCAATCAGACTATTCACGAAGCTTACGGCGGCGTTGTGCCCGAACTTGCTTCAAGGGTTCACCAGCAAAATATCGTCCCTGCTGTACAACAGGCTTTATTGAACGCAAATGTAAGTAAAAATGATGTCGATGCCGTAGCGTTTACCCGGGGCCCCGGTCTTTTAGGTTCGCTGCTGGTCGGTGTATCATTTGCTAAAGCTTTTGCTTTGGGAAAAAATATACCGCTTATTGAGGTAAACCATATGCAGGCGCATGTGCTGGCCCATTTTATTGGCGCCCATAAACCTTCCTTCCCCTTTCTGTGCCTAACGGTATCCGGTGGCCATACGCAGATCGTACTGGTGAAGGATTATTTTGACATGCAGGTGATCGGCCAGACGCTGGATGATGCCGCCGGCGAAGCAATGGATAAAACCAGCAAGATTTTGGGTTTGCCCTACCCGGGCGGGCCGCTCATTGATAAATATGCGCGATTGGGCAACCCGGATGCTTACCGGTTCCCGGAACCACAGATCCCGGGCCTTAATTTCAGTTTCAGCGGGCTTAAAACGGCCATACTCTATTTCGTAAGGGATCAGGTGGCCGCCGATCCTGATTTTATTCAGAAAAATTTGAACGACATTTGTGCATCGGTGGAAAAGCGGATTGCGACCATTTTACTGAATAAGCTGGAGCGGGCAGCAAGGGAATATGGCATAAAAGAACTCGCGCTTGCGGGCGGAGTCTCTGCAAATACCGGGTTAAGGCAAGGATTAATTGCCCTGGGCCAAAAGAACGGCTGGCAAAGTTTTATCCCAAAAATGGAATACTGCACCGATAATGCCGCCATGATAGCCATCGCGGGGTATTTTAAATTTTTGAAGGGGGACTTTGCAGAGCAAAACATTGCTCCGTTGGCGCGAATGCCGTTTTAAGGCTTTGATACTCATGGAACATGGTTCCTTAATTTTATTAGAACGAAGGACGCAGGGGTTGGCCCCGCATCTAATTTAAATACATGGCATTCGCATCATTTATCTTCTGGGCAGTTTTTATGCTGCCATTCGTCGCCTTCCTTATCTGGCTCATTCGCCAGGACAAGCGCAAAGGCAAAACGGGCCTTATTGTACTCGCAATAATGGTGATTGGCGGGATTGTTTATATGTACATTAAGACTAAGGGGCAATAGCAGGCGAAATCGTGCCGGCTGTGTAAAATCGCCGCTACAATTAAGTAAAAAAGAGAAATTCAGAAGAACCGGAGGATAATACGGGTATTTGTTCTGCTTTTTCGAGATTTTTTTCTAAATTCATCCGTCAAATTCATTTAAGCTATAAAAACCATGAAAAAGTACTTAAAGCTGATCCCTGTATTTTTCGTCCTTTGTGCGTTATTGAGCTTTAAAAAAACCAACGACCGCCTGGGTAACGCAAGCAGAGAAGACAAAAACGGATGGATATATGTTCACCTCTCCGGTTCTCCCGCCAATATTGGTTACCAGCACGGGTACCTGGTGGCCAAGGAGATAGACACTTTTATAAAAGTGCTTCAATATTACCTGCCCAGCAGCAGCGGCAAGGACTGGGCTTTTTACCGGGCGGCGTCGAAGCGTTTTGTATGGAAAAAAATAGACAAGGAATACCAGGACGAGATCAAAGGCATTGCCGAAGGCCTGCAGGCAAAGGGCTTTAAATACGATTCGCTGGATATTACGGCAATGAATGCCCTTTACGAGTTGCCGGGATATTATGTGCCCACATTAATGAATAAAGTAAAACCCGGCAGCGGCGATAACAGGGCGCCGGGCAATTGCAGCGCGTTTATTGCTAACGGAAGCTATACCAAAGACCATAAAATAGTAATTGCCCATAATAACTGGACAGATTATATTGAAGGCGAACGCTGGAACGAAATAGCCGATATCAAGCCTGAAAAAGGCAATGAAATATTAATGGATTGCGGCCCCGGCTTCATCCATAGCGGCGATGATTTCCTCATCACCAAGAGCGGCATACTGATCACCGAAACTACCATAACCCAGTTTAAGGGATATGATACCACCAAAACGCCCGAGTTTGTACGGGCGCGCAGAGCGGCACAATACAGCAATAGCATTGATGACGTTGTGAAAATAATGCTAACCGATAACAATGGGGGTTATGCCAACGACTGGCTGATTGGCGATACCAAAACCAACGAAGTAGCCAAATTGGAACTTGGCTTAAAAGACTACCACCTTTGGCGCTCAATGGACACTGCCTTCGTCGGCTCCAACTTCGCCACCGATCCGAAACTGGTGAAAGAAGAAACCACGTTTGATGTAAACGACCCAACTACTTCGCCAAACGCCCGTAAGAAACGGATGGACCAATTGGTGCATGTGGATTATAAAGGCAAACTCGACGATTCCACCGGTAAAGTAATTGAAGGCGATACCTATGATGCGCTGAACAATAAACAGGCTTATGACCGTTGCGTGATCGATGGGCACGTGGACCAGGATCCGCTTGGATGTAAAGAATTTGATGAAGCGCCGTTCTTCCCGATGGGTGCGGTGCAGGGCAAGGTAACTACTGCTGATCTTGCCGGCAAAATGCAATTCTGGGCACACATGGGCCATCCCGGCGGCGACGATTTCCTGGCAGCGCCTTTCTTAAAGCTTCACCCCGAATACGTAAAAACCCAGGGTAAGTATTTAAGGGATATGAAAGCGTTCCCATGGACGTTGTTTCAGGCGAATAACGTGGCGGGTACTGAGTAGTAGTAGGGCAGTTGGCAGTAGGGCAGTTCATAGTTCATGGTTCATAGCCGAAGAGGAATAGGTCCCCAAAGCGTTGGGGGAGCAATTATAAGTTTGAAACGCAAAAAACAGACTAAGCGCCTAGAACCATCCACTTGAGACTAACTTTCCATCAGCCTTAGGATCAGCTCGGCGCTTTGTGTGTTGCCTTCTTCAGGGCGGCCTTTAAAGAAGGCCTGTAGTTCGTCAAAATGCTTTTTGCAGCCTTCCGTACCGGTTTAGCCCATGAGGTGAGCCATTTTACTTAATCATTATAGTGGAATCTGCATTGAACGATCGAGCACTTTTGATCGGCGCCTTTGGTTCCGGAAATCCTGATAAACCAAGCGGTGCTCTCCGCTTATCCTGCGAGACCAAAATCCCTTTAATCGATGCTTCAATGGCTCCGGTTTGCCTAAACCCGAAAAGGGTGTTTGTTTTATGGATTTGATTAAGACGCGTATTTTCTCGACTGATTCCAGGTCGTTTTCCAGCCAGTATTCAAAGTCATCCCATCCATCCCGGGTAAATTCAACGTTCATTTGCAAACCTGGTGCCCGATTGTAGCTTAGAGGGAGTAGGGTACCACTTTCCCCCGATGGAGCTGATCAATGGATTCCTCCAACCGTTTCCGATTTGCCTCCGTCGAAAACAAATGTTCGGTCTCCGTTAATGAGTTATATTCTTTAATCGACATTATTACGACTGCGTCTTCTTCGTTATTATTTCGCGGGACAATGATTATATCCTGGGAATTACTTACCAGATCAAAATAAGCTTTCATTTTTGCGCGTAGCGAAGATATGGTAATTGCCTTCATGGTTGTACGTTTCGTGGTACTTGTTAAAGTACAGAATTAAAAAATCTCCTGGTTTATTCAAGCTATCAACAGCAAATACATGAAGGTCCTTCCTCAAAACAGTGCAACAGAACGCTCCACTATCACTCCATCAACCTTCGGATCAGTTCGGCGCTTTGTTTGTTGCCTTCTTCGAGCCGGCCTTTAAAAAAGGCTTGTACCTCATTAAAATGCTTTTTGTACCCCTCCATATCTCCGTAGCCTATAAGCGCCGACCAATCCCTTACGGCTGAATGAAATTCGAGGTCGTCGCCTCGGATGGTTTTGTCGTATAGAGCGGTCTCAATAGATTCTTCCAGCAGTTCGTCGTTTTTGAAGAGGTATTCTGCGATGCCAAGCCTTAGTCTGAAAGGCGGCGTTTGGCAGATCAGGTTGTCGTAGGGGTTTACACCAAGGTGATACCAGGCATCTACCATGCTCAGGATGCTCAAATGGGAATTGGGCTTTCGGTGATGCGCATTATCCGACAGCGAAAACTCCTTCATCACCTTATCATTCAACATAATCGGCTTTCGGCTTTCATGAAATACAAAGTCCCGGGCCCTATAAAGCCTTTGCCTGAAGGCGTCTTCCTCCTCCTTTATCATTAGTTTAAATAATTCCGACTCTGAAATGGCGTAACGTTTCACCTGGTGCCTGGCATAGGGATTCAGAATCGCCAAACCGGCATAAACGTGGGCTTTATAGCTGAAAATACGCAGCGTGGTTAGAATTTTTACGTTGTCGATTCCGCCGATATAGGATGCGTTTTCCCAAGGGAAAAAGCCCGCTTCTTTCCATGCTGTCCCCATACTTTCAAAGCCGACATGGGTTACGGCCTGGGTATCGGCGACAATTTTATCGTGCTCATGATAATCGGGTATTTCAACGATGTCCGTTTCT
>Ga0302326_10032803_pt1 | contig 10336 bp, 8 predicted proteins | sample Palsa_T0_3_FD_202264 | JGI IMG/M metagenome (GOLD analysis project Ga0302326, IMG submission 202264) | Peat permafrost microbial communities from Stordalen Mire near Abisko, Sweden - Palsa_T0_3 | ecosystem: Environmental > Terrestrial > Soil > Palsa > Peat permafrost | place: Sweden: Abisko... | reverse complement strand
CGGATGTTTGCCTCTCGCTGCGTACGGCAGAGCCATTATTATTATTATTATTATTATCTTTTCGATCGTACAGGGCCTGCAAGCACAAACTCAGCTCAGGAGGCCAAAGGCGACTGACGGTGGAGGCAGAATAAAGATCCTGTCAGCAAGGTGGCGACGGCAAAGCAAGTATCCTCATTGGAACGCAGCACTATACTCAATCATAATACGCGTAAGAGTGACACTTTGCTTGTGCATTGCTGTGTTATGAATCAGGCTGAGAGCCGGTCTGCTGAGAGATCATGGATCCATGATGGCGAGGCAGAAGCATCCATCCCTTCTCACCACTTCCGCACCTCCCGTGGCTTGTTCCTCCACCAATTACAGGTACATGATACAAGGAAAAGGATTTTTGATTGTCGGTGATCGTCTTGGACACCTTTCCTTCGCCTTCAAGAAACAGCAGGGGCGTGCACTTCATCTAGCGGAGAACGAAGCCCTAATCCCGTTGATGCATCGGTGTGCAGCTGGACCCGGTTCTGATTATTGATTATTTGATTATTTGATTATTTGATCACTTTGCTTCAGGACTTTATCGGAGAAAGGTGCCAGAATGGTCGCAGACTTGTAGTCGATACACCTTCTGCTTGCGGGTTCACGGCGGGCTTTTCCTCGTGTGGGGAGCGGGCTCAGATTAGCCGTCGGTCGGTGGTGGAAATAGAAGCAGATCAAGCAAATCACAGGCTATGCGAGTCGCTGATCGCATCAAAGGACGCTGCCATTCGGCTAATCGCAATCGTAATCGTCGGGCGGAGAACTTGGGAATTGCGAGCTTGGCTATACTGTACGTTCGTACTGTATGATTGTATCTCGTGATATCTAATTGCGGCTTGCAGGAAGAGACAAAAATGAGGGTGGAGAACCCGAGGAGAAGGGGGGAGTTTCTAGGCTACCCTCTTCCGGCCTACGCACGACCATCTTTGCCGTACCCGTGCTACGGGCTGCAAATCATGGTGGGGTGTCTGATGGAAATAATTCTTTCTCGAAGACGCCTCTCCCTCGTCACAGTGCGCACTTCATACAGTACGAAGTCGCATCTTTGGACCCATGGTTGCTTTTCAACGAAGCGCGAGCTTTAGGCAATTCTCTTCCCTCCCGAGGCTGCAATTCGTCTCATAATTGTCAGGTGTTAATCAGACTAGAGTCTTGTGAAGGGCTAGGAGCCAAGGCCGGAGTCAGGAATCCTTTTCGAACCCGGCTGTCGTTCTCCTCTCCAAAAATGGCTCGAAACATCCAGCTTCCAGGAGTGACCAGGTGCTTGCTGTTGCAGCTGGGCCACCGCATCGGCCTGCCATGGCACCTGCCGCGATTCATACAGTAGATAATTGATGATATAAGGACCAGCTGCATGAAACAGACTGGCGATCCAGACGCCATGGTATTATTACTGTATTATTGTGTTCGTTCGCAAAAGGCATAAGAACTGACCATCAAAGTTTTGCCTCCCCGGTCTCGTTTCGAGCGGGGCAGACGCAGTGAGTGGGATGAGGACATATTCGGATCCGCACCAGCACTTTCTGATAGATGCACAAATGATGAAACTTTTCTGCCATCTAGCCCTCCTGATCGCCCGCGTTGAGTTGAGTTGGGAGCTTATTGCTGCTCTCATATTGATGATGCGCTTGAGACCAGTTTGGAATTCGTAGTACGAGCTGTCTCGCTCTGCATCTGAACCACCGTTAATATGAAATTTATTTGTTCTTTGAGTGACACAAGGGAATGTCCTCCAGGGGGACCGTCAATTACGGCAGAAACACCGCGAGTATCGCAAGGCTGGGAAGTCGACGTCTGGGGCGGTGAAGGGAGGGGCCGCCGTATCTGATTCAGGGGGCCCTTTATCAAGGCCTGACTTGATTCACGGATAGCTTCAACAAACCGCGCCGGTCGTCTGAGTCAGAACGTCCAGTAATTTGTCTGTGCTTCATTCATTTGCTCCCGCTGCCCTGGGGAGAATTACGGAAGAGACGCGCGCTTTCATCTGCCACCGGGGATGCCTGAGAGTGAGAGCATGCCGCCTCACTTCAACCGCTGGACGTGTCATGAATCATGATCACTGCTTGATGAGGATGGAATCATGGATGAGGTGGAAAGGCTTAGGGCACATTTCCGCCTGTGCCGTTGGTTCGGGACCAGGCAAGCTCCAGCCAGAGTGAGGACAGCCCTGGCGCGGTGATTGGACGGTCCGTGGCCACTGGCCACCAAGTTCAATTGAATCACCAAAATCTCACACTGCTCATCAGGCGACCCTCAGGCCCCGCGCCTTCAGCTGCGTTCTTGTGGCGCTCCAGGGTGTGCAGGGGGGGCCAGGGAGGCTCATCAACCCGAAAAGCCACAGCAGGACGTATTACGGCTTCGTACTGTAATTCACGCTCACGCTTGGCCAGATGGCAAAACCCAACTTCCGCTACGGCGCAGCACAGCGTTGCAAGCGTCAAAATTGAGGAGATGATCCACAGTCCACTCCTCGATGCTCAAGGGCCCTGGCCGCTTGGTTTCGGCTTCACTTGCATTTACAGTATGGTAGATGCATACAGGATCTCTGAATCAACCTCGAATAGATGATCCAAGGATGCGAAGTCTGATCTATCGGCACTGCGGCAGGTCTGTTCGACTACTATATTGGGCAAGTTCCGTATACGAGCCTCCACACACTCGTGTGCCTCGTGCCGTCATTTCAACATTTGCTAGATTCAAGCAGGCTGGATGCCAGATCACCCAGTATGCAATCTATGATGACAACACGAGCGAGAGTCTGGTTGTCAATTTTTGTGGCGGAGACCGGGACATGACAAAAGATGCGCGGCCCACGAAAATCGATGAAGGAGCCACAAACGCCGTTGGTTTTAGCGCGTTTGGTTGTGAGGGTCGTTGATTTCGTGATAAGCTTCAGCTGTGCAGCGGAGACAAATCAGGAGGTGCTGCTCGAGTCCTCGGAGCAGGCAATAATTCAGGATGCAGTGTAAATGCAAATCTTGTCTCTCTCCAAGCGAGCCTGAGCCTGCAGCTTTAAGGTCACGATCATGTCAAGGAAGCGAGCGGTGATCGTTGGAGGTAAAAATAAATGTGCTATTTTGCAGTGGTAAGGGTGTTAGAGCTGCCTCGTTTGCAACCCCCTTTTGTTGGAGAGCGAGAGGCGTCCGAGAACCCAAACCAGGAGCTGGAGCTCTCCGATGATCGAACCCACAATCTCCCATTATTCCTAGTCCAAACCTTCCTAGTTCAATCCTTGGCGGTCGAGATCCTCTATTCTAGTGAACGCCGACATTTGCGTTACCAAATCCTCGTGTGGGGTGAATCAAAACGATTTATGCACCGTCTAAACAGCATTGCCTGGCAGAGGAGAGGCAAAAAGTAGCCTTGGAGGGGGTCTCGGATGTCATATGCATTTCAGTATCCGGCAAAACTCAACAATCTCATACGAATCCACCGCGAGGATCAAAACATCTGAGACTCTTGCCAATAGACTGAGGGTTTGGTCCACACTGCGGTCATGCGTTCTTCGTGGCTGTACATAGTCCAGTCCACGTCTGCGTAATAGAACACGAAATCGAATGCAGGATTGTCAGCCGTGTCGTTCAACGTCGCATGCAGCCCGGCATGCCTGTTCCCAAGGCCTCCGTTCAACCTGAGAGAAGCTCAAGGTGCTCAACGAAGCAGCAGCTATTCATTCGTCCATCGGCTTTCTTTGCATTTCGCCCTCTTCGGCGACTGACCGACTTCCCAACTTCTTTCGCCTGGGTTGCACGGCAATTAGTTATACTTCTCGATTCGGACACCGCCGAGGCTTACCACACCTTATTCTTGTCTTACTGAAACATCCAGGGCGTTTGCAGTTTACAAGTCGTATGAAACAAGCCGTCATACATTTCTGTCAACGTACCCACCACGCCTTGGCTGATCAACAATCTCTTCATTCCGATAATCTTTCAGATATCACCTGAGGAATACAACTTGGTCAGAATCTTGCAGCAGGCTTTCCTTCGTTTCCAACCCCTTGTTGATTCTCTATGCAAAGTCCCGCATATCCAATACCCTCAGCTTGATATCTCCTGAACAACGCAACACTCACACTTCATTATTCAAGGAATCCCTAGCCATTTAGCAATAGCGAGGATTGCGAGGTGCATATGCGCCACAGAACTTTCACTCTCTATCGGGCGCGGCATGAAGGCGAATTTTTTTCTTCAAGAAATATCTCGGTATCTCTGCCGAGCCTGAGAGCATTGCTATTGGAACGTAGGGGACAGCGGTAATGTTTTTTCCCATAAGGTCTGTAGTCTTTCCCTCTTTCGCTTTTCAACGCATGCTACCTATCTGTCATAATTCCCTCATCGCCCTGCCAGCATAGTTGGGTTGCGTTTCTTGTACCTCCAATCTGAAAGCATCGTCTAGCAAACCGTGTCGCAAATTATGGCCACAGCCGTGAATATTTTACCGTCGATTATGACGAAAAGTTCCGTTTCGTGAGATGATCCGCAGCTGGATGTCTGGATACGCGCACGCTGGTACCATTTGAACCCTGGCCCAGCCTCGCCATAAATGACTGCCTCGTATGACCGACACGGGAATAGAATGGGGACGGTAAGTAGCCTCACATGAAGTAATGCCACCATGAACCAAGCACTGCTGTATTTTCATGGCTGAATTGGAAAACCCTCCTTTCTACGTACAGCACGAGCATCCGTGTTCTTCAAGTATGACATAAATGCAGCTTTAGAGATAGAACGACATATTGGTAATTCAATCGATGTAGATCACACCTCTGAATCATCAGTTGCTATCAAAACGAAACACCTCTTTTAGAATCTCATATAAAAGAATTGATATCTGAAGTTGTTCACGTGACCATGACTCACGTGCCAGGTCCCATTGAATGAAGCCACGCTAAAATCTTGGTTGCGAGGAGGCAACGACGATCGCCGCCAAGCCTCTGTACGAACTCAATTGTTTAGGGCCTCCCTTTTCCTAGCAACAACTTGCTCCTTCCTTCCCCCTTCTCATCGCAATAGCACCTGGTAGAAGGAGCACCACGATCGCTACCTCCTCTATCATTTGCTTTCTCCGAATTTATCTACGACTCCTTTTTCAGGACATTCCTCCGTCGAGACTCACGCCCTCAACAACATCTTCTCCAAACATTGATAGTTCTTAGGATACTGCAGACAAAATGGCTTTTGGAGACCTCACGCCGCTATGCCAGGAAGCCTCGGTGCCGTTATGTTCTATGGTGGGAGCGATCACAACGATTGCAGGATCACATGGAATTGAAGCAGACTGCTATGCACGCAGCATTGAGTTGGCCAACACGATCATTTTTCAAGGCGCCGCATCATTCATGCACATCGCAGCACTGATCATGACTGTGATCATGATCTTGCATGTCCGGAGCAAGTTCACTGCTGTTGGTACGTTCCCCAGACGTCAAAATCAACATTGGCGGTTGTTGACTTGATATTTCTATAAATAGGTCGCAAAGAAATCACCTTCTTCTTCTACATCTACATGCTCTTAACATTCGCATCGCTCATTCTCGACTCGGGGGTCATCCCTCCTGGCAGTGCCGCATACCCATACTTCGCCGCCGTGCAAAATGGCCTAACATCAGCACTCTGCGTATGTTTGCTCATTAATGGCTTCGTAGGATTCCAACTATACGAGGACGGCACGACCTTGTCCGTCTGGCTCCTCCGATCCATCACCTTTGCTATGTTTATCATTACTGGCTTGGTCTCGCTGGCAACTTTCAAATCGTGGGCTGGTCTTGGTCCTACAAACACGATTGGTCTATTCGTTGTGCTATACCTCGTTTCTGGACTAGAACTATTGGTATACATTATTATGCAAATCATCCTTGTGGTGAACACGCTGCAGGACCGCTGGCCATTAGGAGATATTGCTTTTGGAGCATTCTTTTTAATCATCGGCCAGGTCATCCTGTACGTTTTCAGCAACACAATATGTAATGCTGTACAGCATTACCTGGATGGGTTGTTCTTTGCTACTATTTGCAACCTCTTAGCTGTGATGATGGTCTACAAGGTTCGTACCCCTGATAATATCCGTTCCTCTCATGACGTCTGCTAATATAGATGTAGTACTGGGATTCCATTACCCGCGAAGACCTCGAATTCTCTGTCGGCACCAAGCAAAATAACTGGGAAGTCAAAGAGCTACTGCCGGAGGAAGACCGCCGAAACACAATATACCAAGATACGGATTACTCTAACACAATGTACAACCACCCTGGCCAAACGAGAAACTCAAATTATGGAGGTTTTGCATACTGAGCATTTGTGAATACCTGCCACGGAGGTTTGGAAGGAAAAAGAAAGGAGCAGTTGAGTTTAGGCATAGCGTGGTTGGGTCTGCTTTGCATTGGGAGTACGACGGCGAAATGCTTGTAATGTATATATACTTGCAGATGGGTCACGGCGTTTGCACTGCACTGCACACCAGGCATGTATGTAGATAGAGTCCTAATAAATAAGTCCCTTCGTTGAAGATCTCTTGTCACGTTCTACAATTCAGGTCCAAATTCGACTAGTGTCCATTTTTCTGAGTTAGATTGAAATTTCGTTCTGGGAGAGGTGAGGCATTTTCGATATAAACATGCAAATCAAGATCGTTTCTAACTCGGCATTGGAATTTCTACTCTAGCAGAGATGAGGAATTTTTGATACAACCTGCAAATCAAGATTTCGTTCAACTCGGTGTTGGGAATTTCGTTTCTAGGTCCCAAAAATAACGAAGTGAGACTTCGCCTTTTCTATAATCTGCAACCTCTTCCCCCTTTCCCAACCTCAAACTCACAACCTTGCCCTCGCATCACCTCTCCAGCCCGCCTCCCAAGCAATCAGCTCCGCGGCCCTCTCTCCAATCGCCAAAACAGTCAACATAGGATTAATCGTTGTCATCGTCGGGAAAACCCCCGCATCCGCAATCCTCACCCCCTTCAAGCCCCTAACTTTCAACTCCGGATCCACAACCGCCATCTCGTCTTTTCTATCACCCATCTTCGTGGTGCCTGCTGGGTGGTACACCGTGTGTGCCACCCTTCTCCCATACTCAGAGAGTTCTTCATCGGTTTGCACTGCTGGGCCTGGAGCGACTTCACGCTTGAGCCAGTTGGAGAAAGGTGCTTGCTTGGCGATGGCGCGGGCTGCTTTCAGTCCTGCGACGAGGGTTGCTGCGTCGTAGTTCTCTGGGTCTGTGAAGTAGCGGAAGTCGAGAGACGGCTTCACGCCGGGGTCTGAGGACGTGAGGAAGATTCTTCCCCGAGATCTAGGGCGGGGAATGTTGGGCGTCATGCAGAAGGCGTTTAGGGGTGCGTCGTAGCCGAGGCGAGCGGTGTTCAGACAGAAGGGAATTTGGTAGCAGTGCATCATTATGTCTGCTATTGTGCCGTCTGGGAGACCCTGGGGGTTGAGAAAAGGGTCTGTGTTGCTGGTTGCGGCATTGGGGAGTTCGCGGCGGAGGAACATGCCAGCGTCACTGTCCATTGTTGTTTGGGGTGGGATGGGCGTGTTTAGTTCCCACATTATTATTGTTTCGGGGTGGTCGAGGAGATTTTCTCCTACGCCTGGCAGGTCGTGGGTGACGGGGATGGAGAGTTCGGAGAGTTGGTTTGAGGGACCAATGCCGGAGAAGAGGAGGAGACGGCAGGTGTCGACTGCTCCTGCGCAGAGAATGGTCTCAATCTTTGGGGAGATGGTGAGATTGTTGCTGGATTTGAGCGTGATGTTCACGCCTGTAACGGTCTTGTTTGAGACGTTGATTTTGGAGACCCAGGCATTGGTCAGGATGGTAAGGTTGGGACGGTTCTCGTCACCTCGGAGGATGGGGTGGATGTATGCTACTGAGGCAGAGCTTCGACGTCCGTCATCCGGGTTGTAGGCTACTGAGAAGAAGCCTACTCCATGTTGTAGACTTCCTGTCTCGCGGATCTCCTTGTTGAAATCCTTGATGACGGGGATGTTCATAGCTGTGGAGCATGATTCGATCCAATCTTTGCAAATTTGATTGCGGTGGCGGGGGTGCACGGGTTGGATCTGGTTGCGGAGGTTGTCGATAAGACGCATCATGGTCTTGAAGCCCCATCCTTTGCAGCCCATACTCTCCCATACTTGGCAGTCGTACTCGAATGGCCTGAAGGATATCAGTGTGTTGTGAGATGAGCAACCGCCGAGGACTTTGGCCCGGGAGTGTCTGATATGTGAGTTTCCTGAAGCTTGTCAACACAGGAAGCTCATTTTCAATTTCAAGAAATGCTATTTACCGTTGGGCTGTTCTGTTGTTCCATAATCATAATCCAGGTCACCACCTAGCAATGTAAGCCATTCTTTGAGCTTCAATACTCGGTCATCGTTGAAGTCGCTAGGGCCAGCCTCAATCAGAAGAATCTTCTTATGTGGGAGGTATTCAGACAATCTGCTAGCAATCACACAGCCAGCTGTGCCACCGCCGACAATGACATAGTCAAAGTCATTGACTTGAGAAGAAGAGAGAAAGTCGGTTGTCATACTGAATGTTTTCTTTTTGGCTGAATATGAATTCCGATTCCTATGATAGCTTGAATTTCTATCACAAATCAAGAGCCCTCAGAGTCATATAAATTTTTGGCAAGCTTTTCGTCATACCACTGTTATCGATAAGGATAAGAAAGATTGTGAGCTGAGTGGAGCTGTGCGTGGCGAGACATGAACAGGGTGTTGTTCAAAACTTCAGATAGTTGAAGGAAAGGACGGTGAAGAAAAGTGCAAAATTGCTCCGAAGTTGCAGAACTGTACCGGTGGTACCTGAGCAAACCCACCCTACCTTGTCTTGACCTTGGCCACTCTGGGTCTTCCTGCAATCAGGAGGGAGGCAATGACCGGGAGCGAGCTGAACGCCAGCGAACTAGGTTTGCTTTAGGTAAAGAAGGAGGGAAGTTTTTTCTCAGTGTCTTCTAGCGCGCAGGGATAACCAAGCTACTGTAGGTAAGGCCTCCACCTCCGCCGCCACTTTTGCCCGCTCCGGCCAATGGCGCTGCTTCGCTAGACCCCGCGCAGCCTTGCCAAGATATGACCATGAAAATTACTTTTGTAGCAGCCAGTCCAAACACAGCCAAACTTTCCACCACACAGATCTTGCCGCACTTACGCGCTGTACCCACCACAGGTCCATGATTGCGATTGTGATTGTGTATGGCGTGTCCTTCCAAATTTCTTCCTTGTTAAGCAGATCTTGCTTGCCACTGTCTGCAATCGCTGAATCGCGTATTCTGCTTCCTGAGTTTGCAACCTGCATCTCTCGGATCTACCCCACCTCCATTGCTAAGGTTCCTCTTGGTTCACGGCTAACTTTCACATCTCAAGCCAGCATACCATAGCTCGAGAAGCTGCAACATCAGGCTATACGTAATGACTTTATACACCATCCAAAAGCTCTATTACAATGGCAAGGTCCAGAATGCCACCTCTGGCAAGACGTTCAAGACCATCAACCCCGCTACGGCCAAGCCTCTAGCAGAAGTCCAGTTAGCCTCCCCTTCTGACATCGACTCCGCCATAGCTTCAGCACAAGAGGCCTTCCCTTCCTGGTCTCAAACTCCTCCAATTGTCCGTTCCCGAATCCTCCTGAAGGCCGTCGAGCTCCTCCGATCTCGAAACGACGAAATCGCCAAAGTCGAAACTGATGATACTGGCAAAGCATACTCAGAAACTAGCGCAGTAGATGTTGTTACTGGAGCTGATGTACTGGAATACTTTGCCAATCTAGTGGCAAGTGGAGGACTGAATGGAGAAACAACACAATTAAGGCCCGATGCGTGGATATATACCAAGAAAGAAGCTCTGGGGGTTTGTGCAGGCATAGGCGCCTGGAACTATCCTATCCAAATTGCGTTATGGAAATCAGCGCCATGCCTGGCAGCGGGGAACTGCATGGTGTACAAACCTTCAGAAGTTACGCCTCTTCATGGTCAAATATTGGCGCAAATTTACACTGAGGCAGGAGTCCCTCCCGGAGTTTTCAATATTGTGCATGGAGATGGAGCTGTTGGCGGATATCTGACATCCCATCCCGGGATTGTCAAAGTAAGCTTCACTGGGCAAGTTTCGACCGGCCAGAAAGTTGCTGCTTCTGCGGCTGGAGCGATGAAATACGTGACCATGGAGTTGGGAGGCAAGAGCCCTCTTATTGTTCTCCCTGATGCAGAGGTTGAGAATGCAGTCGACGGAGCTATGATGGCCAATTTCTATTCCACCGGCCAAGTCTGCACAAATGGAACTCGAGTTTTCGTACCTAAGAGCATGAAGTT
>Ga0302326_10032802_pt1 | contig 10336 bp, 13 predicted proteins | sample Palsa_T0_3_FD_202264 | JGI IMG/M metagenome (GOLD analysis project Ga0302326, IMG submission 202264) | Peat permafrost microbial communities from Stordalen Mire near Abisko, Sweden - Palsa_T0_3 | ecosystem: Environmental > Terrestrial > Soil > Palsa > Peat permafrost | place: Sweden: Abisko... | reverse complement strand
GTGCGGCAGATGACGACGCTCGCCGGCAATGCCGCGCGGCTCACGTGGTCGCCCGACGGAACGAGGCTCGCCTTCCTCTATATCGCGGCGGCGCATCGGCAGGCCGGCGCGATCGCTCCCGGAGCACGCGACGTCGGCGTGATCGGCTCGGAAGTTGACGAACAGCGCATCGCGACGGTCGATTCAGCCAGCGGCGGGAGGCTGCGGTTCGTTACGCCGTCCGACACGTACGTCTACGAATACGGCTGGTCGCCGGATAGCCGCCAACTCGCCGCGACCTATGCGAAGGGCAACGGCGACAACAATTGGTGGATCGCGCGGCTGGCCACGGTCGATGCGTCGACGGGGACGATGCGCGATCTGCTCACGCCGTCTTACCAGATCAACGATCCGCAGTGGTCGCCCGATGGGAGTCGGATCGCCGTCATCGGCGGCATCATGAGCGACTTCGGCTCGACCGGCGGCGACGTGTTTCTCGTCGATGCACGCAGCGGCGAGAGCCGCAACGTGACCGACGGAGCGCCGGTTTCGGTTCAATCGCTCCGCTGGAACGATGCGTCGAGCCTGGACGTTGTGGCGCACGTTTCGGGCGCGATGCGCCTGATGCGGCTCGATCTCGCCGCCCCCGGCACGAGCACCTTGACGTCGTTGACCGACGGCGAGGAATCACTTTGGAGCTGGTCGAGCGCGCGGAACGGCAAGGTCGTCGCGCTGGTGCGCGCTTCGTTCGCCGATCCGGCCGAAGTGTGGGCGGGCGCGCCGTCGGCGCTGCGTCGCGTGACGTCGAGTAACGCCGGCGCAACGCCCCTGTGCGGCAAAGCCGTCTCGCTGCATTGGAGCAGCGACGGCGCAACGGTGCAGGGCTGGCTCGTCTACCCGCTCGAGTACGATCCCAGCCGCAGCTATCCGATGGTGACGATCGTGCACGGCGGCCCCTCCGCAATCGCGGTGCCGTCGTTCGGGAATCGCAACCTGAACGCGCTCTCGTCGCAAGGCTACTTTGTACTGATGCCCAACCCGCGCGGAAGCTTCGGCGCGGGCGAGGCGTACACACGGGCCAACGTCAAGGATTTCGGCTACGGCGATTGGCGCGACGATCTCGCCGGGGCCGACGCGGCGATCAAAGCTGCGCCGATCGATCCCAACCGGCTCGGACTCTTCGGCTGGAGTTACGGCGGTTATATGGCAATGTGGGCGGAGACGCAGACAACGCGCTTCAAGGCAATCGTTGCCGGCGCGGGCGTCGTCAACTGGCAATCGTATTACGGCCAAAATAAGATCGACCAGTGGATGATCCCATTCTTCGGAGCGTCGGTCTACCAGGATCCCGACGTGTACGCCCGCAGCTCGCCGATTACGTTCATCACTCACTCAAAGACGCCGGTGCTGATCTTGCAGGGCGAGCGCGACGAGGAAGTGCCGGCACCGCAGGCGTTCGAGTTCTGGCACGCGATGGAGACGCTCGACGTGCCGACGAAACTGGTCGTCTACGCAGACGAAGGGCACGGCATGCAGAAGATTGCCGACCAGATCGACGTACTCACGCAAACCGTCGATTGGTTCGATCGGTATCTGCGTTAGAATTAAGCATGGTGGGCCGTCCTGGGATCGAACCAGGGACCTCATGCTTATCAAGCATGCGCTCTAACCAGCTGAGCTAACGGCCCGGCGAAGGGGAAAGTATAGCACACCGGCGAGACGCTCCCTTTAAATCAGGGCGATCCACTTTTTGGTGATCTCGTCTTCGTTCTTGAGGTGGGCCATCAGCAGCGTCTGAAGGACCTCGTGCTCGCGCAGGATCTCGGCGCGTTCGGCCGCTTCAAAATCGAAGGCCTGACGTTGCGCCGCAATCCGATCCGCCTGTTGGGCGTCGAGGTCCGAGGCCGCCGGCGCGGCGGCACCGCGAGGCGCGGCGATGGCGCTGCGCCCCGCGGTCGTGCGTTCGCTGCGTAGCGCCGGCAGCGGTCCATCCATCACTCAGTAATCGACTGGATGAACTTCTTGGTGATGGAGTCGTCCATCTTGCGCTGCGCCATATCGACGTTGCGGAGTGTATCGACCTCGCGCATGTTCTCGCTGCGTTCGTCCATCATCTGATCGAAAGCTTCGGACTGCATCTGCAATTGCTCTTGGTTCTGAATTTCGGATGCGTACATGCCGAGCTGGAAGCTCTCGTCTTGCGAGTTGAGCGCATTCATCGCCGAGTTTTCCATATTGCCGGCCGTACCCGAGCCAAGCGCGCCGCCGAGAGCATTGCCGAGCAATCCGCTGCCGACGCCTTCGAGAATTGGAAGAAGAAAGGCCATCTCGTCTCTCCTTTCGCCGATTTAGTTTGAGTCGTCGCTAAACTGCGTGTAATCGGTGGCCTGCGGCTGATAACTCGGATTCTGCGGCAGACCGGGCAGCGTGGGCGGAGTGAGCGGCAGGCCCTGGGCCTGTGCCGAGAGCGAGCCGATCGACGAAACCAGGTTGCCGAGCTCCGCCACAGCCGAGCTCTGTGCCGATTCGCCGACCTCGCCGGCGATCGAACCGGATGCGCGCGCGACGGCGCTCACCGGCGCTTCTTTCAATCCGCTCGCGATCGCGCCGGCGAAGGGCTTGGCAAAGATGGTTCCTTCGATGGAAGAGAGTGAGGACACGTTAATCGCTCCGTTTCTACGAGGTAATCTCGTCGGTATCGTCGTTGAGCAAGCCGAGGTAATCGGTCGCGCTTCGGTGGAAGCTTGGGGCGAAGTGCGGGGCGCCGGCAGAGATCGCCGGGGCGATCGTAGGCAGCAGCGGCAAGCGCTGCGCTTGCATTGCGAGCTGAGTGGCTGCGGCGTCGGGTTCGGCAGGAGGCGCGCTCGGGGCCGCGCTGGGGGACCCGCCGGTCAGGCGCTGGTAGTGCCGCAATACAGAGTCGGCGTACCCGAGGTCTTCGCCGTCGGCCCAACGGGTTTTGGTGCCGGTCGCGGTCGGCGAACCGCTGTTATAGGCGGAGAGCGCCTCGTGGACGTTGCCGCCGTACTCTTTGAGCAAACCCGAGATCATCCCGGCGGCATAGTCGGCGTTCTGGCCCGGATCCATCGCCGCGGGGCTGGTTGCGAAAGCGTGCCAGCGGTCGTCGATCTGAAAGACCCCTCGGCCGTGTCCGCCGTCGCCCACAATGTTGCGCCCGGCGTTGGCATTCGGGCCGCCGGTCTCTTGGGCCGCAACCGCGGCGAGCAGCTCGGGATCGAGGCCATGGCGGCGCGCCGCGGTCGCGATTTGCGGGGCGTAGGCCACGCCGTCCGCGGCGAGTCTGGAAGCGGCAGGATCGATGTTCATGGCAGCCTTCTATCCCACGCTCGTGGCGTTTGACAAGGTTGGACGGGGGGTTCTAGAATGGCAAATGTCCGTGGCGGCCCTGCCTGGTTGGCGGGGCCTCATGCTGCGGTGGCTTGAGTTCTATGGATCGTTCGCACAAGGTCGACATCAGCGGGCTCCTCGCCGGCAGTCGCCAGCATATGGTCGTCACCGACGAGGTGCCGATCGAGCCGTTCGAGGGTGTCGTCTTTCCGGAGCCGGTTCGCGTGCAGCTCGACGTGTACAAAGCAGATCGCCTGCTGGTCGTCGAGGGCGTCGTGGATGCGCGGGCTCACGGACCGTGCGATGCCTGCCTGGAGGAGGTCGACGTACCGATCCGCGTCGACGTCACCGAACGGCTCGACCCCGCGCACGGGCGCGACGTCGATCCGTTCGGCGAGAGCAACGTCTTGGCGAGGGAGCGCCTCGACGTCGCGGACTTGGCGCAGCAGAGCCTGCTTAGCGCCTTGCCGATGGGCTTGCGGTGCCGCCCCGAGTGCCGCGGTCTTTGTCCGGTATGCGGGGCGAATCGGAACACGGGCGAATGCTCGTGCCAGCCCGCGTAATCGATCGTTCGAAACGGAGAGTATTGTGGCGAATCTAAAATGGAAGACGCCCCGCAGTAAGACGCGCAGCCGACGCGCGGCGAACTGGAAATTGGGCGAAGTTACGACGGTGCTGTGCACGCAATGCCATCAGCCCAAGCGGCCGCACTTCGCATGTCCCAACTGCGGCACGTATAAGGGACGGCAAGTCATCAAGATGCGCGAAGAGACGGCCGGTTAGACTTCGTGCCCCCATGCGGCGTGAAGATCGCGGGCGTCGGCCACTACGCGCCGCCCCGAATCGTCAGCAATCACGATCTCGAGGCCTGGCTCGATACGTCTGACGATTGGATCACGACGCGAACCGGCATGAAGCGCCGCCACTGGTCGTCGGAGGAAGAATCAACCAGCGACCTCGCCGCGGCGGCTGCGGGCGCCGCGCTCGCTCACGCCGAGCTCCAAGCGCAGGACGTCGACTGCTTCATCGTCGCGACCGTGACACCCGACTATTACTTTCCCGCGACGGCGTGCCTCGTAGCGAACAAACTCGGCGTCACCGAAAAGGCCGCCTTCGATATCGCAATCGCGTGCAGCGGCTTCATCTACGGGCTCACGGTCGCGTCGGCGCTCATCCGCTCGGGCGTCTACCGGCGCATCATGCTGATCGGCGCCGAGACGCTTTCAAAGATTCTCGACAAGAACGATCGCTCGACGGCGATTCTCTTCGGCGACGGCGCCGGCGCGGTGATCCTCGAGCGCAGCGAGAGCGACTGCTTTCTCGCCTCCGAGCTCGGTGCCGACGGCAGCCGCCCCGAACTGCTCTACGCGCAAGGCAGCGGCGCGCGCCGCCCGCTCGACCACGCCGCGCTCGATGCAAAAGTGCATCTGATTCACATGCAAGGGCCCGAGACGTTCAGGCTCGCGGTGCAGAAGATGGTCGAAGCGACCGATTCGGTGCTCGGCAAGGCGCATCTCGCGAAAGCCGACGTCACGTTCTTGATCCCGCATCAGGCAAACCGGCGCATCATCGACGCGACGGCGCGTTATCTCGAGCTGCCTGAGGACAAAGTCATCGTCAACATCGCCGAATACGGCAATACCTCGGCGGCGTCGATTCCGATGGCGCTCTCCGAGACGGTGCGCGGGGGCCTGATAAAACCCAACGACGTCATCATCTTCGTTGCGTTCGGGGGCGGCCTCTCGTGGGGTGCCGTTGCCTGGCGGTGGGCGGCCTAGTGCGCGTTGCCGTCGTTTTCCCCGGTCAAGGCTCGCAAGGCGTCGGCATGGGCTGCGACGTCGCCGCCCATTCGGCGCAAGCGCGCGCCCTCTTCGAGCGCGCGTCGGCGCGGCTGGGGTACGATCTGCTCGCGTTGCAGCGCAACGGGCCGGAGGAGCAACTGCGCGAGACGCAGTTCAGCCAGCCCGCGATCTTCACGACCAACCTCGCGCTCTACTCGGCGGTCGGCGACCGGCTGCAACCGGTGGTGACGGCCGGCCATTCGTTCGCCGAACTTTGCAGCCTCGTGATCGCGCGGGCGCTTTCATTCGATGACGCGCTGCACATCGTGAGCGAGCGCGGCGACGCGATGCAGGCCGCGGCCGAACGCACGCGCGGCGGGATGTCGGCCGTGCTAGGCTTGGATGCAGCGCACGTGCGCGACGTACTCGAACGCAGCGGTGCCGGCGGCCGCGTCGGTTTGGCAAACTTCAACTCGCCGACGCAAATCGTGATCAGCGGTGAGCTGGAGGCCGTGCAGTCGGCCGGTCAAGCGATGCTCGATGCGGGCGCAAAGCGCGTCGTCGCGCTTAACGTCTCGGGTGCGTGGCATAGCGCGCTCATGGAACCGGCGCTCGAACGTGTCGGCGCCGCGGTCGCGGCGAGCACGTTCGCGCTTCCCGCGATCGACGTGATCTCGAACGTGGATGGCGAGCCGTATCGCGACGTCGAGACGATCAAACGCAGCCTCATTCGCTCGGTTGTCGACGAAGTTCGTTGGCACGACACGGCCGAGCGAATCCTCACCTACGCCCCCGACGGCGTCGTCGAGTTCGGTGCGAGCGGCGTGCTCAGCGCGCTGATGAAGCGGATGCCGAACGCGCCGCCTGCGACCGTCGTCAGCGATTTCGCCGGCGTTGAGCGACTACGTTTGCAGATCGGCGATGCCGCGGAGGCAAGCGTATGATCTTTTCGGAAAAAGCCGCGCTGATCACCGGGGCGAGCCGCGGCATCGGCCGCGCGATCGCCGTTGAGTTCGCGGCGCTCGGTGCGAATCTCGCGCTCGTTGGACGCGACGTTGCGGCACTGGGCGAAACGAAGGCTTCGTGCGAGCAGGCGTGCGCCGGCGCTGCCGTCGAGATCTTCGAAGGCGACGTGACCGATCAGGGCGCGATGGAGCGCATCGTCAACGAGACGGTGGCGCGGTTTGGGCGGCTCGACTTTGCAATCGCCAACGCCGGGCAAAGTATCGACGGGCTGCTGCTCCGTCTCAAAGCCGAGACGATCCAGCATGTGTTCGACGTCAATTTGAAGTCGGCGTTCTATCTGTGCGGTGCGGTCGCACGCCCGATGATGAAGCAGCGCTCGGGCTCGATCGTGCTGATGACGAGCATCGTCGGCCTGATGGGAAATGCGGGCCAAGCCGTGTATGCGGCCTCCAAAGCGGGGCTCATGGGCCTCTGCAAATCGCTGGCAAAGGAGTTGGGTTCGAGGAATATAAGAGTCAACGCCGTCGCGCCGGGTTTGATCGAGACGGCCATGACGGAGAGCATGCCCGACGCTGCTAGGGAGTTTTTGGTCAAACAAGCCGCTCTCGGCCGAGCCGGGAAGCCGGAAGACGTCAGCGGGGTCGTAGCATTTCTCTGCTCCGATGCCGCGGGGTTCATCACCGGACAAACGCTCGTCGTCGATGGCGGCATCCTGATGTAAAGGAGACGTAATGTCCACCACGTTCGATAAAGTCAAGAAGATCATCGTCGAGCAGCTCGGCGTCGACGAGTCGGAAGTGACGCCCGAAGCGTCAATTACCGACGATCTGGGTGCCGACTCGCTCGACCAAGTCGAGCTGGTGATGGCGTTTGAGACCGAGTTCAACATCGATATCCCCGACGAGGAAGCGGAGAAGATCAAGACGGTCGGCGATGCGGTCAAGCGCATCGACGAGACATCGACGGCCGGACCTTCGACCTCCTAGCCGTACGTTGTTCGACCAACTTCAAGAGCGTTTAGGGGCGATCTTCGATCGCCTCAGCGGCCGCGGCCGGATCAGCGACGGCGAAGTCGACGAAGCGCTGCGCGAAGTACGCGTGGCGCTGCTCGAGGCCGACGTTTCGCTCGCCGCTGCGAAGGCGTTCGTCGCGCGCGTCAAAGAGCGCGCGGTCGGCGCGAACGTGCTCGAATCGCTCACGCCGGCGCAGACGATCCTCACGATCGTCCACGACGAGCTCGTCGCGCTGCTCGGGCCGCCGACCGGCTCCGGACAGGCGCGCCTCCAGTTCTCCGATGCGCCGCCCTCGGTGATCATGCTCGTCGGTCTGCAAGGCTCCGGCAAAACGACGCAAGCCGGAAAGCTTGCGCTTCGGCTCAAGGAGCAGGGACGCCGCTCGCTCTTGATCGCCGCCGACGTTTATCGCCCGGCCGCCATCGATCAACTGCAGACGCTCGGCAAGCAGATCGGCCTTCCGGTCTACGAACAAGGTGCCGGCGATCCGGTTCGCATCGTTCGCGACGGACTTGCCGAGGCGCGACGCCTGGGTCTCTCCACCGCGATCGTGGATACCGCCGGCCGGCTGCAGATCGACGAACCGCTGATGGACGAACTGGAGAAGATTAAGGGCGTCGCGCAGCCGCGCGAGATCCTGCTCGTCGCCGACGCGATGACCGGACAAGAAGCTACGAACGTGGCGAAGGGCTTTCACGATCGTCTCGGCATCACGGGCGTCATCCTCACCAAACTCGACGGCGATACCCGCGGCGGCGCCGCGCTGTCGATTCACAGCGTCACCGGCGCGCCGATCAAATTCATCGGCGTTGGCGAGAAGCTCTCGGCGCTCGAGCCATTTTATCCCGAACGGCTCGCGTCGCGCATTCTCGGCATGGGTGATGCGCTCACGCTCATCGAAAAAACGCGCGGCCTGTATTCGGACGAACAGGCCAAGAAACTTGAGGAGAAACTCCTCAAACAAACCTTCACGCTCGACGATTTTCTCGAGCAGATGCGCCAGGTCCGCAAGCTCGGCTCGTTCAACGACCTGTTGAAAATGGTGCCCGGTCTCTCGAAGGCCTTACCGAAGGACTTCGAGATTCCCGAGCGAGAGCTCAGCAAAATCGAAGCGATCATCTGCTCGATGACGCGCGGCGAGCGCCGCAACCCCGATCTGCTCAACGGTTCGCGCCGCAAGCGCATAGCGCGAGGTTCAGGCACGCAGGTTTCCGATGTGAACCGGCTCGTGAAGCAGTTCGATCAAGCACGTCAAATGACGAAACACCTGAGCCGGGTTCGGCGGGGTAGATAAGATAAAGGAAACATGGTAAAAATTCGACTGCGCCGCATCGGCGCGAAGAAACAACCCACCTATCGTTTCGTCGTCGCCGACGCACGGGCGCCGCGCGACGGCCGATTCATCGAGATCCTCGGTCATTACAATCCGCGGACCGAGCCGCGGACCGTGGTGGTGAACGAGGAGAAGGCGCGCGAGTGGCTCGCCAAAGGCGCACAGCCTTCGGAGACCGTTCGCCGTCTCTTCGCCGAGAAGGGCATCGTGGAGCGCGGGCCGATTCCGACGACGAAGCGCAAGCCTCGCAGCGCCGAAGGCAGCGCGTCGTGAGCGCATTCGACGACGAGTTCGGTCTCTTTAGCGAAACGGTCGTCGAGGAACCCGAGCGTCAGCCGACGCTGCGGCAACCGGTGTCGCGTTCCGAGCCCGCGCCGCGTTCGGAGCCCGCGCCGCGCCCGTCGCGCCGCCCCCCGCCGCGCCGCGAGCGGCGGCCGAAAGACGACGCGGGCGATCCCTGGGCGGGACACCGCCGCGCGACGGAGCTGTTAGGCTTTCTCGCGCGCAAGCTCGTGCAGAAGCCCGATGCCGTCACCGTCGAGCTCTTCATCGACGAGCAAGCCCAACCGGTGATCGAACTCGTGGTCGATCCGGAAGATCTCGGCAAAGTGATCGGCCGCAGCGGTCGCGTGGCCCATGCGTTGCGTACGGTCGTGCGGGCAACCGCCGAGGGACGCGTTGCGGTCGATATTCTCGATAGCGAAGAGGCGGCGGAAGGCCCCGAGGATGGCGACGAAGCCGACTAGCGTTCCGGTCGGACGGATCGCCGGCCCGTTCGGCGTTCGCGGAGAGCTCAAATGCGACCCGACTAGTGCGGGTCGCGCGCTTTTTGTGCCGGGAGCAGTTCTGCGCTGCGCGCGCGGCGACGACGTACACGAGGTTCGCATCGCTGCGGTGCGCGCGCACAAGGGGCGTCTGCTCGTGCAGATCGCGGGCGTGGACAACGCGGACGCCGCAGCCGCATATGCCGGCACGGTACTCTATGCGCCGCGCGCTGCGATTTCGCTCGCGGAAGGCGAGTTTCTTGACGAGGATCTCGTCGGCTGCGCGGTCATCGGTCTCGACGGAACGGAGCACGGCGTAGTCGAGCGCGTCGAACACTATCCCTCCAGCGATATGCTCGTCGTCGGCGGCCGCATGGTGCCAATGGTGCGCGCGATCGTCACCGCCGTCGATCTGGGCGCGCGGCGAATCGCGATCGATCCGCCGGCCGGTTTGTTCGACTAGCTGTTATCGGGATGCGCGGTCGCGTACGCCGCGACCGCGGCGTCGACCGCCGCTTTAATCGTCGGGCCCTTGCCGGTCTCGTGGTCGAGCGCTGCGCCAAAGCACGTGTAGACCTGCAGCTCGAATGTGAGCTGCGTCTTGTTATGGGCGGCCGGCGCCTGCGCCAGCGATCCGGTTGCGATCGTATTGTCGCGGTTCGAGCCGCAGATCGCGTCGGCCGATTGCGCGACGCTCGTCGTCACGGTGGTCATCTGCGTGCTGAATCGTGCGTTGAGCGCGAAGTAGAGCTCGTGCGTCGCATTGGTCATATCGGTCGCGGAGACGCCGCCCGACGCGATCACCGGTGCAACGATCACGCCGCGATCGGGTTTGACGACCGGTCCTGGAGTCGGCGCGTGCGCCCCGCCTTTGTTGTGTTTGAAGACGGAGTTGACGATGCTCCCCAAGCCCTGAATCGGCATTTGCGCGCCGTTGGTCGATGTCGGCGCGGGCGTGTTCGACGACTGCGTCTGCATGCTCTCGGTGTTGCGGCCGACGAACGCGAGAATCTGCGAGCGCGCCAGCAGCGATTGCGACGCGACGTCCGCTACGCTCGATACTTGCGCCGTCTGCGAGAAAAGAATGACGCCGCTCTCGACGCTCACGACTTGCTCCACCACGGCGGCGCTGTCGCCGACCGGCGTCACGTA
>Ga0302326_10032801_pt1 | contig 10336 bp, 8 predicted proteins | sample Palsa_T0_3_FD_202264 | JGI IMG/M metagenome (GOLD analysis project Ga0302326, IMG submission 202264) | Peat permafrost microbial communities from Stordalen Mire near Abisko, Sweden - Palsa_T0_3 | ecosystem: Environmental > Terrestrial > Soil > Palsa > Peat permafrost | place: Sweden: Abisko... | reverse complement strand
CCAGAGCGGCTACGAAAAGCAGACCGAGTCGATTCATGGCGATGCTCCGTCAAGGGCTTTTACGATCCATCCCTCTCGCTGTCATCCTGTCCCTCTCGCTGTCATCCTGAGCGATGCGAAGGAGCCACCTCGAGCTCTCATGGGGTCCTTCGGTCGCTTCGCGCCCTCGGGATGACAGCAACGTAACGTTTGATCTCTTCTCGACGACGGCCCCTAATTCGCGGGGGTGACCGAGACGATGTCCATCTGGATGAACTGACCGTCGTACGCCAGCGGATAGGGCGGGACCCCCGGGACGAGGATGGGGCCTCCGTCGACCGCGCTGTTGTTGGTGATTTCCTCGTTGTCGATCGCGTTCGCGCTCAGCGTGACGGTCGCGCCGGCGTTCATGGGGATCGAGGCCTCGTAATCGAGGGGCCACGTGTTGGTGATGTTCGACGAGCCCGCGTTCAAGAAGTACGTCTGCGGCGGGTCGCTGATCTGGAGCTCGTAGATGTTGTATCCGTCGCCGGCCGGCGCGCCGCCCGTCACGAAGAACTGCGGATTGCTACCGCCGTCGGGGCCCTCGGCGATGGCGTTGCCCGCGTCGTCGGCGTCATACGATTTTTGCTCGACGACGCCGCGGAACAGCAGCGTCACGAGGTACGTCTCCTCGGAGAGGCCGCTCAGCGTCGTCGAGAGCACCTGCTGGTCGCTGCCGTCGACTTCCGTCAGGCACACGTTCGTGCTGTAGGGGCCCGTGCAGGGCAGCTGCCACCGCAGACCCTCGAGGTTGCCCGCGACGTTCTGGCACAGCCCGCTCGAGCAGAGCGCGCCGGCTTCGCAGACGGTGCTGCACGCGCCGCAGTTGCCCGGGTCGGTGCTCGGGTTCACGCAGGAACCGCCGCACGAGATCCCGGAGGCGCCGTCGCCGAGGGCGCAGGCGGTGGGCCCGTCCGCGCCCGCATCGCTCGACGCCTCGACGACGCCACCGTCGTTCGCGCCCGTCGCGTCCGCGGCCGTCCCTGCGTCGAGGGTGGTGGCTTCCGGAGTCGCGTCGCTCGCGCCCGTTCCAGTCGGCGTGCCCGCGTCTCCGATGGCGTGCGTCGGCGAGGAGTTCCCGCAATTGTCGCACCCGACAGCGGCCGCCGGCATGCCAAAGGCGATCGCCGCCAGACCGACCAAGCCCCGCGTCCGTGACCGCCTCGCAAGCTCCATCGCCGTTTGCATACAACGGTTCCCACCGCGCGTGGCGAGAACCTGCGAAGGTCGGCCCGGCAACCGAGATCGAGGATCGTCAGTCGCCGTCGGCGGGCGCCAGCGCATCGGTGACGACGTCGGGCAGGCCGCTGTCCGCCACGCCGCTGTCCGCCGCGCTGTCCACCTGGGTGTTGGTAACGACATCGGACGGGGCGTCCGTCGCGCCGTCCGCGGGGCCCCAAAACTGCGCGTCTTCGATGTCGTCGGGCAGGCCGTATGCCGTGAGGCCACCCGCCGGGCTGCTCGTCGGGAGCCACTGCCAGCCGGCGCCGGCGAAGACCATCCCGTTGGCTACGGAGACTCCGGCCGCGGCGGTCGTCGCCGTCTCGTTCATCAGCAGATCGTTCCACAGCTCGTCGCCGGTGTCGGCGTCGAGCGCGTGAATCTTTCCGTCGAGCGTCTCGAAGAACATCACGCCATTGGCGATGGCGATGCCGCCGAACGCGCCCGGCGTCATCGGGACCTGCCAGTCGATGTTGCCCGTCGCGCCGTCGAGGCAGAAAGCGACGCCGGAGGCCGGGCCGTTCGTGCCGTAGTTCCCCTTGGAGCCGTTGTTCGAATAGACGTAGATCTTGCCATCGGCGACGGCGGGCGACGCCATGACGCCGCCGGTCTGTCCGCCCGGCGTGAGCTCCTGCGACCAGAGGAGCTTTCCGGTGCTGCGATCCATCGCCTTGAAGTGGCCCCCCTTGTCGCCGGCGCCGACGTAGTCCTGCGAGCCGATGGTGTAAAGGACGGGGCTTGCGCCGACGTCGTAGTCGTCGCCGTTGGGCATCGTCATCAGCGTATAGATGTCGTCGGCCGTGTACTGGTAACCCCACTTTATGGCGCCCGTCGTGTAGTCCAGGGCGACCACGCTGTCGGAGTAAGGGCTCACCGGCGCCGTGTAGCCCTGGCCCACGCCGATGAACATCCAACCGCGTGTCGTGTCGACGGCGGCCGAGCCCCAGACCGAGCAACCGAAGCCGGACGACGCGTCGTTGCCCCCGCACAGGTAGGTGGTCCATTCGACCGCACCGGTCGTCGCGTTCACGCCGACGACGTTGCCCTTGAACGTGAAGTTGGCCGCCGTGAACACCTGGAACGAGCCGACCCCGATGAGCATCGTGTTCCCGACCACGTTCGGCGACGACCAGAGGACCGTGTTCTGCTGCGACCCGATCTCGTGGCGTAGGTTCCACAACGGTTGCCCGCTGGATCGGGAGACGCCGTAGACCTCGTTGTTGGCGCCGCCGATGTAGACCGAGTCCGCCGTCACGAACGGCGAGTCGTTGACCTGCGCGGGGAGTCCCACCGTCGAGCTGGCGACCTGCGTCGTCCACACCTTCGAGCCGTCGGTCGCGTTGACCGCATGCAGCATTCCGCCCCAGTCGCCGAAGTACACGACGCCGTCGACGACCGCCGGCGTGCTCGTGACGCCGAGGGCAGTGATGCCCGTCGAGACGGTGTCCCATTTGCGCACCAGCGCGCCGACGTTGCTCTTGGTGATGATCGATTCGACCGCGTTGTACCGGGTGTTCTGCCCGTCGTGCCCGTACGAGGGCCAGTCCGACACCGGCGTGCTTCCTGCGTCCCCTGGCGCGCTCGAATTGCCGCCATTGCCACACGCGACGAGCGGCAGGGCGAGGGAGCCCAGCGCGAAGAAACACCTGAGTCGAAACGTCTTCATGGCCGGATCCCTAGGGCGCGGGGGGGCCGACGCGGCCGCTCGCTAGCGCGCGGGCACTGTAGATCCGAAGAGCACCGCGGTTTTTGGTCGTCTCGTGGGCAGTCGGTTGGCAAGCACCCGGCGGTTGGTGGTACGCGCGCCCATTGGCCGGACATTTTCACCACGAGCGCACCGCCGCCATGCCGGAAGCATGCCGGAATGACGATCCGCACCGCGGAGCCACCGCTGGCGGCCTCGGCGGAGGGCCCGCCGTCATCGCCGTCGAGCAGGACCGATATAGTCCCGGCCGAGACCGATGAACCTCGCCAGCCTTGCGCTCCGCAACCTATCCCGCGACCGCGTCCGATCCGCCCTCACTTTGCTCGGCGTGGCCACGTCGATTGGCACATTTCTCCTGCTTCGAACCGTGATGTGGGCGTGGGAAACCGGCACCGAGTTCGCCGTCCGCGATCGCGTCGTCACCCGCCACAGGGTCACCTTCAGCTTCATGCTCCCCAAGCGCTACGTCGACGAGGTACGCACGGTGCCCCACGTGAGGGCGGCGACGTGGGCGACCTGGGCCGGCGGAAGAGACCCGCGGCACCCGCGGGAGTTCTTCGCGACGTTCGCGGTGGACCCGGAGTCGTACTTCAACATCTACAGCGAGGTGATCGTCCCGCCCGAGCAACTCGCCGCCTGGAAGCGGGATCGCGGGGGCGCCATCGTAGGCGACGTGCTCGCGAGACGACTCGGCTGGAAGGTCGGCGACACTCTCACCCTCGAGAGCACCCTGTATCGCGGCACGTGGCCATTGACGATCGACGGCCTCTACACGACGCCCACGCGATCGGTCGACCACTCGGCCCTCGTCTTTCACTGGAGCTACTTCAACGACCAGCAGCCCGCCGCGCAGCGCGACGGCGTCGGCGTCGTCGTTAGTCGCGTGGATGATCCTGCCCGATCGGCGGAGGTGGCCCTCGCGATCGACCAGCGCTTCGAGGACCGTGACACGCCGACGCGATCGCAAGACGAGCGCGGGTTCAACGCGTCGTTCCTGGCGCTCTTCTCGGGGATCCTCGGCGTCACCGACGTCGTCTCGGTGGCCATTCTGGTCATCATGGCGCTCATCCTGGGCAACACGATCGCGATGGGCGTCCGCGCGCGCACCAACGAGTATGGCGTGCTGCGGGCGATCGGCTTTCGGCCGGTGCACGTGGTGCTGTGGATCGTGGGCGAGGGCGTCGCCCTCGGCGCGGCGGGCGGCGCGCTCGGCGCAGCGCTGACGGTGCCTTTTATCAATCTGGTCGTCCGCCGCTTCGTCGAAGACAACCTCGGGACCTTCTTCCGGGACTTCCGAGTCGTTCCGGCCAACGTCGTGCTGGGCCTGGTTCTCGCGGCGACCCTCGGCGGGATCGCGGCCCTGCTCCCGGCCTGGCGCGCCGCGCGGCTCGAGGTGGTCGACGCCATTCGACGCGTGGCCTGATCGGTTCACCCGCCCGTTTCATGAATATTTCTCGACGACGCACGGGCGCGTTCGCCCGGCACGTCGCCGTCCCACTGAGTATTGACGCATCCGCGGGCCCCATCGTAAGGAGCGAATGGGTCGACAGCCCGAGGGCCAAGCGATGTCAGTCGTCGAACAGCAAGCGAGGGGCGCGGAGACGAGCAGCCTGGCCCTGCGCGCTGCCTTGGACGCGCCGCCCGGACACTGGTTTTTCGGGCATCTCCCGGACATGAAGCGGGACCTGCTCGGCTTCTTCTCGATGTGCGAGCGTGACTTCGGGCCCGTCGTTCCTCTGCGCCTCTATGCGGTCCCCTTCTATCTGGTGAACGACCCGGCGCTCATCCAGGCTGTCCTTTTCGCGGATCCCTCGAAATTCGTGAAACCGACGGCCTTCAAGGCGGTAAAGCCGATGTTCGGCGATGGGCTCCTCACGTCGGAGGGGAGCTTCTGGCGCAAGCAGCGGGCCCTCATCCAGCCGTTCTTTCACAAGCAGTGCATCGATCGGTACGCCGACGTCGTCGTCCGCAGCACGGCGGCGCTGATGGAGCAGTGGTCCCTAGCCGAGTCGCAAGACGCGTACGAGGACCTGAGCAACGTCACCCTCGACATCGTCTCTCGCACGCTCTTCTCCGGATCCGACATCGGCGAGGGGCGAGCCGCGGTGCTTGGGGCCGCGCGCGGTGTTCAAGATTTCTTCCTCCGCTGGCGCCGGCACTACATGCCGGTGATCCCGTGGCTTCCCTTTCCCGCGCAGCTGCAGCTGCGGCGCGCCGTGCGCGAAGTGGACCGCGTCATCTACAAGCTGATCGACGCCCGCCGCGCGAGCGGAGAGCGCGGCAACGACATGATGTCGCTCCTGCTCGACGCGGCGGACGCCGAGGGCCAGACGATGTCGAGCCGTGCGGTCCGCGACGAGCTCGTCACGATGTTCCTCGCCGGCCACGAGACGTCGGCCGTCGCCATGTCATGGGGCCTCTACGAGCTCGTATCCAGTCCACGCGTGACGGCCAAGCTGCGGAGCGAGATGGCCGCCGTCCTCTCGGACCGCGATCCGGCCGTCGAGGACCTGCCGCGGCTGCCGTACCTCGACCAGGTCGTGAAGGAGGTCATGCGGCTTTACCCGAGCGCGTACAACATCGGCCGCGTCGCCACCGAGACGTGCAAGGTCGGCGACACCACGGTGCGTCGCGGGGCCAATGTCATCATGTGCCAGTGGGCCGTGCACCGCTCGCGCCGCCACTACGACGATCCGGACGCGTTCGTTCCCGAGCGTTGGGACACCGAGCGCGCGCGCAAGATGCCCAAGTTTGCGTACTTTCCCTTCAGCGGCGGCCCGCGCAACTGCATCGGCGCGCAGTTCGCGCTGCTCGAAGCAAAGCTCATCTTGGGGACGCTCATCCGGCACTTCGACATCGAGCTCGAGCCGGGAGAACGGCCGACGGTCGATGCGGCGCTCACGCTGCGGCCTTCGCGAGGTATGAGGGTTCGCGTGCGGCGTCGCTTCTCGTCTTAGTGGCGTCGCCGCGCTACTGAAACGTCCGACCGGGAGCGGCGCTTGGCGCGTGCCTGGCCCATCCCGGATCGCCCTCCACGTTGGGATCGCCGAAGCGGGCAAAGCGCGTCCAGGCGCGACGTACCTGGCGACCGAGGAGGTCGACGCGATCCCATGGCGTCTGGCCGAGCATGGGAGCATCGCGCCACGCCGCCTCGTTGCCGAACACGAAGGGGAGGTCGATCGTGTGGCAGGCGCCGAAAGCCTCTCGCTCCGGCGCCCACTCGAACGCGTACACGTAGACCGAGGCGCCCGCCGCCGCCTGCTTGTCGGCAAGACGATGCGCGGGCGTCGTGAAGACCCGGTGCGTGACCGCGGACGTGACGGCACCCACGAGCGCCTGGCCGATGACCGCCGTGCGTCGGAGCCGGACGACGCGCGGGTTCAGGTCGAAGAAGGCGCGCATCTCGTCGCGCGTGGTGCCGATGAGCAGGTCCGCGCCTCGGTGCACGATGGCGTTGGCGACATCGGCTTGCGCCGGGGCGGGCAGGGGAGCGATGCCGGCGACGGGGCCGAAGATGGGAGCCGAGTTGAGTCCCCCGGGACCGGCGAGCTTCACGATGGCCGCTTGCTGCACCGAGAGGAGTCGTTCGACCGATGCCTTCTCCGGATCTTCCCCGCCGAGCAAGCCGCGGATCGTCCGGGCGACGCGGTCGGCGTGGGCCTCGGTCAAGAACCCGAGGCCAAGGTGTCCGCTCTGCACGATGGCGCGACGAAAGAGCCCCCGGGTCGCTTCGGTCGCCATGCACGCCGCCACCGAATGGCCTCCCGCGGACTCGCCGAAGATCGTCACCTGATCCGGATCGCCGCCGAAGTCCGCGATGTTGCGCTGGACCCAGCGAAGCGCCGCGATCTGATCCATCAGGCCGAGGTGCCCCGACGCGATCCCCGGGATCCGCAGGTAGCCGAAGACGCCGAGCCGGTAGTTGACGTTGACGACGACGACGTCGCCCTCGGTGACGAGCGCGTCGGCCCGGTACCATTCGTTGGAGCCGGACCCGATGATGTAAGCGCCCCCGTGAAACCACACCATGACGGGCTTCGGTCGCTCGCTCGTGCCCTTGGTGGTCACGCTCAGCGTCAGGCACGACTCGGCTTGCGCAGACGGCGCGGAATCGCCCATGACGGCCGAGAGTCGCGACGGTGACTGCGGGCAAATCGGCCCGTGACGGCTCGCGTCGCGCGTGCCCGACCACGGCGTCGGCGGTCCCGGCTCACCGAACCGTCGCGCCTCGGCGTAGGGGATGCCCCGAAAATGCAGCAGGTCCCCGATTCGAACGCCCTCGAGCGTTCCGCCCTCGACGGATGCGACCGGCCTCACGCGTTCGAGGTTGTACTAACCGATCGCCTCATCGTGCAACGTGCTTCGATAGATCGCGACGTCGCCCGAGGGCGCCGCCTCGAGCGTCAGCCAGGGGCACGCCAACGGACCCAGACCGACGCAGCAGAGGCGAATCATCCTGGTGCGCGCGATGGGTTCGAGGTCCGAAACCACCTTCGCCAGGCGATCTCCGCTGAACGGACAGTACAAAAAGAAGACCGAGCCGGCGTTCAGGGATCCGGTGAGCTTTGTCGCATCGCCTTCGATGCACGTCACGCGTGAGAGGAGCAGTCGCGTCACGAGATCGCGTGCGGCGAGCACGAGCCCGGGCTGAATCTCGATGCCAATGACGTCCGCCCCGGTGAGCAGGTGCACCAGCGCCGCGGTTCGTCCTGCTCCCGAGCCTACGTCGACGAATACGTCCGCGGCGCATACGTGCCCTGCCTCCACCACCCGAAGCAGGGCATCGATCGAACAAGGTAGATATGGGACGCAGCCTCTTGGAAGCTCCGGACCATCGTCAGGAAGCTCGCCGAGGCCGAGCACCCGATCCAGCCATGCCTCACGCTCCGCGGGCCGGATGCTCAGCAGGGCCGCGCGAAACGACGATGGATCGTGGAGTCCACCCTCGATCCGCGAGCGGACCGTCTCGGCGCTGTCGATGGGACCCTCGCGCATCCTGGGAAGTCTCTCGCCGAATGGCGCGCGAGGCCACGGTTGCTCTTAGGCGTGGGCTTCGCGATGCCGGTGGGAGGGGGTCACCGGCTCTTCGAGCAGGTCGGCGAACAGGGCGCGGTAATGGACCACGGCCTGGCGCAGCTCCTCGGTGTTGGCCGGATCGTTGGCCACCGACGTCGAAAGGGCGCGTGCCGCGCGGTAGTGTTGCACGACCCCGGCATGGTCCACCGAGAGGTCGGCGAGCCGCTGATCGAAGTCCTCGGTCGGGTAGCCACGCGCTCGCATGACCTCGTTGATGAGCGAGTTGGCCGCAGCGACCGCGCCGAGCGGATCGTCCACGAACCTGCCCTGGATGGTCGTCCAGTGCGATGCAAAGCGCGCGCGTTCGGCGTCACTCAGCTCCGACAGCTTGAGGTGCCCTACGCGGCGCTCGCGTGCCGCGAGGGCGCGGTCGGCACGGGCGGCGCTTCCGTATTGGGCGACAGCTTGGTCGTATTCCGGACCGAAGCGCTGCCGTAGCTCGGCATGGCGCAGGCGCGTGCGGCGGCGGGTCGCGATGGCCGCGCCGATCAGAACCGCCGCGGCGGCGAGCGCCACGAGGATCCCCACTAATGTGGCATCTGTCATTGAAGTATTCGTCATGGTCGATGTCCTTCCTTCGCGTCCGAGAAGGCGACCGCCGATGCGGTAGGGCTGCCCGTTGCGCACGAGCCGTCAGTGGCAACCCGTGTGCCATGAACACGAAAGGATGTGCTGACCGGGCTTTCCTTCGAGCAGATCGAGAAGAAATGGCGAAGCCCGGGCGGACCCTCGAACCGCTCTTCTCCACACCTCGGCGACATCGGGCGAGGCGTTCCGCGACGCTGGGACCGAACGTGCATGGCGCTCGATGGCAGGGTCTCGACGGGCTACGCGGGCCCTCAGCGTCCCTCGGCCGCGACCTTGTACGTACGCCAACAGGGCGCGCACCGCCACTTGACGAGGATGCTCGCGTCCCCGTTCGCGTGACGAGTCATGCGCCAACTGAATGGTCGGCCGATAAGCGCGTAGTAGGAGTCGATCTCGGGCGCTTCGGCAGCACAATCGGCGCACGTCGGGCGCGTGAACGTGCCGAATGTCCCTAAGTCCCAGTCCATCCGCACCGTACATTGTAGTCACCCCGAACGGCCGAGGGCACTTTTCGCCCGGCTATTTTATGAATGTGCCGGGCCCATCCACGTTCGAACTCGAAAAGGCGCCTCGTTTATCGCGCAATGGCGCAATCGTCGACGCTCGACCTCATGCGCAAACACGTGCATGCGCGCGGTCTGGTGGCCGAAGTGCGGTTTGCTGCGACCAAAGGCCAGCGCTACCGCTCCTCGTTGATTGAGAATGAGTACTGTGTGCGTGGTGGAGCGCTCGATAGTCGGCGAAAACGATGTCCGCGTTTTCTACGACAACGCGCTCCACTGTTATCAAGCGATCATGGGCGATCGCTGGCACCACGGCGACCCCGAGGCAGAAGCTAGCGGCCTCTCCGTTGTAGAAGCTTGTGAACGCCTCGAAGAACGGGTGGTCTCGATCGCGCGCCTCGAGCCAGGCGGGCGGGCGCTCGACTTCGGATCCGGAATTGGGGGCCCCACGCTCCACATGGCCAAGGTTTCCGGGGCGTCGTTCGTGGGCGTGACGAACAACGAGGCTCTCAATCAGCGAGCGCGCGAGAAAGCCGTCGAAGCCGGCCTGTCCGACAGGGTCTGCTTCCTTTCGATGGGGGACACCGACTACAAGAACCTCCTCGCCTTCGCGGATGCGAGCTTCGACGCCGTCACGTTCTACGAGTCCGTCTGCCACCTCCCGGACAAGGCAGCGTTCTTCCGCGCGGCCTTCCGGGTCCTCAAGCCCGGCGGGCGCCTGGTCGGCACCGACTGGCTGCAGAGGCCCTTCGGCGACTTTCGCACGGAGGAGCAGATCATGACGCTGATCGAGCCCGTGAACGCCTTCATTTGCCTGCCCGGTCTGGGCACTGTCGAAGGTTACCGCGGCATGATCGAGGGCGCTGGCTTTCGCGTCGAGTCCGCTGCGGACATGTTCGCGAATACGAAGTGCTGGGGGAGCACGCCGACCACGCAAAGAGCCCAGTGGCTCGAATACCAGGGTCCCGCCGGCGAGATGTTTCGCAACGGCAAAGTCGCGCTCGATGCCGCGCGCGCGGCGGGCGTGTTCACGGTGGGGATGTTCGCGGCCGCCAAACGCTCGTGAGCCTTGCCATGAACCAGACCGTGGCCATCGGTTCGCCAACGCTGCTCGACCTCGGGACGGGGCGGCTCACGGCGCTCTGTCGGGCGCTCGACTTCGACTCCGTGCAGACACGGGCGGCCACCGGGGTCTTTCGAAGACTCGCGGGGACGTGGGGTG
>Ga0302326_10032800_pt1 | contig 10336 bp, 10 predicted proteins | sample Palsa_T0_3_FD_202264 | JGI IMG/M metagenome (GOLD analysis project Ga0302326, IMG submission 202264) | Peat permafrost microbial communities from Stordalen Mire near Abisko, Sweden - Palsa_T0_3 | ecosystem: Environmental > Terrestrial > Soil > Palsa > Peat permafrost | place: Sweden: Abisko... | reverse complement strand
TCGCCGACGGCGCGCCTGGGCTGATCGGTGCGATCGAGGAGATCTGGCCCAGGGCGGACCGCCAGCACTGCGCCGTTCACCGACTGCGCAACCTCCAGGCGAAGCTGCCGAAATCAGAGCACGAGCGGGTCCGCCACGCCTACTGGCAAGCGCTCAACCAGGCGACCGGCGTCAAGGACGGCAAGCTACGCCTCCAGGTCCTGATCTCAGACCTCGAGCACGGAGGCTACGAGGCGGCCGCTCGCTGCCTGACCGATGACCTCGACGCGCTCGTCGTGCACCTGCGATACCCGCTCAGGCATCGCAACCGATGGCGCTCGACGAACCTGCTCGAGCGATCGCTCGGCGAGGTCCGCCGGCGCACCAAGGTGATCGGCCGCTTCCCCGGCGAGACCAGCTGCCTATCGCTCGTTTGGGCGGTGCTCGACCTGTTCTTCAGCCACGCCAGCAACGGCCTCACGTTCACAGATCTGGACCGCCAGCACCTCTACCGGATCAAATACCAGCCGGCCGAGCAATCATCGCCAGACGAGGCGGTGAGCGCCGCCTGAGCCGCCCAGCGGCCAACCAACCCCGATCGGCAACCACCAGGTTGCACATCGGCGCGTCCTAAGCCCGTCTAACGCCCTGCGACGAACACCCGCGACCCATATCACCCCCAAACACAGGCGCACCGCGCCACCAACAACGAGGAGGTGACCACACCCGAAGTGAACCCGCCCCGCCGGCGAGTTCAACCACCCACACACCAACACGAGTTCACCCTAGACTCACCCCGGGAACCTGAACCGCGGCGAATTTACAGCAGCAAAGGGACGCAACCTCGGGCGGTGATCGGTGGCTGCTTTCGGTTTCCAGATCGCAAAAGCAGACATGTCGCTGAGGTGTCCCCGCCGGCGACGGGGGGGAAGCGCAGTCGCGGCGACCGAGGCTAGTTTTGCGCTCGCGCCCGAGGGTCTCCGCGACCGAAGAGATACATGGCGCCGCCGTGGCTGTATCGCCTGCGCTCGAAGAAGGGGGTTGGATCGGTTCGCCCTGGATGCCCGGTCGGGCTGCAGACGCGATATTCCCGCACGATGTCGGCGGCGAGGTCTGTGTTCACGATCGGCTGGGGATTCCCGGCGTGTGGCCCAACCAGCGCCTGCTCGAGGCGACCAAAGCTGTTCTTTATTTGCTGCTCGTGACGCGGGCGGTAGGTTCCGCAATCGGGGCTCGAGCGACGCGAGGTACTCAAAGGCGTCCTCGAGCGGCATCCGTCCGAGCTTGGCTTCGGCGAGGAACTGGTCGCGGACCACGGGATCAATCGCACGAACCGGCATCGCCTCGACGACAGCGGTCAGCAGCCGGTAGGCGCGGTCGTCGAGATATGACGTGCGTAACGCGGCAAGGTGTTTCGTCGCGCCGGAAACCGCCTCGGCATCCTCGGGCAGGCGCTCGCGTAGGTCGGTGCACGCGAGTTCGTCCTCGGCTGGGGATCCGGCAGCCGCGCGAGCGATCTTGACGACGGCCATCTGCCGCTTCGCTTGGGCAATCGCGGTCTGGGCCTGGGGCGTCTCGACGAATTCATCAAGCGCTTTCTTCACGGGTCGGCCGATTACTTTCGTTACGAAGCCCACCGTCGTCTAAGCCTCGTCTAAGCCACGTCTAAGCCCGTCTAAGCCTATCTCTGCCGAACAGAACCGATCTCCCACGTTTCGCTTCTCATTCAGCTACCTGGAGGTCGATAGCGGCAGCCGCGGTGTCGTGGCTGCGTGGGCGACATTGCAGAAGGCGGGCATCCACCGCTGCGCACGGGCTTCATGCGGCCCTGGGCGTGTGCGCCTCGACCACCCGCATCACGACCCAGCGAGCGCGTGCGATATATTCACGCCGCCGCGGATCGACCGTCCGGGATCGAGGGCTGCGGCGCTAGCGCAGAGACCGCGCCGAACGACGCAAATTCAACCGGGGGAAGGAAGCCATGTTCCGCCTCAAGCATCTCACCTACACAGGTGCCTGCATGGCGACGCTCGCCTTGGCAGCACCCGCGGCGAGCATCTCCGCGGCGGGCGCCGCAGCGCCCGCACCGAGCACCGCCACGATGTACGGCACGGGCACCACGCCCCTGCTGAGCGTCGCCTCAGACGGCACGATCACCTACGACAACAGCGTCGGGGTCGCCCGCGCGATCGGCGCGACGAACATCACCACCACCACCAGGACAGGCCGTCTCATCGCCGGCAGCTGCGTCATGGGCGGGGAGGACCCGGTCGGCACGATGACCCCAGGGTCGCGTCCGTTCTTCCAAATTGAGACTGCGTATAACCCGAACACCTGCACGCAGGTTCTGCAGACCAGTCGTGTCTCCACGGCCGGGTTGGCGGCGCTCGCCGCCGTCGACGCGCAGAACGACCAGGCCGCCTCCGGGCCGCAGGCATCCCAGCAGCAGGAGCTCCAGAACGCCTCCACCTACCAGCAGCGGCTCGCGGCCTACCTGGCCGCAAACCCGACGGCGCCGCCGGCGGGCACACCCACATCAGGGCTCTCGACCGCCGCGGCGCCGCTCGCAGCAGCCTCGACGAACTGTCGAACCGCGGCGAACCCGTGGGCGTATGTCGCGTCGACCTACTACGACCCCATCGACCTCACCATCACCCAGCAGGCCAACACACTCACCTGGTACACGCAGGCTGAGAGCTGCGGCGCGCTGGGCTTCAAATCAACCTACGCCTTCCCCTACGACGGCTGGTCCATCCCCAACCAGTACGGGCCCGATACCGCCGCCTACTCCAACGTCAACGGGCATTCGTGGGCGTACATGAACTACGACTACACCCAGTTCGAGAACACCGACTTCGAGGCTCCTCCTCGTTAGGGGTGGGTAGCGTGCAATGAGGCGGATCGCCTGACCGGCTTCTGATCGTCGATGTTGGGGAGCCGCTGATGCAATCGCAGGATCTGCTTCTGTTCCAAGTGGATGGTGAAAGTGTTCGTGGAGAGCACAAACGCCATCCACTCACCCTTACGGGGCCTTGCGGGTACCGCTCCAACGGCGACTTGATCGCGATGATGTACCCGATCGTCGGCAAGCTCAACGTCGTCCCCGCCACCGTGTCACCCACCCAGAACGCGGAGGAGCCGGTACTCGGCGCCGTCGCGTGGCGCGTCGAAGCGGAACTTGCCGCGCGGACGGCGCTTGGGGCGCAGCGGATTCCGGTCCGGTGCTTGGGGCGCCCGGATCGCCGATCCCGCGATCTACTGACTGTTGCTCATTCGCCCGGGTAGCTAACGAGATCGCTCAAGCAGTTCGCACGACCGCACGCCGAACCAGGAGACGCTCACGTTCGCCAGGCAGTAATCGCGAGGCTGCAGCTTGACGATGTCGACCGCGTCGCGAGCCGGTATTAGGTAGTACTCGCGGATCGCGGGGACCAGAAACGGATAGGGTGGCTTCCGTGCGTAAAACAGGTCGTACGCTTGCGTCGTCGGGTCGATTAGCGGCGCCGGCACGATCGAGATCACGGTTCTGTGAAGGTGCAACTGCCGGTGGATTGATGCTGCTCGCGATGCCATCAGAGTTGCGCGTAGCCGCTCGGCTCGGATCAGCGGCGACGCTGAGTTAGCGAAACCTCCGACGCCGATGGCCATCGTCAGCAAGGCGACGGGCACCAAGAGCCCCCTGAGGCTCGGGCGAGCAGCGACGGCGACACCGGCGGCTAGGTACGTCAGGACGCCCACGCCAGCCGCGATCGATGCGGTGGCGATGAACGCTGTGCGATACGGCGCGATCGTCGAACCGGCGTAGCCGGTCATGACGCCGACGACGACGAGCGGCGCGAACAAGAGGAATGCAGCCCACGCGATCAGCCAGCGAACACCGTTTCCGGTGCTCAGAGGGCCACGCAGCGCACAGAACGCCAGCCCGACCGCGACGGCCGGCAGCGCCCGCCAGTCCAAGAAGGAGTGAAGGAACCAAGCGTTGTTGGCTATTGCCGTACCCAAACGAACTAGGCTCATGCTCGCCTGCTGCGCGTGAGCGCGCAGTCGGGTACCGGGCCCGACGAAAATAATGGCAACGCCGACCGCCGCGCCGGTGGCGATCGCGCCAAAAGAGGCGATCAACCGTCTTCGTCGCTCGGCCGAGTTCTCAACGACGGCCACGTTGACAGCGGCAAGTAGCGCCGCCAGAACGAGCACCGCGCCAAGGACCTCTGTGAATCCGGCGGCGACTCCGCCAAGCGCGAATGAGAGCAGCAGATGCCCCCGGCCGGGCGTGGAAGCCCGTGCCGTCAGATGAGCCATCCAGGCGCCGACAGCCACGGTCGCCGTCATGCCGGCGAGATAGATCGCGACGGCGTTGAACCACCCGATCGTGTCGAACAGGCTCGGCGCGCTGACGATCATCGCAATGACGGCCAGGCAGCCGATCAGCGGAGCGCCAAGCCGACCCCTGCGACCTGCGCCGGCGTTCCGCGCGGCGATCGTGGCAAATGCGCACAGCAGCGCCAGCAGCAGAAGTGGAGTGAGCTGTACGGCGTGAACGCCGAACGCCTTGACGGAAAGGAGCAGCAGGACAGCGTTGGCGTACCGGTCGGTGAGGCCGATCCAGTAGCTATGTAAGAACGAGAGTGGGCTCGAGTTACCTATCCACGGCATCAACCCGAAGTCGTCTGCGATCGGCCTCGAGTTGATCGCGACCAGCACGGCCACGGCGGCCGCAACCATTACGCACAGCGCGCCACCGAACAGCAACAGAATCGGCGTCGACTCGGTATGGGACACCCTGCGCCACCAGGCAGCGGTCACCATCGCCGCATTCTAGCGACCGACGTCGCCAGGCAGTCGTCAATCACAATCCGACTCACGGCGAACGCCTGCAAGACCTCTCAGCGCACTGAACATGATTCCTCGATCAGTATCGGTCGCGCCTGGGCCTGGGTTGAATGCCGACAATCCGCCCAATCCCAGGAACGTGGTCGTTGGAGCGACTGCTCCCCTCACGAAAGGACAGTCTCAAGATCGTTGAGGGTGGGTAGCGTCCGATCCGGTTGATTGCCTGACCGGCTTCTGATCCTCGATGATGGGAGCCGCGATGCAAGCCCAGGACCTTCTGTTGTTCCAGGCCGCGCTCGGGTTGACCGCGCCGTGGCAGGTGATGAGCGTCGAGTTCGATGCTGAGGCGAAGCGGCTGGATGTGCGGGTCGATTTCGCGAAGGGGTCGACGTTCTGCTGCCCGGAGTGCGAGCGGGGCGGGCTGAAGGCGTACGACACCGAGGAGAAGACGTGGCGGCACCTTGACTTCTTCCAGCACCAGGCGTTCCTGACCGCCAGGGTGCCGCGGGTGGAGTGCCCCGAGCACAACGTGCGCCTGGTCGCGGTCCCGTGGGCGCGGCCGCGGTCGGGGTTCACGCTGTTGTTCGAGGCGTTGGTGATGGCGATGGTCCGTGAGATGCCGGTCGCGACACTGGCCGGCTTGGTCGGCGAGAACGACATGCGGATCTGGCGGATCGTGCATCACTACGTCGATCTGGCGGTCGATGCGCAGAACCTCGAAGGGGTGGAGCGGGTCGGGATCGATGAGACCAGTTCGCGGCGCGGGCAGGACTACGTGTCGGTGTTCGCCGATCTCGACCAGCGGCGTGGCGTGTTCGTCGTCGAGGGCCGCGATCACGAGACAGTGCAGGCGTTCTCGCTGTTTCTGGAGACGCACGGCGGCGACCTCGAGCAGGTGCAGGAGGTCTGCCAGGACATGTCCGAGGCGTTCCTGAAAGGGACGCTCACGTATCTCTCGAACGCGGAGATCACGTTCGATCGCTACCACATCAAGTCGCACCTCTCAAAGGCCATCGACGAGGTCCGCCGGGAAGAGGTCAAGCACCATCACGAGCTGCTGGCGAACACGCGGTACATGTGGCTCAAGCGACCCGCAAACCTGACCGACCACCAGCGCGACCTGCTCGACGAACTGCTCGCACAGCCGCTCCGGACGGTCCGCGCGTACACGCTCGCTCAGCAGTTCGACACGTTCTACGAGCTGACCGACGCGGACACGGCAGAGGAGTACCTGCGTCGCTGGATCGCCGAGGTCGACGCGACCGACCTCGAACCGCTGCACAAGTTCGCCACGATGCTCGAGGATCACTGGCTCGGGGTGATCCGCTGGCACCACAGCAAAGTGTCAAACGGACTTTTGGAGGGCCTCAACAGCCTGATCCAGGCCGCGAAACGCCGCGCCCGCGGGTACCGGTCCAACCGCAACTTCATCACGATGATCTACCTCGTCGTCGGCAAACTCAACGCCGGACCCGTCACTGCCTGACCCACCCAAAACGTGGAGGAGCCGACTTCGAGCAGATCATGCTCGGGCTGCTGGGGCCCGCGTGGCTCGCGACCTGCAAGTTCAACACCTCACCGGCATACTTCCAGCATGCCGACGAGGTCTACGGCTACGGAGACGGCACGATGAGCCCGTACTTCGCCGACACCGTCACCGGCGGATGCTCCAACATCGTCGTGTACTCGAGCCAAGGCGGGTACGCCGGCGGTGAAGTGATCGCCCACGGCTGACTGAACGGCACCGGTCGAGACAGGACAACCAATGCGCAATCACCGTGGGCTGATCTCGTGCTCGCTGCTGTGCCTGGCGATCAGCTCCGGTGGTTGCGCGTCGGCCTCCCGCAGGCACGCCGACAGCCTTGCCGCGGCAGAGCACACCGCGTTCGCCTACACGCACGCCCTGTACACCGGGCATATAGCCGAAGCGGAACGGTTCGTGGTGCCCCACTACCGGTCGGCGTTCGCGGCCATTACCGTGTCCCTCGGCCCACATTCGCTCTCGGCCACGCACCTTCGGGTCGGCGACGTGCGGCTCAGCCACGACGACGCTGTCGCCGTAATGGAGGGGACGCTGTGCTCAACGGCGACGAAGTACTCGATCGCTCAGAGCCGGGCCGCTGGTTTTGGCGTGTCCTGCAGGCGTAATGACAATCCCACGTCCGCCGATCCCGGCTTCTCAGTCCGACTGCAGCGCGAAGCCAAGCAATGGTTCGTGACATTCCTGCTGCAACCACAGTCCGGAGCTTGAGAGCCGCCGTCCGGCGTGCATCCCGACTCGACCAGCAGCCCGGCACGGGCGCGGGCAACTCCGCGGAATCTGGGCGGCCGGGCATGAGGTCACCCGCCGGATTCTCAGCGCGCCGGTACGCCGGGCCCGTGGCCCTCGGCCTCGCGGCGGTCCTTTTCGGTGTGCTGCTCATGCACACCCTGCTGGCCGGAACCTGTCAGCTCCCCCCCGGGGCCACCGGCGATCTGCCACCAACCAAAAGCGGATGCTCCCGCATCTCGGGAACCTGGACTCCGGACAGCGGCTTCATCTTCGTGGCGTACATCGCTACGCGGGTTCTGAGCGTCGGGCTGATGGTCCTCGGAGCCATCACGATCGCGGCCTGCGTCATCCACGGGGCTTTGCGGCGCGCACACCGCGGCCCACCCGCAGCCGGCGAGTAGACACGCAGCCTCGCGGCGACTTCGCGCCGGCCGTGAGCTAACGACGAGGGGCGTCGAGGCCCCCGTTGCCGGCGGTGCTGCGGGCCGCACGACCCGCCCGGGCCGGACCGGCCGGTATCGTCCGGGCGTTGGGCGAGCAGATCAGAGGACCAGCCTGGCCAACGAAGCGACCTGACGGCACGGTGTCCGTGGTTGCACGATTCGCCGTGGGCGATTCGGGCGCGATCGACGTGATTCGGCAGACCATCGACGGTTGGCTCTCCGTCACGGCCAAGCAGGGCCTCGACGTCAGAGACGACCTTGTCACGGCGCCATACACCGAGTCGCCCGACTCAACCACGTCGCGGTGGTGTTCGACGGGACCGCCACCTCGAGGCGGTGGAAGGACTGGCTTGTTGAACTCACACGTGAGCTAACGACCTCCAGTGACACGATTGGTCCTGAAGGCTTCGAGGATCGGGTCTCGGGGCGCGTCCGACCTGGATAGGCCAAGCCCGACACCCAGCAACCGGGTCTCGCTGTCGGGAGCCGGTGGAAGACTCCTAGGACTGTGATCCAGATCCCTGCTCGCCGACTGGTCCTTCACCTAGTGTCCCGAGTGGGACGAGCCGTTGGCAAGGGTTGTATGCAGTCCATACTCCGGGGCACAGACCGATGCAGAAGCCACGCATGCCGAAGTTCCTGAGACCTGCTTTCACGAAGAAGGGGAGACGTGCGAGCGCGTCTCTGAGCCAAACGACGTGTCTGCTCTTGGCCGAAAGCGGTCACCTAGGATCGGCCGAACTCCGTCGCTGCAACGCCGCTGAACCAGCGGTCGCCCGAGTGCTTGCTGAGCGCTCCGCCACACGCACTCGAGCAAGCGCTCGCAGGGGCGCGGCCTCGTCGAGTGCGCGCTTGCGCTCTGCCACGATCAGGATCACGCGGACGCGCAGGCGGTGACGATCGCTTCGGTCGTGGCGCCCGGTTCATGGCGTGATCGCCTCCACGGCATCCGGACCGGCCTCGAACATCCCCAACGGTGCAGGCGCTTTCCCGTGGATCCGATGGCCAGCTCTGCCGCCGACCGCGCCATGCCTTTGCGCGGAACGGGATCGTCCTGCCGCGACGGCGTCGGCGCCGACGGGCGCCGACGGGTCGAGCCGAACATCGCAACCGCGACCAAGGAGCGGCCCGGTCCGTCGACGAGGAACGGGTACTCCGCGGCGAACCCGATCGCCTACCGCACCCTGAGCGAGCGACCGGCCACTGCGCCTGAGTCGGCACCTTTTGTGCGTCGCTTACAAAATCGGCTCTCCTGACCGTTTGGGGGTGACCCTATCGGTGAGGAAGGGGGATTATGATGCCGGCGCAGCACAGGTAGATCATCGCGATCAGCGCGTTGGCGGAGTGAAATCCGTACGCCCGGTGCGACAGGAGCCTCACCTTGCTGTTGAGCGCTTCGAGCCGTCCGTTGCTGATCCCGAGCTCGATCGCGGCGAGCACGCCGTGTTTGTGTTTGCGGATCGTGCGGGCGAGCTTGATGAAGGGTTTCAGCTTGGATCGCGATGCCCATGCGAGCCACGCGTCGAGCCGCTCGGAGGCTTCGTGTTTCGGGAGCCGGTACATGTAGCGCAGCTCGCCGTAGAGCAGGAACGCGCGGTACATCGCCTTGTTGGTGGTCACGACCTCGGCGAGCTTGAGCAGCTGCTTGGGGGTCTGGTTGACAGTGTCCTTCAGCAGGCTGTAGCGCGCTCCCTTGATCCACTTCCCCTGCTCGGTGCCCGAGCGGCCGTGCGTGTTGTACTCGTCGCGGCGGACCTTGTCGGCCGCTTCGCCGCCGAGCTTGACGACGTGGAAGGGGTCAAAGCAGACCTGGGCGTGCGGGAGGCCCTCGGGCGCGCGGATCGCTTTCTCATAGCCGGCGGACATGTCGATCGAGACGGCCTTGATCGAGGCTTTCTGCTCGTCGGTCAGCTGGTCGAAGAACCCCTGCAATGTTTGGGCGTTGCGACCCGGTGCGGCCCACACGATCCTGGGCTTCTGATGATCGGCGACGCAGGTCAGGAACTCGCGGTCGGCGCCGCGGGAGACCTCGTCCACGCCGATGAACACGAGCCCGTCCAATCGGTCGTGGTCAAGCTTGTCGGCAACCACCCGCTCAAGGATCTTGCCGACCGTCCGCCACGCGATCCGCATCAGCCTGGACACCGCGGTCTGGTTGGTCTGCTGGGCCAGGAACGCGGTCATGTCCTCGAAGTCGCGCGTGTACGGCGAGCCTGCCCTGGCCCACGGCACCAGCTCGTAGACGTCGCCGCAGCCGGGGCAGTACAGCCGTCTGAGCCGGCACTCGATAAAGCAGCGCATGCCCGCCAGATCGAGATGCCGCCAGCGCTTGACCCGGTGCTCCTTGATATGCAGACCGCGCGCGCCGCAGCCCGAGCAGACGGGCTTCTTGGCCCTCAGCGCGACCGTCACCACCACCCCGTCGGCGCCGAACGCCAAGTCCCTCGCCCAACCGCCCGCAAGCGCAAGCATCCGGTTCAATGCGGTCGTGACCCGCACGTCGTCCTCCTCGTAGTCGCTGACCTTCAGACAGCCAGCAGACTGCCGCAGAAGCGGCGACGGTGCGGGTCGCCCTCACCCCCGCAGCTGGGCGCCTCCCGCCACGACCTCGATCATGGTGGCGCCGGCGGCCGGGCTGTCAAGGCCGCTTCGCGACCTTCCCCTCGCTCCGCTCGGTGACAGCCCGACCGTCCGACGCGATATCGCAACGAGGTCAAGCCGGGAGGGGACCGCGGCCTGCCGTCCCCTCACGCCCGGCCGGCGAGACTCGAGTCACCCCCAAACGAGCAGGAGTCCCGATTTTCCGTGA
>Ga0302326_10032798_pt1 | contig 10337 bp, 6 predicted proteins | sample Palsa_T0_3_FD_202264 | JGI IMG/M metagenome (GOLD analysis project Ga0302326, IMG submission 202264) | Peat permafrost microbial communities from Stordalen Mire near Abisko, Sweden - Palsa_T0_3 | ecosystem: Environmental > Terrestrial > Soil > Palsa > Peat permafrost | place: Sweden: Abisko... | reverse complement strand
GCCCGCAAGGGTAGCAGCGAAGCAGGTCGAGCGAGGGTCAAACGCGAGCTACTGGCCGAGACGAATGGACCCCACACCACCTCGGAACTCTTATTTTTTTCTGGCCGCATTCTCGTTTTTCCACGTGCTTGTCATGCTGAGCGAAGTAGTGAGGAACGCGAAGCGATCCTCACCGCGAAGTTGAAGCATCCCTACCACTAAGCCGCTGCCGAAGTGAATTCCGCAGCCCCCTCAAAGACCTATCCGTGAAAATCCGCGCAAATCCGTGGCAAGTGTCGCTACTTCCCCGCATTCCCCGGCCCGCCCACCGCATAAATCCGCGGAATCCTCTGCTCCAGCCCCGGCAGCGCCGGAAACGCCGCATGCGGCTCGCTCTGGTACCAGTACGCCACTGAAAAGAAATTGTCCGACCGGTGATTGGCGTGTCCATGCTCAATCGTCGCCCGCAACGATTTCGTAAACGGAATCGGCGAGTCCAGATGGAAGCGATACAGAGACCATCGCCCTCCCGCGACTTCCTGCCCCACCACCGGCGCGCCAAACAGTCCGTACGAAAACGGACGCCCGCCAAAATCCCACGCTCCCAGAAAATAATCCTCCGACCCGGTGCCGTTGATCGAAGGCAACTTCTCGCCATCCACAAAAAACATGTCGTCGCCCTCGCCCCACCACCCATCCTGATTCTCCAGCACCGACATGGTCACTCCCACAAAGTGCCCGCGCCCGGCCGCGTCCATCCAGACGTAATTGTCGTCTCCATTCAGATTCTTCTTCCCATCCACCCGCGGATCGCCATTCGACCGCCATTGGTTCGTCCACCCATGAGCCGGCGCGGCCTGCCGGTACTGTGCATGAAAATAGAGCAAGTCCGCCGCCAGAGGTTTGTTGAACGCTCGGTAGTCGATGTTGAAATAAAACGCGTCGGTTTTCTGCGCGCCCTCATTCGTCACCGTGATGCGCGCATGTTTCTGAAACGGCATCGGAAAGAAACTGTTCAGCGCCTTGTCCGCCCCAACCGACAACGGCAGGGACTGATAAAGGTGATAGTCCCCCAGCCCCAGCCCAAAAAAGTCGCCAATCGGCGTCTCCACGCTTGGCGTGGCTTCGCCATCCCAGTACATGCGCAGCACCAGAGCCTTCAAATGATTCGGGTCGTCACTGGCAATCGTGACCCAAACATGACTGATCAGCCCCGGCCCGGTTTCGTCGAGCAGCGTGAGCGTCTCCCCCGCCGCAATGCTCCGCGCATCCCCATTCCCCCCGCTGCGGTCATAGCTAGAGACCCGCTTCTGCACGTAGTTCCTGGCTTGTGAAAGATCCGCCAGCCACGCGCCCGGATCCTGCGAGAAAACCGGAACCGTCAGAAAGCAAAAGGCGAGCCAAACAAGTAGCCGCTTCATCGAGCCTCCATGAAAATCGAAAAAAGATGCAATGTAGCGTGGGCGCCCTCGCCCGCGTCTTCGGGAAACCACCACGTCTACAGCGGAATGTTCCCATGCTTCTTCGCCGGATTCTTATCCCGCTTGTTCTCCAGCATGGCCAGCGCCTGAATCAATTTCTTCCGCGTTTCCCGTGGCTGGATGATCGCATCCACAAATCCGCGGTCGGCAGCGACGTAAGGATTAGCAAAGCGGTCGCGGAACTCCTCAATCTTCTCCCGGCGCACTTGCTCGCGATTCGCCGCTGCATCCAGTTCGCGCTTGTACACGATGTCGACCGCGCCCTCCGGCCCCATCACCGCAATCTCCGCCGTCGGCCACGCATAATTCACGTCCGTGCGGATGTGCTTCGACGCCATCACGCAATAAGCTCCGCCATACGCCTTGCGCGTGATCACCGTAACCTTCGGCACCGTCGCTTCCGCGAACGCATACAGCAGCTTCGCCCCATGCTTGATGATCCCGCCATACTCCTGCGCGGTGCCCGGCAGAAATCCTGGGACATCTTCAAACGTGACCAGCGGAATGTTGAAGCAATCACAGAAGCGCACAAGCCGCGCGCCCTTCACCGACGCATTAATGTCGAGCGTTCCCGCCAGCACCGACGGCTGGTTCGCGACGATGCCCACGCTCCGCCCGTCCAGCCGCGCAAATCCCACAACAATATTCTTCGCGTAATGCTCCTGCACTTCGAAAAAGTAAGCATCATCCACCACCGCGTGGATCACATTCTTAATGTCATAAGGCTGGTTCGACTGTGCCGGAACCATCGTGTCGAGCGCTGCGTCGGCGCGGTCAGCCGGATCGCCACATGCCTTCCGCGGAGGCTCATCCAGATTATTCGACGGCAAGAAGCTCAACAGCTCGCGCACCATCGACAAACATTCCGCGTCGTCATGCGCCAGAAAATGCGCTACGCCTGAAGTTTCGTTGTGCGTCATCGCGCCGCCCAACTGTTCTTTCGTGACTTCTTCGTGCGTCACCGTCTTGATGACGTCGGGCCCCGTGATGAACATGTACGAAGTCTTATCCACCATCAACACAAAGTCGGTAATCGCCGGCGAGTAAACTGCCCCTCCCGCGCACGGCCCCATGATGGCCGAAATCTGCGGCACCACCCCGCTGTACAGTGTGTTGCGCAAGAAAATGTCGGCATAGCCCGCCAGCGACAGCACGCCTTCCTGAATCCGCGCTCCGCCCGAATCATTCAGCCCAATCACCGGAGCGCCCATCTTCGCCGCCAGGTCCATGATTTTAACGATCTTCGCGGCATTCGTTTCCGAAAGCGACCCGCCAAACACCGTGAAGTCCTGCGCAAACACATAAACCAGCCGCCCCTCGATGCGGCCATAGCCAGTAATGAATCCATCGCCGTAAATTTTCTGCTCGGCCATGCCGAAGTCGTTGCAACGGTGCGTGACCAGCTTGTCGGTCTCCTCGAACGTCCCATCATCCAGCAGGAACTCGACCCGCTCGCGCGCTGACATCTTGCCCTCTTTATGCTGGCGCTCGCGCCGCTGCGCTCCCCCGCCATCTTCGGCAAGCTGGTTCCGCTTCTTCAGTTCCGCAACTTTCTGTTCGAGATTCATCGCGGAAGGATTATATCGTCCGGGGTGCCCCAATCCTTGTCGCGCTTTTTGCGACGGGGAGGGGATTGTGACTTCTGTAGGGATTTTGATTTTGGGTGGCGCCGGGTGCCGGGTGCCCCATTTCTCGCGCGTTCTTTGCGCGAGAAGTGGGGATTTCGCCCGCGCCAATCCCGTCCTCGCGCTCTCCTGAGGTACACTGCCCACAATGTCCTCCCTCACCGATCAGATGGGCTTCAGCTTCCGCCCGCCCGAGCGCCGCGTGTGGAAAGTTCGCGATCTGGTGGCCTCGGTTCGTTCGCACATCGAACGCGAATTTTCCGACGCCTGGGTGGAAGGTGAAATCTCGAATTTCCGCGCGCCCGATTCCGGCCATCTTTATTTCACGCTCAAAGACGGCACGATGAAAGACGGCATTGCGAAAGATGGGAATGCCCAGATCCGTGTTGTGATGTTCCGCTCCGCGGCCCGCCTGCTGCGCTTCCGCCCCGCCGACGGCTTGCAGGTCGTCGTGCGCGGCCGCGTCACCGTCTACGAAGACCGCGGCGAGCTGCAAATCTCCGCCGAGTACATCGAGCCCAAGGGCGCCGGCTCCCTGCAGTTGGCCTTCGAGCAACTCAAAGCCAAACTTGAGGCAGAAGGCTTGTTCGCCGCCGAACGCAAGAAGCTGATTCCTCCGTTGCCCTCGCGCATCGGCGTTGTCACGTCAACCCAGGCTGCGGCGCTCCGCGACATTCTCAACGTCCTGCAGCGCCGCCACCATTCCGTGAATGTCCTGATCTTCCCTGCGCAGGTGCAGGGCGACGCGGCTTCGCAGGAAGTAGCCGCGGGCGTGCTCTATTTCAACCAGCACGACAACGTCGACGTCATCATCATTGCCCGCGGCGGCGGTTCCGCTGAAGACCTGGCGGCATTCAACGACGAAGCCCTGGCCCGGACCGTTGCGGCCTCTGAAATCCCCGTGATCGCCGCCGTCGGCCACGAAACCGATTTCACCATCGTGGATTTCGTTTCCGACCTGCGCGCTCCCACGCCCTCGGCGGCTGCGGAACTGGTCATCCGCTCCCGCCAGGAAGTCGAGGATCATGCCGCCGCCTTGCATGAGCGCCTCAGCCGCGCCATGCGCTACCGCCTCCTGATCGGCCGCCAGGCCCTCACCGAATTCGCGCAACACGCCTCTTTCAGCCGCATGATGGAACTCGTCCACGAGCACCAGCAAAAACTCGACGATCTCACTCACCGCCTGGAACTGGCTGAGCGCCAGTCGTTGGAGCGGATGCGCCGCCGTTGGGAAATGATTTCCGCCGCCGTCCGGCACTACGATCTGCGTCTGGTGCTTTCCGGCATGCGCAAGGAACTGGACAGCGGAACCGCCGCGCTGGTCGCTGTCATGCGCAACGTTCTGCTCGGCTATCGTGTCCGCAGCGAGCGCCTGCAGACTGCTCTGGAGTCTCTGTCTCCGCTCGCCATCCTGGAGCGTGGTTACGCTCTGGTGTTTGATTCCGAAGGCAAGCTTCTGAAGGACGCGCGCCGATTGACAGCCGGCGACGAAATTTCCGCCCGCCTCGCCCACGGCGAGATTCACGCGACCGTGACCAAAAAGAAGCGGTAGCATTTTTCTGAACCACGTTCCGCGGAGGAATGTAAAAGTTCGTAAGACTTCCCGCGCCGGAAAGCTACTGCATTACAATGGCCCTTCAGGCCTACGAATTGGGGAAGGGCACGCCTTCAGCCGTGCCGCAAGCGGTAGGTTTGAATACGGGCTTTAGGCCCTGAGGAGCGAGATTCGAGTGCTGCCAGTCATCACGTCATGGACGCAAGTGGCCTGGTTCGCGCTCGATATTCTCCTCGTGTCCCTGATTATCTACCAGGTTTTGGTGATGATCCGCGGCACCCGCGCCGTTCCCATGCTCGTCGGGCTGGTGGTCGTCGCCGTCACTTTTTATTTCGCGCGCATCGGCGAACTCACTACCCTGAACTGGGTGGTCGGCCACGTGCTCCCCTACCTGGTGTTTGCCCTCATCGTGGTTTTTCAGTCGGAAATCCGCCACGTGCTCGCGGACCTGGGCCGGCGGCTGACTTTTCTGGGCGGCTCTTCGTCGGACAGCGATTCCTACGATGACATCGTGCTGGCCGCGAATCTTTTTTCCCAGCATCAGACCGGTGCGCTGATCGTGATCGAGCGCGAGATCGGACTGCGCACTCACATCGAAAGCGGCGTCTCTCTTGACGCATGCCTTTCCTACGATCTGCTGGCCACGATTTTCCGCCCCAGCGCTCCGCTCCATGATGGTGCGGTCATCGTACGGAAAAATCGCATCGCCGCCGCGGCCTGCTTTCTTCCCTTGTCCATGAATCCCCTCCTCTCTACCCAGCTCGGCACGCGCCATCGGGCCGGCATCGGCATCACCGAGGAAACTGACGCGATTGCCGTAATCTGCTCCGAAGAGACCGGCGCCATCAGCCTGGCCATCGGCGGCGCCATCGAGCGCGATTTGACCGTCGAGCAACTGCGCGATCGCCTGGGCGCCGAACTGCGGCGTTACATGGCCCCGGTCACCCTGCCCACTTCAATCGCGCACGGCGACGATGAATACGGCGTCCTGCTCGACTCGCCTCTGAACGATTCCGCCCCGCAGAGAAAATCCGAATCCGGCCCCGAATCGGAGCCCCAGCCATGACCGGATTCTTCCAGCGCTATGTGCTGCACAACTTCTGGCTTAAAGTCCTGTCCCTCCTGCTGGCGGCATTTCTCTGGTGGCGAATTTCGCCCGACGAGCAGCCTGCGGAGGTTTCTCTGCACGCGCCTATCGTTTTTCAACACGTCCCAGCCCACCTCGAAATCAGTTCCGAGTCGATTCCCGAGGCCCAGATTCGAGTCCGCGGTCCGGAGCGCTTCATTCGGCAATTGCAGGCCAACGAAATCCACGCGGAAATCGACTTGGCCGACGTCAAGCCCGGCGAGCGCACTTTCGACCTCACCTCGCAGCAGGTCCGCCATCCCCGCGAGGTCCACGTGGTCCAGGTCGTTCCCAGCCAGGTGCGCCTGGCTTTCGACACGCGTCTCACTCGCGAGGTCGAGATTCACCCCCGCGTGATCAGTGATCCTGACGTCGACGTCAAAGCCGATGCCGATCCCTCCCGCATCACCATCACGGGCCCCAAGAATCACGTGGAAAAAATCGACGCAGCCATGACCGATCTCATCGACGCCACCGGCACGCGCGGCCGCGCCGTCTTCACCACCAACGTCTACGTCGCCGACCCGCTTGTCCAGGTCGTACAGACCACTTCCATTCGAGTCCTCGTCACCGTGCAGCGAACCGGAAGTGGCCCCGTGCACTGAGGCTGCTTCCGCCACTCCCCGGCGTTTCGATTTCCGCGAACCAGGCGGTTTCCTGCGCCCTCATTTATCATCGCTAGGCGCACTTCATCGATTTTTCTTATGAGCCAGGCCAGGCAATTATTCGGAACCGACGGAATTCGCGGTGTCGCGGGAGAATTTCCCCTCACCAAACAAAGCACCTATCTGATCGGCCGCGCCCTGGGCCACGATCTGATTCACTCGACGCCCCGCGCGCAAGCCGTCATCGGCCAGGACACGCGCCAGTCCAGCGCTTGGATTGCCGACCGCGTCGCCGAAGGTCTGGCGGCCGTGGGCGTAGACGTTCACAGCGCCGGCGTCATCACTACTCCCGGCGTGGCCTATCTCGCCCGTTCGCGCGCCATGGCCGCTGGAGTCGTAATTTCCGCGTCGCACAATCCCTGGACCGATAACGGGATCAAAGTGTTTTCCGGCGATGGCTTCAAGCTCACCGATGCGCGCGAACTCGCCATCGAAAAAGAGATCTTCGCTCTGCTGCAAAACGCGTCTGCTGCTGACGACACGGCACTCAAGATTCCCCGGCCGTCCCTACCCGGTGAGGCCGAATTGCGTCACGCCTACGTGCAGGCGCTGGCGGCTGGTGTTTCGTGCGACCTGAGCAAGCTGCGCGTATTGGTGGATTGCGCCAACGGAGCCGCCACCGCCGAAGCGCCCGAACTTTTTCGTAGCCTCGGTATTCCGGCGACTTTTATCCACATTTCTCCCGACGGAAAAAATATCAACGAAGGCTGTGGTGCATTGCACCCGGAAACTTTGGGAAGGATGGTCGCCGAGTCACCCGGCAAGTTCGACTTGGGCGTCACCTTCGACGGCGACGCCGACCGCGCCCTGTTCTGCGACGCCGCCGGCCGCGTCGTCAATGGCGATGGCGTGCTGCTCGCCGCCGCCCGCGACCTGCACGCCCAAGGCAAGCTGAGGGCCGATACCGTGGTCTCCACCACCATGTCGAACATGGGTCTGGAGATCGCGCTCAAGAACTCCGGCATCCGCATGCTGCGCGCCAACGTCGGCGACAAATATGTCCTCGAAGAAATGCTCAAGACCGGCGCCACTCTCGGCGGCGAGCAGTCCGGCCACGTCATTTTTCGCGATGGCGGTGCCACCACCGGCGACGGCTTGCTCACCGCGTTGCGCCTGATGGACATTATCGTGCGCGCCGCCAAGCCGCTGGCGGATCTGATCGCCGACCTGAAAGTCCTTCCCCAGAAGATCCAAAACGTGCGCGTCCGCGAGAAGATTCCCTTCGCCCAAGTCCCGGCAGTACAAGCCGCAATCACCGCCGCCGAGCGCGACCTCAACGGCAACGGCCGCGTCGTCGTCCGCTACTCCGGCACCGAAACCCTGGCCAGAGTCATGGTCGAAGCCGAATCAGAAGAAAAAATGCGCGCCCTCACCACCGCGATCGCCGCCGAAATTCAAAAAGCGCTTGGGCTTTAGACGAAGAAGAGTTATATGGGGACAGCCGCCCCGGCTGCCTTCGTCCTGTTGCGGGTGCCCCATTTCTCGCGCGCCCTTTGCGCGAGAAGTGGGGGGCTTTGATTCAAGCTATCTTTTCCTCCGCTTCCCCTTCTCCCGCATCGGCCGTTCCTCCAACACCGCAAACTGAATCTTCTTCTCCACCGGATCAATCCGGTCCACCAGCACCCGAATCTTCTGCCCCAAGCTATAAATCTTCCGCGACCGCTGCCCGATAATCTCCCGCGTGTTCTCGTGATAGGTATACCGGTCGTCGATCAAAGTATTCAGCGGCACCAGCCCCTCGACAAACAGATCGGTAAGCTCCACAAAAAATCCAAACTTGGTCACGCTCGTGATCAGCCCATCAAGGTCCTCGCCCACCCGGTCCTGCATGAACTTAACTTTCTTGCCCTCCATCAACTCGCGCTCGGCATCGGCAGCCCGCCGCTCCGCCCGGCTCGACTCCTCCGCGATCTCGTGCAGTTCCTCCACCCCAATCGGCCCCCCCAATGATTCTTGTGGGGCGGACACTTTTGTCCGCCGCTTCGACCACGGCGAAGGCGCGTCGTCATCATGCGGGTGCCCCACCCTTGTCGCGTTTTCTGCGACAGGGTGGGGATGTTGACTCGGATGTCGCAGCACATCCTTCAACACCCGGTGCACCATCAAATCCGGATATCTGCGAATCGGCGAAGTAAAATGCGTATACGAAGTCGCCGCCAGCGCGAAGTGCCCCAGATTTTCCTCCGAATACCGTGCCTGTTTCAGCGACCGCAGCATCAGATAACTCAGAATCCGCTCCTCCGGTTTCCCCGCAATCTTCTCGGTCAGCTTCTGATACATCCGCGGCGTGATGTGCACTTCCTGCGGCACTTCAATCTCTCGCGCCCGCTTGCCCGTCCCATAAGCCGAGCGCCGGTCGGTTTTCGTCTGCACCCGATGAATCGGCAGCGCGCCCACCCCCAGCGAATATCCAAACGTCGCCGCAATCACCTCAAAGTCGTATACCCGCTTCGCGTCCGGCTTCTCGTGAATGCGATACAGCGACGCCACGTTCCTCGATTCCAGATCATGCGCCACGCACTCATTCGCCGACAGCATGAATTCTTCAATCAGCCGGTTTGCAATCTTGCGCTCCGACCGCGCAATGCTCTTCATCAGCCCCAGCTCGTCGAACTCGATCACCGGCTCCGGCAAATCGAAGTCAATCGACCCGCGCCGCTGCCGTTTGCGATTCAAAATCAGCGCCAGGTCGCGCATCAGCTCAAACGTCGCCACCAGCGGCGCATAGCGCTCCCGCGCGGCCGCATCGCCTTCCAGCACCGCGCTCACCGCCGTATAAGTCATCCGCTCCACCGACCGGATCACGCCTTCGCTCAACTCATAGCTCACAATCTCGCCGCGATGGTCCATCTCCATCACGCACGACAGCACCAGCCGTTCCACCTGCGGCCGCAGACTGCAAATGTCGGTCGAGAGTTCCAGCGGCAGCATGGGCACGGCACGGTCCGGGAAGTAAACACTGGTCCCGCGCAGCCGCGCCTCCTGATCCAACGCGGAGCCCGGCGTCACATACTGCGCCACGTCGGCAATATGCACCTGCAATTCAAAATTCCCATTCGCCAGCATGTGTACGTACACCGCATCGTCAAAATCGCGCGCCGTCTCGCCGTCAATCGTCACAATCGGCAACCCGCGAAAATCGCGCCGCCGCTCCAGTTCCTCCGCCGGAATCACTGCCAACGCATCCTGCGCCTCTTCCAGCGCCGCCGCGGGAAAATGATGCGGCAAATGAAACTTGCGGATCGTGATTTCGACGTCAACGCCGAAATCATCCTCCCGCCCCAGAATCTCAATCACCCGCCCCCGCGGATTCTGTGTCGGCGAAGGCCAGTCCGTGATCTCCACATCAACCACCAACCCCTCAAGATCGTCCCACTGCACCGCCCGCGCCACCTCATCACCCAACACGCGATCCACAGATTTTGCTTTACCCTGTGTCCCCTGTGTCCTCTGTGGGTCCGTTTTTGTTTTGCCTTCTGCGGAAGTCTCCGGCCTCTCCATCTCCGCCGGAATCAAAATCTCCTGCGTAATCTTCGAGTCAATCGGCCGCACATATCCCCCGCGGCTCCCGTAATGAAAAATTCCCACCACCGTCGGATGCGCCCGCATCACCGGACGCACAATCCGACCCTCTGCGCGCCCATCCGGTCGCACATTGCTGATGTCCACCAGCACCAGGTCCCCGTGCATGGCATTGCCCATCAGATGTGGCGCAATAAAAATGTCGCCCGCAAGCCGCGCCTTGAGCGCCGGCGGAAGCGACTTCGCGTCCGGAATCACGAACCCGAACCCGTCCCGGTGCATGCTGAGCCGTCCCGCAACCAAATTCCTATCGGCCGCGGCCGCCGGCAGGGAATAACGATCAGATTCCGCTTGAATCAGCGTCCCGCGCGCCACCATCTTCTG
>Ga0302326_10032794_pt1 | contig 10338 bp, 9 predicted proteins | sample Palsa_T0_3_FD_202264 | JGI IMG/M metagenome (GOLD analysis project Ga0302326, IMG submission 202264) | Peat permafrost microbial communities from Stordalen Mire near Abisko, Sweden - Palsa_T0_3 | ecosystem: Environmental > Terrestrial > Soil > Palsa > Peat permafrost | place: Sweden: Abisko... | reverse complement strand
CGGTAATAAACGAGCATGAAGATGAGAACTGCCAGCATTCCGGCTACCGCCGCTCGCACCCCGGAACGAATCGAATCGGCGCCGAGCGACGGGCCCACCGTGCGCTCTTCCAGATACTTGATGCCCGCCGGCAGAGCGCCGGAACGCAGCGTCATCGATAAATCCTGCACCTCTTGCTGGGTGAAGCGCCCATGAATGATGCCCTGATCATGGATCGGCTCCTCGATGCTTGCGACCGACTGAACTTTATTGTCCAGCACCACGGCCAGCGAATCCTTCACGTGGGCGGAAGTAAAGGAATAGAACTTTCGGCCGCCTTCGCTGGTCAGAATAAATCGTACCGCCGGCTGCCCGTTCTCGTCCTGACTCGGTTCCGCCGTACGCAAGTCACGGCCAGTCACGGCCGACGCCCGCGAGATCAGATACCACACTTCACCCGTATCGCTATCGCGCGGGTGCAGCGGTTTTCCCGGCATCAGCACCGAGTCCGGAGGCAATTTGCCGTCATTCTGCTGATAAGCCGCAGCCTCGGTCGAATACGGCCCGCCCAGCGACTGCCGGATTTCAAGCATCGCCGTCGACTGCATGATTTGCTTCACCCGCGCCGAATCGTCCACGCCCGGAAGCTGCACCAGAATCTGATGCTCGCCAAGCCCGTTCGTCTGAATCACCGGCTCGTTCACGCCCAGTTGGTCGATTCGGTTACGGATGGTCTCAATGGCTTGATCAACCGCCCGATCCTTCAACTCGACGAGGCTGTGCGGCTTCATCGCCACCGTCCAGGAATTCTCCGCGCCCGACGTCGCATCGTAATCCGGCAATCGGTCGGCAATAATACTCTTGAAATCGCTCGTCTGATCTGGCGGAACGCCCTTGACCACGATCATTTCGGGGTGGTTGACCGGATCGGGCTTGGTAATGTCCGCGTAATTGATCTTGCGCGTCCGCATGTCTTCCTTCAGCCGCGCCTCGGCATTGTCGGAATCGACATTGACCGCGTCATTGACCTGCACCTGCAGGATCAAGTGCATGCCGCCACGAAGATCGAGCCCCAAACGAATACGGTCGGTGACCAATGCCAGCGGATTATGCCCCGACCATGCCCACGGCGGCCCGAAAATCCCCGCCAGGCACAGCAACAGGATTCCTACGATAACAACCAGCTTCCAGGTCAGATTCTTATTCATGAAAATCCAGTCGATCGTCTTTGGTCGTTAGTCGTTAGCAAACCGCCCGAGCCTGGCGCGCTCTTCGAACAACCAACGACTGGCGATCAACGACCAAAACTACTTTCCTTCCTCCGCCGTCGTCACCGACACCACCGATGACCGGCTGATTTCGAGCTTCAGATTGTCGGGCGGCACGCGCAAGGTCAGCGCATCGTCCTTGAGGCTGATAATCGTTCCGCGCAGGCCGCCGCTGGTGACGATCTTGTCTCCGTTTTTCAACTCGCCCAGCATGGCTTGCCACTTTTTCTGCTTCCGCTGCTGCGGCATAATCAGTAAAAAGTAGAAAATGGCAAAGATGAACAGCAGGGGTGCCAGCCCAAGCAGACTCGTGCCACCGGGTAGCTGCAACCAGAACGCCAATCCGCCAGCCACATCCGTCCACATGCCAGACAAAATGATCTCCACCCCCAAGTCGATCCTGTGTAACGAAATAGGTAATAAAATGCCCGACTAAAACCGCTCCAGTCTGAAGTCCCTTCCAGGACTAGCCGAGCGGAACTCGGCACAAGTTTGCCGCTTTTGCCGAGCAACTTCGCCGCTTATCTTTCTCTTCTCAACCGCGGGAATTCTTCTCTTCTAAGGCCGGAGAATCCTACACTTTGCAGCAGAACCCGGCGATGCCGCGCCCGGGGTTCGCTTCGGAATGGCACAGAAAGAAACTGAGCTGATCCCTAAGCTAAATAGAATGCCGGACGCTTCGCTGGGTGTCAAGGCAGGTACATCGAATTGTGCGCCGAATTTGTGCGCTCCGAATTTACATTCGGGAACCGCCGTCGCCAAGCGGATGGCCTGCCCGAATCCAGGCGCGAACGGTTCGCATGGTGGAAAGGTAGTAGTGCAGGTTGTGCACCGTGTTCAGAACCTGCGCCAGCAGTTCGTTCGCGGCGTAAAGATGACGCAGATAGGCCCGCGAATAACGCTGGCAGACGCGGCAATCGCATGCCGGATCGAGCGCGCTTTCGTCCCGCGCGTACCGGGCCTGCTTTATCGAAACCTTGCCTTCCGAAGTAAAGAGCAGCCCATGGCGGGCGGCGCGCGTGGGAAGCACGCAATCCATCATGTCAACGCCCGCTTGCGCGTACTCGGCAATCTCTTCAGGAGTGCCGACTCCCATCAGATAGCGCGGCCGGTCGGAAGGAAGATGCTCCAGCGTGGATAAAACGATGTCGCGAGTCAGCTCGCGAGGCTCGCCCACGCTCAGCCCGCCGATCGCATATCCGGGAAATCCAATGTCGATGGTGCGCTCCGCAGATTCGCGCCGCAACGCCGCGTCCATCCCGCCCTGCACGATGCCAAACAAAGCCTGGGTTTTCCCACAGTTGTCGTCCTTCCCATTAAGGGTGTCATCCTGAGCGAAGCGAAGGACCTGCTTTTGCTGACGGCTGATGGCTGACGGCTGACAGCTCCCCCAAGGCACCTCACCCTTATGCTCCTCAAAATAACCCTTGCAGCGCGCGGCCCAGCGCAAGGTCAGCTCCATCGAAGCCCGCGTCCGCTGAGCGTCCGCCGGATATTCGGTGCATTCATCAAAGGCCATGATGATGTCAGCCCCGAGGCCAATCTGAATCTCCATAGCCTTTTCGGGGCTAAGAAAATGAGCAGACCCGTCAAGGTGCGAACGAAACGCCACGCCTTCTTCGCTGACCTTGCGCAGCTCATTCAAGCTGAACACCTGAAACCCGCCCGAGTCCGTGAGAATCGCCCGATCCCAAGACATGAACCGGTGCAGCCCGCCCATCTGCCGCACCGTCTCCATCCCAGGCCGTAAATAAAGATGGTAGGTGTTGCTGAGCAGAATCTCGACGCCAAGCTCTTCCAGCACATCCTGCGAGACGCCCTTGACCGAGGCCAGGGTTCCGACCGGCATGAACACCGGCGTCTCAACGTCTCCATGCGGAGTGATGAGCCTGCCGGCACGAGCCAAGCCGCGGGTAGCGTCAATTTCAAGTTTGATGAACACTGCGGAGGATTCTAAAGGATTGCCGAGGTCAGAGGTCTGATCGCAGAGGTGGAAGCGGGCTCTGGCTGATAGCAGGTGGTTCCAGAGAGCTAGTCTGTTCGAGCCATGTTCCGTTCATCTTCCATTTCCAGGGGGTGGGTTCTAACCTCTGCAATCTGACCTCTAACCTCTGACCTCTCGTTCCTCACTTCGCGTACAGATTCTTCACCACCTCGCCGCCCTTCATCACAAACTTCACGCGTTCGAGAGTAGTGACGTCCGCCAGCGGATCGCCATCCACCGCCACGATGTCAGCCCATTTCCCGGGCTCAATCGTCCCGACCTTGTCGGACCACCCCAGCAGATCGGCGTCGTTGACCGTCGCCGCCTGGATCGCCTGCAGCGGCGTCAGTCCCAGTTTCACCATGACCGCGAATTCATGCGCGTTCAGCCCGTGCGGATACACCGCCGCATCGGTTCCAAATCCGACCTTGACTCCCGCGGCAAACGCGCGCGACGTTCTTGCGCGCGGCGGGCATCACGGCCCGTCCCTTGGCAATCAGTTCCGCAGGCGTGCCGATCCTCTCCGCATTTTCCAGAAACCAGTCCGCGAGATAAAGCGTAGGCACAAGACAAGTGCCGTTCTTCTTCATTTCAGCAATGGCCGCGTCATCGTTTGCAAGCGGTTTCGAATCCCACTCTCTCCGCATATAGTCTGAAGTGCAGAGAAATCCGCTAGCTGTTCCCCGACAAATGAAGGACTTAACCGAGCACGGTCAGCAATCTAAGTCCACGTAAGTACATGAAAAACCCCTAACTGATTTTAAGTGATTTTTGAGGACCGAGATTCGAATCGTTGAAAAGCGTCCGCGGTGGCAGTGCTCGAATAGGGTCACTTTGTCCGCACCTCCTATAAATGGAACCAGAAAGAGTTCCGCAACCAGTTGCAGCAGCCACGCCAGTCCATAGGGACGTTCGAAGCTCGCGCGCCCCTCAGCTCGCAAGTAAAACGCTTCCTGTGCGATGTTCTCTGCGGTAAGGCTTTGACGCAGAGCGTCTCGTGCAGACGCCGTAAAGGTAGCGGTGGGGAAGGTCCTGACCAACCGTGCCAATGTCCGTGCACCGAGGAATGCCAGTCGTAGCAGCCGTAGAACGCGGGTGTCAGTTTTCAGCGCTGCCGTTTTAAATGAAATTTCAGCTGGATTGAAGCGCCCGTCAGTAACCAAGAAACTGGCTGGATTTTTCCTCTACCATGACGAATGGTAACAATTACCGCTATACCGAAATTCCCGATTTCCGACCCTCCTCGCCGCGCGAACTCGTGACTCGATCGCACGAATTACGTTCTGACAGTTCTCCAGTCTGGAGCATGGTGTAGACGAGCTGTGCCCCGCCGGCGCGATCGTTGCGAGCTTGCTGGAACAACAGATCGTCCGCTCCAATTCCTCATTAGCTAAGCGCGCAAGAATGTGCGTGTCGCCGCGTTCGGCCCAACCATCTCGCCGACCACTGCGCTCAGGGCTATAGCCCGGCCCGACAGAACGGCTTGAGGCCGGGGCTCGCGCTGGATTTCGTGGAACCGCATGCGGGCCGGCGCGAGGCTAGAGCCCGAAAACGTTGGAAACCACGCCGATGCCGTGAGGTTCGGTTTCCATCTCTTCGAGACAGGTTCCGCTCTGCAAATCGTATAAGGCGACGTGGCTGTTGCGATGGTTCCTCGTTGGATGCCGCACCCAACTCAGGTTCTCCCGAAACTTGGTGGGACGGACGCGGGTGAAGCCAACCCATGCAAAGCGCTCGTCCAGTGGAAGCAGTCCGCGGCAAAAGCCCAGGGGTTCGCCGTTTGTGGGACTCATCTTATTCAAATCGTGGATACGCTCGATCTTGAGGGTTTGCGGATTCACCAATACGATGTGGCCATCGACGGTGGTGAAATAGAGAGAGCCGTTGAAGAGGAAGCCTTCGTGAGGACGTTGAATCGCGATCTCGATCCTGCGCGCCGGGTCCTGGAGGCTGATGGCATCGCGCTGATGGAATCGCGTCGCCCAGATTTCATCTCCTAACTGAAAAACATGATTGCAATGGGCGCGATGCGGTTTGGTCGTGGGGACCTTACGAAAATCGGTGTCTCTGGAATGAATGCTCCACGTATCTGCGCCCATCACGTCCCAGTGCCGCAGGAACTGCCCGTCGAGCGACACTTCGGCCACGATGTCGAGGCCGGTGATGGCGACCAGTAAAGTGCCTTGCGGAGTTGGGTAGACGTGATGCAAGTCATTGAAGATGGGAAGAGAGATATAAGTCATCAGGCGAAACGATGGAAGGTCATAGATCAGGATCTCCGTGGAAGTACAGGTGTAAAGCTGGTTATCGCGCGCGGTTGCGTATTTGAAAAGGATAGCGGGCAATTCGTCGGCGGTGACTTCCTTGGGAGATTCGTATTCGAGGCAGCTGCGCGATGTCTTCGTGACAGGATCGATCTCCACCAGCATCGCCCGCTTGCAGGATTCCCACTCTTCAAGCTTTTGAAAGACGGAGCTTCGAAATTGGCCTCCGCAAATATAAAACTTATTCATAGGATCGTTCGTATTCGCTTTGAAACCACTCAGTCTATCGACCAATTGATGCTCGTGCTAGTGTCCACTCGGTGAACCGCGATCTGCAATCTTGCAGTCCGCGATCTGAAGAGCGGAAGTCCAACCCCGCTGAGCCGGGCCTTCCTTGCGCAAACGTCGAGGCAGCCTCCAGAAAGTGTAATTTATTGCACTTCAGCGGGCCGGTTGCAGCGGGTCTTCCGTGGTTAAGTCATTTATTCACATTTCTGTAACAAAACTCACTTAATGGCGCTTGCGTTGCTAATCGATTCTCCATGATGTCTAGTATCTTAGTAGACTTACAAGATACTGCTTCCATTCGTCGCGGAACTTGAAACTGCTCCACCCCGAGAACGGCAGAAGATCGCTCTTCCGGAGCCCTGGGAGAAAACGATTATGGGAAAGCTGATTTTGGTGAGACACGGGCACACTGCGCTGAATCGTCCGGGAGATGACGAGAGACTCCGCAGTTGGCTGGATGTTCCCCTGGACGAACAGGGAATAGAAGAAGCCGCGAAAACGGCGGGCATGCTCACGCGGTACCCCATAAATGTCATTTATTGCTCGGATCTGCGCCGCGCGCGTCAGACGGCTGAGGTCCTGCGGCGTCGTGTCAAGGCTCCAGTAGTGGCGACCAGCGAACTGCGTCCTTGGAATCTGGGTGCGTTTGGCGGGCAACGGATTAAAGACATACTGCCGTTCCTGAGTCTCCTCAACCAGCACGGGGATCTCCCTGCACCGAGCGGAGAATCCTTCTATCAGTTCTACGGTCGCTACTCCCACCGTCTGCAGGAGCTGCTTGCTCTGGCGGATTCGTCGGATGGCTACGTATTGGCAGTGACCCATGTCCGGAACCTTCTGGCGGCTACGGTCATCATCGAAGGCGGTGACATAAACAAAGTACCGGTGAAAGGCGGCCCGAGCACGGGGACCATCAGCATCGTGGAGAAGATCGAGGGCAGATGGAAGATATTTCGGGACGACGGACGGGAAATTGTCCAACCGGCGAAGTTCTTCTCCGATGATGTGGCTGTCGTCGCACCGGTGCCGGGTCCGTCCGTCGAGCTCGTCTCTGCTCGCGGGCAACGATGACGATGATCGAGTTAGCGATGACCGAGTTACTGTCGGCGCCTGGTAAAACGGCTCGGAGCAAGGCGCCTGTGTTTGTCCTTGGCTGCAGCCGGTCGGGCACGACCCTGCTTTATCACATGCTCCTGTCTTCGGGGAATTTTGCGGTTTACCGCATGGAGTCGCAGGTCTTCACTCTGCTCGAACCGCGCTTTCGTCCTCTCAGCAAGCCGAGGAACAAGCGCAGAATGCTCGATGTCTGGTACAAAACTCGTCTTTACCAGCGTTCTGGCCTGGACGCCTCGGAGGTGGAGCCGAGAATTATGAGGGAATGCCAGAACGGCGGCGACTTTCTCCGCATCGTTATGGAGGCGATGTGTCGCAAGCAAGGCGTGGAACGATGGGCGGATACCACTCCCGAGCATCTGCTGTATATGCGGCGCATCAAAGAGACGATCCCCGGCGCGCTCATCATTCACGTGATCCGCGATGGTCGCGATGTGGCCCTGTCATGGGAGAAACTTTCCCAGATCCGGCGCCTGCCCTGGGATCGAAAGCGCCCCGCTATGGCCGCGGCAATTTATTGGGAATGGATTGTCAACAAGGGCCGGCAGACTGGTCGCACGCTGGGCGGAGATTACATCGAGGTCCGCTACGAAGATCTGATTCGCAAGCCGGCTGAGGTTCTCAGGCACCTCGAGCCTTTCGTTGAGCACGATCTGGATTATGCGCGAATAATCCAGGCGGGCATTGGGTCAGTAAGCGCACCCAATACCGCGTTCAAAGACGATCCGCGAAGCCCCATCGGCCGGTGGATGATCGATCTCTCTCAAGAGGAGTTGGCGCACCTGGAAGCAATGGTGAGTGTCACGTTGAAACAATTAGGGTATGAACTCCGCGCGAAAACATCGAGCAGCTACGACATGGCGAAAACAAGGGCTGCGTACCGGCAGTATTTCGAGATCAAGCAATTCCTGAAAACCAGAACCCCCGCGGGAAAATGGCTCGTGAAACGCGATCTGGCCTGGATCTAGCTGATTATTTCTCAGCTGTCTTCGCCAGAATGTACACCATCCCGAGGCTCACGGTTCTACTTGGCTATGCGTTATGTCCGGTTCACGCGACAAACGGCGCCTCGCGATTGTCTTTTCTGACGAACACACCATTGACATCATTCCCTTACTACGGCCACAGATCGATAGGCATGACGTTGAGAATGGCATCAGTTTTTCGGTTTTCAGAAGCCGTCGCAAGTAATGCCTACTATAACTATAGACATACATTTATATAGCTGATATATTCATGGGCGTAGAAACTGGCGGAGCAACCAAACTCCTCTCCCGCTCAAATTTCCTTAGCTTCGGAGGATCGCAATGTCAGTCGTCGAGTTTGGTCACTTTGTGAATAACGCTCAGCGATGGCTATCTCAAGCTTGAGAAACACGGAACCACTCTGCAATCCACGACGTACCTGCTCGCGAAAGATACCTTCCTCCCTCCGAACCTCCCCAAGGTCATGGATTTTGATGTTAACCTAACCGACGCAGAACAAGCCGGAGGGGTGCGTTTTAAAGTGGTAGGAGCATTCTCCCATTTCCGCAGGGTTGGCAAACACCAAATTACCCAACAAGCCGAAGGGACGCTGGTGGGAATGTGATAGGTCGGTCCTGCAGGCATTTCTCTTGGCGCGGGATTTCCTACATCGTACAATGTCGGGTTAGTTAGTCAATGGAGGGCCTTCTTGAAGGATGGCAAGTTTGCGCGACAGGTCTACGGTAACTCTACGGGTACTCAAAAAGTGCGTCGCCGATAAGAAGTTCGCATACGTAGTAGCCCTTGCACGAGCTGTGAATGCCTTGAATTCGGCGCAATCGTTGATGATGAGTACGGAAAATAGGAAGACTCCAGCCGCGCTCCGGGATCGCATGAATTCGCTTTTTTTTGCTTCGGTTGTAAGATCTTCCGATTACATTACCGGCGGTTTCTCGCCACCCGAGAGGTGCATACCACGTGCATATTGCAGAGACCGCTCAAATCGCTGCATCGCCGCCGCGGCGTCCGAGTCCGCGGTTTTGATGTAGCAGGCCTGCGTTACCCCGACATTCGCATGCCGCAAGATCCTCTGAATCGTCTTGTCGGAGATGCCGAGCCGGTACAGATTGGTTGCAAGGCCGCCCCGTTACTCTAATCCCCCGTGACCTCATGCCGTACGCTCCGTCCCATTTCCAGGGAACTATCGACATAAGCAACGACATTGTATTGACCTGGATACGCAGAACAAGATTCGGCGGACAGTGGCAGGACGGCTCTCTACCTCCAGGCGATTACAGCTAATTACCGCAGACTGGCGACCCTGTACCGCTCAACGAGGTTGCCGAGCTATACGACGTGGAAATCTTGACGGCTCCAGGCGGAACCGTTGTCAGGACGTTCTCTAACCTGACGGCTCCGACCGTTACGTTGCTCCAACAGTACGCTGCCAGTTTCGTCCAGAACGCAATACCAGCTCCAACGATCGCCCAGATCGAATCCGATGGTCAGCTTCTGCTCGGAAAAATTCCTGTTCTGCCTCACTGCCGCGGTGCTAATCTTCTTCATTGCCGGTCTCCTTTATCTCTTGCGCTTCGAGCGCGTCGATAGATAACTTGGGAGCGTGCAGCATCCCCGTCGGAGACCGGCCTTCTCATCCCATCTGATAACGACACTTATCTTCAAACAAGGCTATAGTCAGTGGGAACAGGCCAAACGCCTGGGCGGAGGAAGGCCATGAGAATCATCGGCTTAGTTATGCTTTTTGCCGTATCCGCATTTACCCAAGTACCGCCTGCCGTTACTGCAGCCTGCGGCCCCGAGAAGGCCAGCTTCAACGTGAAGCTGGACGAATCCCAACACGCGCTGGCACAGCCCGAACCGGGGAAGGCGGGGGTTTACTTCATTCAGGAAACGGCCGCTGATTCCTTCGCCGTGACAACCATGATCGGGTTTGTCCAGAATGCTCACCCACATCGTTTTAGAGACACGCTCGCGGTCGACATGTTACTGCGAGGAGCAACTGCGTATGATGTCGGCAAGGTTCTGGGAGACAGCATTGACACGATCGAGCGGCACTACACGCCGTTCGTAAGAGAACTCAGAGATCGAGGGCGCGCGCTATTGGATGCCGATTCTGGGCTCGAATCGGTCCCGAGCTACAGCAACCCAGAAAAAACTGTCACACCCCTGTCACAATCACCCAAGCCCAACTAGCAACGGATAGAAAACAAAATACTTTGTGGCAGCCGGACCTGTAAGCCGAATTCTGTCTGCCGTTGCCGGCAGGACGGTCATTCCTCTGGGCCACGCATTACTGCGGGGCTCAAGCGACCTACCCGGAGGTTGTGGCGCGCCGAGCCGGCACGCGTTCCCGGCGGAGCCCGAAGGCTTACCAGGAAATCCCTCCCTATTTGGTCTTGCTCCGTGTGGGGTTTGCCATGCCCGCCGCATTACTGCGACGGCGGTGCGCTCTTACC
>Ga0302326_10032793_pt1 | contig 10338 bp, 9 predicted proteins | sample Palsa_T0_3_FD_202264 | JGI IMG/M metagenome (GOLD analysis project Ga0302326, IMG submission 202264) | Peat permafrost microbial communities from Stordalen Mire near Abisko, Sweden - Palsa_T0_3 | ecosystem: Environmental > Terrestrial > Soil > Palsa > Peat permafrost | place: Sweden: Abisko... | reverse complement strand
ATACGAAAGAGACGCCAGTTCACACGAGCTATGTGGAGCTTCGGTTGATGGAAAACAGTTTGGCGGCCCAGGATGGGTCCACCCCCCGGTTAAACCCATCCCAGTCAGGTGCGGTCCAACCCTAACCGGTTGTAGCCACGCCCCGAGGCTTTAACCCGCGCCTACGGCTCCCGCCGTTGGCCGCCAACCAAGCTCTCGCAACACGAGAGAACCAAGGCAACTTGGCCCCCGATAAAATCGGGGGCCGTTTTTTGTTTGCGACAAGGACGCGATCAACGGCTCCTTTTCGGCTTTATCCGGCAAATCTGTCATGTCCGGGAGAGCTGGCTACAGTTAGACTTACTACAATGCTTACTCACGACTCTCCTATTCTTGTAACCGGTGGCGCTGGGTTTATCGGCTCGCACTTTGTCTTGGACTGGTTCTCCACGGTCGGTTCGCCGCTGGTGAACCTCGACAAGCTCACTTATGCCGGCAACTTGCGCAATCTGATGCCGGTGTCAGAGTTGCCGGGCTATCACTTTGTGCGAGGGGACATTCGGGACCGGGAGTTGATCGACAAGCTGCTGAATGAGTTTTCTCCGCGGGCGATTGTGCATCTGGCGGCGGAGAGCCATGTGGACCGGTCGCTTGTAGGTCCGGGCGAGTTTCTGGATACCAACATCCACGGAACGTTTGTCATGCTGGAGGCGACGCGGGCCTATCTGGACAAGCTGGATGGCGACGACCGCGCGAAGTTCCGTTTTCTACATGTTTCGACCGATGAGGTCTTCGGTTCGCTGAAGCCGGGGGATGCTCCATTCGAGGAGACATTTGCCTTCCGGCCGAACAGTCCTTACGCAGCTTCGAAGGCGGCGAGTGATCTGCTGGTACGAGCCTGGGGGAAGAGCTACGGGCTACCGGCGGTGGTGACGAATTGCTCGAATAACTACGGACCGCTTCAGTTTCCGGAGAAGCTGTTGCCGCTGATCTTAAATCGCGCAGTGCATGGTGAACCGCTGCCGATCTATGGCGACGGGCTGCAGGTGCGGGATTGGCTTTACGTCGGTGACCACGCTGCGGCGCTGCGGGTGGCGCTTGAAAAGGGTGTCCCGGGGCAGACGTACAACATTGGCGGATGGAATGAGCAGGCCAATCTGGATACGGTGCAGATGCTGTGCGCGCTGCTGGACGAGTTCCTGCCGGATTCACCGCACCGGCCCCATGCGCAGTTGATGAAGTTTGTGACCGACCGTCCTGGCCACGACCGCCGATACGCGATCAATGCGACAAAAACGGAGCGCGAGCTTGGCTGGCGCCCGAAAGAGACGTTCGCCTCGGGCCTGCGGAAGACTGTGCGCTGGTATCTGGATAACCAGGCCTGGGTGCAGGAAGTGACATCAGGCGCATATCGGGAGTGGATGGAGACGAATTACGGGGCACGGTAGCAGGGCAATTGCATGAATGTGCCACAGCACCGAAGAAGGCAATCCCGAACCCCGCGCGGGTTCCCTCCGTTCACAGCATCATGTCCCCGTGCGTGGAATTACCTCTGACTGGCACATACTGGAGGGGCAGTCGGGAAGTCCCGGCGTCACTCCGCAGCATCGCCAGTTACTCCTTGTTCCACCACGGACCGGCATCCATTAGCAGCTAAAATGTGCACAAAAACGGCGCAAAACCCCGGCAAATCGCACCATAAATTGCCTGTAAGCCGAACATTTAGTTGGGGATAGGCCGAAAAAGCTGTACCCCCCCCTCTGTACCCTACTCCTTTTATTCGCTTTTCGGCGGTCGAGACCGTATTTAAGTTCATGCGATTACCCTCGGCACGGTAGGCTTTCCGCTCCGTCTAAATACTGATTGGCCTAATATGGATTTGAGAGCTTCGGTTCTCCGCCAGAGAGGTCAACGGAGGGGCGATGAGTTCTTTCCTTTCCAGGTTGAAAGCTGAGTATTCCCGGAACCAGGGTGCGCTGGCGTCGATTGCGGTGCACTTGTCGCTTGCGCTCTTGCTTGTTGGCGGCGTAGGTCACACTTCCAAAGTGATGGCGCCTTACCGGCTGCCGGGTACGGCTCAGGGAGTCAGCCTGTTAACGTATTTCAGCCCCGGCAGTTTTCAGGCCGTTACGTCCAAGGCCCCGATTAAGAGTCCGGAGAAGACCAAAACGGCTCCCGCAATTCATCCCGACCTCAAAGCGTCGAGGCCGATCCAATCGGAAGCAGCTCAGTCTCAGGCCGGCGTTGGAATGTCCGCGCAAAGCGGGCTTGGCGAGGGCGATATCACCATCGCCCTGCAGAGCTACTTTCCTTATCCGACTCCCGATCTGTCCAGCCTGCCGCATGGGACCAAGGGCGACGTAATCCTGGATGCGGTGATCGATGAGACCGGGAAAATCTCCGCACTGACCCTGCTCAAAGGGTTGGGCTCGCCGGTCGATGAATCGGTGATCGCGACGGTGCACCAATGGCGATATACGCCGGCGATGCGCAAAGGCGTACCCGTTGTGAGCGAGCAAGAGCTGCATTTTCACTATGAGCGAAGCTGATTCGGGAGCAGAACTGGGGTGCCTTGCGTGGTGCTCTTGCGCTGACAGGCCTGACTCGCCGCAAAGCCGCGTTCTGAACCGCTTCGATCCGTGAACCTCCTGCTATGCTGACCCTATGTTCGACCCGGCCGCCGGAAGCGATACAGCCCTTCTGTTCACAGAGCAGGTGCTGGTCCTGGCGACGATCATCGGCTCGGTCGCGGCGCTGCCCAGCTTCATAGAATTCATCTCGGGCGTGCGCAAGCGCAAGGAGCGCATCGATCTTTCGCTCGAAGACGAGGCAGTCGACCAACTCCACCCTCGCCTGGCGGGCATGGACGAATTGCTCAAGTCTATCGAAGATCTGGTGGATCGCGCGCGCTTCCCGCAGGCCTATCAGGAGCTCAAGATCGGCAACGAAGTGCTGATCATCGGCCCCAGCCAAAGCGGCAAAAAATCTCTCGCCCAGACCATCGCGAAAGCCACCGGCATGGAGCGGCTGGTTACCGTCTACAATCCCCGCGATTCCGATGCGCTGGCCAAGGCCAAGAGCCTGGTCAGTGGATACAAGCGCAAGAAAGTCATGCTGCTCTTGCCGCGCATCGATCTCGCTTACAAGTCGAGCGACCCGGACGTACTGACCGAACTCGACGCGCTGATCGAGAGCACCTCAGAGCGGCAAAATGTACTGGTCGTCGCCACGACAGTCAGCTTTGAGCCCGACAGCGACCTGGATAACCTCTTTGGCATCAAGCTGGCATTGCCCGGCGCCGAGGTCATCGGCGTCAACCGCCGCGAAATGCCGGAAGAAGTTCAGCCGGAAGTCCAGCAAATGATGGCGGATATAGCCCGTTTCTACCTAGCTGAGGCTCAGCGCCGAGGATTTCGGGTCCAGGACATGAGCGAAGATGAGTTCTGCTCCTTGATCCTTGCAGACGCCATGAACCCAGCCGAAGTCGAGGACATCGTGGTGCTTTGCGAAACTGCCGCGCTCTTCCGCCGCCGCACCGGACGCGCGAATGAGCTGATCTTTACCCGCGAGATACTCGATACGGCAATAGCCCGCGTTGTGATCGGTTAAAATACGCGAATAGTCGTTGTTATAACAACTTTTTCATCTTCCGCCCGAACCGTTGCCTCAGACCTTCACATCTAACACATGCGTCTTCCATTCGCTCAAGGAGTCAGTTTGATGCCGCTCTCTGCTGCCGAAGCCAGTCAACGTAAACAAGCCCCTCCGGTCGAGGGGGTTTTGCCGGTCATTCATCACCGCTGGAGCCCACGATCTTTCGCCGAGAAGCCCGTTCCGTCAGCTGACCTTGAAAAGATATTCGAGGCGGCCCGCTGGTCTGCTTCTTCTTATAATGAGCAGCCCTGGCGATACCTCGTCGGACACAAAGGCGATGCCACGTACGAGAAGATCTATGCGACACTGATTGGATTCAATCAGACCTGGGCCAAGTCCGCGCCAGTTTTAATCCTTGGTGTAGCTTCTACAAAGTTTGCTCACAATGGCGCGAATAACGGCTATGGCCTTTACGACCTTGGCGCTGCCTCTTCGCTGTTGACGCTGCAGGCTGCGCAGCTAGGCATCTCCACGCACTCCATGGCGGGCTTCGATCAGGCAGCAGCGCTCGCCGCATTCGAGGTTCCTGCCGATTTCGTCCCCGGAGCCGTCATCGCTCTCGGGTACCAGGGCGAACCAGCCGCACTCGGTCACGACCAGATGATTGCCATGGAAGAATCACCACGAGAACGCAAGCCGTTGAGCGAGTTTGTTCTCTCCGCCTGGGGAGTTCCGGCAAAGCTATAAGGGCAAGACTTCTGCCTGGACGGGAGTGCGTTCGTCCTCCGTTACATTGGAAGATGGAGAGCGAATGACACCCCCTGCCCGTAAACCCGCCCCCACTCGCAAACCCGCGTCTAGTCTCGCGTCTAGATCTACGCATGGACCTGCGCACCGTCCGGCTTCTATGCGGAGCCGGAAACATCCATGGCGTCGCATGCCACTCGTTCTAACCGCGGCAGCTTGCCTCGGATTAGCCTTCGTCGTATTGCTCTGGGCAATGCTTGCCCGCCATTTCGCGCCGGTGAGCAACGCGAACCGCCAAAGCTTTGACACAATCGTTGTTCTCGGCACTCCTGCCGACAGCGACGGCAATCCGACGCCTGAGCTTCTCGACCGCGTCACTGAAGCCGTGCATGAATACCAGCGCGGAGTCGCTCCGCGCATCATCGTCACGGGCGCGGCCGCCCACAACCGATTTGTCGAGGCCGACGTGATGGCCCGCGTCGCGGAGGCGCAAGGCGTGCCCCCCGCCCAGATCCTGGAGGAGTCGCAGGCTCTGGATACCATTCAGAACGCCTGCTACTCGGCCCGCGTGATGTCGGCTCACGGCTGGCATTCCGCCGAAGTAGTGAGCAGCGCCTCTCACCTGCCTCGCGCGGCGATGATCTTTTCCAATCTCTCCGAAGGCAAGTTGGAGTGGCGTGTTCACACCGCCCCTGCCAATCTCACTCCCGGCTATTACGGCACAGCGGCCAACCTGGTCGAAATTTTGAAAACTGCCAGATACCTGGTCTGGTCCCGATGGGTTGAAACCTGTGCTGTATGACGTCCCCTCACCCGACTTGCAACTTGCCTGACGAAAACTTGCAGCCAAGGGCGATCTCGGGCTACCCGGAATGAGCCTTGGCGAGTCTAAACTCACATATCACTGATGTTTAGGGATGCTTAGGTTTGTTGCACCCCACCCACGCCATTTACCATTCAGGAGTGATGCCTCTTTTGAACCGAGCCACCCGTAATCTGATCGTCGCCGCATCTGTGGCCGTCTTCGCCGTAGCCCTGCAGGCCCAGGATAATGCTCCGGCCTCATCGCAGGCCCAATCCCAGCCGCAGCCCCAATCTCAGAACCAGTCTCAGTCCCAGCAGCCGGCGACCAACGCAAACGGTACCTATATTTCGGTCGACCCGCTGGCTGGCGTGAAGTATGACAATCGCTGGGATGTTTCCGTTGGTATGGCGTCCGGTCACATCCACGCTGGACCGAATCTGCGAGAGGGCGCTGACCTCGGCGGACTCGACATCTCCGGTTCTTACTGGCTCTCGAAGCATTGGGGCATTGAGGGCAGTGGCCGCGCGTACCTGGGCACAAGCGGAACCACACCGGCTGCGGCGGGTCCGCCGTACTTCGAGAGCGGCGTTTTTGTGGCGCAGTACATGTTCCTTGGAGGCGCCGAATATCTCGGACCGCATAACAAGCACATCGCCGTCATCCCCCATGCGCTGATTGGCGGCGCGTACGGAGACTTCAACAAGGAACTCGGCAGGGGCGGATCGACACTGGGACCAACCGGCGTTGCCGCGTTCTACAACAATCAGGTGGCATTGGGCGGTGCCTTCGGCGGTCACATCGACCTCAACCGCTCAGCTCACTGGGTCTTCCGCATCACTCCCGACGCGCTGCTCACGGGCTACGACGGCACCAGCCAGTACTCGCATACGCAGTGGAACTTCGGCATCTCGGTCGGCGTGCAATATAAGTTCAAGAAGAAGCGGTAGGGACGCACCAGCCCCTACCGTCTGACTTGCGGTGTGAGATATTCAGGTCCTACAGGATCTTTGACGGTTTCGGTGATGATGCGGTCGATCTCCTCCATCGCCGCGTCCTCCAGTTTCCAACCCAACACACCGGCAATTGCGTTGAGTTGATCGGGCCGCTTTGCTCCCCATAAAGCGACTCTCACGCCGGGCCGGTCCAGGACCCATCGCGCCGCAAGCTCGAGTACGCTCTTACCGTAATGGTCTTTGGCAAAGGCTGTAAGCCGGTCCACAGCATCCAAATATTGAGAAAAACGCGGCGGCTGAAACTTTGGGTCCGCAGTTCGAATATCTCCGGCTGGAAAGGCCGTGCCGCGAGCGAGACGCCCGCCCAGCAAGCTGCGACATAGAGAGCTGTAGGTCAGTACAGCAACCTGATTGCGCGCACACCAAGGCAAAATCTCAGCATCAATTTCCCGCTCAAAGAGGTTGTAGGGCGGCTGATTCGAAGCCAGAGGCGCAACGCTTCGAAACATCTCCATCTGGGCCACGCCGTAGTTGCTCACGCCGAGCGAGTGTACCTTGCCCACCCGCTGAAACTCGGCCAGCACTTCTGCAGTCTCTTCCACGGGAACCAGAGAATCGGGCCAATGCACTTGGTACAGATCGATGTACTCCGTTCCCAGTCTTCGCAGACTGTCTTCCAATTCCTGGCGAAGGCGCTCAGGAGTAGAGTCGGCGAAGACGCCTGGATGACCAGGAACATCCCAGCGCAGGCCGCACTTGGTCGCGATGTAGAACGCGTCGCGCTGGCCATGACGCCGCATGGCCTGGCCAACGAGTTCTTCCGCGCGCCCATGGCCGTAGATCGGCGCAGTATCGATGAGGTTGATGCCGCGTTCCAGCGCATCCAGAATGGTGGCCACGGCCTCCGAGTCCGGAACCGCGCCCCAATCCAGTCCGCCAATTGCCCACGTCCCCAACCCGATCCGGGAGACGTTCTTGTCTTCAATGTGAGTGAATTCCATCGGGGCAAGCATATCGTAACTCACCCGGTTTCGCCGCTATCCCCAACTGCCCTGGAAAGAGCGCCTCGCATACAATCAAAGTGTCGCGGACGGCTTTACATTCTCTTTGGGCAAGGACGAGATGCCAACCAGATCGATACTCCAGATCGTATCCGGCTTTAAACCGAGCATCGATGGCATGGGCGACTTTGCGCGGCGATTAGGCACGACACTTTGGCAACGGAACAATCTTCGCAGCCACTTCGTTGTCTATCGCACTCCGTCGAAACCATTCGATTCCGGTCAAATCCACCCCAACACGCTTTCCTACACGGCGGAGCCCTCGGCCTCCGCTCTCATCGAGGAGGTCGACCGTCTTCAGCGCCGGCAGAAGTTCGACTGCGTGCTGCTGCACTACGGTCCCTACGCCTACTCGCGCACAGGGGAACCGCTGGAACTTGTGCGCGAGATGGAAGACATAGCAGCGGATGCGCGTCTATTGGTTTTCTTCCATGAGCTCTACGCATCGGGAATGCCCTGGCAGCGGGCCTTCTGGACCAATCGCCAGCAGCGGGATAGCGTCGCGCAGTTGCTTCGCAACTCCAGTGTTGCCTTCAGCTCCAACGCCAAATACATGAAGCGGCTGAAAGCGATGAATGAGGCCGACTGCGAGTTGATCAAGATCCCAATCTTCTCCAATATCGGCGAACCGGAAGCTCTCCGGCCTCTCAAGCAGCGACCGAGACAGTTGGTGGTCTTCGGACAGCTCGTCACGCGAAACCGGCTGTATCGGGAACACCGCCGCGTGCTGGAAAATGTGTGCCGGGCGCTTCGTATCGAGACGGTGGTCGATGTCGGATCTGGGCATAGCCCATCTATTCCGTCTGCCTTCGCGGGTGCCCAGGTTCGCAGCACGGGCTGGATGGACGAGGACCAACTGAGCGAGCTGATGGCAGACAGCATTGCGGGAGTAGTTGGCTACTGGCCCGACGTATGGGAGAAGTCCGGCGTGATTGCTGCTTACCAGGCGCACGCTCTTGTGCCAATTCTGGTGGAGCTGGAACCGAGAAACATTCCCGCGCCGCCCTACCTTCCCTATGTACTGGCGGAAAGCATCTCCAGCTTTGTAAACAGGGATGGCAGCGCGTCCGACTCCGGCCTGCAGCAGATTGCCGACGCGGCTCACGCCTACTACACGCGCCATCAATCGGTTCAACGCTGCGCCGATGTGATCAGGGATTGCATAAATGCAGACGCTTAATCTGCCTCAGGCCAGGTCGCAGAAGATATATAAGATTCGCGTGGCCACCGGTGAGCGGGCGGCCACACGATTTGCAGAACTTCTCGCCGCAAGATATGCGGCAAATACCCTAAATCAATTCGTATCCGGCGAACCAGTATCCAATTTCGAAGGCTGCCGTCTCCGGTGCGTCGGAACCGTGCATCGCATTCTCTTCAATCGAGCCGGCGTACTTCTTGCGGATTGTACCCTCGTCCGCATTCGCTGGATTGGTTGCGCCCATTAACTTCCGTAAATCGGCAATCGCATTTTCCTTCTCGAGAACCAGTAGAACGATAGGCCCGGAGGACATGAAGGTCGTCAGGGAATCGAAAAAAGGACGCGCGCTGTGAACTGCGTAAAAACCCTCCGCCTGGGGCTTTGAAATCGACTGCTTCTTGATCGAAACAATCTGGAAACCAGCTTTTTCAATCTCAGCCAGAATAGCGGCCGTGTACCCCTTCCGAACGGCGTCCGGCTTGATGATGCTGAAAGTGCGTTGTGACACTGGACTTGCTCCTTACATCGAATTACGTTTCCTATTCATTGTAATTGGCGATTTACAAGGCTGTGTGAAGATACCTCCCGGTCTGCTAGAGTCTTGAACATGTTTCGGATTACGCCGTTTCCTCGCGCACCTTTCCTTAATTCCCGCTGTTGCATGGCATTTTCGATCCTGTTCCTAGCTGCGATTCCCGCAGTCTGCCAACCGCCGGCAGCCTCAGCGGACGCTCCTGCGCCGTTGCACGAACTAAAGGTCTTTGATCCCTCCCTGATCGACACGTCCGTCGACCCCTGCGATAACTTCTACCAGTTCTCCTGCAAGGGCTGGCTCAAACGCAATCCTCTGCCTGCCGACCAGACTTCGTATGGCCGATTCACCGAGTTATACGAATTGAATCGACTCCATCTCAAGCAGATCCTCGAAGAAGCGTCCGCTTCCAGCAGCCCGCGGTCTGCCAACGAACAGAAAATCGGGGACGAATACAGCACCTGTATGGATGTGGCAGCGATCAACCAGAAGGGAATTGCTCCGCTGCAGCCGGAACTGGACCGCATTGCCGCACTGAAGAACAAGACCGAACTGCCGCCGCTTCTCGCACATCTGCACACGATCGGCGTGACCGCCTTCTTCGGCATGGGCTCTGCTCAGGATTTCGCTGACGCAGCTTCTGTAATCGCCAGCTTCTACGCCGATGCTCTGGGCCTGCCCGAGCGCGACTACTACACCCGAACGGACGCCAAGTCCGTTGAACAGCGCCAGCAATATGTGGCGCATGTGAAGAAGATTCTCCAACTCAGTGGAGAGTCTGAAGCACAGGCAGCGAAAGACGCGAAGACCGTTCTCGGAATCGAAACCCGCCTGGCGGAAGCGTCGCTCACCATCACCGAGCAGCGTGATCCGCAAAACCTCAACCATCCGACGAATCTTGCCGCCATGTCCGGAGATCTGTCCCATTTCTCACTGGCCGCCTACGAGGCAGCCGATCATGCTCCCTCCTCCGGCAAGGTCAACGACACAGAGCCGAAGTTCTTCGCGGCCTTCAATGCCCTCGTTGCTGATACATCCCTCGACCAGATCAAGGTTTATCTGCGCTGGCACCTGCTCCATGCCTTCGCGGGCACCAGCCTGCCTGAGAGCTTCGATCAGGAGAACTGGAACTTCTATGCACACACGCTGAATGGAGCCGAGAAGCAGCAGGAGCGCTGGAAGCGCTGCACCAGCCGCGTCGATTTAGAACTGGGCGATGCGCTGGGCCAGGCTTACGTCGACCGCTATTTCCCGCCCGCGGAAAAGCAGCGCACTTTGGAGATGACGCTCGCCATCGAACAAGCCATGGACAAGGACATCGAATCTCTCGATTGGATGAGCGCCGAAACCAAAGTCCGCGCCAAGGAAAAACTGCACGGAGTCATGAACAAGATCGGCTATCCCGACAAATGGCGTGATTACTCGAAGCTGACGATCGTTCGCGGAGACGCCGTGGGCAACCAGATTCG
>Ga0302326_10032792_pt1 | contig 10338 bp, 11 predicted proteins | sample Palsa_T0_3_FD_202264 | JGI IMG/M metagenome (GOLD analysis project Ga0302326, IMG submission 202264) | Peat permafrost microbial communities from Stordalen Mire near Abisko, Sweden - Palsa_T0_3 | ecosystem: Environmental > Terrestrial > Soil > Palsa > Peat permafrost | place: Sweden: Abisko... | reverse complement strand
CGCTGTTCGGCTGCAGGCAGGTACGGAATTTTGCCGTCCTTGGGATCGACGATCACGCCTTTTCCGGGCGGAATACCGTAGACCTGTTTCAGGTGATCTTCGACATCGTAAGCAGCGTTTCCTCCAGGCGGACGCACCTCCCAAAGGCCTTGGAAATCGGGCTTCCCATCGCGAGTGCGCGGCATTGGCCCGATCTTGACAACGGGCTTCTTGCTGCCGCTGTCTGCCAGCTCCTGCGCCGGAAGACCCACAGCGAGTGCGAGGGCAAACAGTAATCCAATCGAGGTCGTTCGAGTTTGCATCTTTACTTTCCTGAGGCGCCCGGCTCGCCGTACGCGTAACAATCGTATTCCATCAGTTGGAAGTTTTTCTCCGGCCGGCGATACAGCGCCAGGCTGATTTTCCAAGGCCTGGTAAAAACTTTGGAATCTTCGATGGTGGCTTCGTAGCTGATGGTGTCGGGCCCCGTGCGCGTGTAGCGTTCCACGATATGCAGCGCATCGCTATGGAAATTCCCGGACGCATCCAACCAGGTCTGATCGTTGTTGTTGCTAACGTCCACCACCAGCGTGTCGCCATCCCAGTGGCCGCGCGAATCGCCCATCCAAAAGTCGACGTCATCGGGATGCTTGCTTCCGTCGGTCGGGATCAAGCGATAGGCGTGCACGTATTCGTAAAGGATTGCGACATCTTTAGCCGTCTGAAAAATCTGAAAGGGGAACGGCATATAGTTGGCGCGCGGAACACCGGGCAAGAAGCATTTATTGTTTGGATCGGCTTCGGCGCGATGCTGGAAATTCTGCAGCTTTTTCGCCGCAGCATCGGCTTTGTATGGAATTTCGCCGCCAACGACAATCCCCAGGCCCGGGGGAATGCCTAAACTTCCGGCGTGATCCTCGAGATCGTATGAGGCCGTGGTTTGGGCCTGCCAGGCGCCCTGCAGATCGGGCTGGTTGAGCGCGTTCCTTGGCGCGCGATAGCTTTGGGCCTGCGCGGATACGGCTAATAAAGCCGCAGCCAATACAGGAATCAGGGTGCGAGCCTTCAAGTTCGAGAACCTCCGTGGAGCCTTTGAAATCGGCATCGTAGCATAATTGCTGTAGTTTCTAGGCCGGGGACATCACGGCTGAGCCCACGTTCGATCGAATCTGGAGCGCCAGGACCACCGCAGCGCCGAAAGTGAGGGTACCGGTGGTAACGTGCAAGACGCTCGTGATCACCACCGCAGGGCTGGTTTCCGGCAATAGAATTAACAGCAGAAAGGTTGCAAAGCCGAGCAACACCTGGATGGACGTGATGACGGCCAGAGCGATTGCCGCAGGCCGCAGCGTGGGATGCTGGGGAAACTGCCGGATCAGGAAAACGGCCACGATCAGGATCAGAAGCAGGACGATCATGGCATTCAAAATATGCCAGAGGACACCCAGAGCGCGATAGCGATATGACGCACCAAGCGTGATTTGGAGGAGCACGATCGCTGGGATTGCTAAACCTAGGGATCTGAGTGAGGGATGCCAAGTGTCTTCAATCGGGTCTGATCCCTTTTTCGAGCTTCCCGAAGTCATGGCAGCGATGGCAACGATGGACGCAAAGAAAACCGGCGCGAGCAGCGCGTGGAGAATGCCGGAGAGCTGGGGTAGCGCGTTGGTGATAGCCCTGGCGCCCAAGACACCGTCGAGAATTCCGATCCCCAGGCCGATCCATCCAAATTGTTTCGAAAACCCGATCGCCAGGCCCAGCATGAGAACCACGGTCACTTCGCCAGCTATGTGATGCCAGAACTCGAAGGGCACGGCGGCTGCGGGGCTGGCTGCGATGGGTCCGGCAAGTGGCCGCAGCAGACTGGTGATCACCGCGCCGAGGACGATAGTGATCAGTGCAAGCAGCGCTACGAGAATAGCAAAACGATGCAACCAGGGACTATCGATTTGCATTGAGGTCTTTTTTCCAGCGGGCCACGCCGATTCCAATCGCGATTAACCCGGCAGCGGAAACGATCCACGAATAGGTCGCGCCCCACAGCGTTAACATCGCGCCGGCAGCAACGGCAATGGGAGCATAACTTGTCGGCCTGGTCACGCGGCGACTTCCTCGCTATACCATTGCATCACTGTCGAAAGCATGATAGCGCGTCCCACTGTTTGACGGCCATCAGGCCACCAAAAGGGCTAGTACTTAGCACGACAGCATGGTACTCTTACGATACTGAGGTTAGGCCTTACGACTATGTTAGGGCGATTTTAGAACCCGTCCTGTCATAATCATTACTGTTTTGCTCGCCGATAAGAAGTGTATGTTCGACAGGCGTATAGAGCCCCGGATGTTGTGCGCGGATATGGTCGACGTCCAGTGGAAGGACAAGTCAGGCCGCATTCGCAAAGGCGTGGCTAACCTCGAAGACATTTCACTGTCCGGCGCGTGTCTCCAGTTCGACCAGCCCATTCCGTTGCAAACCGATCTAAGTATTAGTTATCCCAAGGGCGAACTCATAGGCAAGGTTCGGTACTGTGTGTACCGGGAAATCGGTTATTTTCTTGGCATCGAGTTTGATGCAGGATGCCGTTGGTCGGCGCGCCACTTCAAGCCGCAGCATATGTTGGATCCGCGCCGCCTGGTAATTCGCAGTATCAATCGCGCTACTAAGGCAGCCAATTAAAAGTCAAACAGACGACGCGTTGTCAGAGCCGTTTTGCTACCCTGGTCATTCGAGACCTTCCGTGGCAACTTCCGGCATCCGAGATTCTCTCAAGCAACGCGGCGTACGGCTGACACGGCAGCGGCAAATTCTGCTCGATTTGATCGATCAATCCGGCCAGCACCTGGACGCCGATTGTCTCTTCAAACTGGCGCGCGAAAAAGACCCGAAGTTAAACCGGGTGACGGTTTACCGGACTCTCAAGTTGCTGAAGGCTGGGGGCTTGGTTGACGAGTTAGACCTGATGCATCATGAAGGCGACCAGCACTATTATGAAACGCGCCTGAAGCAGGAACATGCTCATGTGATCTGCCTGCGCTGCGGAAAGATCGAGGAATTTTTTGGCGATCTACTGCAGAAGATGCGGGAACAGATCGAGAGCCATTTCGGATTTGAGATCGTGCTGGCGCGCACTGAGGTAGGCGGCTACTGCTCGCATTGTCGGGTGCTGCGGGCGAAGGAACTTACCACTGTGGCGACGCCGGATGAGCAAGCCGGGGGCCTGCCGCAGCGATCCACGGACCAGCGGAGCCGCTGATGACCACGCCCGGTGCGACGTCGCCATCCACGCCAAGCTCGGTGCGGGTGCCGGCACTGGCGGTCACCAATCCATCGGGGAATCGGAACCGCATCCTGATCGATACCTCTCCGTTCCTGATTGGACGGCAAGGCGACAATCATCTGGTGCTCCGCGACAATCGCATCTCGCGAACTCATGCGCGCATTATGGCCGAGAATGGAGACTATTTCTTAGAAGATCTGGAAAGCCGCCACGGCGTGTTCGTCAACGGGAAGCGCAGCCAGCGCAACAAACTGCATGAGGGCGATCGCATCGATTTCGGTTTCCAGGATTCCTACCGGCTGGTGTTTACGCTGGAGGAAGACGAGCTGAACCGGTTCCTGGGTCAGATTTCGGCGGCGGCGGCAACCGGCGCGAGCAATCTCTCGAAGCTGCGATCGCTGGTAGAGGTGGCTCGCGCATTGCAGAGTTCCTTGTCGACGAATGATGTGCTGGCGGCCGTGGTGGACGCGGCATTGTCCGTGACTGGCGCCGAGCGTGGGTTTTTGCTCCTCGGCAAGGATGACCAGCTCGAAGTGAGCGTGGCCCGCGACCGGCGCGGCGCTCCGCTCGACACTTCCGATCTCACCGTTCCGCGATCGCTCATCAATCGGGCGCTGCGCACGCGCCGCGACTTGCTGTCGATGACCTTCGATGCGGCCGGCGCCGATGGAGTGCGGCCCGATATGTCGGTGGCCAGCCTGGAGCTCCGCAGCGTAGTGTGCGTGCCGCTGATTCAGGTCCGCACTGGTTCGCTCCAAGAGACGGTCGCGGGCACCCTGAACGAAACGGTCGGCGTGTTGTATATGGATTCGCGTCTTTCCGCAGCGGATTTGTCGTCTGGGAACCGCGAGATTTTGCAGACCTTGGCCCTGGAAGCTTCCACAATTCTTGAGAACGCGCGGCTTCTGGATGAGGAACGTGCCAAGCAGCACATGGAAGAAGAGCTGAATGTCGCGCGAATCATCCAGACTGGCTTGCTTCCCCGTGAACTTCCCGCTGAAGGCTGGTTCCGAGCTTACGGGTCGAGCATTGCTTCGCGCCAGGTTGGTGGCGACTACTTCGACGTCCGCCAGATCAGCCCCGATCTGTTTGCCTGTGTGATTACCGACGTCTCCGGCAAGGGCGTGAGCGCGGCGCTGTTGGCTGCTTTGCTGCAAGGCGCTTTTGTGTTCGCCTCCGAAGCCGCCGTGCGTATCGACGACGTGATGTCGCGCGTCAACCGGTTCCTGTACGAACGCGCGCGTGGCGAAAAATACGCCACCGTGGTGTATTGCACCGTGAGCCGGAGCGGAGAATTGCGTTGGTCGAATGCCGGCCATCCCAAGCCTCTGCTCGTGCGTCCGAACCAGGAACCGCAAGCGCTCGAAAGCACGGGCATCCCAATTGGAATGATGGATATCGCGTCGTACGAAGTGAAGAGCATCCAACTGGAGCCAGGAGACAAGATCGTGTTATTCAGCGACGGAGTCTCGGAAGCGGCCAACACAAAAGGTGAGTGCTTCGACAAGCGCCGCTTGAAGGAAATACTTAGCGCCCACGCTTCAGATGGTTGCGCGGAGCTGCACGCCAAGTTGGTGGAGGCCGTGGAAGAGTTTAGCGACGGCTGCGAACAAGAGGATGACGACATCACGATGCTGGTGCTGGAGTACCAGCCTTAGGATGCCGAGACCGTCAAGGCGGGTTGCCCAATTGATGTGCGAGAATTGGAGGAACTGCCACCGGGGAGCAAAGTCGCTCGCTGCCTCGTAAATACGCATGCTTCTGAGTAGAGAATTCATAGGTTATTTGTCACGGCAACTGGTAACGCGGATGACGCCACAGATCATCGAGACGAGTAGCGTCGAATCGGCCGCCGAGATGATCAGCCAGTTAATCGAAGAGGAACTGCAGGTGGAAGATCGCCTCAATGACGAGGTGCGCGACCTGCTCAGCGAATACAGCGAGTACATGCGGCGCGAGGGCGTCAGCTATCAGGAGATGTTCCGGCGCATTAAGAATACGCTGATTTCACAGCGCAAGGTTATCCGGGCTGCCGGCCGCGATACCGGAGACAACATGAAGCTGTCGCGCGATAAAATCAACGACATTTCGCATAAGATGGTGGCCGCGTTCCGCAAATCGCGGGAGTTCCGGCTGAAGAAGGAACCGAACGACGTGCGACTGGCGGTGGTCCAGGCCATGACGGAGCTATTGAATGTCGAGGAAAAAGTTGACCGCGCAGCCCGCACCAAAATCCGCTCGCAAAAGAAGGACATTCCGGAAGGCACCGAGGAATGGGATCTGCTGCACCGCCGCTACTATGCCGAAGAGCTGAAAAAATTCGGCATCGATCTGGCGCGCTGAAACGATAGCCAATTCCCGGGCGCCGCTGGCTAGGTATTGCGAGGGGTTGAGTCAGCGGAGCTTGCGACCGGTTTATCCGGCGGAGGCGCCGTGGAATCTCGCAGGTTCCGGATACGATCATGCGCCTCTTGCACCTGCTCGAACTGCTTCTGGACGATTGAAGCAATCTCGGGCGGCAGTGATTTCCCTAGCGCCGTTCGATAGGTCTTGATAGACCAATCTTCGCCCCGCTCGGCTTCCACCAGAATGCCGTGAACGTCATGCCCGGTTACCAAGCCTTTCAGATTGATCCAGGCCGCGTACAGCACGCCGCCCAGCCCTTGAGGATCGATGGTTTCGAATCCGAGTGCCTTCACCGCAGTCTGCAATTCGGTGGCGAACTGAGCCCGCTGAGCAGAGTACTGCTCGAACATTTCCTTCATGGTAGGGGCATTTACAGCCTGGGCAGCGCCACGAAAGCCTTGTTCTCCATCACGGCAGACCGTGATCACATCATGAACGGCTTGCGCATATTCCTGTAAGGTGCCTGGCATCGGTTTAACTCCGTTGGTTAGACGGTCATGGGTGGGGATTGTTTCCGATGGGTCTGTTGAACGCAGCGAAGTTATGCCATACTGATCGCGGCGAGGGGTCCGATATCGGACACGCCACTATTCAGCGCTGAGGTGCTCCCTGGGTAGGTTGGTCGATGTACACAACCTATTGGACGACGCCGTTTTGGCTGCGATCTTGGTGTCGCTGGTTTTTGCTGCCCAAAGGCTCGTCCGGGTAACGCCAGAGTGGAGACTTCCCAATCTTCCCAACCCTTCCAGTGTTATCATTACCGCAACGCTCGCGGCTATGTTACTGCCAGTTGGTTTGCGACTGGCGCTGCTACCATGGCACCCGGTTCCACAGCCCGTCTTTGCCGACGAATTTGTCCATCAGCTTGAGGCCGACACCTTAGCCGGCGGACACTTGGCGAATCCAGCTCACCCGTTGTGGCGCCACTTGGACACGCTTTACGTACTGCAACAGCCAACCTACTCGGGTATCTATCCGATCGGCCAAGGGGCGATTCTAGCCGCGGGACAAGTTCTCGCCGGCAATCCGTGGTTCGGAATTGTTTTTGCGACGGCATTGATGTGCGGCGCCGTCGCGTGGGTGTTGTTCGAGTTATTGCCGTGGAAGTGGGCGGCCATTGGCGTCCTTCCGGTCGCATTCACGTATGGACTAGGTTGGATGGACTCGATAAACGGGGGCTCTGGGGCGGCTCATTTTGCGCTTTTGGCGGAGCCATCCTATTTGGTGCGCTTCTACGGCTTCGCAGATCACCCTCGACGGGCATGGCCATCGTGGCAGCGCTGGGTTGGTCAATTGCATGGCTGATTCGTCCGTTTGAATCTATCCTTCTGTTCGTGCTGCTTTGGGGGACTGTTACAGTTTTGGCAACCCGCGCTACACGGTTAGGAAAGCATGGGTGGAAGCAATGGGTAGCGCCTGTCGTGGCCCTTGTGGTCATTCAGGGCTGCGCTGGAGTGTTAACCCTTTTTCACAACCATGCAGTAACCGGTTCATTCACAACGATGCCTTACCAACTGAGCGCGCTCGCTAATGGAGTGCCACAAGGTTTCGTGTGGCAGCCAGTTGTTCGGGCTCCCAGGGTGCGCTTCCCTGAGATGGGGGAGATATACAATTGGCAACTGCAGCGTCGACATTATGGTCTCGTGAGCAGGACCCATGCCATGCCGGTGGAACTGTGGCTGTTTTTTGTAACGCCGTGATTTCTGCTGCCCCTAGTGCTTACGCTTTTCGCAATTCGCGATCGAACCGTGCTTGCTGCGTGGGGAATCTTGGCTTGCGCGATGGCAACATGCCTGCTCTACCCTTATTTTATCCCCACTACCTCGCTGCCTATACCTGCGTAATTGCGCTTTTGGTCGTGCGAGGCATCATGGTGCTTTACGGATGGCCCTTTCAGGGTCGGCGGGTAGGCCGGTGGCTCGCATTGTTTATCATCCTCGGTGGCTTGTTCAACGAACCTTTAGCTATAAACTCGCTCACGGCCCTTCATGCTCCTGGTCCCAACTCTCGAGAATTTATCCACGACAAGCTGAAGAGCATGGGCGGTACGCATGTTGTTTTTGTCCGATATGATGCGGATCACGATTCAAGGACGAGTGGGTGTATAACGCGGCCAATGTTGATGCGGCTCCCATTATCTGGTGCCGATGGATGGGGCCTGCCGAGGACAGCGAAGTTATGAGATATTACTCAGGCAGGCAATTTTGGATCGTCGACGTGGATGCAAAGAAAGCTACAGATATGTCCCGCTACCCACCGCGAGATTGAGGCTGGTTGGATCTACTCAGGAACCGGGCGTTTTCTCGAGCTGCTGTTTCGCCCAAACCCGGTTAGGATTGAGCTCCAACGACCGCTCGAACGCCTTTTGCGCCTCCGGAGCCTGGTTCGAACGGCGCAGAGCAACCCCCAGCCAAAGCCATGCATCTGCGTTTTTGGGGTTCAGTTCGATGGCTTTACGGAAATCCTTGATCGCCAGATCGATCCCGCCGCCGAAAGCTTGCGGCAGGTAGTAGTTCCCAACTCCGTGACTTAACCAGGCCATGGAAGACTTCGGATCAAGCTCGATTGCCTTGTTTACCGAATCCAGCGCGCACTTAGCGTACTTCAGCCCAGCCAGGGAACTGCTTGAAACCATTTGGCCACATAATGTTCCGAGAATTCGCTGATATTCCGCTGAGTCCGGCTTCAGGCTGACTGCTTTATCGGCGGCGTCCATTCCCGCCTGCGCTGCGTTCTTGGCGCCCGTCTTGTCGTGCTGTTCAATGGCTACTTCCGCGTCATAGGATTGTGCCAATGCGACACGATATTCAGCGGCTGCGTCGTTGGGCTGCTTACCGACTGCCGAACGTGCGTCCGCTGCGAGCTTTTCCAGCGCCGCACGGTCCTGGTGATCCCGCGCTTTACTGAGATCCGAATCGTCTGCGGGAGCAGCTGCAGCGCCAGCCGCGATCAAGGTCAGAAATACGACGAAAAGCTTCATCTCTTCGTTCGGACGCACCTGAAGCTACAACGTTGCAACTTTTCGTTGTATGAAGAGGAAATAGAGTCCCAGGATCGTCAGCAGGATTCCATTCCATTTCAATACGACGGGCGCGCTAAACTCTGCAACCAGAGCCCCGACGATCAGGCTTCCCACCGGCATTCCGCCGCGGAAAGCCACATTATAAACACTTAAAACCCGGCCTCTCATATTGTCAGGCGCGATCATTTGAACCAGGGAGCTGATGCTGGTGAAAACGCCCAACAGCGTCGCACCGGCGAAAAAGATGAGAATGCAGCTTAAAACCAGCCAGCGCGAGAGGGCGAAAGCGCTTATCAGCACGCCCAGCACCATTAGCATCAACAAAACCGATCGGCCCATGTGTTTGTATTTGCCGGCAGCGGCGACGATCAGAGCGCCGCAAATGGATCCCAGCCCGGAACTTACCAGCAGTATGGTGAACAGCCGAGGTCCGCCGTGAAAAACATCCTTCGCGAAGACCGGCAGAAAGACAATCAGTGGAAATGCCAGCAAGGTCATGGAAAAAGCTAATACGATCAGCCCCACCATGGCGCCTTGCCGGCCGATGAACTGAATGCCTTCCTTCATGCTGGTGAGAACGGATTCGCGGCTCTTAGTTGGCACGAAATGGGGATGGATGATTAATAGGGAAATGATAACCGCGACGAAGGAAATACCGTTCAACGAGAAGCACCAGGATGCACCGAGTACCAGCGCCACGCCGCCCAGCGTGGGTCCTAGGACGCGCGCGACATTAAATTGGATCGAGTTAAGAGCGATGGCATTCGGCAGATCCTCTGGTTTTACCAGCGTTGGAATGAGCGCTGAGTAGGCCGGCCCGCCGAAGGATTGCGCCGTGCCAACGACAAACGAGAGAGCCAAAATTTCCCAGATGCGCACCACGCCGGTTGCGAATAATCCGGCCAACAGAAAGGCGCATGCCATCTGAACGAACTGCGAACCCAGCAACAGCTTTTGGCGCTCGGTGCGATCGGCGAACACGCCTCCCACCAACGAAAACAGAACAATCGGGATGCTACCAAGAAAGGAATCCAACCCGAGCAGAAACGACGACTTGGAAAGCTCCAAGACCAGCCACGCTTGCGCGAAGGTTTGCATCAGGGTGCCAATGCTGGAAGTACACGCGCCAAACCACATGATGCGGAAGTCGCGATACGCAAAACCTTTGAAGAGCCGCCTGAACAATGGGTACTCGGTTAAGGCAAAGGCTGGGGACGTCGAATCAAATGGAGATAGTTGCCGTCGGCATCGCTGAAAAAGATCAGCCGGTTGCCTTGGACTTCGGTTGGTTGGGTGAGAAATTCAATGCCGCGCTTACGCAGCTCCTCAACAGCGGTGTCGAAGTTGTCTACGGCAATGGCCAAGTGGCGAATGCCTGGATCTTTCATCTGCTGCGGCGCGCGATCCCCTTCCGACGGAATGATCTCGAGCAACGTGCCGTTGCTGGCGCGCACGAAGTAATTGCCGCCGTAGGTGTAATTGATACGAAACTCGAGATTCTGCACGTACCATTCCGCCAGCCGCTTGGGATCGGGCGATGCGATGGCGGTGTGCTCCAGTCCTTGAAACATAAACCAGGATTGTATCAGAGTCGCATCGGTGGACCAGCGTGTTACAGTTCGGCGCGAAGGTTAGAACAGCTTGGGGGCGAAC
>Ga0302326_10032787_pt1 | contig 10339 bp, 7 predicted proteins | sample Palsa_T0_3_FD_202264 | JGI IMG/M metagenome (GOLD analysis project Ga0302326, IMG submission 202264) | Peat permafrost microbial communities from Stordalen Mire near Abisko, Sweden - Palsa_T0_3 | ecosystem: Environmental > Terrestrial > Soil > Palsa > Peat permafrost | place: Sweden: Abisko... | reverse complement strand
AACTGATGCTGCGCTTGCCCTTGTAGGCCTTGAAGGCGCAATCAAACACCGGCAAGTGCCCCGCTTTCAATCCGCTGCGCACCGTCGCGTCCTTTTCCTGCACGTCCTCGATGGTGTCGAATTTCTCCACGTGAGCCGCGATGGCGGCGATTTCCGGCTCGCCATAGCCCAAACGCCGCAAGGCGTCCTGCACGCCGCGATTGACCATTTTGAGCATGCCGCCGCCGGCCAAAAGTTTATATTTGACCAGCGCGATGTCCGGCTCCACGCCCGTCGTGTCGCAATCCATCAGAAAGGCAATCGTGCCGGTTGGGGCAAGGACTGTCACCTGGGCGTTGCGATAGCCCGCCTGCCGTCCGCGCGCCAGGGCGCGGTCCCAGCATTGGCGCGCCTCGTCTTTGAGGTAGGCGAATTCGCTGCTGGGATGAATCTGCTCCACCGCGTCGCGATGCTGCTGGATCACGCCGAGGGTCGATTCCACATTATCCTTTCCCAGAGGCTGGGCGACATGGGCGCAACGGGCGTCCTTATAGCCCTGGAACGGCCCCTCCACGGCGGCGATTTCGGCGGATTGCTCGTAGGAGTGGCCCGTCATCATGGCGGTGATGGCTCCGGCCAAGGCGCGGCCTTCGTCGGAGTCGTAGGGCAGGCCGTAGCTCATGATGAGCGAACCGAGATTGGCGAAGCCCAAACCCAATGTGCGGAAAATGTGCGAATTCTCCGCGATGTCCTTGGTCGGATAGCTGGCGTTATCAACAATAATTTCCTGCGCGGTGATGAACAGCCGCACCGCCGCCTTGAAACGCTCGATGTCGAACTTGGCGTCCTCCCGCTTGAATTTCATCAAGTTGAGCGAGGCGAGATTGCAGGCGGTGTTGTTGAGGAAAACGTATTCCGAACACGGATTGGTCGAATGGATCGGTTCGGTCGCCTTGCAGGTGTGCCATTTCTGGATGGCGCCGTCGTATTGCAGGCCGGGATCGCCGCAAGTCCAGGTGCCCTCGGCGATTTTATGGAGCAAATGGGCGGCGTCCTTCTTTTGCAGCGGCTTGTTATCGGTCACGCGGCGCGTCCACCATTCCTTGCCCTCGAGGGCGGCCTGCATGAACTCGTCGCTGACGCGCACGGAAAGGTTTTCGTTCTGGTACATGACGCTGCCGTAGGCATCGCCATTATAAGAGCCATCATAGCCTTGTTCGATGAGCGCCCAGGCCTTCCTTTCCTCCTTCTGTTTGGCGTCGATGAATTCCTCAATGTCGCCATGCCAATCGCGCAAGGTGTTCATTTTGGCGGCGCGACGGGTCTTGCCGCCGGATTTGACGACGTTGGCCACCTGGTCATAGACCTTCAGGAAGGAAAGCGGCCCGCTGGGACGCCCGCCGCCGCTGAGTTTCTCGCGGCTGGAACGAATCGGGGTCAAATCGGTGCCGGTGCCGGAGCCGTATTTGAAGAGCATCGCTTCGCTGTAAGCCAGGTGCATGATGCTTTCCATATTGTCATCGACCGATTGGATAAAACAGGCGCTGCCCTGCGGATATTCATACTGGGTGCGAGCGCGCTCGGCCTGGCCGGTTTTGCGATTGTAGAACCAATTGCCCTTGGCCGAATCCTTGCCGACATTGTATTCGGTGTAAAGGCCGACATTGAACCAGACGGGCGAATTGAAAGCCCCATATTGATTGACGCAAAGCCAGGTCAGTTCATCGTAGAAAACCTCCCCTTTGGCCTTGTCGAAATAACCGTCGCGCACGCCCCAATCGGCAATCGTCCGGCAGACGCGATGGATCAACTGGCGGACAGACGTTTCCCGCTCGCCGGTATTCTGTTCTCCGTAAAAGTATTTTGAGACCACCACTTTGGTCGCGAGAATGGACCAGGTTTTGGGCACCTCGACGTTTTCCTGTTTAAAAATAACCTTACCGCCATCATCGGTGATTTCGGCGGTGCGTTTCTCCCATTCGATCTGATCGAACGGTTTGATTTTCGGGTCACTGAAAACGCGTTCGATCGCCAATGATTTGGGCGAAGCAGGCTTGACCGAGCGGGAACGGGCGGAGGTGGAAATGCCGGCACGGCGTCGGGGCGCCACCGGGGCGGAGGAAGAGAGCTGATCACGAGCGTCAATCATGGGAATTCCTTAATTAAAATGTCTGTTCAAATAATACTACAAAAAGCAACCAATTCTACCCTATATTGGAGCCGGCATTGGATTACGATTGCCGACACATGCCCCATTTAGTAGGGAGTCTTCGAGGAGTCTAGCCCCATATATGGTGGTTGCAAGCACTTTTCGCCAAAAAGTTATTGGGCAAGTTATTCCCAGGTTTTTCACCAGAAAAAATGCCTCTGAAAAGCATGGACGGCCTCTCTGAATTCCGCTACCATCATCCGCATTATGGTTCAAAAAGTGCATCACATCCCGGAGGGCTTTCGCGCAGTGACGCCTTATTTGATCATCCGGGACGCTGTCCGCGCCATAGAATTCTATCAACAAGCGTTCGGCGCCCGCGAAATGGTGCGCATGCCGATGCCCGATGGGAAACTCGCGCATGCCGAAATCGAAATCGGCGATACCCGCATCATGCTGGCCGATGAAAACCCCGATTTCCTGGCCCGCAGTCCTCTTTCTTATGGCGGCACTCCGGTAACTCTATGTCTCTATGTGGAGGATTGCGATGCGGTGTTCGCGCGGGCGATCTCGCTGGGGGCCAAGATCGTTCGCCCTTTGCAAGACCAGTTCTACGGCGACCGCTCGGGCACCCTTACGGATCCATTCGGGCATATCTGGACGATAGGCACACACAAGGAAGACCTGACCGCAGAGGAGACTCAGAAGCGCGCGGACGCGCTGTTTGCATCAAAGTGAATCAAAACCGGCCATGCAACGTCTATTGGCTGTCCTTTGGGAATTATCAACCTTGATTTATTGTGCCAAATCGCAGGCTGCCGCAAGGCTCCTGGCCGCAACCATGCAATCGGCCCGGAGGTCGAAGGTGTGTCGGCTGCTCATGATTTTACCTTTTTCTTTGCGTTTGGTGTTCGCTTTGCTGGCAGGTTTGGGCTCCGCGCTGGCGGAATCCGCGCCGGATGCGGCGGAGTTTCGCGCTCATATCCGGCCCATCCTGGAAACCTATTGCTTCGATTGCCACGCGGATGGCGCGAACAAGGGAAACGTCGCCTTCGACGAGCTGAAGTCTGACCAGGCCATCCTCAACAATCAGGAATTGTGGTGGAAAGCGTTGAAGAATCTCCGCGCCGGCATGATGCCTCCGGCCAAAAAGCCCCATCCTTCCCCGGAGCAGCAACAGGAAATAACGCATTGGATCAAGAGCGCCGTCTTTCGCGTTGATCCCAGGAATCCCGATCCGGGCCGCGTTACTCTGCGCCGGCTTAACCGCGCCGAATACCATAACACGATCCGCGATTTGATGGGCGTCGAGTACGACACGCAAGGCGAATTTCCGCCCGATGACACCGGATTCGGTTTCGACACCATTGCCGATGTGTTGACGATTTCCCCCATGTTGCTGGAGAAATACATGATAGCCGCGCAAAAAATCGTGGCCCAAGCCGTGCCGGACAAGATAGATTGGGCCAAGAGCGGGAAGTATTCGCGCTTTTTCCCAAGAAAAGTTCCGGCTGAATCCAAAGAGCGCCGGCTTTATGCTCATGAAATCCTGGAGAATTTCGCCCGCAAAGCCTTCCGGCGTCCGGTGGATGCGGCGACGGTCAGCCGGTTGACCAGCCTGGCGGAGGATGTTTATACGGAGCCGGGCAAGACTTTTGAGGCGGGCATCGGCCAGGCCATGGTGGCGGTGATTTCCTCGCCGCGCTTTCTTTTTCGCGAAGAGACATCGGAGGCAAACGCAGGCCAGCACGGCTACGCGCTGGTCGATGAGTATGCGCTGGCTTCGCGATTGTCTTATTTTCTTTGGTCCTCCATGCCGGATGAGGAATTGACGCGCCTGGCCAGCGAAGGCCATTTGCGCCGGAACCTGCCCGCGCAGTTGGAACGGATGCTGGCGGACAAACGATCGAAGCAGTTCGTGCGCAACTTCACCGGCCAATGGCTGCGGGCCAGGGACATCGATAACGTGCAGATCGACAGCCGCGCCGTGCTGCAGCGCGAACGCGGCGCTGATCCTGAAATGGAGCGCCAGCGGCGGCGCTACCACGAATTAGAAGACAAGGGCGAGGAACAACTCACCAAGGAGGAAAAAGAAGAATACGCCAATCTCAAGGCCACTTTCTTCAAGCGTTTCGGGCGCGCGCTGAGGCCGAGCCTGACGTCCGAATTGCGCACGTCCATGCGCGAGGAAACCGAAGCTGTCTTCAATTACGTTTTGCAGGACGACCGCAGTTTGCTGGAATTGATTGACAGCGACTACACTTTCCTGAACGAACGCCTGGCCCATCAGTACGGCATTACGAATGTCACCGGGAACAACATGCGCCGCGTCGTGTTGCCGCCGGACAGTCCGCGCGGCGGAGTGTTAACGGAGGGGACGGTCCTGGTGGTCACCTCCAATCCCACGCGCACCTCGCCTGTCAAACGAGGGCTGTTCATCCTAGACAACATTTTAGGCACGCCTCCGCCGCCTCCGCCCGCCAACATCCCTCCGTTGGAAGACGCCGCCAAGGGCGTGGCCGGCCACGACCCGACCCTGCGCGAAACTTTGGCCGCGCACCGCGCCAATGCTTTGTGCGCCTCTTGTCATAATCGCATGGACCCGCTGGGCCTGGCCATGGAGAATTTCAATGCCCTGGGCCTTTGGCGCACCAACGAATTGAAACAACCCATCGACGCCGCCGGCACGTTACTGACGGGCGAAAAATTTTCCAGCTTCACGGAACTCAAGCACATCTTGGCCCAAAAACATGCGGAAGATTTTTACCGCACTCTGACCGAGAAGATGCTAACTTATGCGCTGGGCCGTGGTCTGGACTATTATGACGTTGAAACCGTTGATCAAATTGTGAGCCGAATCGAAAAATCGAACGGGCGCCCGTCCGCGCTGCTTTCCGGCATCGTGGAATCGGCGCCGTTCCAAAAATGCCGCCCGCTCGCGGCGCCGACGCGACCCGCGCGCCCGGCCAAATTCTCGCCGTCAACCTTGAATTGATTATGAATACAAAACACACATCCTCCGAACTTACGGCAAATCAGTCGCCGGCCGGTATCAACCGCCGCCATTTTTTGCGCGGATTGGGCGCCTGCGTGGCGCTTCCCGCATTCGCATCGTTGCTTCCGGCGCGCATGATGGCCGCGGCCTCCGCCGACAAACTGGCCGTAACGGCCACCGGCGCCCCGCTGCGCACGGCGTTTCTCTATTTCCCCAACGGCGCAATCCAATCCGCCTGGTGGCCAAAGGAGAAGGGCACGGATTTTGCGTTGAGCAAGACCCTGCAACCCTTGGAGGCGTGCCGCCAGCACGTCCAGATCCTCGGCGGCCTGGATGACCACAGCGCGGAGGCTGCGGAAGACGGCGCCGGCGATCATGCCCGCGCCAACGGCACTTTCCTGACCGGCGTGCGATTGAAAAAAAGCGCGACCGACATTCGGGCGGGCATTTCCATCGACCAGGTTTTGGCCCGCGAAGTCGGGCATTTGACGCGCTTTCCATCGCTCGAGTTGACGTGCGAAACGGAGCGTCCCAGCGGGATATGCGACTCCGGTTATTCGTGCGCCTACCAGTTCAATCTTTCCTGGAGTTCCCCCAGCACGCCCATGACGGCGGAATCCAATCCGCGCCTGGTCTTCGAGCGGCTTTTTGGGGCGGGGGCGCCGGGACAGCGGACCGAGAACCTGCGTCGCCGCCGCCTGGAGCAACGGTCGATTCTGGATTTTGTCATGCAGGACGCCCGCGCCATGCAGCGCCGACTCAACGCGGGCGACAAGGCCAAATTGGACCAATACTTGACAGGCGTCCGCGCCTTGGAAGTCCGCATTCATTCCGCCGAAAAATTAGGCGATCCCAAGGACCCGATGACGCCCACGCCCGCAGGTGTCCCGGCAACACACGCCGAGCACATGGATCTTATGTTTGACATATTGACGCTGGCCTTTCAGACCGATTCCACGCGAGTGGCCACGCTGCTGCTGGCCCACGACGGAAGCAACCGCTCGTTCTCGGACATTGGGATTCCCGAAGGCCACCACGACCTTTCGCATCACTTTAACAATGAGGAGAAAATCCGGAAGGTGTCGGAGATTGATCTTTGGTATGTCAAACAATTCGCCAACTTTTTGCGCAAGATGGAGGAGACGAAGGACACGGATGGCAATTCGCTGCTGCATAATTCCATGATCGTCTATGGCAGCGGCAACTCGGATGGAAACCGCCACACGCACGACAATCTTCCCATGATCCTGGCCGGGGCTGGCGGCGGCACGCTGACGCCCGGGCGTCACATCCGGCACCCGTCCGTTCCGTCGTCGAACCTGTATTTAAGCATGGCCGACCGCATGGGCTTGCAGAACCTGGCGCGCTTCGGCGAATCGACCGGGAGACTGAGCAATGTTTAGTATGGACTCCAAAGCGGCAAGCGCGTTAGGAGCATGGCTGTGCCTGGCCATTTCCTGCGCGTCCGCCGAACCGCTGGTTGTTCCTCTATGGCCCAACGGCGCTCCCGGATTCGAGAGCCGCCGCAACGAGGCGGAAGTCGTCCAAGGCGGTTCCGTGGCCAACATTAATAATCCCACCCTCACCGTCTTCCTTCCGTCCAAGGAGAAAGCCAACGGCGCGGCGGTGCTGATTTTTCCCGGAGGCGGTTTCCGCCAGGTCGTGTTCAACTCGGAAGGGGTGGAACCGGCGCACTATTGGAACGACCTGGGCGTGGCGGCCTTCGTGCTCAAATACCGGCTGCCCCGCGAAACCAATTCGCCTTATTCGCTTGACATCCATCCCCGCCAGGACGGCCAGCGCGCCATGCGCATGATTCGCAGCCGAGCGGCCGAGTGGAACATCGACCCCAAGCGGATTGGCATCGAGGGTTTTTCAGCCGGCGGCGAGATGGCTTCGCTGCTCGTTTATAATCCGCCGGAGGGTGATCCAAACGCGCCCGATCCCATTGACCGGCTGGATGCTTCCACCGCTTTTCAAGTCGTGATTTATCCCGGCCCGCTGGGCATTCCGGACAAAATTTCGTCGGACGCCCCGCCGGCCTTCTTCTTGATCGCCAACGACGATACAGGCCACATGGGAGCGATCCTTTCGCTCATAAAAATCTACCACGAAGCCAAGCGCCCGATGGAGGTCCACATTTACGAGCGCGGCGGGCACGGCTTCAACATGGGCGGACGTTCCAAGCTGGCGTCCATCCACACCTGGCCGCAACGCCTGACCGACTGGCTTAACGACAACCATATTCTCCAACCCAGTTCGTAAAAGCGGAAATGCTTTGCTTCACGGGGGAAATCTGTCTTTATAGGGGCGGATATTCCGAAGCGTCGATGAACGTACCGAACAGACTGACCATCTCCCGTTTTGTCCTCACGATCGCGTTCTTGGCCGTCATTTTTGCCAGGCCGCGATACTACGAAACGATTGCGCTCGTGCTCTTCAGTGTGGCGGGGCTGACGGATTATTTCGATGGGGAGATTGCGCGGCGCGATCACTTGATCACCAATTTCGGCATCCTGATGGACCCGCTGGTGGACAAGATCATGGTTTGCTCGGCGTTCATCGCCTTCGTCGGCTGCGGCTGGACCGAGGCCTGGATGGTGGTCATTATCGTCGCGCGCGAATTGGCCATCACGGGACTGCGCCTGCTGGCCGCGTCCAAAAACCTCGTGCTGGCCGCCGAACGATTCGGCAAACACAAAACGATCTCGCAAATCGTGGCGATCATTTCACTGTTGGTGTTGCACAGCTATCAAGACTGGGGATGGGTGGGCCGTCTATTCAGCGCCAATATTATTTGGGGCCCTTGGGTGGAGTGGTTTGCGCGTCTGTCGTTGTGGGTCGCGGTGATTTTGACCTTTACCTCCGGCGTCATTTATCTCTGGCGCAATCGCGGCCTTTACCTGGCGGATTTATGAAGTTGTGGATTGCCCAGGGCTTCGGCGTGGGCCGCATTCCGATCGCGCCGGGAACATGGGGTTCGGTGGTTGGGCTGGGCTGGCTGGCGCTGCTCCTGTGCTTTAAATCGTGGCCCGTCTTCCTCGCCGGCAACGCGCTGGCCATGGCGCTTTCCGTCTGGCTGTGCGGCGAGGCGGAACGGACGCTGGGCAGCAAGGACCCCGGTTCGGTGGTGCTGGACGAGATTGTGGCCATCCCTTTGTGTTTCACCGGCTGGCTGGCGGCGGTTTGGTGGCCGCAACATCGCTGGCCGGGCCTGGATTTTTTCGGGACGCGCTGCCTGTCAAGCATTGGCGTCTTCGCGCTCTTCCGTTTTTTCGACATCCTCAAGCCCTGGCCCGTGCGCCAAAGCCAGAACCTGCGCGGCGGATGGGGCGTGACGGTCGATGACGTCTTGGCCGCCGTTTATGTCAACGCGGTGGTGCTTGCCGTGCGCGCCATTTAACACGATTAAACCTTTTTCGGCGCGCCGAGGCCGAAACGGTGCGAGGCCTGCAAATGCGCCAGCGCGAGGGCCAGGGCGTCGGCGGCGTCGGGCGCGGGAGGTTCGGGCAGTTGCAGGAGGCGTTGCACCATTTTCCCGACGGCCGACTTTTGCGCCGCGCCGTAACCGACAATGGATTGCTTGACCTTGCGCGGGGCAATTTCAAAAATCTCCAATCCCGCTTCCGCCAGCGCCACCAGGGCCGCGCCGCGGGCTTCCCCCATGATCAGGGCGGTTTGCAGGTTTTGGGCGTAGAACAGCCCTTCGATGGCGCACACGGTGGGCCGATGCAAGGACACGACTTCGCGCAGCGTTTGGGCGATTTTGGCCAGGCAGCGGGAATGTTCCCAACCGGCCGGACAAACAATGGTCCCGTGCGCCAGCGCCCGCGCGAAGGGCCGTCCCGCCTGAATCACGCCGAAGCCCGTCCCCCGCAACGACGGATCCACGCCAATAATGATTTGGCTTTTGCCGGACACAGTGCGTAAAGAAGTTTCGGGGGCCGGGACAGGCGAGCGTTTGGAACCGCCCAGGCGGGCCTGCATTTGCTCGAATTGTCTTGGCGTGATGGCCATGAGGCAGGATGAACGAACAAAGGAGCCGCGAAAAGGCGCAAAATAAGCAAAGAATTTAAAGCAAACCGAGCATGACCTGACGCAACCCATCGACCTGCCCGCAGCCGCGCTCCCACTTTACTCGACGGGCAGGGATTAACCATGCTTTTTGCCCGAAGAGGCTCAAGGCCATTTGTAGGTCAACGAGCCGAAGATGGAATTGGCCATGTAATTATTGGCTCCTCCGCTGGTCGGCTCATCGTAACAGTAGAAACCGTATTTCAATTGGACGGAGATTCGTTTCCCAAAGCGACGCGACACTCCAGCTTGCAATGCATGCTGTCGGTACTGAATACCCACCGGCAATCCGGCTGCGAAGTTGTTCTGGCTATAATCGGCGTCTGAGAATGAATAAGTGGCAAATACATCCACATTCTTGCTCAAAACGTAAGTGGTGTTGGCCAGCACGCTGTAGGTCTCGCCCCGATAGGCCGCGACTTCGGGCGCGCCGTTGTCCGCTGTGACCGAGGTGAAAGGCTGGTACGAAAAAGTGGTGGAGAGGAAAAGCCGATGACACGGGGTCATGGTCGTGTTCAGCGAATAGATTTGCGAATGGTCTTCGCCGCCGACAATGCCGCCCCCGGGTGAAACCCCTCCGCTGATGGGATCCGTTTCAACCCACGACCGGGTGGTCTGGTATTGATAGGAGAGGGCTGTTTTCACCCAAGTGAACGGATGCCAAGTCAGTTTTGCCTCTGCCTCATCGGTTCGGAGATCGCGCGCCAGAATAAACCCTGGGTAACCGGCTGGCAGCGGCAAACCTGGATCGTTGTCATAATGGCTGTCATCCTCATAACGGCGATAGTGGGCGCTGAGGGTCACGTTGCGCCAAGGCGAACTGTTGAAGCCGGCGCGAATGTCGCTCAAATGGCTGGAAAAAGAGGTGTTTTGCATGAAACCGCTGCCCGGCTGAAGATCCTCGTCAAATTGGCTGATGTTCTGTTGCTGCAACTTCGCTTCCACAAACAAGGCCGTAAACGGAATCTTGTTGTAACGCAGGGCTGCGTTTTCCGTGAAGGTGCTTTGATTGTAGTCGGAAGACAGGATGCTGGGGACGACGCCAACCGCGGCGGGCTCCGCGGGGCTGCCGTTGGTATAGGCCGGATTCAAAAATGCGTTGCCGCCGCCAAGCCCGTGCTGGTCCGTCCACTCCGCCTGCG
>Ga0302326_10032784_pt1 | contig 10339 bp, 7 predicted proteins | sample Palsa_T0_3_FD_202264 | JGI IMG/M metagenome (GOLD analysis project Ga0302326, IMG submission 202264) | Peat permafrost microbial communities from Stordalen Mire near Abisko, Sweden - Palsa_T0_3 | ecosystem: Environmental > Terrestrial > Soil > Palsa > Peat permafrost | place: Sweden: Abisko... | reverse complement strand
CCAGCGCGCAGGACATATGCGAGGGCGCGCATCGCGGTCGTCTTACCGGACCCGGCCGGGCCGATCCCGGCGAGCAGCAGCCGGGAATCGCAGGCGAACGCGGTCACCAGGCCGCGCTGCCCGGCGTCAAGGGAGGTGCGCGTGACGGCCTCGAACCCGTCGAGCGCGGCGGCCGCCGACGGCCCTGATAGGCCTGTCGCGGTGGGTGTCCTGGTGGCGTTGGCCAGGCGCGTTTCGGCGTCAAGGACGGCTTGACTGGTGAACCGGTCTGCGCCGTGCCGGGTGAAGACCGATTCCCCGTCCGCGCGGCGCAGTTGTGGCGGTTCGTCGAGCGGCGACGGGGCCTCGCAGGAGATGCAGAACGCCGGGGAGACGGCGAGCGCGGTCACCGTGTCGGCGGTTGCCCGGTGGCGTTCGGGTGGGAGGGAGGGGATCTCGGTGCGCAGGAGGCGTTCGACTTCGGCCCGGATGTTCCATACGGTCCAGGTGGAGCGGCGGGTGGCCACAGTCGCCACGGTCCGTTCCGCCAGAGCCTGATGATCTGCTGCGGGCGCGAGCGCGGCGGGGGCCTCAGCGGGGGGATCGCGGGGGACGGCTTTCATGACCTGGGCGACTGCGCCGGGGCCGAACCGCTGCTGGAGTTCTTCCCGCCATGTCGCGCGCTTGCTGGCCAGGGAGCGGGGCGGCTTCTTCCCCTGCCGGGTGTCGAGGTTGGCCTGGCGGGCTAGGGCGTAGGCGGCGCGGGTGCCGGGGTCGTGGCCGTGCGCGGCCCGGTAGTCGCGGACCAGGTCGGCGTAGCGGGCTTCGATCGCGGCGCGGCGGCGGGAGAAGAACGCGATCATGGCCGGGGGGATCCCGGTGATCTCGCGCACTGGTTCGCGGCCGGCGGTGGTGCCGGGGCGGGGTGTAGGACGCCGCTGATTTTTGGAGCACGGGATGCTCCTGACCTGGCTGCTCTAAGTTGAATCTGAGGGCTCGCGCGGCTGTCTGGGTGCGTGGTTTTTTAGAGCGGTTCGAGTGAGTTCGGCTGGTGTCTCGTCGTCACGGGGTTGGTGAATCGATGGGTGAGGCTGGTCGGCTGCCTCGGCGGCTGGGGATCGGGGTCGTCCCGGTGCGAGGAGAGTCATTTCCTTCGTGGGTTGACCGGATGGCGGTCCGGATGCGCACAGGCCCGGGCTGGGTCGTTCGTGAGCTGGGAGTGGAACTGCTGCCGGGCGGCTCGGGGCCGAAGCCGCTGAACTACGGCATCTCGATGTCGCCCAGGGACCTGGACGCGGTTCGCTCTGCCACTGGCGTTGCTCCGGAGGCAGTGAGCACAATGCTGTTGTCGGTGTATGACGGCACGGTGCTGGACTTGTCTCCGCTCGGCCGCGGGCCCGCCGCCGGCCCGGGGATGAGGAATGCGTGGGGACTGTTCCGCGGGTCACGGTGCTGTCCGGCGTGCGTAATGGCTGCGGACGGGGCATGGCGGCTGTGGTGGCGGCTGGGCGGGGCCTCGGCCTGCCCGGAGCATCGGGTGCTGCTCCACGGGCGGTGCCCTCGGTGCCGCTTGCCGTTGCGGTGGGGCTGGGGCTGGCTTATGCTCGCCCCTTCCCCGGCAGACGGGTTGTCGGCTTGCATGAACCGGGCCGATGGCAGCCGTAGCGTGTGCGGTTTTCCCCTGGCGGAGCTGCCGGCCCGTCCGGCGCCGGCGGAGGTCCTGGAGATCCAGGACCTGTACCTGCGTGCGGCGGCGGGCCAGGTGCTTCGCCTGGCGGGCAAGGAAGTGGCCCCCGCCGACTGGTTCGCTGAGATGAGGCAGCTGGCCTCGTTCGCGCGCTGGGCGGGCCCGCGGGAACTGCCTGGCCTGGACGCGCTGCCCGGGCATTCCGTCCAGGCCTGGCGCGACGATCATGCCGCCGGGGAAAAGCGGTGGCACTGGCCGTGGCGGGCTTGCCCGCCTTCTCCGGAGCTGATGGCGGCGCTCCTGCACGCGCTGAGCCCGGTGTTCCGGGCAGCCAGCGAGCCGGAGTTCAGGGATGCGGCATCCTGGCTGATCTCAGCGGCATATCGTCGCTCCCTGAAGGGTGCCCACAGTCCTGCGGACCCCGTGCTGGTGCCGCCGTTCACCCGGCGCGCGATCATGACTTCTCAGCATCGCGGGGGCCCGAGGGTGTTTCTCGGGAAGTTCCTGCACCCGGAGCCCCTGCTGGCACGCCAGGGCCTGACGGATGCTCATGTCCCGTGTTACGCGAACCGGGATGATGTCCTGGAGCAGGTCACGCCGCACCTTGCCCCGAAGCGCGGGGCCAAGCCGGGCGGTCGGCCGCAGCGGCGCTTCGCCGCGTTGTGCCTGGTGATGATGGTCAGCGATGTGCCGACCTGGGGTGAGGCCGCTGAGGCGCTGGGGCTGCCGCCGCTGACGGCTAACAGTAACCCGGCGGGGTATCTCCTGATAGCGGACTTGCTGGCGTTCCGGGAGGGGCTCATCGTGCTCGGGAGCCGGCTGGCCGGGCGCGGTCTCATCGATTACCGGGCCCGGCGGACCGCCCTGGCGGGCCTTACGGAGCTGCCCGCCGGGGACTGGGCCGGCAGGCCCGGCGCGTGGAACAAGCCCGAGTGCTATGACCGCGGGCGGGTCTTCGCGGCCGCGTGGATCTGGAGCGAGCTCACCGGCGGCCGCTATGCCGAGTCGCCCGCGTGGGCCGCGCACCCTGAGCTCAGCGTGCCGGCCACGCCGACGGGATCAAGCAGCTTCTATTACAGCTGGCAGCTCAGGATGGGATCTGCCCGGAGGGACTGGCTTCGGTCGTGGGGCGCCCGCTATCTGCAGGAGCATGGCTGAGAGCCTCTTGCTGCGGTGATGCGGCCGGCCTGGTGGCCGGTTCTTCAAGCCCGTGCAGCCCGGCCCTGGCCCTTCTTGCGCTGGCGGCCGGCGCGCGCCTTTCTGGCTTTCACTTCCCGGATCTCGGCGTATTCGAGGGTGCTCCAGTAGTCCAGGATGACTTCGTCCATGAGTTCCTGGGTGATCTCCTCGCGGCCGGTGTCCGGGCCGCGGCTGATGGCCAGTCCGGCGGACTGCCTGATGATGTCGGCGAGGGGTGCCATCCGGCCCAGGGTTCGCTCGTGCAGGTAGCGCCAGTGCTGGCGGGCCAGGCTGCCGGGTTCGTGATGGTAGAGGGCCAGTGCCTGCTCAAGTCCCTGGACTATTCCGATCCACTCTTTGGCTTCCCCGGGGGTGCCGATGGAGAACGGGGTGAACTTGTGCAGGCTGAACCGGCCGGCGGTCTGCTTCTTGCGGGCGTTGCCGGTGCCCTCGTCCAGCAGTGCGCTGTCCTCGAGCTCGACGCCGGTGCCGATTATGGTGACGCCGGAGCAGCCGGCCAGGAACTTCACGTGGTCGTTGGTGGCTGCGCCGTCCCGGCGGGTGCAGTCGAGGAAGTGCGCGTCGTCGATTACCAGGAGACGGCAGCCCGTGGACTTCAGCATGTCCAGGACCCGGTCGTCGATGTCGCTCTGGTCGCCGGGGACGGGGACGTGCAGGTAGCGGGCCAGCGCCTTGGAGAACTTCTTGGGCGTGATGTTGTCGTCCAGGGTGAGGTAGACGACGGGGACGAAGTCGTTGCCCGGCCTTTCCTCGAACAGTTCCGGCTCGAACTGGCGGAGTGCCAGCTCGTACTTGCGCGCGATCATCTTGACCATCGTGGACTTGCCGACGGTGCCGGGCCCGCTGATCAGCATGCACTGCCTGGCCCCGGCGGGGGCGCGCTTGTTGGCGCGAAGGCGCAGGCTGATCTGCTGATCGAAGTAGGCGACCCGCGGTGTCCAGGCGAGGACCAGCGCGCTGTGCTGGTCATCGCGGTCCCTGTTGAACCGGAAGCGGGTCATCTCGTCCATCGCCTGGTACTCCTGCCAGGGAGGCAGGACCAGCTGGGGCAGTTCCGTCGCGAGCACGTAGTCCGTCCACTCCTCCTTCCTGCGCGGCTCGAATACACCGGGGTGGCTGGCAGGGCTGTGCATCATGCTCCTGGGGGTCACGTGCTCAGTTGCCGGCCCGGCCGCCCGGCCCGGTTACTGCGGGCTGCCGTCGCCGGGCCGCCGGGCGGGTTTTGCTCCCCATACCTCGTAAGCGGGGATGCTGTCGAAGTCGATGTCGAAGTCTTCCTCGTCGTCCGGGCCTGCCGTGACCGCCCGCAGGGCGGGTGCCGGCGCGTCCGCTTCGCCGGCCTCGGCAGGGCAGCCGGCCTTCGCGTCACCGGGCCCGGCACCGCCGAGTTCGGTCCCGGCCCGGTCCTGCGCGGCGGCGCGGGCGCGCTCGCTGTCGCGCAGGCGTGCCTTGCGGGTGCGGGCCAGCCAGGTCTCGGGGGCGTCCGTCCGGTTCTGCAGCTCGATCACCGTCTGGGCGATTTCTTTCTGGTCAGCGACGTCCCGGCCGCGCTCGGCGATGAGTTTCCTGACCTCGCGCAGCGTGGTGTCGGTGAACGGCTCGACGCCCTTGAGCGCGTGGATCCACGGGATGACGTGCCAGGACGGTTCCGGCGGCCGGGCGTAGGGGTCGTGGAAGTAGACCCGGGTGATGTCGCTGGGGTCGACGCGGATGGGCCACTTGCCGCCCATCTCCAGGTACGGGGACTTCACCCCGGCCAGCTTCTTGATGACCGGGTCGCGGTATTGCAGGTAGTTGTGCTGGATGCCGTAGTGCTGGATGGCCAGCCACTGGATCGGCAGCAGTTCCAGGTAGAGGTTCGGGTCGGCGGGGCAGGCGACGTAGCCGGACTTGTGGACCAGGATGCGGTAGGCGTCGTTCGGCGACAGCTTCAGGTTGCTGAACCCCGGCAGGACGAGGCCGGCGTGGTGGCGCCTTTGGAACACCGTGATGACGTACTCGGCGAAGAAGTACTCGACGTCGCTCAGCGTCCACCGGGCATGCTGGTCGGCCTGCCGCCCGCGCTGGTCGACCTTGTAGCCCTTGTAGCCGGCGACGTGCTGGGAGAACCCAGACCGTATTGTCTTGAAAGCGGCCTCGACCTGCGGCTTATCGGTTGGCCGGTAGGCGCGGGCGTCCTGGACGGAGATGCCGTAGCGGCGGCAGGCGTCCTTGACCGCCTGGGAGGCGAACGCCTTCCCGTGGTCGATGATGATCTTCTCGGGAAAGACAACCGGCCGGGCGGCCGCCGCGGCGAACCGCTCGTCCAGCGACAGCAGCGGCTCGCACGCCAGCTTCAGGGCAGAGTGGCGGAGCTTGTCCGGCCAGCCGGGCCGCATCGGCTCGGGCGTCATCGCGTCCCCGATCAGCGCCCCGGCGTCGGCGGCCTTGGTGCCGAAGGGCTTGAACCGCCACGCCAGGATCGACCTGGAAGCCACGTCTATCGCGATGGTCAGCTCGATCGTGTAGGTGATGTCCTCGACGGGGTCGTAGCACAGCACGTCCAGCGGGGTGGTGTCGAGCATGACGGCCTCGCCGACGCGGGAGGCGGTCACGGCCTCGTAGGAGTCCCCGGGCCGGTTGCCGGTGGTGCGGCGGGTGACCGCAGAGCCGGTGGTGTGCAGGCCCGGAAGGATCGCCTCCGTCCACCGGCGGAACGTCGTCATCACCGGGAGCTGTACCTCGCCCTTGCCGTACTCGGCGTCCAGCCGGTTCTGCACCCGCCGATTGAAGCGGTTCATGTCGCCGGTCGACTCGTCCACCTCGATGCCGTGCTGCACCGTGATCGCCTCGATGACCCGCGGGTCGGCACCGGCCAGCGGGTGCGACAGCCGGGCCGTGGTGGACCGCCTGTCGACCAGGCCGAATGTCGTGGACCCGGCCGCCCGCCACTTCTGCAGCCGGTACCACAGCGTGCTGGTGCCGATGCCGAGCTCCGCGGCCTTGGCGGCGACCCGCTGCCGCATCGGCAGCGATGGATCGAACCCCTCGCGGGGTTCCCCAGGGGCCGGGGCGGCCGGATCCCCGGACCGGTACCCGGTCGTCAGCTCGAGCATGTGCCCCTGCAGTTCGGTCAGCCGCTCCATCTCGTCCGGGTCGGCGCGGGCCAGCCCGTCCATCGCGGCCACCGTGTCCGTCAGCTCCCGGTGCACCCGGGCGGCCTCGTCGTCAAGGCCGGGATCCTCATCCGCGGTGCAGGGCCGGAAGGTCGGATCCGAGATCAGCATGGCCAGCGGGAGGGTGAGGACGCGCCGGTCGGCAGGGGCGGTCGGCGAGATCAGCCGCAGGCTGGCATCACCGGCCAGGGCCCGGATCTGGTACTGGTGGCCGTCCAGCCGCACCCACGCACCGTGCTCAGCCCGGAAGGAATGAGCCACCGGCATCTCCCTTCGTCGTCCCGGCCGTCGCTTACCGGCCGCTCATCTCGGCGGTGACAGCCGAGGCCATGTCCGGGTCGGCGTGCATCGGCGTGGACTCGCGCAGCGGCTGGTCCAGGTCGAACACGACCGCCTGCCGCCAGCACAGGTGCAGCAGCACCCCGCGCGCCAGGTCATCCGGCGTGACGAAGGACAGCAGGTCACCCATGGGAACCGGGACGGCGGCCAGTTGCAGCAGCCGTCGAACAAGGTCCTGGCCCATGTGCAGCGGGCGGCGCTTGCCCGACAGCTCGAAGACGTTCGCCCACCGCTGGGCGGGCGGCTCGCCGACCATCTCGTAGTCCCAGCCCAGCCGCTCGCACAGCGCCGCCGTCCGCGAGGCCTGCAACCTGACCGGCTCATCGTCCAGCCGGGCCGGGTTCTTCACGTCCAGCAGCAGGGCGCTGCCGTCGCCCCGGCGGGCGAAGATGTCAGGGACGTGCTGCCACGGGCCGCGCTCGTCCGCGGCCTCCAGCTCCATCGGCTGGCTGGAGAACCCCGTGATGCCGGCGTCGAAGTCCAGCAGGGTCAGCCACTTCTCCTCCAGATGGCTCTCGAACTCCACCAGCTCACCCGTGGTCGCCGCCCAGTACCGGCCCGGCGTATGCGCGATGTCCCGGTAGGCCGGGATGTTGCGGGCCATCCGGCCGTTCTCGAACGGGACCGCCGCCGCCTCCGCCAGGCCGGCGTAGTGCTCGTCCCCGCCGGCGTCGATGTAGCGGACCATGGCGAAGCCGGCCCCGCGGCTCCTCTTGCCCGCACCGCCCTGAGACGGCCGCGCTTTCCCCGTCACGCGTCCCCCCGAACCCCCACTGCCATCCGGGCCGGCCTGCCGGCCGACCCGTCAGTCACGAAGCGCGTCCAATATTTCACTATAAGCAAGATCATGCGGGTGAAACTCGCGAAAACGACTTCGCTGGCCGGCCTGCGATCACACCCGGCGGCTCGCGTGCAACGGGGGGTGCCCGCCCGCCGCCGGGAGGTCAGCCTGTTCGGCTGGCGTGCAGGCGGCGGACTTCGGCGGCGACGGACGCGACGTCGACCGGCCCGGTTGTGTCCACGGTGATCAGCGAGCCGATGCCGACCGGCCGGTCGTACTTGTCCATCTTGGCCAGCGTCGCCGTCTTCAGCCAGTGGACCTCGTGCCTCGGCGGTCGGGCGTTGTAACGGGCGACCGCGACCTCAGCCGGGCACGCGCAGTGCACCTCGACGGTGCGGTCGCCGAGACCGCGCAGCCTGTCCAGCTCCAGCTCACTGTGCGGGTGGAAGTTGGCCTCGATCACCATGTCGCCCGCGCGGGCCGCGAGCGCAAACAGCAGCTCAAACGACGCAGCGCCAAGCCGCAGCGACCATGCCTCGTCGATCTCGCCGTCGCCCGGCACGAACAGGGCGTCGTGCAGTGTCTCCTTGATCAGGTCCTTCGTCACCAGCGAATACCCGAGCTCCGCCGCCAGCGGCACGGCAAGGCTGCTCTTCCCCGCCCCCAGCCTCCCCGAGACGTACGCAATCCTGCTCACCCGCCCCATCCTGGCACAAGCGAGCGCCTGCTCACGCTGGATCGCGCCCGGCCTTCCTCTACTGCCGTGGCGGCCTGGCAGACGACCTGCCCCCGGAACTGACCGGGTGGCTCGGCCGCGTGGACCCGCTCTCGTTCGACCCGCACCATCGACTTCGCGGACTCGGCCCGGCGGTTCGAGACCGGCACCCGGCGATCCCGTCCGCGTGCTGACAGGGGGCGCACCCTCGTCCGGCTGCCCGTCGACCACTCCCGCTCATAGGTCTGCTCTAAAGTGCGAAGCACCTGCTCCAAAACGTGCTCTAAAGAACCTCGAACAGCTCTAAAAATCAGCGGTGTCCTACAGTCCATGCTCACCACGCTGCCGCCCTCGCCGGTGACCTCGGCAAGCAACGCGGCGTTGTAGCCGCCTGATCCCAGTTCGAGGACGCGCATGCCCGGGCCGATGCCTGCCTGGTCGATCATCCGGGCTTGCAGCCATGGCGCGCTGACCGATGACAGGTGCGCGTCGCTGGCGTCCCGTTTGGTGATCACCGAGTCGTCCGCGTTATAGGCAACCTCAAGCGGCGTGCCGGGCGGGGTGAACTCATGCCTGGGCACCGTCCGGAACGCCGCTTCCACCGCCGGCGACGTGATCCAGCCGCCCGCGATGAGCTTGTCCGTCATCGCTTCCCGCAGCCGGTCGGCCTGGCCGGGATCGGCGGTACTGGGCAAGTGGGGCACTCGTCTGCTCCTTGCTCGTAGATCGGTCGCTGAAACTACCTGGCGACGCGCTGCACACGCCGACGAAGCATGAGCGGTACGTCCGGCTAGTGCGGTCGAGAGCGCCATGAGAGGGCTGGGAGAATCGTGTCTCCCGTGGCCCGGGAGCCGTCCGCCGGCACGGTGCACGTAATCGCCGCATCGGGCGTTACGCTGTCGCTGCGTCGTGCGGGACCCTGGCACGCCAGGGAAGCATCAAGTCCACCGCGGCCAGCGCGGCTAGCAGGAGCAACCCGGATACAACCGCGACCTCGATCCAGTGGATCAGGTACTGCGCCTCCTGCACCGACGGCGCGACCATGACGGGCTGGCCGGGGCTCGCGTCTAGCGAGATCAGGACCTGTTCCCGGGCGGGAACGGTGAAGACCAGCGCGGGCTCGAATGGCTGCCCGGCCTCGCTTCGCATGTCGGGCGGGCCGGAGAAGCTGACGTTGGCGACGGCGATGTCGTCGGCCCCGTGAACCGTCAGCTGGCGCGGGCTGAGCGGCGGGCAGCCAACGTAGTCGGCGCAGCCGACAAAGGCGAAGTAGCGCCCCGGGATGAGCGTGACGCGGGCCGGCTGGCCGGGGCGCAGGTGCACGGTCCGGGAGTTGTAGCTGGCGACGCGGCCGGTGATGGCGGCTTCGGCGACCGCCGCCCCGGTCAGGCCGAGCCCGGCGGCGACCGCCAGGGCTGTTACGAGCCACCGGGCACCGCGCCGTCGCGGCCGTGGCCCGACAGGCTCGCCGGTCCGGGCGGCCCCGCCTCCCCACCTGGTGCGCTGGTACACCGCCGGGCTGAGCAGCACCGCGAGTTGCGCCCCGCCGGCCGCGAGCACGCCGAGCGCCGCAGGCGTGAAGCGGAGCGCGACCACGGACGCCGCGGCGAGGCACGAGAGCACGGCGCCGACGAAGAGGAGTACCCGCGAGACGCGCCCGCCCCGGGACACGCGCCATGCGAAGAACGCCGAGAAGACCGGGCCGAGAGCCCCGGCCCCCGCCGCCAGGGGAGCATAGCCGACCTTGAAGTAGATGACCGGGCCTGTCACCAGTGACAACAGGAAGTAGGCCGACATCAGCCACCCTGCCCGCCGCGGATCAACCCAGAAGGAGCCCCAGGCTCTCGACATGCCGGCCACACCTTCTGCTTGGCGATCCGTCAGGCTCGCGGCTCCCGCATCGTTCACCGCGCGAGCCGAAGCCAGGCAAACGTACCGGAATCGGCGCCGCGCCGGGGCGCACTAGCCGGGTCGTAGCGGTTCACAGCAGATCGGTGTGAACGCTGGCTGGCGAGCCAGCGCCTGCTCGCGTGGCGAGCCGTTCATGGATGGCGCAGAACACCAGGGATCAGTCGGCGACTCGCGGCACGGTCGCGGCCGAGGTTGATCGGGTCAAGGTCCAGGATGGCGATCTGGGGCGTGGAGGGTATCGAGGATCTGCCGGGCGAGTCGCGGGCTGGCGGCGGCGACGAACGTCTAGCGTGGTGCCATGGCCCGGGCGATGTCGTCCAGGGTGGTCAGGGCGTGGTCGAGGGGCAGCGGTTCGCCGTTGAGGGTGAGGGTCGTGCCTCCGGCGGCGTGGAGGATGTAGTGGCCGGGGGCCAGGTCCCAGATGGCGAAGCCCTTGGCGAATTCGACCGCGGCATCGGTGAAGCCGGCGGCGACGTGGCAGAGGCTGACCGAGCCGAAGTCGACGCCGATCCGGCCGCGCCGGGTGCCATCGGGTGAGGGGCTGCTGAGGACGTCCAGGAAGTCGCCTTGCG
>Ga0302326_10032781_pt1 | contig 10340 bp, 6 predicted proteins | sample Palsa_T0_3_FD_202264 | JGI IMG/M metagenome (GOLD analysis project Ga0302326, IMG submission 202264) | Peat permafrost microbial communities from Stordalen Mire near Abisko, Sweden - Palsa_T0_3 | ecosystem: Environmental > Terrestrial > Soil > Palsa > Peat permafrost | place: Sweden: Abisko... | reverse complement strand
GCGCGAGCTGATCGAGGCTAACCTGCGACTCGTGGTTTCCATCGCCAAGAAGTACACCAACCGTGGCCTGCAATTCCTCGATCTGATCCAGGAAGGCAACATCGGTTTGATGAAGGCGGTGGATAAATTCGAGTACCGGCGCGGCTATAAGTTTTCCACCTATGCGACCTGGTGGATTCGCCAGGCGATTACTCGCGCCATCGCCGATCAGGCCCGGACCATCCGTATTCCGGTGCACATGATCGAGACTATCAACAAGCTGATTCGCACCTCGCGGCAGTTGGTGCAGGAGCTGGGCCGCGAGCCCACTTCCGAGGAGATCGCCCGCCGCATGGATATCCCGGTGGCCAAGGTTCGCAAGGTGCTCAAGATCGCACAGGAACCAATCTCGCTCGAAACTCCGATCGGCGAGGAAGAAGACTCCCACCTGGGCGACTTTATCGAAGATCGCCAGGCGGTTTCGCCTTCCGAAGCGGTCATCAGTGTCAACCTCAAGGAATACACCTCGCAGGTGCTGCGTACCCTGACCCCACGCGAGGAGCGTGTCATCAAGATGCGCTTCGGCCTGGAGGATGGCTCGGAGCATACCCTGGAAGAAGTGGGTCAAAGCTTTCAGGTAACCCGCGAGCGTATCCGCCAGATCGAAGCCAAGGCGCTGCGCAAGCTGCGTCATCCTTCACGCTCACGCAAGCTGAAAGCCTTTGTAGAAGGCGTCCGCGAATAAAACATGTCGCCTGCTCCTCATCGGGGCAGGCGATTTTTCGTTGAGTCGTTCCTCTTCTCCATGCAGGAGCAATCCCGTGAGCGCTACTCCGCCCGAAGTCACAGAAAAACTGAAGCATGCACCTGACGTAGCCGGCGTGCACGATTCAATCCGCCGTCGCTGGAGCCCCCGAGCATTCTCTGATAAGGAGGTTTCGGCACAGGAACTCAAGCCGCTGTTTGAAGCAGCACGCTGGGCCTTTTCTTCTTCCAATGAACAGCCATGGCGATTTCTGGTAGGCCGGCGAGGTGACGAAACCTACCAGAAAATCTTCAATGCCTTGGTTGAATTCAATCAGTCCTGGGCCAGGAGCGCGCCGGTGCTGGTGCTTTCCGTCGCCAAGAAGACCTTTACCGCCAAGCCCGCTCCCAATCGCTTTAACTTGCATGACACCGGCGCGGCCACTACGAATCTCGCCTTGCAGGCAACCGCGAACGGACTGCACACCCATTCGATGGCCGGCTTCGATGCGGAGCAAATCCGGGCATCGTTTGCCATTCCCTCCGATTACGATATTGGCGCGGTCACGGCCATAGGCTACTTCGGCGACCCCGCCGGCTTGCCCGAGCACCTGCACAAGATCGAGGTTTCCCCGCGCCAGCGAAAGCCCCTGGAGGAATTTGTCTTCTCTGATTGGGAAAAGCCGGCTCAATTCTAAGTTTTCATGAGAAAGATCCTGCTCTTCGTCAACCCGGTGCTCCAACGAACTGGGGCACGGCGGAGAGATATGGCTCGCATCGGCAGTGCCTTCCGCGAGGCGGGGGTCGCGGTCGACGTGATGGAGACCGGCGAGAACCGCACGGCCGGCCCCAAGGCGAAGCGGGCGATCGCCCAGGGTTACGATGCGATTGTCGTTTGCGGCGGCGATGGCACGATCTTTGATGTGATCCAGGGAATGGCCGGTTCGAGCGTAGGGCTGGGCATCATTCCCTTTGGCACCGGCAATGTGATGGCGCAAAACCTCAAAGTCCCCAAGGACCCGGTAGGCGCCGTTCATTGGATTCTTCGCAGCCGCCCGCTCCCCGTTCCCTTAGGCAGGATCACCTGCTGTGCCCCTGACGGCCAACAAAGCTGGCTGTTCGCGATGGCGGCCGGTATGGGTGTACATGCTGCATTGATGTCTGAGGCCCGGCGCTCGGGTAAGGACGTAACTGGACGGGCCGCTTATTTCGTGGCCGGGGGCAGGCTGTTGCTCAACCATCCGGTGCAACCCTTCGACATTGCGATCACGACTACCAGCGGTGCTGTCTTGCAGCAGCAAGTATGCGAGGCGCTTGCGGTACGAGTGGCGGAATTGAACCGCTGGCGGACGGGTGGTGGTCTGGCCTTCCCTTTCCTGCGGTTGGCCGTGGTAGGCGGCAATTCCCGCTTGAGCTTGGCGCGAGCCAGTTACCAAGCTCTTCTTGGTACCGGCGGAGCCCGCGATCGTGCCCACGAAACCGGCGCGGCGACTTACCACGATGTGGTCCGTGTGGTCTGCCGCCCCATTCCCAACCGCAAATACCACCCCGCAATCGCAGTGCAAGCAGATGGGGAAGTGCTTGGGGCCTCCTGCGCAGCCATCGAAATGGCCGGCCTGAACATCTGCCTCTTATCATCAGCGAGCCAATAACCGCTTGCCACAGCGGTTGTGGCTGATTGAGCTAGAAATTAAACACCGCTTGGAAATTAAAATCCCGAACCGCTGACCCGTGGGAGAAAAACCCATTCGCCAGCTGATTCGATTTGCCGAAGAACGGCGAGTTGGTGGTCCCATCGGGCGGTCCCCCCAGGGTTCCATTGGGCGGCGCAAGATTCACAACGTTGAAGATATTGTGGGCAAAAGCGCTCAAGGTGATGCTGTAGCGGCGATCCACTCTGGTGTTCGTGCCGCGAGGTCCGCCTCCGGTTCCACCCAGCCCCATCCCTGGCATGCCACGGCCGCCTCCAGGGCCGCCACCCCCGCCCCCGGCGACCGCGCCCTTGCCCTCTTCTACCCGAGGACCTACGCCAAAGCTCTTAGCCACCCGCATATTCATGGCGAATTGAACTGGGCCATTCCCATAGTTGATGGGGATCAGTTTCGAGCCGGCTGGAGGCGCGGTGCTGATGTCGAAATTTCCGTACTTCGTCGTATCCACGGTGGCCGGATTGGAAAGCGAAGAGGCAAAAACCGGCCGATCGTTGAAGAATGAATCGCCATTGACGTCTTGGCTCAGCTGGATGTTGAAAGGGGCGCCCGAAGAGGCGCTGAGAAACGGACTGATCCTGAAACCGTAAGGAGCCGAATAATTGGCAAACGCAAAGACACGATTGCGCACATCGAAGAACTGCCGTCCGTAGTCCTGCATGATGTCGTACTGGTTGGATGGATGGTACCCGGGACCACCGGTATCGCTATTTGCTTTGCTGTAGATGTAGAAACCGGTAAACGTGAGCTTCCGGCCATAAGCCACATTCAAATTGAGAAATATCTGGTTTTCCTTAAAAACCGCCAGCGAATCGTACTCGTAGATGTTACATGGAGTGCCGGGGGCGGCTCCGATCGGATTACTGGGGCACAAGCCCAGAGCCGGACGAGTACCGTCGGGCATCGGGGCATCGATGTTACGCGACAAGAGCTGATGGATACCGCGGGAATAAAGATACGTCGCCGAGACACTCACGCTCTTATTCACCTGGTGCTCGATGCCCGTCCCGGTTTCTATGCTCGCTGGCGCGTTTAACCCAGGCTGCGTGCGATAGAACGTAGGTAGCCCGGCAGACTCTTCCGTCTCGCTGTCCGGTGGCGTTCCGTTGGGATTGGACTGAATCGTCTGTACCTGTCCCTGCTGGTTCAGGTTGTACCGGTTGGTGTTGAGCAGCAGGTCGTAGGTGAAGCGGTTATAGAAAATACCGTACCCGGCGCGCAGCACCGTCTTGGGCGGTTTGCCCCCGCCGCCAATGCCGTAGGAAAGCGCAAGCCGGGGAGCAAAATTCACTTTGTTGGGAATGTGGTTCTGCATCTCGAAGCGTAGTCCATAGCTGACGGTAAAGTTAGGCCGCACCTTCCAGTCGTCTTCTGCGTACAACCCCAGGTCCGTGACGCTCGCGGTCTGCGTGGGCGCCCCCTCGGTAATCGAGAACTGGCTCGGCTTGCCGGCGAGGTAGTCATTGAGATCGGAATAGGTGTACGTGCCTTCGAAGTTGGCATTGGAATAATTCGTATCCTGCACGTTGCGCAATCGGCCACCGAAGCGAACGTAATGCTTGGCAAGAGCCAGGGAAGCGTAGTTCTGAAACTCATAATGGTTCTGCGTGTCTCGCGACCTGCCCTCGGGGCTGCCCCCGCCTTCAAAATTCTGCAGAACATTGATGGCCGGAGCAACTACCTGCGGGGTCTGATTGGAAGTATCGCGAATGTATTGGAAGCGTGTATTGTTGACAAACTTCGCGCCGTATACCTGGCTGTCGCTGATCTGGATCCTGTTTTCCACCTCGTTCGAGTCATAAGCCTGACTAGGCAGTACGAACGGACTACCGCCCAATCCACTGTTGTTACGGGTGTCCTGGTAGTAGCTGTAGCGAACCGTCAAGGTCTGGTTTGGCGTCAATTGATAGTCAACCCGCGGGCTGACGTTGGTGCGAGTCTGCGGATACGGAACAGCCAGGCTGCACAGCGTCCCTGCACTCTCCACGATGTCACCGCTCGCCGGGCCACAGGTCGCAGGATCGGGCACGTACGGTACGTTGGCGTTGACGATGCTGTTGTTCTGGATGTTTCGCCGGTCGAAGTCAATGAAGAACGAAGCCTTCTTGCCCAGCGCGCCGCTTACGTTGCCGTCGTATTGCAGCGTGTGGTACGACGGCTCGTTCACCACAAAAGGATTGGAGGTATTAAAGGCCGAAGCACTGGCATTCACGAAAAGCTGCCCGTGCAGCTTGTCAGTGCCCGGCTTGGTCAATATCTCGACCCGGCCATAGCCCGGGGTGTCGTACTGGGCGGAGAAGGGGTTCTGGTTGATGATGATGGCGCGAATCGCCGACTTGGGAGGCAGTTGGCCGCCGGTGAAGCCGTCGATGTAAATTTGGCCCCCGCTGGGTCCTGCGGCAGGACCCGCCAGCGCAGTAAGTTCATTCGACAATTCATCGGGATCGTCAGAGAGCGCATCCAGATCCTTCCCCGTCAGCACCACGGCGCTCACATTGCTGTCCGGATCCACGCTCACACCGGGAGTATCGCCCGTGACCTGCACTTCCTGTTGTGCCATTTGAATGGAAAGCGCAACGTTCAGCTGCTTGGTTTGCCCGGCCGCGATTCCCACCGGCGGGGACGTAAAAGTGGAGAAGCCCGCGGCTTGTACCGTGACCGTATATTGTCCCGGCGCGAGCCCGCTTATCGCGTATTGCCCCGCAGAGTCCGATGTTCCTGCTCGGCTCACCCCGGTAGTCGATGTCACCGTAAGCGAAGCCTGTGGAATCACAGCCCCGCTGGGGTCTGCCACCTGGCCGCGCAGGACTCCGGTTGAAGTCTGTGCCAAGGCAAATTGTAAGTGCGGCGTAAAAAAGAACAGAGTAGTCAGGCAAAAAACGAGCAAGCGGTTCAAGAGTTCTCCTCAGGGGGTTAGTGACTCGTGAATCGTTGTGAAAACGGGTGGAAAGTTTCTACTGCGGTGCTTCCCCGCCGCCACCGCCGCCGCCTTCTCCGCCCAGGTTCCATGCCGAAGAAAGCATGGCCTGGCTTCCGCTGGTAGAGGCTTGGAGCATCGGCTCGACGCCGGCGACGACCGTGATGGCAGTTGCTTGTTGGGGTGTTTGGCCCTCGGTTGCCACCACAATGACCATGTTGCCCTTCTGCAGATCCTTCAACGTGACGGATGGCGCACGCGCCAGGATCTGCTGAATGTCAGGTCCGGAACCATGGCCCGTGGCGCCGCCAGGCCCACCTGCGCCAGCAGGTCCTGAGGGCGGTCCATTCGGTCCCGGTCCCGAGCTTGCACCTCCACTTGGCGAAGCACCCGGCGAAGCGCCGGCCGGGGCCCCCGCTGAGCCGTCGGGGCGCCTTCCTGCCCCACCGCCTAGCCGTTGCGCGATTCGTTGCGCCACAGCCGGGTCCAGTTTCTTCACTTCGCTGTCAGGCGTGACCGAAATGACGACCGGCTTCTTGGTAATCGCATCGTTCACCGTAAAGGTAGACGCCGCTGCATTGACCGCCTGGATCGCCCCGGCCAGATTGAGGAAGCTTCCACTGACAATTTCCTCCGCCTCCAGCGTCCCGCCGTCTTCGCTTCTTGAACCCCGGGCGCGAAGCTGGTCCCCGGGCTTGATCTCGGCCAGGGTGCCGGTGACGGCCTGATCGAATTTGACCGAGCCTGGAGCATAGCGGCGAATCATCGTAGTGGACGTAGCGTGGATTACTGTCGTGCGGGCGCCGCCGGCAGCGCTGGAGACGGTCACCGTTCCCGCTGCTGCATCGACCGACTTAACCAGTCCGCCGGTGCCGCGTTTCTGCCAGTCTTCCCGCTCCTTTTCCTGCTTCTGTGCGATGTCTGCGCCCTTGATGGCGACCAACAGTGTGGCATCCAGCGACTTGCCATCCGCGTTGGCCGAACCCCGCGCCATCACCCGGTCGCCCGTCTGCAAATCGGCCAGGCTGAACGGGCTGGCCCCTGTAAGGGTCTTCTGCCCTGGTTCGATACGCAGCAGGCGCGCGCTTTCTTCGACCGTCACCTGCATCGTGGCCCCGGCATCGTTCTTGACGGAAATCGAGTTGCCGCTCAGGCTCTGGACCGTGCCCAGAAACGTAACCGGCTTTGCCGCCGCCGCATCCTGGGTCATGGCTGTTATCGGCGCCAGGCAAGCAGCAGCCAATACCGCCCCACAAAGAATCATCCTGATTGGCATTCGTTCGCCTCGTTCGACTTAGGTTGTTCGCTGCTGCTTCTGGCCCGTTACTGGGATTCGCTCGCTCCGCCAACCTGCACGCGCGACGGCCACAGCAGTGTAGTGTTTGGCTGGCTGGTCTTTACCCGGATGGACTGCAGCCCCGGCTTCGCCGTGGAGACGAAGGTCAACTCGTACTGGTTCTGGAGTTTGCGCTGGATGTCGGAGAGAAACGGCGCGAAGGATACAGGGTTTCCCAGACCCTCGAGATAAACCTTGCCACCGGTTGACCCGGAGACCTGGGTCAGGTAGTTCTGTCCACCATCCGCCACGAATGCATTCCGATCGAAGCGTCCCGCGCCCCGATAGTAGATGGAATAGACGATCACACCGGCCTTTTGCGCATCGCTCGTTGCTGCTTGCACATAAGGATCCTCGGGGTCAAAGCGGCCACCGGAGTAGCGGTCAACCCCGTCGGTCACCATAATGACCTCCCGGCGAACGTTGCTGTCGCCGCTGGGCCAGTGCTTTACCAGGCCCGAGAGGCAAAAATAGGGACTTCCATTGATTCCCGACGTCCCCGTGGGCAGGCGAAGCGCATTCGCCGCTTTCGCGTGGTCGGGGGTGAAGCTTTGCACCAGGTTCGCCGACCCATTGCGCATATAGCCGATCGCCACCTGGGTCGTGGGAGGCAGCCCCGTCAGAAACGTTTTGATGTCGTTCAATTGCAGGCCGAGGTTGCCGGTAGAGGCATCGTCCAACAACACCACCAATTGCAGGCCAGAACGCTCACCGCGCAGGGGAACCCATCCCGCCACATCCTGAACTTTGCGATTCGTATAGACACTGATGCTCTGCCTGGAAACCGTGGTGGTGTCTTCCGCCGATTTCGAACTCGCTGTGACAATTGCGCGAGCGGTGGGAGCCTCCTGCCCCCGTGAAAGCAGCAGGGCGCCTGACATGGCAAACCAAACTCCAACAACCACCGCCTTGCAAGTGACCCGTTTCATTTGTCTGGCAATCTTACGAATCTTCGTCATCCTTTAGCGTTTCGCGCTCGCTGCACTGCACCTATATGACGGGAGACGGATAGGAAAGGTTCAAGAGGGGCGAAGAATACTCGCAATTGTGCTTTCAGGGGATGATATTCCCGAATCCCGCTCTGGTATTCTCAGCTTAAATCGTGATTTCACCCGACTCTCGTATCTTGTTGAAATATTTGAGCCAAAGATTCTGATCGACCCTGCGCGGCGCATTTCTTTGTTCGCTGCAGCACCAGGAGAGAAACTCCGGATGACCGATCTTAAGGTTATGCAGCCTCCAGCCCCGGTCCAGGCCATGCGGCCGCTCTGTGTCGATCTGGACGGGACCTTGGTCAAATCGGACACGTTGGTCGACTCGTTAATGGTGCTGGCCCGGCGGGATCCGGCCGCCTTCTTGCGCACTCCGCTTTGGGCCGCCAAAGGGAAAGCACATCTCAAGTCCGAGGTGACGTCCAGGGTCACTCTCGAAGCTGCGCACTTGCCCTACAACAGGCCGCTGCTGGATTACCTGAGAGAGGAGCATGCAGCAGGCCGCAAGCTATACCTGGCTACCGGCGCCGATCGGCTTCTGGCGGAGAGTATTGCCGCTCACCTGGGAATCTTTGAAGATGTGATGGCCAGCGATGGCGCCGTGAACCTGACCGGAACCCGCAAGCTGAAGCATCTCGAGCAGCGCTTTGCCGGAGACGGCTTCGACTACATCGGAAATGCGCTTCCTGATTTGCCCCTCCTTCAAGCAGCCCGGCAGGCCATGGTGGCCAATCCCGACTTCAGATTGAACAGCGTTTTGAAGATCCGGAAAATCCCCGTGAGCCGGATGTTCCTGGACCGCTCGAGCCTCCCTGCTGCCCTGGCGAAAGCCCTCCGGGTGCATCAATGGGCCAAGAACCTGCTTGTCTTCCTGCCCCTGCTTCTGGCCCATTCCTTTCATGCGTCGAGTTTCCTGATCGCGTTTGCGGCCTTCTTCTGCTTCAGCCTTACAGCCTCGGCTACCTACATTTTCAACGACCTGCTCGACCTGGAGCATGACCGGGTACACCTCAACAAGCGCAAGCGTGCCTTCGCGGCAGGAAACCTCTCCGTAGCTGCGGGGCTTGCCATCTCGCTTTCCTTCGTAACCGCGGCCTTGATCGCAGCCGCTTATCTGCCACGAACATTCCTGATCTACCTGCTGCTCTATCTTGTGACCACGGTCGCTTATTCGTTCGCGCTCAAGCGGATCGTTCTGGTCGATGTGGTAATCCTGTCGAGCTTGTACACCATCCGCATGCTGGCCGGCGCCGCTGCCACGAGCACACCCATCTCTCCTTGGCTTGCTGCCTTCTCCGTCTTCCTTTTTCTCAGCCTGGCCATGGTCAAGCGCTTCAGTGAGCTGCAGAATCTGCATTCGCGCGGGCAGAATCCGACCAACGCGCGTGGCTATCTCTTGAGCGATATTGAGCAGTTGCGCAGCTTTGGTACTTCCAGCGCATATGCCTCCATCGTGATCTTCGCCCTCTACATAAGCGGGCATGACGTAGTGACGCTCTATCACCACCCCAACCGCATGTGGCTCATAACCCCGCTGATGATCCTGTGGCTCAGCCGCGTTTGGCTGTTGGCCTCACGTGGCTTGCTCGACGAAGATCCAGTGGTCTTTGCCCTCACCGACCGCATGAGTCTGTTGCTTGGTTTAGGTGTAGTGCTCATCGCTTACTCGGCGCTTTAAAAACATTTCTCCTGGTGTATACCGGAGAGAAAGCTACTTGACTTATGCCTCCTGTGCAGGATCAACCGCAATTTGAATCGTGGGGTCGATATCCAAGGCTCTGCTCTGAGGTCCGCCCGCTTTTCTGGAAAGAAGATTTTCCTCTCGTGACGGCTCCAGGCGAGAAAATGCTGGCGGTGGGCATGGGACGCAGTTACGGCGACGTTTGCCTGTTGCAGAATGGAACCCTGCTGCGTACTCCAAACCTTGACCGCCTGATCTCGTTTGATGGGGAAACCGGTCTCTTGCGCTGCGAAGCCGGCGTCACGCTGGCCGAGATTCTTGACTTCGCCGTGCCCCGTGGCTGGTTCTTGCCGGTGAGCCCGGGAACCAAATACGTAACCATCGGCGGAGCCATTGCCAACGACATTCATGGCAAAAACCACCATGTCGCCGGCACCTTCGGCTGCCACACCACTTGCTTTGAATTGGTGCGATCCGACGGAACCCAACTCCTGTGCAGCGCCACTCAGAACGCCGACTGGTATGCCGCTACCATCGGCGGCATGGGATTGACCGGGATGATCGCTTGGGCCGAGGTGCAGATGCGTCCAATCGTTTCCCGGCGCATCCGCCTGCAATCCACCAAATTCGTCGGCCTGGAGGAGTTTGTAGCGCTGTCCAAGGCGAGCACAAACTCTGAGTACACCGTAGCCTGGATCGATTGCGTGGCCCAGGGAGGAAATTTTGCCCGCGGCATCTTTATGCAAGGCGAGCACGACCCCGACCAGGGTCCGCTCACACCGTTGGTCAAGCCGAAGGTTGCCATGCCCTTCGACCTGCCCGCCATTGCCCTTAGCCGCCTTACCGTGGGTGCCTTCAACACCCTCTACTACCACAAGCAGATGAGCAAACAAAAGACCGGCCTGGTCGATTACGAGCCCTTCTTCTACCCCCTCGACCGAATCCTCCAGTGGAACCGCCTGTATGGCAAGCAGCGGCTGCT
>Ga0302326_10032780_pt1 | contig 10340 bp, 9 predicted proteins | sample Palsa_T0_3_FD_202264 | JGI IMG/M metagenome (GOLD analysis project Ga0302326, IMG submission 202264) | Peat permafrost microbial communities from Stordalen Mire near Abisko, Sweden - Palsa_T0_3 | ecosystem: Environmental > Terrestrial > Soil > Palsa > Peat permafrost | place: Sweden: Abisko... | reverse complement strand
CTTCGAAGACACCCAGAACCCTGCAGCCGACCCCAGCCGCCCCTCCGGCAAAACCGGCGCACACGTCGAACTGGTCGCGCCCAAAGACAAAGCCATCGTGCAGGTCAGGCTGGAGATCTCCTACGCGGTCCCCGGTACCACCGCTCTACCCGTGACAGTCTCTTCCGTCGACACCGGATCGCTGCCGATCCACAAGAAGACATTCGACCTCACCGCTGGGGGCGCTGCGATCGACCCGGACAGCACGTCCCTCACTGACGTAACGAAGTTGCCGTCCATCCACACCCTCACTGGAAATCTTCTCGTCGGCCCCGCTGCCATCGTCACCCGCGTCCACGCGCTCAGCATCGTTTACTCCGACGGAAGCATGTGGCGGCCCCTGAACGGCGCGAACTGCAGCGTCAAAATCAGCCGCTTCGTCCCCGTCACCGCCACCAACTAACCCGGGCAATCATGGCCTCTCCCACTGCCCCGACTTCCCCGACCGGAAGACCGCCTCGATCGCCGCCATATTCGCGATCGCGTCTTCCAGCGGCACCGGCACCTCCCCACCCTCCAGCACCGCCTTCGAAAACGCGTCCCCCTGCAGCGTGTACTGATCGCACACCGGAAAAGTCTCCGTCGTAATCCCCCCGCCGAACAAGTCGCTGCCTGTATCGATAAACACCCGCGGCGGCCGGTCATTCGGCGCATTCACCGGTATCTCCACCTCGATCCGTCCCCGCGCCCCGATAAACTGCATCCGCTGATACGACGCCAGCTGTGTGCTGCACGTAAAGATCGCCTGCCCCCCGCCCGGAAACTCCATCATCGCCGAAGTCAGCCGGTCCGTATACATCACAGGGTCGCGGTCGATAGCCGCCACCACCCGCATCGGCTCCGCGCCGAACCCATACCGCGACCCATGAATCATGTAGCACCCAATGTCCATCAGTGCCCCGCCGCCGATCTCCGCCTGGTTGCGAATGTTCCCCGGATCGACATTGAAGTAACTGAAGAATCCCAGCACCGATCGCAGCTCGCCGATCCGCCCCTGCGTCAACAGTTCCCGCACCCGCACCCACTGCGGATGGCAGTTCACCATAAACGCCTCGCCGATCCTTACCCCCGTCCGTTCCCGCACTGCCAGCAGCGTCTCCGCCTCCGCCACCGTCAGGCTGATCGGCTTCTCGCACAGCACATGCTTGCCCGCCTCGGCCGCCTTCGCCGTCCACGGAACGTGCAGATGGTTCGGCAGCGGATTGTAGATCGCATCCACCTCAGGGTCGGCCAGCAGCTCCTCATACGACCCGTAAGCCGTCGCGATCCCCAGCCTGGCGGCCGCTGCCTGCGCCGTGGCCAGATCGCGCGATGCGATCGCCGTGACGCAGCTATACTCCCCAACCTGCATCGCAGGAATCACTTTGTTTAGGCCGATCTTGGCCGTACTCAGAACGCCCCAGCGCAATTTCGTTGGCATGGTCGCTACTATATCGCTAACGTCGAGTCCGCCGTCAACCCTAGTCGAAATCGAACTCCCGCAGCGGCCGCTCCGTCGTCGGGCTCTCTTTCGCCTTCTTCATCGCCTCGGCAAACTTCTTGGCCAGCACATCCTCGCTGTTCTTCTGCGCCTCCACACTCTGCGCAAACACCGACTCCCGCCGCGCATCTGCCTCCTTCAGCGCCGCCTTCGCCGCCCCAAAATCCTCAAACGTCTTCTTCCGCGGGGCCGGCGTGTGCGCGATCACGGCACGCGTCACCGGATCCACCTTCAGCATCGCCCCGCAATCAGGACACATCACCTCAAACGCTTCGTCGCTCAATCCCATGGCGCAAATCCCCCCCGCCATTCTAAAGCGCAACCCTCCACCACGGCGCCGTCATTCTGGCCCTGAGCGCAGTCGAAGGGTCAGAATCTCACTATTTGTCTTTCGGATCGGCGGCACACCTTCGCGTATCCCGCCTTTTATCCCGCCGATCCCCGTTCCCGTCTTTTTCTTTCCCCCTTCAGCCAACTGCATCCGCCGAACGTCCAACCGTCCAGCATCCGCAGCACCTCAGGAGCCTTGATCCATGAAAACCACCCTTCCTTCTGCCCTGACGCTCGCCTGCCTCACGCTCGCCTCAGCCGTCTGTTCCGCCCAGACCTCCGGCAACATCGGCTACGGACAGAACGGCGGCAAGGCCCGCGCCGAGCAGATCGAACATGCCGACCGTGTCCTCGCCAAAGAGGACCTGCCCCCCACCAACACCAGCATGTTCCTCGACGCCGACGTCCTCATGAACGTCAAGGCCGACGAATACGTCGCCGTCTTCTCCATCGCCCAGGAGGGCCCCACCGTCGAGGAAGCCCACCAGAAGATGGACAGCGTCGTCAAGCAATTCACCGACGCCCTCAAAGCCCTGCACATTCGCGAGAGCGACATCTACGTCGATTTCATCGCCCAGCCCAAGATCTATGGCTACGAGATCGTCGACAACGTCGCCAAAGAGAAGCTCGCCGGCTTCGAATTGAAGAAGAACGTCTCCGTCCACTACACCGATCGCGATCTGCTCGACAAGCTGGTCATCGCCGCCACCAAATCCGAAATCTACGACCTCATCAAAGTCGACTACGTCGTCAAGGACATCAACGCCGTGCAGGACAAGCTCATGGCCGAGGCCGCCACCATCATCAAACAGAAGCTCGCCCGCGACGAAAGACTCCTCGGCATCAAAGTCGAGCCGCCCGCCGAGGTCTACATCGAGCGCCCCGCCATCCACTACCCCACCGAAATGTACGACTCCTACACCGCCGCCGAATCCGAATCCATCTCCCGCCCCGCAAATCTCGCGAAATACACCGTCCAGCAGGCTCGCAAGGGCAGAACCCTCTACTTCAACGCGCTCGACGGCAACGGCTTCGACAAGGTCATCAACCCCATCGTCGTCGAACCCGTCGTCCAGTTCACCCTCTACCTCAAAGTCAAATACGAAGTCGTCCGCTAACACCTTATTTACGCGTTGTACGGCTTGCCATCGTTCTTGTCTCTGAGATACGTCCGGGCTTCAGCCCGGACATCAAGGGCGCCACGACTCCGGGCTTTAGCTCTCGGGATATGCCGTCGTTCCGGCTCCCGGCTGCAATCGCATAGCCAACGAAGTCCACTCCTGCTTTTACTCCGCGTGCCCCGTTCATCGCGCACTTCGCGAGGAATGGGGCACCCAGCCACCACCCTCACGCCGTCGTAGGGTGTCCATCCTCATTTATCCTATGCAGATGCTCGATCCCGAAATCACCCCTGAAGCGTTCGTGAAGCTGCGCGAACAGGAAAATCCTCCCCTGCTGCTCGACATACGCGAGATGTGGGAGGTCGAGACCGCGGCCATCCCCGGCGCAACTGTCATCCCCATGTCCGAATTCACCTCCCGCGCCCACGCCGAACTCGACCCCGACAAGCCGATCGTCGTCTTCTGCCATCACGGCCAGCGTTCGCTCTCGGTCACGATATGGCTGCGCAACCAGGGCTTCGAGCACGTGCAGTCGCTTACCGGCGGCATCGACAACTGGTCCCGCACCATCGACCCCAGCGTCCCCCTCTACTGACCGATGAATCCCATCCGCGCCACCGAAGACCGCCTGTTCAAGATCACCGCCTGCACCCGCCCGTTTCGCGCCGCCGGGCCGCGCATCGAGGCGGAACGTATCGGCGACCAGTTGGTGGTGCACAACTACGGCCACGGCGGCTCAGGCTGGTCGCTCAGTTGGGGCTCTGGGACGATCGCGCTGGACCTGGCCCTGGCCGGTCGCGATCCATCGCTCACCGACATCGCCGTGATCGGCTGCGGGGCCATCGGACTTACTTCCGCGATCCTTGCCCAGCGGGCCGGCTGCCGGTCGGTCACCATCTACGCCAAAGACCGCCCCAACGACTCACGCAGCTTCCGCGCCACGGGCTCCTGGACGCCGTTCTCACGCATCGCCCTGCGCAAGGACGCGACTCCGGCGTTTGCCGCGCAGTGGGAACGCATGACCCGCACATCCTGGCGCTACTACCAGGACTTCCACGGCAAACCGGGCGCGCCGATCGAGTTCAACGACCGCTTCTATTTGTCCGACGCACACCCCGATGTCGACGAGCAGCAGAAGATCGACAATGACCCCATCGGCTTCGTCAACTACCGCGACCGCATCGCCGACATCGCCTCCGCGGTCGAAGATCTCGCCCCCGGCACGCATCCGTTTCCGACGCAGTGGGCGCGCCGCAGGTCGGAGCTGATGTTCAACATCACCGCCTACGTCCGCCAGCTCACGGAAGAGTTCGAGCGCAATGGCGGCAAGATCGTGCTGCGCGAATTCCACGCACCGGCGGAGTTCGCGGAGTTGCCGCAGCCCGTCATCCTGCACTCGACCGGCTACGCCGCGCGCCAGCTTTTCGCGGACGACTCGCTCACGCCGGTGCGCGGCCAGATCGGCTGGCTGATCCCGCAGCCGGAGGTGAACTACGGGCTTTACCTGGGCACTCTGGGCGTGCTCGCGCGCAAGGATGGGATCGTGGTCCAGCTCAACCCGCAGGGCGAGGCCAGCGGCTGGAACGACGCCGGCGAGCAGCCTGACCGCGCCGAAGCCGAGGCCGGCGTGCGCCAGCTCCGCGCGCTCTATGCCCGGATGAAGCCAAGTGCCGGAGCCTGAAAAACTTGGCGAACTTTGCAGCTTCTCCCCCCGCGAACTTTGCGTACTGTTTTTGCTTGTTCTAAGGTGCACACATGGCTTCCCCGCGCGGCTTCGACGCCGAACTCGCCCAACTCGAATCCCTGCGCGACGCCGGCCCCGCCACGACCGAAGCCCCGCTGCGTAAAGCACTCACGCATCGCAATAACTTCCTGGTCGCCAAGGCCGCCAAGCTGATCGTCCGGCACAACCACCGCACGCTCATCCCGGAGCTGGTCGAGGCCTTTCAGCGCTTCGTCCCCGACAGCACCAAACAAGACCCGCAATGCTGGGCCAAGGAAGCCATCGCGCAGGCGCTGGCCGCGCTCGAGTATCAGGAGCCCGAGATCTTCCTCGCCGGCATGCAAATCTTCCAGCCCGGCTTCACCGACGACGCCGCGACCGCGCTTCGCGGCATCTGCGCGCTTGCCCTGGTGCAATGCCGCGGGCTGTCGTCGCATCGCGTCCTCCAGCAGTTGCTTCCGCTGTTCGCCGACAAGCAGTTGCCTGTGCGCGTCAACGCCGCCCGTGCCGTCGAGCAGATCGGCTCGGATTCCTCCGCGCTGCTGCTGCGCCTGCGCGCTGAGTTGGCCTCCGACGAGCCCGAGCTGCTGGGCGCCTGCTACTCCGGCGTGCTGCGCCTGGAGGGTCCGAGCGCCATCCCGTGGGTGGCAAAATTCCTCCGCGCCGGCGAGCCCGACGAAGCCTCGGCCGAAGCAGCATTCGCCATCGCCGAGACCCGCACCGAAGCCGCCGTTACGCTGCTGCAATCCACCTACAAGCGGACCCGAGACCCCGACTTCCGCGGCACGCTGCTCACAGCCTTGGCGATTACTCGACAAGATACCGCCATCGACTTCCTCTTCGCGCTGGTCGCCGAGGGCAGCAAGAACGCCCGCGAGGCCCTCGAAAGCTCCGCGCCCTCGCCGGCGACCCTTGAACGTTTACGCAACCTGCGCTGACGCCGAAATGACAATCCGGTCACAATCCTGCTCGACCGCCAGCCGCACATTCAAATTCACGCCCACGCCAAAAGTATCCATGAGGAGAACAAAACAGTCACGAACAAATTACCGCTCCAGCCCCCACTCGTTCACCATATGGAAGCCCCGCGTCAGCAGCGGGTACGTCGCCGGCGTCGGCACCCGATGAAACGTCAGCGTCATCGGCGACTTCCCTACGGTGGTCAGGATCATGTGATCCTGGTCCGGAACCTGCCACGCGTACTTGACCGCACCCGAGCCGCCGCGGCTGACCATCCCGAGCGTGTGCTTCTTCTCGTCGTACGTAAGGTACATGCGCCACAGCTGGCCATCGGGCGAACGCGCCATGCCGCGCGTCAGGTTGTCGATCGAGATCTCGCGCCAGGGCACGCCGCCGATGGTCAGCGGCTCCGGCGAGGTGGCATCGAGCGCCCACAGCCCGATCACCGGCGCCGGCCTGACCGACTCCGTATAGGCGCTGTAGCGGTCGCCGTCGAACTTGATAAACCCAGCCACCGCCCCGATCAGAAACACCACCTCAAAGATCGCAGTGGCCTGGCGAAAGCGTGGTGTCGAAGCCGGCGGCGTCCACACGCCCACCAGCCTTGCAGCGCGGTTCATCACGAAGAAGTCCCACAGCGGCCTCATGTCGGGCAGCATGACGAAGACAGCCATCAGCAGCACGTGAATGGCATAGAGCTTGACCGGAACGTCGAAGAACAGGTTGTAGAGCACCACGTTGGTCATCACGAACGCGCTGAGGATCGCCCCGGCCAGCGCGGTCCGCCGCACCAGGATCAACAGCCCGCCGATCGCCTCGGCCGCGCCGCACACGCGTTCGTAAAGCGGCGAGAACCCCAGCATCGTCCACAGCAGCGTCATCGGCGACATCTGCCCCACCGGCTCGTTCAGCACCGCCATGCTGGGCGGCTGCATCTGCACCGGAAACACCTTGTAGAAGCCGTACTGCAGCATGCCCATCCCGACATTCAGGCGCAGGAAGAAGCGCAGCCACGCATACAGCGTCCGGTAGTGCGGACGGCGGCGATCGAGCACCGACCACACCGCCGTCGCCAGCACCGACACCGCCAGAAATGTCGCGCACAACAGGAAGTTCAGCAACGTATCGCCGCTGCCGTCGCGGTGCCACTTTGCGGCGACTCCGGTCAGGTGCAGCGCCTTCACCCCCCACCACTGCGTCAGCGCGTACAACGGCGTGAACAGGACCTTGCCAATCCACCCCTCCACCGCCGGAAACGGCTGGAAGATGGTGAACACGGTCACGTTGCCGTTGCAGAACATGTACAGCATCAGGTAGCAGAAGCTCAGCCGGAAGGCGATCTTCGCGGGCAGCGACCAGCGCGGCGTCGCGTCCTTCGCGGGAACGGTTTCGTTCGACAATTCCGCCGTGACAGTCGCAGCAGCCATGCTTGTTTGCCTCAAGTTTTAGGGTGTGGACTTGCGGGGCCGTGTACGGTCGAATCTGTAAGTGTTTCGCTGAGTTTACAACAAGGGCAAAATTCCTGTGGGTGCCGGGGCGAACGTCGACCGCCCCAAGTGTGGTAGATTCCTATGCGAAACAATTCCTCTCCGCATCGAGACGCCAACCGAATGCCCTTTAGCCGCCGCCATCTGCTTGCCTCGTCCGCGTCGCTGGCGGCTGCATGCGCCATGCGCCGCACCGCCCTCGGGCAGGCGGCCGAAGCCCAGAAGCCCGGCGACCAGACGCCCCCGCCCGTGCCTCCGCCGGCTCCGGACCGTCCCGTGCCGCAGCTGGAGCTGCCGCCCGTACCGCCGCCGTCCACCGCGGCGGCCAAGGCGCTGTTTCAGATCGTCGGGGCGGCCAGCTATACGCAGCTCGAGCACCGCCTCCGCTACCTGAACGCCGACCTCGTCACCAACGGGATGCGCGGCCTGCAGGGCGGTCCCGGCGCCTTCCTCACCGGCTATCCCAACAACGAGTTCTACGACTGGGACCTCTACTTCGAGAATCTTTACCTCTCCTACTATGGCGTGTGGCCGTACTGCTTCACCAACCTGAAGGAGTTCCTCAACCGCCAGCAGCCCGACGGCTATATCAGCCGCTCGCTCATCAACAAACGCGACCGCCAGCACTTCAAGCCCTTCCTGGCCCAGCTGGTGGTGCTTGGCGCGGCCCAGAACCACGACGACTATACCTGGCTGCGCGGAAACTGCTATGACCGCCTCGCCAAGTATCTGGACAAGTGGTTCACCTACGACGGCGACCATAACGGGCTGCCCGTCTGGAACTCCGCCGACGCCGCCGGCACTGACAACCAGTGGTCCCGCGGAGGCGCCCTGGCTTCGTTCCAGACCGAGGGCGTCGACCTCGCCAGCTACCTCGTGCGCGAGCTGCGGGCGATGGCTGTGATCGCGACGCACCTCGGCATCAAGGCTGACGCAACCGCCTTCAACCAGCACGCCGACGCACTCATCAAGCTGATCAACGAAGTCTTCTGGGATGAGAAACAGGGCATGTACTTCGATCGCAACGAGAAGACCGGCCAGCCAATTTACGTGAAGTCGGCGACCAACTTTACGCCGCTGTTTGCCGGCGCGATGACGCCCGAGCGCGCCCAGCGCACAATCCATCAGCACCTGCTGAACCCGAACGAATTCTGGCTCGCCTATCCCGTCGCCAGCTACGCCAAAACCGAGCCCGATTACTACCAGGGCGCCCACTTCGACCGTCCCACCGGCACCCATCGCGAGTGCAACTGGCGCGGACCCACCTGGGCCCCGACCAACTACATGATCTTCCAGGGTCTGCGCCGCTACGGCTACAACGCGGAGGCCCGCGAACTGGCGCTGCGGCTGTTCAACATGGCGCTCAACAAGAACTCCATCCTGCGCGAATACTACAACGCCGAGACCGGCGAAGGCCTGGGCAAGGACCGCTTCTGGGGATTCACCGACCTCTACTACGGCATGCTCCTGGAGTCGCTGCTGGACTATGACGCGTCGGCGCTCGACAAGCCGCAGCAGCCCATCCTCACGCAGCAACTCGGAATCGAATTTCCGCCGCTGCCCGCGCTTTGACCCAGCCCATAGTTCTTTGCATTTGTTTCAGGGCCGAAGGCCCGTTCCATAATAGCCTGGGGCGAACGGGGGCCCGCCGAGCCGTCTTTGCTCGGTGCGGTAGGCAGCCCCAGGTTACGGGTGCCAGCGAGATAGAGGGCTAATTTGTGCACGAACTTTTGAGACACCCCACTAGTGAGAGGCGGTCTCAGCGTAGACGGGGTCGGGATAGAGTACGCGGACGATTTCCCCAATGACCTTGGGGCCATTGTCGCCACTGGTAAAAATCACCGCGCCGACGTGCTGGGCGGGCACAAAGAACGCGTGCGAATGGGCTCCGGTATCGGACCCCGAGTGATCGACGATCGTGACCCCGTTATGCACGATGATCTGCCAACCCAGTCCCATCCCTGCTGAGAAGTGGCACGGTACGCCGTGCGGCTCCTTGGCGCACGCTTGTTTGCGTTCGTCGTCGGAGACCCAGTCACGCGTCATCACGAGCCGTTGCGCCGCAATGTCTGGGCTGAGATCTTCATTGTTCATCACACCGATGACGAACCGCGCGTAATCCGTTACGGTCGTGCGGACCAGGTCCGCCGCGTTCCAGGTCGAGGTGAGCTGCGGTTCCAAAAAGCCCTTCTCGACATATGGCTCGGCGAGCCGTCCGCTAAACCATTTCTGCGTCGTGAACGATGTGTCCTTCATACCGGCTGGATCGAGCACGTATCGCTGCGCCAGCTGATCGAACGGCTCGTTGACTTTGTTTTGCGCAAAACGTGCCACGTAGAAATATCCCTCTCCGGAGTACTTGCTCTGGGTGCCTGGCTGGAAATTGAAAGTCAGAACGCCTTTGCTCATCCGGCGCCAGTTCGAAAACCCTGTCTGGTGAGAGAGGCTCAGCCGCGGCGTCAGCAGCTTATTCCAGGGATTGTCCTTGACATCCGGATCGACCCAGTAGGGATAAATGGGTTCGTCGAGCTGAAGTTTCCCCTGCGATGCCATCCGCAGAATGGTCTCGGCGACGATCGGCTTGGTGAGCGACGCGATGTTGAAGAGCGTCGTATCGCTCGCCGGCACACCACGGCTTTGTTGGCCGGCAACCGCCGTCCAGGCGACTTTGCCGTTCGCGATATAGGCGACCGCGACACTGGCCACGTTATATTGTTCGAGCCATTTGGACAGCTCTTGGACCACTTGCGTCCTGAGCTCAGAGGGCGTGGGCTGTGGGTTCTGAGCAAGCAGCGGACCTCCCAGCGTGAAGCTCGCAGTGTAGCTCACAAAAATAAGAAAAAGCCTGCGCAGCATTTGCATGACGTCTCTCAAAGAGAGGAGTGGCGTTACGGAATCTGACGTTAGCTTACAGGGTCACTGGCGTTAACGTTCCGAAAATGAGAGGCGACAGTCGTGCCCGTTCGTTGGCGGATGGCTTTTCAACATGATCGATGGCAAGCACATCCGCCTTGGCTTTTTCCGCGGTCAGCTTCAGGCCCAGTTGCTGCTGGATAGCGTCGAAGAGATTCGGCGCGGGCTCAACACCGTCAGCCGGTTTAGTGAAGGCAGGCGGGTGACCGCGGAACAGGGAGTCGTCCGGCGTGAAGGTCACCGTCACATCGTATCTGCCGGTCAGCCCGGTTTGATCCACCACAGGG
>Ga0302326_10032775_pt1 | contig 10341 bp, 10 predicted proteins | sample Palsa_T0_3_FD_202264 | JGI IMG/M metagenome (GOLD analysis project Ga0302326, IMG submission 202264) | Peat permafrost microbial communities from Stordalen Mire near Abisko, Sweden - Palsa_T0_3 | ecosystem: Environmental > Terrestrial > Soil > Palsa > Peat permafrost | place: Sweden: Abisko... | reverse complement strand
CGTCGTCCCGCTCTTCTGCGGCCAGCGCGCCACCTTCGACCTCGACGCCACCACCGTGTACCCGCCGTTCACGGACGCCGCGACGCCCGACGCTTCGGCGCCCGACGCCGCCGCCGACGCGTCCGACGGCAGCGCGGCCCTCACGGTGGCCATCGACGCGGGCCCCGCGCTGGGCGATGCAGCGTACGCTGACGCCGGCGCGGATTGATCGAGGGAGCTCTCCCTCGGCTCGGCGCGACCGCCACGACGGAGCCATCGAGCATGGAGCTGCGCGACGACGACCCCGACATCGCCCTGCTGCGCGTCCTCGACGACGATGGTGCGGCCGACCCGGCGACCGATCCGCGCCTGCCCGACGACGTGCTGCGGCGCGCCTACAGGGAGCTCCAGCGCCTTCGCCTGCTCGACGCGCGGATGACGACCTGGCAGCGCCAAGGGCGCGTGGGCTCTTACGATGCCTGCGAGGGGCGAGAAGCGGTGCCCGTAGGAGCCGCCCTTGCGCTAAAGGACGGCGACGAGGCGGACTGGGTCTTCCCGGCGCTGCGCGAGCAGAGCGTCATGCTCGTGCGCGGTTTTCCGTTGCGCGCCTTCGTCGCGCAGCTCTTCGGCAACGCGGGCGGTGTGCTCGAGGGCCGCCCGATGCCGAGCCACCCCTCGGGCCGGGCCGTGCACCAGGTCAGCGGCTCGCCTTGCGTCGGGTCCCAGCTGCCGCAAGCCGTGGGCGCGGCGTGGGCGATGCGCGCGCGCAAGACGAGCGCCGCGGCCGTCGCGTTCTTGGGCGAGAGCGCGACGAGCCAGGGCGACTTCCACGCCGCGATGACCTTCGCGGGCGTGTGGAAGGTCCCGTGCGTCCTCATCTGCGAGAACGAGCGCGGGTCGATCCGCGGGTCGGCCGACAGGCAGACGGCGTCGCGGACGCTGGCCGTCAAGGCTCGCGCGTATGGCCTCCCGGGCGTGCGCGTCGACGGTGGCGACGTGCTCGCGATCTTCAAGGTCGTCTCCGAGGCGCTCGCCCGCGCGCGATCCGGCGGCGGCGCCACGTTCGTCGAGGCCGTCACCTACCGCACGGGGCCGCACTGGGCGAGCGACGATCCGACCCGATATCCCCCCAAGACCGAGCCCGACGGGGGGGCGCGCAAGGATCCACTCGACCGGCTGCAAAAGCACCTGGTGCGGCGAGGGCTCGCCACGCCGGCGAGCGACGAGGGGCTGCAGCGCGAGCTGGCGGCCGAGATCGAGGCGGCCTTCGACGACGTCGAGCGGGTCGCGCCGCCCCAGCGCGAATCGCTCTTCGCCGACGTGTACTCCGAGATGCCGTGGCACCTGCGTGAACAGCTCGAGAGCTTGAAAAAAATCGGCGCGCCGCCTACGTGAGAAGGCGCCTGAAAGGACGACGAAGATGGCGGACAAGACGTACGACGTGATCGTCATCGGCGGGGGACCGGGCGGCTACCCGTGCGCGATCCGCCTCGGTCAGCTGAAGCAAAAAGTCCTCTGCATCGAAAAGGAGGAGGTCGGCGGCGTGTGCCTCAACTGGGGCTGCGTCCCCAGCAAGGCGATCATCGCGACGAGCCACACGTTCGAGAAGGTCCGCCACGGCGCCACCTTCGGGCTGTTCACCGACAACCCGCGCATCGACGCCGACAAACTGCAGGACTGGAAGGACGGCATCGTCAAGAAGCTGACGACGGGCGTTCGCGGCCTCTTCAAGGGCAACGGCGTCGAGCTGCTCTATGGCGAGGCGCGCATCGCGGGCCCCAAGACGGTCACCGTCCGGACGCGCGAAGGGACGACCGAGACGATCGCGGCGACCAAGGCCATCGTGGTCGCCACGGGCTCGTCCACGATCGAGATCCCCAGCTTCAAGTTCGACGGAAAGCAGATCATCGGCGCCAAGGAGGCGGTCAGCCTCCGCGCGATCCCCAAGCGCCTGCTCGTCATCGGCGGCGGGATCATCGGCATGGAGCTCGGCGGCGCGTACCAGAACCTCGGCAGCGAGCTGACCGTGGTCGAGGCCCTACCTACGGTGCTGACGGGCGTCGACCCCGACGTCGCCGCGGTGGTCGAGCGCGGCTACGTCAAGCGCGGAGCGAAGATCATCAAGGGCGCCAAGGCGCTCGGCTACGAGAAGCAGACCGACGGTTCGATCGCCGTTCGGGTGGACGTGGCCGGCACGCCGCAGACGATCGTGACCGACGTCGTTCTCGTCGCCGTGGGCATGCGCCCCAACGGTGCGGGTGTCGGGCTCGAGGAGCTGGGCGTCAAGGTCGAGCGTGGCTTCGTACCGACCGACGCGACGGGGCAGACGAACGTGCCGGGCATCTACGCCATCGGCGACTGTTCGAGCCTACCCATGCTGGCCCACAAGGCCACCAAGGAGGGCGAGATCGTCGCCGAGGTGATCGCCGGCCACAAGGCGGCCAAGGACTGGGTCGCCATCCCCGCGGCGATCTTCACGGACCCCGAGATCGCCACCGTGGGGCTCGGCGAGCAAGAGGCGAAAGACAAGGGGTTCAACGTCCGCATCGGCAAGTTCCCTTTTTCGGCCCTCGGCCGCGCGATGGCCGTCAACGAGACCGACGGCTTCATCAAGGTCGTCGCCAACAAGGACACGAAAGAGCTGCTCGGGGTGCACATCGTCGGCCCCTCGGCCACGGATCTCATCAGCGAAGGCGCCCTCGCCCTCGAGATGCACGCGTTTCTCGAGGACGTCGGGCTCACCATCCACCCGCACCCGACCCTGGGCGAGGGCATGATGGAAGCCAGCCAGAACGCGTTGGGCCATGCGATCCACGTGATGAATCGCTGACGGGCACCGCACCGGATCCGCTGCCGCTTAGGCCAGGACGGCGCGGAGCAAATCGTCGGCGGTGTCCGCGAGCTCGGTCAACGAATGCGCGCGGCCCTCTTCGACCGCGAGCAGCACGAGCTCGTTGATGCCGCCGATGACCGCGGCGGCCATCGCGGACGAGAGCTTGCGCCAGGCTTGCTTGTCCTTGCGCCCCGCGTCGACCAGGCGCCGCAGCTGGTCGGCGAAGCGCTTCTGCCCGACGCGCCGCACCCGCATGGCGGCCGGCCCCGCCGCATAGATGTCCATCATGAGCGCGCGCGTCAGCTCGGGCCGCGACTCGAGCGCGAACAGGTACGCGTGGGTGGCCGCGCGGATGCGCTTGTCCCAAGGCAAGTCGTGGCTCGCCGCCGCGTTCATGATCGTCTGGATCAAGAACTCGCTCGCCGCCGCGTAGCAGGCGATAAAGCACGCCTCCTTGTCGGCGAAGTGCTCGTAAAACGTGCGCTTGGAGACGCGCGCGTGCTTGGCGATGTCCGCGATCGTGGTCGCCTGATACCCCTTGTCGGCCAGGACGGACGCCATCCCCTCGAGGATGCGGATCCGGTGCGTCTCGGCCGGCTCCCCGCCCAGGACCTGGGCCGCCGTCTCGGCCGTCATCGGGTCGGCGCTCGAAGGGCCTTGCATTTGGTACTGCATGGTACCACACTCCCTTGGTACCGGCCGGTACCGCTCACTTCCACGGGCGGATCGGACCATCGTTGGCAGTCCATAGAGGAGGCTCTCCGTGTCTGACGTCGCCCCCACGCACGTTCATGTCGCCATCGTCGGAACAGGTTTCGGCGGTCTCGGGACCGCGATTCGTCTCAAGCAGGAGGGGCTCCACGACTTCGTGCTCCTCGAGCGCGCGGACGACGTCGGGGGGACCTGGCGGGACAACACGTATCCCGGGTGCGCTTGTGACGTGCCGTCGCACCTCTACTCGTTCTCGTTTGCCCCCAACCCGGGCTGGAGCCGCCGCTTCTCCCCGCAGCCGGAGATCCTCGAGTACCTGAGGGGCGTAGCGGCGCGCTACGGCATCCTTCCCCACGTTCGCCTCGGGCACGCCGTCCTCGGCACCGCGTGGGACGAGACGGCGCAACGGTGGCGGATCGAGACGGTCCGAGGGATCTTCACCGCCGACGTGCTGGTGGGCGCTGCCGGAGGCCTGAGCACGCCGTCGATCCCGCGGCTCGCGGGGCTCGATCGCTTCGAGGGCAAGGTCTTTCACTCCGCGACGTGGGATCACGGGGTCGACCTCACGGGGCGCGACGTCGCGGTCATCGGCAACGGCGCGTCCGCAATCCAGTTCGTCCCGGAGATCCAGCCCAAGGTGGGCCGGATGGTCACCTACCAGCGCACTCCGTCGTGGATCTTGCCGCGCGCCAACGGGCCGGTCGGCGAGGGCGTCAAGTCGATCTTCCGCTCGTTCCCGGCGGCCCAGCTCGCGGCGCGCGGCACCATCTACGCGACCACGGAGCTCTTCGGCCTCGGCTTCCGGCACCCGGCGCTCATGAAGCCCTTGCAAAAGCTGGCGCTCGGCTACATCGAACGCGAGGTGCGCGACCCGGTGCTGCGCGCCAAGCTGACGCCGAACTTCACGCTCGGCTGCAAGCGAATCCTCTTCTCGACCAAGTACTACCGCGCTCTCACGCAGCCCAACGTCGAGGTCGTCAGCGACGGCATCCGCGAGATCACCGCGCAGGGCATCGTCACCGCCGACGGCCGCGAGCGCGCTTGCGACACCATCATCTTCGGCACCGGCTTCGAGGTCACCAATACGCCGTTCTCCGCCGCCGTGCGGGGCCGCGGCGGCAAGACGCTCGGCGAGACGTGGGATGGCAGCCCGCGTGCGCACCTCGGCACCTCGGTCGCGGGGTACCCCAACTTCTTCATCATCCTGGGGCCCAACACCGGACTCGGGCACACGTCGGTCGTGTACATGATCGAGAGCCAGATCGAGCACGTGATCAACGCCGTGCTCTACATGAAAAAACACGGCGTCACCGCGGTCGAACCCAAGCCCGAGGCGCAGGCCGCGTTTCTCGCCGACGTCGACCGGCGGCTCGGTCACACGGTCTGGAACACGGGCGGCTGCGCGAGCTGGTACATCGACAAGACCGGTCGCAACTCCACGCTCTGGCCCGACGCGACCTGGCGCTACCGCCGACGCGTTCAGCGCTTCGACCCCGCCGAGTACGTGCTCTCGACGGCGCCAGTGGCGCGGCGCGGGGCGGAGCCCAAGCCGTCCGCGCGAGCCGTTTCCGCAGTCGCGCATGCGAGCGCCCCCGGCGGAGCGCAGTCGTGACCGAGCACCTCGTCGGCTCGCGGATCCCCGATCTTCGCACCGTCGTCGTCGGCGCGGTCCTTCGCTACCGGATGAAGCACCGGGGCAAGCCAGGGGTGGTCACGGCCGAGGGACTTCGCCGTTCGGCGGCCGCCTTCGAGCACGGGGTAGGCCGCGCGCCCGTGCCGCCCTTCGTCCGGATCGAGCCCGTCGACGCGCCGACGGTCCGCGGCGAGTGGGTCTCCACCGGCTCGGGCTCGGATCAGGGCGTCATCCTCTTCTTCCACGGGGGCGGCTTCGTCATGGGATCGCCCGCGACGCACCGGGCGGGGACGTGGCGAATCTCGCGCGCCACGGGCCGGCGCGTCCTGGCGATCCGCTACAGGCACGCGCCCGACTACGCGTTCCCCGCGTGGATCGAGGACGGCGTCGCCGCGTTTCGGTGGCTCGTGGGTCAGGGCATCGCGCCGGCCAACATCATCCTGTCGGGCGACTCCGCCGGCGGCAACATGGCTCTGGCGGTGACGCATCGGTTGCGCAGCGAGAAGCAGCCGTTGCCGGGTGGCTTGATCCTGTTCTCGCCGTGGGGCGACCTCGCTTGCGGCAGCCCGAGCTATCGGCGAAACGTCCACAGCGAGGCGATGTTCCGCGCGATCGACGTGCGCGCGACGGGCGCCTTTTTGACCAGCGCCTGCGATCCGCGTAACCCGGAGGTGTCGCCGGTCCACGCGGATCTGAAGGGCTTCCCGCCCATGCTCATCTTCGCCGGTTCGGGAGAGCTCTTCGTCGACGACGCGCGGATGGTTCTTCGCAATGCGCTGTCCGCCGGCGTGAAGGCCGAGCTCCACGTCTACCGCTACATGCCTCACGTGTTTCCGCTCTTGGCGGGCGTGCTGCCGCGGGCCAAGCCGGCTTACCGCACGATCACCCGGTTCGCTTCGCAGCTGCCGGGCTGAGAGGAGTCGTCTCCGGCGCTATCGTCGGCCCTTGAAGCCCATCATGTTCTGAACGACGGCCTCGCTCTGCTCGGCGACTTCGGCCTCTTCGCGTGCGCGGTCCGCGCAGTCCTCGCAAAGCTTCTTCGCCTTCCCGGCGACCTTCAGGCTGACGAGTGCGTCGGCCTCCTCGCCGCACGACTTGCAGATCGGCATCTCACGGGCTCCCTGGTTTGGTGCGGCCTGACGCACGCACGATCGACCATTCTAGAGCTGCGCGGCCCCGGAATCGAGCGCATGGTAGATTCGACGGGTCGGCCGAAAGCGAGCGCGGGAAGCGACCATGGGCATCTTCGATCGGATGGGGAAGGTGATTCAGAGCAACCTCAATGCGCTCCTCGACAAGACCGAGGACGATCGGAAGCTCGTCGACCTCAACCTCGACGAGATGGACGAGCAGATCAAGAGCGGCCAGCGCGAAGTCGTCCAGGCGCTCGGCGCGGAGAAGCAGCTCCAGAAGCGGGCCGCCGATCTGCAGGCCGACGTGGAGCGCTGGGACAAGCGAGCCGAGCTCGCGCTCAAAGGAGGCGACGAGGCGCTCGCGCGCGAGGCCCTCAAGCAAAAGCGGCGCGCATCCGGCGAGCTCGATGCGGCCAACCGCGCGCGCACCGAGCAGGCGGATCTCGCGTCCCGGATGAAGGGCGACCTCGAGCGCATGCGCGACAAGCTCGCCGAGCTGAAGATGAAGCGCGGCACCCTCGTCGCGCGCGCGACGCAGGCCCGCGCGGGCTCGGGGGCCGAGCAACTCGGCGCCCGGGGCGGATCGAGCGCGTTCGAGAACTTCCGGCGGATGGAGGAGAAGATCGAGGGCAAAGAGGCCGAGGGGTCTGCCATGGCCGAGGTGGAAGACGCCCTCGGCAAGGGGGCGAAGAACGACGACCTCGAAGCCAAGTTCCGTCAGCTCGAGCGCCAGGCCGGCACGACCAGCGAGGTCGACGACGACCTCGCCGCTCTCAAGAAGCGCATCCGCGTCCAATAGCCCGGCGCCGTGCAGCCCTTCCAGCGACACATCGTCGTCACCTGTCGTATGCCACCGGCGGGGATGACCCCCGGGCCCGAGGGCGGTTATCTCTCTCGAGCGCGGTCCATGTGCTCGCGCGGCGAGGCGCTCGGCGGTCGGCTCGTCGCCTGGAGCGCCGGCGTCCTGGCCATCGCGTTCGACGACGACGCGATCGAGGAGGCCGTGACGCTGGCGGCGACGGTGGGCGAGCTCGCGCCTTCTGCCGAGCGCGCGTGGTCGGGCGGGATCGCCGAAGGCGAGCTCGAGCCGCTGGCGCCCGACGGACAGCGAATGCATCTGGCGTGGGGCGAGGCGCTGCTCGCCGCGACGGGTCTGGCGCGAGTCGCCCGAGCGGGGGAGGTGCTCGTCGATGGCGATGTGCGAGCGCTGCGCGCGGGCCAGCTCGCGCTCATCGGGGCGCGATCGTCGACCGATGCGGGCCGCCGCGTGCGCGGATGGCGCCTCGATCTGGATCGTCCCTGGAAGCGCGGCTCCGCCGACGGCGAGTGGGCCGACGCGGCGAACCGCGCCGTGGCCGCCAGCGTCGGGGCGGGGGGCGAAGAGCGCGCGTCGGCGAGCTTCATCGAAGAGGTCTCGACGGCGCAGGTGCTCGAGATCATCGATGCGGCGGGCGCGCCATCGGGGCCGAGCACCGGCGCAGGGGCGAGCTCGAGGCCGCCCGGCCTCACGCTCGCCGATCGCGTGCGGGCCCTCTCGATTCGCGACCAGGGCAGCGACCCGGTGGTCGCGCTGACCGATCTACGCAAGGCGCGGAGCCAGGCGGCCGAGGGGCCCGCCGCAGCGCGCTGCCAGATCGCGCTCGCGCTCGCGATGGCGCTGTCGATCGCGGGGCGCCCGGAGGAGGCGCTGCTCGACGCCCTCGATGCGCTCGCATGCGCACGCGAGACCAAGGAGCCCAAGGCCGTCGGCGCATGCATCGCGCTGCTCTCGCGCCTCTACGCGAACGCAGGCTTCCCGGACGCCGCGACCAAGCTCCGCGTCGACGCCGTCGCTTGAGGTTGGCCGCGCGGTTGACACGCGCGCGAGCGCGTCCCATGTTCCAGACGCGCGAGGGGGTTCCCCGCGCCCGGGTCACGGCACTTTCGCCGCGCTCGGAAGCACCCGCCGGGAGCGAGAGAGCCTCGGCGAGGAGGTCCGTAAGAAAATGCATCCTGGAATGTTCGCGTGGTGGCACGCCCGGAGGCGCGGCGCGTGCGGAGCTAGTTATGGTTACGCCGAGGACGGCGAGGGCGGTTCCGCGTCGTTCGGTCCCGGCGGTGGCGGCGGTTGGCATGGCCACGGTCATGGTCACCACGGGCCGGACCACCCGTTTCACCAAGGCGGCGGTGGCGGTGGCGACGAATTCGGCGGCGGCTTCGGTGTCCGGCGCCCGCTGCGCTTTCTCGCGTTCAAGCTCGATCTGAGCGAGAAACAGGTCAGCGAGCTGGCCGCGGTCCTCAGCGAGCTCAAGACCGAGCGCGCGCAGGCCGCAGTCGACCAGCGCCGCACCACGTCCACGCTCGCCGATTCCGTCGCGTCCGACGCCTTCGACGAGGCCAAGGCCAAGGCCGCCGCCGACGAGCGCACGAAGAGCAACGAGCGCGTGCAGCAAGCCGTGGTCCGTGCGCTCGGGCGCATCCACGCCCTGCTCGAGCCGGAGCAGCGCACGCGCCTCGCGTATCTCCTCCGCACGGGCGCTCTCAGTATCTAAGAACGCATCCGACAGACCCTCTCCAGAGCCCGGCGGACGCAGCCGGGATTATTGGCGTGCAGGATATGGCCGCCGGGGACCACTTCGAGGTGGGACCCCGGCATCAGCCTGGCTAGCGCCCGGGCGTTGTCGAGCGGGAGCAGCGTGTCGTCGTCACCAGCCAGGATCACCGTCGGGCACGTAACGTGGCCGAGGCGCCAGCCCGCGTGGTGGCTCAGGATCGAGCCGAAGTGGGCGAGGTAGATGCGTATCGGCGTCGGATGATCGTGAAGGGCCTGGGGCCAGCCGGCCAGTAGATCCTTCGAGCGCGGGACATCCTTTCGCGAGAGTAGAAGGCGAGCAAACGCCGGACCGACGGCGCCCTGCGGGCGCAGTCCCCCGTTGAACGGCAGCGCCATGAACGCCAGCAGATCCCGCGCGTGTGGCATGCGCATGAAGGGGAACCCCGCGCTCGTGGCGATGAGCACGAGGCCGGCGACCTTGGACGGGTGCCTGAGCGCCACGTGCTGCGCGATCATGCCCCCGAGCGAGATGCCCACCACGTACGCCCGCGCAATCTTGGCGTGATCGAGCACGGCGGCGACGTCGTCCGCCATCGTCCCCATGAAGTACCGCGGCAGGTACGGGCGGTCACTTTCGCCGACCCCGCGGTTGTCGAGCGTGACCACCCGCCAAGGGGCCGGCCCTTCGGAGAGCTCGCTCGGTACGTCGAACCAAAAGCGCGACGACAACCCGAGGCCCTGGATGAGCACGACCCACGGCCCCTTGGTGCCGTACGTCTCGTAGTGAATGCGGGTCTTTCCGGGACCGATCGCAAAGGGCATGAGGCTCCGAGCCTCGGACTATCTCACGGCCGCGATCGGGTGTGGTACACCCCTTCGCACGAGGCCACGCCGGTGATAGTCCGCAAGCAATCCGCGTGAAGTTCGTCGATTCGTGCGAGGTAAGTGTGTTGGCCGGCGACGGGGGCAACGGGTGCGTCGCGTTCCGCCGCGAGAAGTACATCCCGCACGGTGGCCCGGCGGGCGGCGATGGCGGCAAGGGCGGCGACGTCGTCTTCGTGGGCGACCCGGGCAAGACGACGTTGCTCGACGTGCAGCTGACACGCCGCCTCGTAGCCGACGGTGGCGAGCCCGGACGCGGCAAGGACCAATACGGCAAGGGTGGGCCTGACCTCGTCGTGCAGGTCCCCATAGGGACGCAGGGATTCGACGCCGAGACGAGCGCGCTGCTCTTCGATGTCGACGCCGTCGAGAAGCAGGTCGTCGTCGCCCGCGGCGGTCGCGGCGGTCGGGGGAACATCCACTTCGCGTCGTCGTTCGACCGCGCGCCGCGCAGGGCCGAGCCTGGCGAGCCGGGGCAACAGGTGCAGCTCCGCCTCGAGCTGAAAGTGATGGCCGACGTGGGCCTGCTCGGCTTCCCGAACGTGGGCAAGAGCACCTTCATCCGCGCGATCTCGCGCGCTCGGCCGAAGGTCGCCGACTATCCGTTCACCACGCTGGTGCCGCACCTCGGCGTCGT
>Ga0302326_10032773_pt1 | contig 10341 bp, 5 predicted proteins | sample Palsa_T0_3_FD_202264 | JGI IMG/M metagenome (GOLD analysis project Ga0302326, IMG submission 202264) | Peat permafrost microbial communities from Stordalen Mire near Abisko, Sweden - Palsa_T0_3 | ecosystem: Environmental > Terrestrial > Soil > Palsa > Peat permafrost | place: Sweden: Abisko... | reverse complement strand
TGATGGAGTTCCCGACAAGATTGGTGATGACCTGTCGGAACCGCGTCGGATCGGTGAGGATCGTCGCCGGGGCCAACCCTTCCCATCCGAACGAAAGCTCGATTCCCTTGTCCTGCGCTCGAATGCCCAGGGTGGCGACGACATCTGAAATAATCTGATTCGGCGAGCAGCGCGTCAGCTCGATTTCCATTTTGCCCGATTCGATCTTCGAAAGATCGAGAATGTCGTTGATCAATTCCAGCAGATGCTGGCCGCTGGAATGAATCGTGTTGAGGAACTCCTGTCGCTCGGTTTCATTGTCTTCGTATCCGCGACGAAGCACGTCGGTGAAGCCGAGGATGGCGTTCATCGGAGTGCGGATTTCGTGGCTCATGCGGGCGAGGAATTCGCTTTTCGCGCGGTTGGCCTCATCGGCAACCTGCTTGGATTTTCGCAACTCGATTTCCTTTTCCATCAGTGCTGTGACATCCTCAAAGCTGGCCAGCGCACCGCGCGCTTTACCACGCGCGCCTGAGACCGGTGAGCAGTTGACGATGAACGTGCGGCTGACACCGGTGGAATCGTTGAGATGTAGCGTCCGATTACGCTCCGTTTCGTTGGTTCGGACCACCGTAATCCAGGGAAGTTCAGGCGCCGGCGCATCCCCGCCAGCCGGCGTATCCTGCCGCCACGGGAGCCGCGATGCGCTCGTTCCCATGAGCTTTTCCGGGTCACTTCCGACAACGGCTGCGAATGTCCGGTTTGCCAGCGCGATTCGCCCCTCCTGATCCAGGATCAGCAGACCTTCGGCCAACGTGTCGAGCGCGGCGCGAACATGCGGCGGCACAACTTTCGATGGATCGAGGTGCTGCAGCGTGCGCTTCAGGAAAACCAGGAACGAAAACAGGCTCGCCAGCGAGATGAACAAAATCATCTTGGTGTAAGGCGAATACAGGAATCCGAATATTCCGCCGTGCGTTGTCGGCTGGAAGCAGATTTCAACCGACCCCCAGGTGTCTTTCTGAGAATATATCGGCACGAAGATGTGCGAGCCGGCGCTCGCGCGGTCGCTGGAGTCTTTCCATCGCGCGGCATGATTTCCAATATCGAGGATCAGAAATCCATCCGCCTTGCGAAGGCCGAGCGACTCGATATCGGGATTGCGCCGAGCGACGGTGCGAAGGACGGCGTCCAGACCGGCCATGTCGCCGCGCGCTACGAACGCCGAGGCGTTGACCGCGATGGTTTCCGCCAGGGTGGCGCGGCCGCTCATGGTCGCGGCCTGATTGTTCGGCACGAAACCCAGCGCGATGGCAAGCGCCAAAGCGCTCAGGAGCAGCAACTGCAATCCGAAGACGATTTTGAGACGGATGGATATGCGGTTCATGAAATTTCCCCAGAGGTTTCCGGCGCCGGCTTTCTCAAAGCGAGGGCGGTTTCAGTATTCTGATTCGATTTCTCAACAAGCGATTCGAGCGATTCATCGTCGTCGATTTTGCCTTTGCGTCGTTTCCGCGATTCTTCGAAGCTGTCCAGCACCGGAAGGGGATCCATCGATTTCCAGGCGGGGAATATCGACAGCAAACTGCTCAGCAGCGATCCGCCGCGGATGAGCCAGATCAGGTAAGCGGCCGATGCGCCGAAGGAAACCACCGTCGCCGATCCCGCATCGACTTTTAGCTCTTTCTGCGACGTCATGTCGGTTTTGATCGTGTCCAGATTCTGCAACATCGGACCTTGCGGGGAGAGGAACGTGAAGACCTCATCCGGAACGGTATGGACCAGCTTGTCGGGGACCATCGATGCCGCCGAGGGCGGCGTGCGGACCGCAACCTGCCCCGGCGTCGGGCCGGTGGATTTTGCCTGGGAGACGACCGCTGTTTTGGCGGTGGGAACGCCGTTCGTGGGGGACGAGTTTCCGCCGGGTGCGGCGGCCGGTGGCGCAGGTGCCACGGTATCATCGTCGGAAGTAAACGTATCCGACGCGTCGATCGGCTCCTGAGAAAAAATGCCGCTGCCGCTGGCGGGGTTACTCGATTGCGAATTAGATGTCGAGTTTGTGATCTGATCGAGAATTCCCGAGAGAACGGAATTGCCAGTGGTTGTTGCGGTTGTCCCGCCGGCATTGGACGGCGCCGCCGGTGTGGGAGTGACCGCCGCGCCGCCCACGTAAATGCCTACCGATTTCGTCGGAGAATTCTGGCCGATGCCGACTTCGTCGATCGTGACCGAGACGGACGCCGGGCCGGAGAATCCGGGCGTTGGCGTGAATTTGAGTCCTTGCAGCGAGCCATTGATCGCGGCGACGCTGCCGGTGAGTGTTACCGTCGAGTCGTCCGAGCCGGTGCCGGCCGAGAGGGTCAGGCCGTTTAATTCCGCCAAAGAAATGACGCCGCCGGTCGCGTTCAGAGTGATGGTGGCTGGGACAGACTGAGTATTCGGATCGCCGTCGCTGATGGAGATCGGATTGCCGCTTGAGAAGACGAGGGGTTGGATGGTCGGGTCGGCCTGGCTGGCCGGGACGGTTGCCGAAAGATCGTCGATCAGCGAAACGGTCACGCTTCCGCTGATGTTGCCGCTGGTGGCGATGATCGTGGCGTCGCCGATTCCCGCGTTGGGCGACGTGTAGAAACCGGCGGAATCGATCGAACCAACATTGCCGAGAGTAGACCAGGCAAACGTCGGCTGCGAATGCATCGCGACGCCGAACTGATCGACCGCGGTCGCGGAGAACTGCTCACCGGCCGCGCGCCCGAGGCTTGAATTTACGGGCGTTACGGTTATGGCGGAGTATGTGGAGACAACCTGCACGGTTACGCTGCTGGTAACGCTGGCGCCCTGCGCGTCAATGATCGTCGCCAGCAGGTGATAAGTTCCCGGCGCGGCGAAGGTGGCGGTCGTGTTCTTCGACGCGTTGGTGTTGTTGCTGGAGAAACTCACCGCCGCTGGAACCGTTCCAGTTGTGCTCCAGGCATAAATCAAATTCGGCTCGCCGCCGTCGTCGGCGCCGAGAACGCTCAGGTTGGTTGTCGTTCCGGCGACGATGGTTTCAGAAGCGTTGGCGGGAATTACAACCGTCGGAGTGGCGTTGGCGATGGTGACGGATGTGGTCTTGTGTATCGAACCGCTCGAAACAGACACATCAGCCAGTCCCGGGGTGCCGGGCGATGTGTACAGGCCCGAACTGCTGATCGATCCACCGCCGGAACTGATCGCCCAACTCAGTGCCGGCGTGGCCATGGAATGGCCAAATTGATCGAAGGCGGCTGCCGTGAATTGCTGCTGCGCGTTCTGGTACATCGTCGGCGCGGAGGGCGTGATGGCAAGGCTGGTGAAGGACTGATCGACCACCACAGTCACCCCGGAAGATGTGGACAATCCTTCGGCATCGGTAATCGTCACGAGAAAATGATAGGTTCCTGCTTTGGAGAAAAGTGCGGCGGTGTTTTTCGCGGCGTTGCTGTTGTTGCTTGTGAAACCAACCGCCGCCGGGGGCGTGCCGGTCGTGCTCCAGGAGTAGGTCAGATTCGACTCACCGCCGTCGTCGGCGCCCAGCACGGAAAGAAGCGACGAAGTTCCGGTGACGGGAGATTCCGCGGATGCGGCCGCAGTGGTTACCGTGGGGGCGGCGTTGGTGACGTCAATCACAGCCGTTCCAGATATTGATCCGACGGTCGCGCTGATCGTCACCGCGCCCGCGCCGCCCGATCCCGCGGCGGTAAAAAGGCCAGAGCCGTTGATCGCGCCTCCGCCCGTAGCCACCGCCCAGTCGAATGCCGTTTGAGTGCTTATTTCATGGCCAAACTGATCGTTCGCGACGGCGGAAAATTGCTGGTGGCCGGTTTCATTGAGATTCGCCGCCCCAGGGGTGACCACGATTGCGCTCGGCGTCTGCTGGACGGTGACAATCACATCTTGTGTTGTGATTGACCCGTTGTTGATGGACACCTGGAATGTGTAGCTTCCCGCATCGAAGAATGTCGCGGTGGTCGTCAGTGCGGCCGAGGAACCGTTCGCGCTGAAAGTGGGAGTCGCAGCTCCGGTCGGCTTGTTAATGACTGACCATGTGTAGGTGACTCCGCTGGTTGCGCCGCCGAGCACCGTGAGATTTACATTTGTGCCTGTGACGACGCTTTTCGAAGCGACGGCGGTCCCGTTCGACACCACGGTGATGCCCGCCGAGCCCTGGACCGATCCGCTTGCGGCGTAGACAGCGGTGGCCCCCGGCGTCACCGGGGAGGTGTAGAATCCCGATGAACTGATCGAGCCTCCGCCGGTTTCCGTCCAGGTGAACGCCGGCTGGACCAGCATGCTTTGCCCGAATTGGTCCAGCGCGACCGCGCTGAATTGCTCCGTGGCGCCGGCGTCGAGAGAACTATTCGCTGGTGAAACCGCGATGCTCGTCAAAGTTTGATCGACCGTCACGCTGACCGAACTGGTGGCGGAAAGTCCGCCCGCATCGGTGATGGTGGCCTGGAGCAAATAAGTCCCCGCCTGCCCGAATTTTACGGTGGTGTTCTTCGCCGCGTTCGAGCCGTTCAGGCTGAAGCTCGGAGCCGGCGCGCCGGTGGGCTGGGTCAACACCGACCAGGAATAGGTGAGGTTGGATTCTCCACCATCATCCGCGCCAAGCACGCTCAGCGCCGTGCTGACTGCCGTCACAGTGCTCGGCGTGGCTGCAGCCGCCGTGGCGACAGTGGGCGCTGCGTTAATCACTGTGATCGAAGCCGATCCACTCACGGAGCCGCTCGTGGCGGTTATCCCGGCTGACCCGACGCCGTAAGGCGCTGTGTACAATCCGCTCGAGTCGATCGAGCCAATACCGGAAGTCTTGGACCAGGTGAACGCCGGCTGGACGGACATCGCGCTGCCGAACTGGTCGTATCCAATCGCGGAGAATTGTTGGGTCTGATTTTCGTTCAGCGATAAAGTTCCCGGCGAGACGGCGATCGTCGCCAGGGTTTGATCGACCGACACGGTCACCGAACTGGTGGTTGAAAGGTTTGCTGCATCGGTGATCGTCACCTGGAAGTTGTATGTGCCCGCCTTGGAAAATGTCGCGATGGTGTTCTGGGCCGCATTATTGCCGTTGTCGCTGAACACGACCGCGGCGGGCGGTGTGCCGGTGGTCGCCCAGGTGTATTTCAGATTTGCTTCGCCGGCGTCGTCGGCGCCCAGGACGCTCAGTGTGGTGGCGACGCCAGTCACGGGACTTGGGCTTGCCGACGCTGGTGTGGCAACGGTGGGAGGAACGGGAGCGACAGTCAGTGAAATGGTGTTGGTCGTGAAGACAGTGGGCAGGCCGAGGATTTGGACAGCGGTGATAAACGTCAACGGATCGGAACCGCTGAAATTGGTTGTGGGCGTATAGACGAGTCCATTGAGTGCGGCGTTCATTGCCGCGGCCGTTCCTGAAAACTCGACCGTGGCCTCGCCGTTGGCGGTGCCATTGATGAACGACAATCCGCTGGTCGTCGAAAGCCTGAGCGTCCCGTGGGCAACGCTGAGCCCAACGTCGTTCGATAGGGCGCTGGCCTCAATCTCGTTATTATTTTGTGAGGAAAATGTCAGCGGAACATTTTCGTTGGTGATTTGCGCGCCAGGATATTCATCGGTGACCGGCGCTGTGCTCATCAGAAACCGTGGCTCGAATGCTTCGAGCCCACCGGGTGAATTCGGACTTCTTCGGGATGTGGCTACCTTATCGGACGCAGCACCGGCGCGCAGCCGGTTTGCCAGGAACCGGCATCGCTGCTTTATGTAGGCGCACCGCTTGAAAATGAAATCCACCCAACGCTCCTGGCCATGCCAATCGATAGATCCGTTTGGTTCTCAATCGACGAAACCAGATGCCATCTGGAGCAACAAAGTCGGATGCGAGCGCTATTTCCACTCTTTGGATAGGAACCGAGCGGGAGATAAATGCCACCTGTTCGGTCGAAAAAAGTCGAATTCCGAACCGACTCACCTCGGCCCGTTTTATCGGCGTTGCAGTTAGTGGCATTACCTCATCACCTTGGCTATGGACTTGATTATTTGATTTAATCCAGGCGCGTCTTGTTGATCCATCACTTCGCGTGTCGAAAAAAATGTGGGCGAAGCACACGCTGCACCGCTACAATGTCGAAGATCGATTTTGGCGCTTCCAGTCATCCGGCAGCCATCGGTCGATTTGGCTGATCGGCGCAGCCGGCAGGTTTGTCAGCAGCTGCGTCAGGTAACGCTGGGGATCGATGCTGTGCCGGCGGCAGGAGCTGGTGATGCTCGACAGGATTGCTGCGGTGTGGCCGCCGCGCTCGTTGCCGACGAACAATGAGTTTTTACGATTTAACACGATCCGCTTCATTTCGCGTTCCGCCTCGTTGTTGTCAATCGGCACAGCGCCATCAGACGTGAAGACGTTCAATTCATTCCACTGGTTCAGAGCGTAGTTCACCGCCTCGGACATCGGGTGCTTGGGCAGCAACTGATCGCGCCAGGCGAAGAGCCGATCTTTCAACGACGACAGGATCGGGGTCGATTCCTGCTTACGCAACTCCAAGCGCGCTGCAACGTCCAGCGCTTTGCCGCGTTCCTCCTTGGCATATAGGCGCTTGATCCAGCCCACCGCCTCGGCGGCGATCTGCGGATGCGATTTCTCCGCATCTACGAACTTCCGTCGCGCGTGCGCCCAGCACCCGGCCCGTGTGATGTCGTTGCCGACCACCACGCCGTCGTACCCGCCGTAGGCGTCGGCCAGCAGGGTTTGCCCGTAACTGGCCAAGAACTTGGCTGGCCCGTCTCGGCTCCGGCTGAGTGTGAATTGAAAGATGTTGTACGGATTATCTGCATCGCCGACGTAGACCCACATCCTGGCCTGCCTGGTCTTCTCCGGCGCCATCATCGGCATTACCGTGTCGTCCGTGCCGATCGCGTGCGATTGCAGTACACGCTGAATCATCAGGTCGTACAACGAACGCAGCAGGTCGGCCGCGTCGCCGCACCAGACGCTCTGCGTCGCGCGGTTAATCTCAAAGCCGTTGCGCGCAAAAATGTTTTGCAGCCGGTAGAGCGGCAGAAAATCGCTGAATTTACTGGTCACAACGTAGGCCAGCAGTCCCGGTCCCGCCATCCCTTTGTCGATCGGCTGAACTGCCTTGTCCGCCAGAGTGATCTGGGGATTCTCGGCATTCTGTTCGCAATGCTTGCAGGCGTACTTGATTCGCATGTGCTCGATTCGCTCGAATCGGCCCGGAATGAACTCCACCTGCCAACTCGATTCTTCGCCGATCTTCTCTCGCGTCTTCCCGCAACAGGGGCAACGCTTGTCAGCTTCAGCTAGGTCATGCACCTTGCGGGTCACGGGCAATTGATCGAACGCTGCCAGATTCCGACGACCGCGGCGAACCCGCCGCACCGCACCAACTTCGGGCAGCGGTTCACCTGGCGGAAGATCATCGGGATTCACCGACCGCGCTTCCAACTCGGTGGCGAAAGTCAGCAGCATCTGGGCCACATCACTAGGGGTCTGCAGCCGGTCCGCCCGCGGACCGTAATACCACTTCTTCAGCCGAAGCAGTTCCGTTTCGACGCGAAGGAACTTAACGTGCCAGTCGTCACGCTCACGCGTTCGTTCATCTCGCTGGCGAGCGTTCTCGTCACGCTCGCGGGAAAGATTGAGAATGATTTGCTTCAACGATTGCGGATCATCCGGCAGAGAGGTGATGGCTGATGCATCTTCCATGACGACAAGAGAAGATACGCTCGGGCCAGTCAATTGTTTCAGGCAGTTTGTTTTTTCCGAGAAAATCTTTTCACCCGCCTAACACTTCGCAGGTCGATCCCGTCTAGCATCATCGCCAACTCGCTAGCCCGCAGTTCCACGCTCTTGGCATCACCTTCGATTTGCGGCATTTTGAAGACACCTTCCTCTAACCGCTTGTACCAGAGGGCGTAGCCATCTCGGTCCCAGTAAAGAATTTTCAATCGGTCCCCGTTGCGGCCCCGGAACAGGAACAGATGCCCATCCATCGGGTTCTGATTCGTCACAACCTGCGCCAGTTCCGCCAAACGATCAAACCCGCACCGCATGTCTGCTGGCTGCGTTGCCAGCCAGATACGTGTGGCAGTCGAGTGATCCAGAGCGGCCAATGAGGGCAGGCCGATCACGCAACACTCTCCAAAGCGCGGACCAGCTCAATCAAAAGGTCACGATCGAACCCGCTCCGCACCAGCAGACGACGCCCGCCTTGCAGGAAAATCTCGATCGCTCCGGCCGCCGACAGGCTTGACGGCTTCACCTCGACGAACGCGGGCTTGGGCAATCGGATTGGCTTCGCTGGCGAGCGCAGCCGCCGCTTCCACGTGTAAAATGAGCCTTCGGTGACTCCTCGGTCGCGGCAATAGGCCGCTACGGTGAGTCCGCTGGATCTTTGGCCCTCAATAATCCGGTGCCACTGTTCCGCGCGGGGAAGATTTGATTTGTTCATGCCACGGCAGTGTGCCAACCGCCCGCGAAAGAAAAAAGGTGTGGTTCACGTAGCTCACACGAACAACAGACTGTTGTTCCACATTCGACATGATGTCGGGATCCCGCCACGTCAATCGCGGATCACGAAGCAATCGCGCTTGCGGAAGACCTCGGCATGATCACCAGCACACAAGGAATGCGTCTCAAGCACTCGCTTGAATTGGTTGCTCACTTCGCAAACTTGGATCATGAAAACGCCGAGCAGGAGGCGATGGAGCGTGATGAGACAGTCACCCTCCTAAGAGCCTGCATTACCAGCATTCTTGGCAAACCTCGGTTCGAGGTTGCGGTTCAATTCGCAGAGTTTCGGCAGGCATTGGCCGAGCGCGCCATCAAAGCCGAGGATGGCGATGTACAGGCAGTCCTTAGCTCACCGTACTTTTTTATCCGCACAACCCTAAGTGCGTTGCTTGCCCTTGCAAAGGGAACAAAGGGTGCGACCACTGAGCACGCTCTTGGCAACACTGCCCTCCTGATACCGCTTCTGTGGAATCACTTGCGCGCACCGGAGAAGTGGCAGGTGGGTCAGGTTTACGCCGAAGTGAACAGCAACGGCAATAGTGAAGCGGCAACAGCAATAAAGATGGCCCTTCTGAAAGTTCAGGGCTTTGATTTTGTGCCGGAGACATTGCGGTCCAGCACTTTTACGGAAGCGGCCGCGCGAGTGTTGGCAGCGCATTTTGCATTCAACAACTTTTACAAAGAGGAAGAACCAATGGCGATTCTGGCAAACCTTGGTTCAGCCATTCCAAAGCCAGCCTTTGCGAAATCCATGGAGGCGACGCTAGCGGTCGCACTCGGCAACCCGTGGGGCAATTCGTTCGCGGCTCTACCTTACGCCAAGCAAATCCTAGATCATCTCCGGCCGGAGCAATGGGAATATTATTTGAATGAGTGCCTCCAACGCGACAGAACCGTGCTCGATAAACTGGCCTTTGATAATAAGCCATTAATCAGATGGATGAAGTTCACGGCCGATTACGAACTCTTTAAATTAAAAATAAGTGAGAGGGTTGTTCGTATTTTCATCGAGGCCTGTGATAGCCAATCACGGACCAAGGCGCAGCAGCAGGCCGAAGCAATGCGCAGTGCCATTACAGCCTGATTACCGCTCCAAAGCGGCCGAATGCTCAACCGACCATCAGGAAGGATCGACCATGACGACAGCCTACACCAGCACAGCCGCGCGAATTTACGATCCAAAAGAGGCCGAATTATTCTTCCGTAGTCCGCTCGATGAGCGGGACGTTCAGCCCTCGTACGGCACGCTTTCGACTTTACGTCGTGAAGTTGATTTCTGTATGCAGATTGATCGAAGACACGGAGTCAAATGTGCAACTGACGAGAGGGCGCTTTGGGCCGGTGCGGTGACCATTATGGCTGGTATAGACTTGCTGGCCAAATTTTCAACGGGTGACGACAGCGTAGATAGAGGCAAGGTCCGTGCGCGATTCAAAGGCTTTCTTGAGACCTTCTTCCACTTGGGTGATATGCGCGACCGAAGCCTTCTGTACGATTTGCGCAACTCATTAGTGCATTCGTTTAGCCTCGGTTTCAACGTCGATCTATGTGAAGTTGGCTTAGCGTTTGGGGGGTATGAAAGCTTGATTACACGCATTCCTTGGCCGTTTCCGATTGTCGATCTGTGGATGCTTTATGAGGAATTCGAGAAGGCTGTGGATGAGTACCAAAAAGCAGTTCAATCCAATTCCATTCCTGTTTTGCAATGCAATTTTGCAAAGATGTTTTCCAAATATGGGCAGATGTTCATTACCAGCCCGCACCCCGCTTCGCAGACGACCCATATAGGCTTCCCGTCGGTTGCGCCAACCTTGTTGGCGGCACCGTCATCC
>Ga0302326_10032771_pt1 | contig 10342 bp, 7 predicted proteins | sample Palsa_T0_3_FD_202264 | JGI IMG/M metagenome (GOLD analysis project Ga0302326, IMG submission 202264) | Peat permafrost microbial communities from Stordalen Mire near Abisko, Sweden - Palsa_T0_3 | ecosystem: Environmental > Terrestrial > Soil > Palsa > Peat permafrost | place: Sweden: Abisko... | reverse complement strand
AGGCCGAGAGGCGTAGCCCTGTGTGGGCGATGGCCTGTGCGAAACCGAAGGGACTACCCCTAGAAATGCACGGGCCGCGAGCGGGAACCGGCGGCGATAAGGCCCTCCGCTGTGGTCGGCCCCGTCGATAAAAGCTGGGCGACAAGTTCGCCACAGTCGTACCGACCCGCTCGCAACAAACTATCAGCTGCGGTGTGGAAGGACACACGACACGTTAGGGGTTCGATTCCCTTAAAGCTGGAGCATAACGTGTTTCCTGAAGTACAAGGGAAGCGGGTACTCAAGCCCCGCCAGCTGATTGAAAAACTCGTGAGGGCACCGAGGGTCATCATCAACCCTAGTCCAACACGAGGCTCCCGGCCACAGGTGCCAGCCGGGGGCACTTCTTTTTGCTCATGGAGGAGCTATGCAACGGTCATTTACGTTGGTAACGGGGGTACGAATTCCGCTGCCGGAGGGTCTTATGGGTTACGGCGAAAGCGAGGAGGCGGTGGATGAGCGGCATAGGGACTACTTGGTATGGAATCCGATTGATCAGCAGGCCAGCACGACGCCGCTACCGCCGGAGGAATTTGATTCGCTGTGGTGGATGATTGGGGGTGAGGGCTAGATGCCAAAGCTACCGAGCCAACTGAAGAAAGAACAGCAACCGGCTACTGACGATATACTTCCCCGCTTTGTGCGACGGTTGGAAGAACAAACAGAGTTTGACCCTGCCAAGTACAAAGGTGGGGCAGGGTTTGATTTCAGTAGTCAGGCGACGCTGCTACACCTGACCCTTCAAGCCGCCGTGCCGCTGTGGTGCCAGGAGCTACGGGAGCGTGAGCGTGATTACGGCCGGCACCGGCGGGGTTACGATGAGTTTTCCCACTATCTCAGCGAACGTGCCTGCGTTTGTGCCGCCGTCATCGGGGAAACGGGTGACGCCTTGATGTTCAAGGTCAAGGGTAAGTCGGCCGAAGCGTTCAATCGGTTGGCTGAAGGAATCGCCTGTGCGTCTTTCTGCCCCGGCGGTATCAAAGCGTTCGGTACGCATTGGGAATTCCGGCGGCTGGAACTGGAGGTCAAGTGATGAGAGAAGGTAGCAGCAATCCTAATTGGAAGGGCGGAATCTCGTCATTCAGAAAGGTCGATGATTTGCTTGAGATTAGGCCCTACCTAAAGAATAGCAAGCCAAGCAATCAAAAGGAACTCGCTGCGGAATTCGGAGTCGGTGTGCATGTAATTCAAGGCATCGTTAGGGGACAGACGTGGAGGTCCGTCCTATGACCATTTCACTAGACGTGGAAAGCACCGGATTGGATCTTTTTCATGCCGCCCGACCGTTCTTTGTCACTATCGCCTTCGAGGACGGCTCGACCGGCTTCTGGGAGTGGGCCGTTGATCCGCTGACCCGTGAAGTAGCCGTAGAAGCGGCTGACCTCGACCAGATTATGACGCTGGTCAACGAGGCCGACGAGGTCGTAATGCAGAACGGCAAGTTTGACGTGGCAGCCCTGGCGTCTATTGGCATCCATAGTTTCCCCTGGGAGAAGGTTCAGGATACGCTGATTGCCGGTCATTTGCTCGCTACGAACCACCGGCACAACCTCACCGACATGGTCATCGAGTACCTCGGGGAGGACATCGAGCACTACGAGAGAGAGCTGCGAAAGGTGTGCCAGGAGTGCCGCCGCATGGCCCGCTCGCAGTTTCCCAACTGGATGATTGCCGAGGAGGGCTTGCCGGGCCTGCCGTCGGTGAAGAAGTCGGGCGGCAAGACGACGGACGACAAGGCGTGGAAGAATGACAGCTGGCTTCCGCGTGCCATTGCTGAGCGGTGCGGCTGCCAGGAAGATCACCCCTACCGCACTGTTCTCCCCGCTTATGCCAACGCCGACAGTGCCTGGACGCTCCGGCTATGGCTCGCCATGCGACCGCTATTGGAACAGCGGGGCCTGTGGGCGATCTACCGTGAGCGTATGAAGCTGTACCCGCTGACCGTCCGTATGGAAAACCGGGGGGTTACGGTATCGGCGATCCAGCACCGTGAATTGACCACCAAATACGGGGCTGACGCAGAGCAGGCGAGCGATACGTGCCTGGAAATAGCGGCCAAATACTGCTACGATCTTCGGCTTCCGAAGGCCGGCAACAACGGCAGCCTGACGCGGTTTATATTTGACGTACTCAAGCTGCCGGTAGTAGGCGAGACGGACTCAGGGAACCCGTCATGTGACAAGGATGCTATCGATTACTGGTTGGATACTCTTCCTCAGGAGAGCGGTGGGCACCAGTTTCTGACGGCCCTGAAGACGAAGCGGAAGAAGGACACGAGCTTGCAGTATTTGCGTGGATATGAACGGTTTTGGTTGCCGTGGCAACGGTACGACTCATGTGGTCACTGCAAAGGCGTCGCCAAACAGCATGAAGGCAACTGGTTCGTTCTTCACCCATCGCTTAACCCAACATCGACGGATACCTTGAGGTGGGGCTCGACAAACCCGAATGAGCAAAACGTTTCAAAGGCACCCGACAATGAGGGATTCTCATTGCGGGCGTGCTTCGGACCGGCACCTGGGCGGGAGTGGTGGAAGGCGGACTACAGCAATATTGAGCTGCGTATTCCGGCGTATGAGGCCAATGAGCAGGAGCAGGTACGCATCTTCGAGAAGCCGAATGACCCGCCGTACTTCGGCAGCTACCACCTCGCGGTCTTCGACGCTCTGCACCCTGAGCTGTTCCGGGAGCACGGTGCCAAGTGCAAAGACGTATATGCGGCGACGTGGTATCAGTGGGTGAAGAACGGGAACTTTGCCCGGCAGTACGGGGCTCAGCGGGAGACGGCCGACCGCAGCTATCACAAGGACGGGGCCTTTGACCTACTGCGGGACCGCTATCCGGCTATTGCGGAACTCAACGACCGCTGGGTAGCCTACGCCAATCACAACGGGTACGTCGAGACCCTGCCGGATAAGGACGTTGACCCGGTACGCGGCTACCCGATCTTGTGCAGCCGCTCCAACTATGGGCGGGTGGTACCGACGGTGCCGCTGTGTTACCATGTCAGCGGTACGGCGATGCAGACGACAAATCGGGCAATGGTGAAGTGTGAGGCCAAGCTGGAAGAGTGGCGGGGTAAGGGTTTCGACGGCTGGACGGTGATGCAGGTACACGATGAGCTGGTCTTCGACTTCCCGAAGAGCCGTATAGCCCCCAGTAAATCAGCGAGTCAGTCCAATCTATGGCGTGCCCGCATACTGGCAAAGCTGATGGCGTCATGCGGCGATTCGCTGATACCGCGTATCCCGACGCCGGTGGAGCTGACCTACTGCCCGGAGAACTGGTCACGAGGAGAAAAATTCAGTGCCTAAACTACCGAGTGAAATGTGTGCAAGGCGTCCGCTCATCGTAGGTGAGCAGAATCCTTATGGAGGTCTCGACGTAAAGTGATCGAACTATGCCCCGAGCTGGAAGGCGTCATCGGAGACGCAGATAGGAAAACCGCCGATGCCTAAGCTACCGAGCAGTGCGACCGCCGAGTTGCCCAAGCACCTGCGGGCTTTCCGCTTCCACGGGCTCGACTTCGACTACGAGGCGGGTCAGGAAGATGTGTACGCGGACTGCCCCTTCTGTGACCGCGACGGTAAGCTCGGTATCGCTGCGGTGACTGGGGTATGGCAGTGCCTGGGTTGCGGTGCGGCCGGCAACCCGCTGACCTTCGTCCGCCAGCTGTGGGACGCCAGCGATAAATCGACAAAGGACTACAGCGTACTGGCCGCTGACCGCCGGCTGCTCTATCCGGAGACGCTGGAGTATTGGGGCGTCGCCAAATCGGTAACTACAGGATGGTGGCTCGTACCCGGGTACGGTATTGACGGCAAGCTGAACCAACTCTATCAGTACCGCAAGGTGACGAATAAGGAGGGCCGTTGGGTCATGCGGCTGCTACCGACGCCCGACCTGTGGGCCAAGGGGGAGGCGTCGGGACTGTTCGGGCTGGGCCAGTGGAACGCAAAGAAGCCATTAGTTTACCTTACGGAAGGCCCTTGGGATGGGGCGGCCCTGTGGGAGATATTACGGCGGACGATGGTCGAAGACGGCGGCAAGCTCAGTATGACCGGCAACGATGCCAGCTCGCTCTATGCCGAGGCGAACGTGGTGGCGATACCGGGGGCGATGCTCTTTATCCCGGCGTGGTTGCCCCTATTCGCCGGTAAGAGGGTCATTCTCTGCTTCGACAATGACCACGGCCGGGATCGCAATGGTAAGCGTGAGGAGGGGGCCGGGTTTCGCGGAATGAGGCGAACGGCCAAGCTGCTCGCCGGCTCAAGGCAGCCCCCCGAGAGTATCGCCTGGCTCAAGTGGGGCGTAGAGGACGGCTATTATGAGCCTAATCTCGACGATGGTTATGATGTTCGGGATTTGCTTGCTGACGGCGGCGATCCGAGTACGTCTGAATCGGCGGCTTTGAGCCAGCGTATTACCAACCTTAACATGATTATTGACCGCCTGGAACCGATACCCGCCGACTGGGTGCCGGGGCGAACAGCGGCGGCAAAGGCGAAGGGCGGTACGGAGGTCGAGCTGCTGGACTGTGTGAAGTGGGACGACCTCATTCAGCACTGGCGACGAGCGATCAAGTGGCGGGAGGCGATAGAGGACGCCCTGGCAACGATGCTCGCCGTAGTGGTCAGCACGGTACAGACCGGCTCGCAGATTTTCCTTCAGGTCATCGCCGATGCTGGCAGTGCCAAGACCCGCCTGTGCGATGCGATGCTCGCGAATAAGGAACACTGCGTCGTCCTGGAGCACCTGACAGGATTTCATAGCGGCTGGAAGGACGGCAGCGGCGAGGACTTCTCGCTTCTGACCCGCGTCAACCGCAAAGTGATGATCACGTCGGAGGGGGACGTCATGATGACCAACCCGAAGTTTGCGGAGATTATGGCCCAGGTCCGCCGAATCTTCGACGGCTCAAGTAACGCCAACTACAAGCATATGAAGGAGGCCCAGAGCCATACCGGGCTCAGAACCCCCTGGATTATCGCCGGTACGCCGGTCCTCATGAACGCGGATCAGTCGCGGGTAGGCGACCGTTTTATCCGCGTATTTATCGATCCGCCGGGGGAACAGGAGCTGGAGGACATTCTTGACCGCGTGTACTACAATGCAGACCGGGCGGTGCTACAGGAGTCAAACGGCTGTTCGGAGTCAGTCAACGAGGAATCAATGGGGTTCGCCTACCGTGCCACAGGCGGCTACGTGAAATACCTCCGCGAGAACTCGGCCAAGCTGCTGGCCCAGGTAGAGGTTGACCATACCGTCGTCTTGCCGCTCTGTAAGGGGTTGGCCAAGTTTGTAGCGGACCTGCGGGCACGGCCGGAACCGGAACCCCGCCTCGGCACGAACCGCGAGGCTACGAACACCAAGGAGCTGCCTACCCGTTTGCTGGAACAGTTTACGCGGCTGGCAAGGTGCCTGGCGGCAGCGATGGGCCGGCGAACGATAGACGCGGATGTACGGCGGCGGTTAGTCAAGGTGGCCCGCGATACGGCGAAGGGTAAGACGCAGGAGATCGTGCGGCACCTGGCGGCAACCGGTCGTGAGGGCATGGCCTTGACATCGCTGATGATCGCTACGGGCGAGGACTGCTCGCGGCTAGAGGGTCTGCTGCTCTTTATCAAGCGGAACGAGGTCGTGGAGCTGTATAATGCCCCGACGGTGCTCGTGAGTGGAAGGCTGGGGTTGCGGACTACCAAGAAATGGCGGCTAACTGAGCGGTTCGCCGAGCTGTGGCGGATAGTCGTTGGCGGCGGCGGAACTGGGGGTTTAGACAGGTGATCGCTTTTCGTGATGACTCTGTAGAAGAGAGGACCGGCGGTATGTCTGCACAATTGCAGCCGGACGATACGCTTGGTATTCTGGTAGGCCGCCTTAAAACTGAGGAATAGCTAATGCCGCAGCTACCGAGTAAGGCCGCCAAGCTCGTCAACCGTGGGGCGGCTGGCTTACTGACCAAGAGTGCCGAGACGCCGACCGCCGCTCCGCAGACGCTGGCGGACTATCGTAGCCTTCTTATCAGGAAATGGCCGGACGCCGCTACGCTGAAGGTGTCGCCGCAGCTGAAGAAGCTGGTAGTACCGCTGGCAACTCTCGTCCGCGACCCGAACAACGCTCGGCTGCACAACGAGCGGAACCTCCGGGCGATTATGCACAGCCTGGCGGCCTTCGGGCAGAAGACGCCGCTGATGGTACGTGCGGAGGGTCGGGTCGTCATGGCGGGGAACGGTCGCATGGAGGCGATGCAGGCCCTGGGGTGGACGCACGCCGCCGTCAACGTGGAGTCAATGACCGACAGTGAGGCGGCAGGGTACGCCCTGGCGGACAATCGGACGGCGGAATTGGCCTCGTGGGATTTCGAGACGGCGGCACGCTTGGAGCGACTGGCTGAGACGGCTGGGTACGGTGGTGTTGGGTGGACGACGGACGAGCTGAAGGCGATGTTGCGGGGGCAGCAGCAGAAGGAGCGAGACCCCGACAAGGTGCCCGAGCCGCCGAAGATACCGGTGTCGCGGCTGGGTGATCTGTGGATGATAGGGCGTCACCGGTTGCTGTGTGGTGACTCCTCCTCTCAGGAGTGTGTTCAAGAGTTGATGGGAGACGCTAAGGCGTGTCTCATGGCGACTGATCCGCCGTATGGGGTAGATTTTGCCGGTCAGAAGTACAACCCGAGAGCGAAGGCGTGGGCTGGTATTGTCGGTGACAAGACGCAGGGGAGTGATCTCCGCGAGTGGGTAGCGAAGTTTCTCGGTGTATGGCTGCCTGACATAGACAAGAGATCGGCATTCTACATCTGGACGGCCCCTATGCAGGAGGGGTACGCCACGCTCCAGGGTATTCGTGACGCCGGTATCCATGTTCAGGCACAGATTGTGTGGGCAAAGAATGTACTGGTGCTCGGTCAGGCAGACTACCAATGGAAGCATGAAGTCGCGTGGTACGGCTTCTGGAAGGGCGAGAAGCATCGCTGGTTTGGTGCTCGGGATAAGACGACGGTGTGGGAAGTGCAGAAGGTGAATAATGCTGATTATCTTCATCCGATGCAGAAGCCGACAGAACTATACGAAATACCGATGACGCACCACACGGTCGAGGGCGACGTCGTGGCGGAGCCGTTTGCCGGGTCGGGTACACAGTTCATTGCCTCCGAGAAGCTGGGGCGGACGTGCTACGGGATGGAGCTGGACCCGGTATACGTGGACGTGTGCTGTCAACGATACCTGGACTACACCGGCACGGACCCGGTGCGTGAGGATGGGGTGTCGTTTAGTTCACTAAAACAGCGTACACTAGAGACGTCAGCGTCGGTCGGCAATGGCGAGGCATCGGTCGGCGGGGGTACCGTTTCCTCGCGTACCAAGGCCTCGCCACCGCGTCCAACGGGCAAGGGTAGGGGGAACGGTCGTCCAAGGGCGTGACGGGTGTAGAAACGAAATCACCCCGGTTGCTGGCCGGGGTGATGTTGCGTATACCAGGTTGATCTGTTTACGCCTCTACCTTTTTGACCATCCCGAAGAAGGCCCAGCCGTTGACCTCCATGTCGGTGCCCCGAATGCCCTTGGCGGCGGCGGTCAGGGAGGTGTAGGTCACGGCCTTCTTGCCCTCGCCCACCTGGAAGCCGCCCTCGACCACCTTGACGGTGACGGTCTCGCCCTTGTATACTTTGGTGAAGGTGCCTCCGACCTTCGGGAGGGCAGTGTGCTTGAGGCTGTCGCCGTTAGCCGTGACCTTGGGCGGCAGGGGCTTGGCGGCGACCTTCTTGCCGGCGGGGGTGATCTCGATTGTCTCCTCCTTCTTACCGTCCACGTCGAGGGTCTTGGTCCGAACCAGCTTGGCGTCCTTGAGGGGGTCGATTACGACCCGCAGGTTTTTCGAAGTGCCTCCGAAGGCGTCGCTGATGATAGCTGCACGCCGCATCGGGCCACCGGCGGCAGCTAGGCACGCCAGGACGCGGTGCTGGGTCTTGGTGACGGTGATGGGGGCGGCGGTCGTGGCGGTCTTGGTCATGTTAAACTCCTTGTGCAGGATGCTGTAGGGGTCGGTCCGGTATTCGTTCCTGTCACCCTCGTCGCGTCCTACACTATCATGATAGCTTGTAGGGCTGAGGAGTCAAGCCATTATCTCCAGATTTGCCTTGGGAGAGACCACGACGAGCGGTAAGAGTAGACAGCTTGGGGAGTTACGGCGGCGGAAAAATCTCTGTACAAAGGACTTAGGTCGATGCCACAGCTACCATCGCAGGTGTTCAAACCGCTCTGGCAGACCACGGACGGGCAGACCGTGCGGCTCTATCTCGGTGACGTGTGCCAGGTACTGCGAAAGCTGCCGGCCGCGAGCGTACAGTGCGTCGTAACTTCCCCTCCCTATTGGGGGTTGAGGTCGTATGCGAGCGGTGACAGTAAGCACCTTGAACTGGGCTCTGAGCCTCAGCCGGACTGCCTCGGCTGGGCGTCAGGTCAGAAGTGCGGCGTATGTCACGTATGCCGTATCTTAGAGGTGTTCCGTGAGGTGCGAAGGGTACTGAGAGATGACGGAGTGCTGTGGCTGAATTATGGGGATACTTATGCAAGCGGTGAAATCGGTCGGCATGACCAACTCCAGAATGAGGGAATATCAGCCGGAAACGCCGGTATCATTTCCAAAAAAGGGCAGGCTACTGAACGTAAACACGGTCCGAAGTCAGGTCTAAAGGCCGGCAACCTCGTAGGTATCCCGTGGCGAGTAGCCCTGGCACTGCAAGCGGACGGGTGGATATTGCGGAGTGATATACCCTGGGTCAAACGGTGCCTATCTGGTGGAACAATAGTATATGCCAGAACGCAAAAAGGTGAAATGCCGATAACGGTTAAGGACCTTGTCCGTTTGCGGCCAGAAACAGTTAGCCTGTGGAACGGGGAAAAATGGACTCAAGTTATCGGATTTTACCAAACACCGAGAACAGAGAGGGCAAACCGAGCGGAAAAGGGAGACTTGGAGATTGAGTTCCGTAGTGGGGAACGTGTTTCTTGTACGCAGACGCACCTATGGACTACTTCCAGGGGTCTATTACGAGCGTCTGACCTGATTGTCGGAGATACTGTACCATCAGTACAATTACCTGAACCGTCGAATCCTCTTCGCCCTTCCCTTATTTCAGGGGAAGACGTCGGTTGGGCGGTCGGCTTCTACCTCGCGGAAGGGCACCAACAACGAGAAGACGCTCTAACAACCTTTTCAGTTAACGTCAAGGAAGTAGAGTGCTTTGAACGAATTCGCCTGTTGGCGGAATCATTGGGAGACTCCGCTACGTTTAAGGTCAAGGCGGGAAATAGTGCTACTATCTTCGTATACGGACGCCTGTTCGGCGCCCTTATGCGTGAATATGTCGCGGGTGACACCTGCTACAACAAGGGGTTGACCTCAAAGGCGTGGCAAAGGGACAATGCCTTTCTTCTGGAAGTGATAAATGGTTATCTGGAAGGAGACGGAAGCTGGGAAGCAAAGACGAAGAGGTGGCGATTGGGATTCTGCAATAACGATGGTCTAGCGTCCGACCTACGAACTTTGGCAGCTCGTATAGGGTCGAGAATACGCTTGCGGCGTACTTTTCACAAGGGATTTGACCAGAGCTTTCCTGGATGGAAGGGTGAATGGCGGCACGGTGCGTCTTGTACAGAATCGACACAGGGAGAAATCGTAGCGATACGATTCGCAAGGTCTCGACTATTCTGGGATATAGAGGTTGCTGACGCCCCGAATACGTTCGCGTTGGCATCGGGTCTATTGACGCATAATTCGCCGATGCCGGAGAGTGTGAAGAACCGGCCGGCGAAGGCGTTGGAGTACGTGTTCATGCTGGTCAAGAAGGCGGGGTACTTTTATGATGGGGAGGCGGTTAGGAAGGCGGGTAGTTGTGGGCCTTTAGACCGTCAGCCCGCTGACGGTCAGAGATGGGACGAAACAAAGTCCAGCGGTGAAAAACAGCAGTGCGGTAGTAATGGTAGTCGCAACTTCTGGCAGGCTGACCTATGGTTTGATAGCGTGGACAAGCCGCACGGTCTGACCGGTATAGGCGATGAACTGGTAGGATTGGACGTAACCTCGCACGGCTACAAGGGGGCTCATTACGCGACCTTCGCACCGAAGCTAGTCGAGCCGCTGGTCAAGGCCGGTACGTCAGAGCGGGGGGCGTGCGTCCGCTGTGGGGCACCGTGGCGGCGGGTAGTAGAAGTAACGAATGATACGAAAGAGGCAGTAGGCGGCAAGTTGAAAGCGTTGGTAGGTTCGTCAATAAATGACGGCAATCTACGGATGGGTGACC
>Ga0302326_10032770_pt1 | contig 10342 bp, 10 predicted proteins | sample Palsa_T0_3_FD_202264 | JGI IMG/M metagenome (GOLD analysis project Ga0302326, IMG submission 202264) | Peat permafrost microbial communities from Stordalen Mire near Abisko, Sweden - Palsa_T0_3 | ecosystem: Environmental > Terrestrial > Soil > Palsa > Peat permafrost | place: Sweden: Abisko... | reverse complement strand
CGGGCGTCCGAGGATTCGCGGAGCAGCGGCAGCATGGCCTGATAGACGGCGATGACGCCGAACACGTTGGTCTCCCAGACCGCGCGTATTTCGTCGAGGGACGCGTTGCTCGCGTACCTCGTCTTTGCGTACTCCTGGACGTTCAAGCTGCCCTGTGTCGTCTTCGAGATACCCGCGTTGTTGACCAGCAGGTCGAGGCGGCCAAACTCGTTGCGGATGCGCTCCGCCGCGGCGGCGATCGAATCCCCGTCCGTCACGTCGAGCTGGACCGCGACGGCGCCCGGCCCTATTTCCTTGGCCGCGGCCTCGCCGCGCTCAAAATTGCGCGATCCGACCAGCACAGTCAGGCCGTTCGCCACGAGTTCCCCGGCGACCTGAAGACCGACTCCCTGATTGGCCCCGGTGACCAAGGCGATGCGCTTATTGGGCATAGCAAGCTCCTTCTACGGCTGCGCCCAACCGAGGTCGTGTGGACGCAAGACCGACTCCGTCGCGGTCGGCTCGCGGAGTAGTAACTTCCTCGGCTGCCCGCCGACATGTCAAGTGCACTCGTGAGGGTTGCCCCCGACACGCTTTCCAACCCTGCTGACCGGCGTTGAGACAAGAAGTGAGACGAGCGGATAGCCGAGATGAATGGCAGCTCGTTCGCTCCGCCTAGCGTGCGGATATCCGACTCAGAGGGCAACCGGCTCGATCCGCTCCAACTGCCGGAGTTCCTCCTCATCGTGGGATGCCTCGTACAGATCGAGCGCGAGCTGGCCGTTAAGCCAGAACTGGGGAGTGGTCCCGAGCGCCTTGGCCAGCCGCAGCGCTGTCGAGGGGGTGATGCCACGCCTGCCGTTGACGATCTCGTTCAGCCGCACATACGAAACCCCGATCCGGTTCGCCAGCGCCGCCTGGGTCATTCCCAGCGGCCTGATGAACTCCTCGAGAAGCATCTCGCCCGGCGGCGTCGGCGGCCGGTCAGAAGGAATCCTCACCTGCGCCATCTTCACCATTTCCCTTCAGTGATAGTCCACCACCTCGACATCTTCCGCACCCGACTCGGTCCACCGGAAGCACACCCTCCACTGATCGTTGATGCGGATCGAGTACTGTCCCTCTCGCTCGCCCTTCAGCTTCTCAAGGCGGTTGCTCGGCGGTGCCCGCAGATCGCCTATGGCTACAGCCTGGTTCAGTTGGTCCAGCTTCCTCCGTGCTACCTGCACCAGGTTGGACGGACACGACTTCCGGGCCTGCTTGGTCTCGCGCCCGTCAAAAAGGTCCTCGGTGCCTTTGTCCCGAAACGATGCGATCACCCAGCTCAGTATAACGGACCACGTAATCCGTGGTAAAGGGCTGGCGCCGCGGGCCTGCCCCGTTGCGGGCACGACCCGTCCGACGACACATTCACCGGCTACGACTACTTCGACGGTCCAGGGGACCGTAAAGCCCCGGGCCCCTTCTTGCCCTCGCCTGCCCCCGGTGTTCCCCCGGGAGCCGCGGGCCCTTTTTTGCCCTCGCCTGCCCCTCGTGTTCCCCCGGGAGTCCCGGGACCCTTGTTGCCTGCGCCTGGTTCAGTGTCAGGGTTACCGCAGGTGAGCCGCGAGCCTTCCGTGACCAGCGCGAACGAGGCTTGGAGTTCATTCGCCGACTCTGTTGAGACCGATACGATTCCGATCGACAATTCGCTCCCGGCTGGAATCGCCACGGGATTGATGGTGAGCTTCGGTTCACCGCCGGGCGCCGCCTTGCCGAGTATCTGCTGAAGATTCCCGGCGGCATCATCAGATGCTTCCGTACAGAACTGACCGAACGTGACGATCGCCGGAACGCCGGCCTTGGCCAGGGTCTGCCGCAGCAACACTGGATCGCGCAGCGCGCGGACATCGACGTACACCAGCCCGCTCGACAGGGTATTGACCGACCAGGCATCGAGGTTGACATGCACGGAACGGGCACTTGTCCCGGAGCCGCCACCGACGGCGAGCGCCAGGCCCACGCCGAGCGCCATGCTTCCCGCGCCCGCCCCCGCCAAGCCGCGGCGCAGCCGGCGGCCGCGGGCCCGGGCCCAGATCGCGTCGGCGGACCGGTCCAGGTGCACATCGGTAAGGGACTCCTTGACCATGGTCAGCGAACTCCGCAGTGTGACCAGCATTTCTTCGTCATTCATCGGGCGGCCTCCTAGTCGAGAAAGGACGTACGTGGGTGCGGAGCGTGCCGAGAGCCCGGTGCAGATGCACCCCCACGGTGCCCGGCGAGATACCCAGCAGCGCCGCAGTGGCCTCGGTATCCAGATCAAAGAAGATCCGGAGCACGATCACCTCGCGCTGCCGGGCCGGCAGTGCCCGGATGGCCGATATCAGCGCGTCGTCGACCCCGGCCGGCTGCCAGGTCGCCGACGACTCGGACTCCACCAGTGGCACTTCCCGCCGTCGGCGGCGCCACCAGGACACGTGCGCGTTCAGCGCCGTCCGCACCACCCACGCACGCGGCGCCGGGTGGTCGCGCACCTTCCGCCAGGACATCCAGGCCCGGGTAAACGCCTCCGCCACCAGGTCCTCGGCGAGTTGGCGGTCCCCGACGCTGACGAGCACGATCCGCAGGCAATCATCATTGGCGGCGGCGTAGAACTCGCTGAACTCCCGTCGTTTCTGCTCCACGCCCCAACTACGCATCCCACCCCAGATTCCTTTACCGCCCGTGCCGACCAGATTGCTCGTTCTATGTCATCAGACTCATAATCTGCCTGGCGCTGGTTCGAGCTCCGCCGCGCCACGTATCGCACCTCTTAGATGAAGGCCCTGACCGGGCGAACTTGACGCGGGGCCGAATGGACGAGGACACGGCTAGCTCGGCAGCGCCAGGTGGTGCGCCATGGCCCGGGGCTTATGACTGCTCGCGTTGGCAGCGGCGAAGCCGGTCTGCCTGGCTTGAATGTCCCTACAGTTGATGAGGTCCCGCGTTTATGCTGGTCAGCGCGTATATTGCCGCCGGTGTCTGGACCAGAATTGAGACCATCCTGTTAGCGTCATTGATGACAGCGTGGACATGTCCCTGGTCACATGAGCGGAGGATAAGAGATTCGAACTCTTGAGGGTTTCCCCAACACGCTTTCCAAGCGTGCGCACTAGGCCACTATGCGAATCCTCCGCCGCAGAGCTTACCCGAATCCGCAGGCCCGCTGGTGGCCCAACTCTCCTGATGGGGGAGCCGGAGCCGGATCGGGCCACGGAGCGCGACCGGCGGGGCGCGATACGGCTCGCGCAACATCAGGTCCCGCGGCTGACTACACTTACCCCTGACCCCCCGCATGGCGTTATCCCGCCAACCCCCCCAGGGCCGGAAGGCAGCAAGGGTACGCGGGCACTGACGGGTGTGCGGGGGGTCCCGCTATTTACCGGTGAGGATGAGCTGATGGCAGCAGCGGCGTCCGAAGACGACGGAACGGCCCCGGCCAGCCTGGCCCAGTCCGGACTTGCGCTGTACCGCAAGTACCGCCCGGCGACGTTCGCTGAGGTCAAAGGGCAGGATCACGTCACCGGCCCGCTGCGGCAAGCCCTGCGTACCGGGCGCATCAACCACGCGTACCTGTTCAGCGGGCCGCGCGGGTGCGGCAAGACCTCCAGCGCGCGGATCCTGGCCCGCTCACTGAACTGTGTCAAGGGTCCGACCCCCGAACCGTGCGGCGTCTGCGATTCCTGCGTCGCCCTCGCGCCATCCGGGCCGGGCAGCATCGACGTGATCGAGATCGACGCGGCCTCGCACGGCGGCGTGGATGACGCCAGGGAACTGCGCGAGCGGGCCTTCTACACGCCGGTGTCCGGGCGCTTCAAGATCTACATCATCGACGAGGCGCACATGGTCACCCAGCAGGGCTTCAACGCGCTGCTGAAACTGGTCGAAGAGCCGCCGCCGCACTTGAAGTTCATCTTTGCCACGACCGAGCCGGAGAAGGTCATCCCGACCATCCGCTCGCGCACGCACCACTACCCGTTCCGCCTGGTTCCTCCGTCCGTGCTGCGCGAGCTCATGCAGGACATCCTGCGCAAGGAAGGCGTCGCGGTGGAGGAAGCCGTGCTGCCGCTGGTGGTGCGGGCCGGGGCGGGTTCGGTCCGGGACTCGCTGTCCATCCTGGATCAGCTGCTGGCCGGCAGCGACGAGTCCGGGCTCAGCTACGAGCGCGCGGTGGCCTTGCTCGGTTTCACCGACGCCAGCCTGCTCGACGAGATCGCGGACGGGTTCGCCGCCGGCGACGGCGCGACGGTGTTCCGGGTGGTGAACCGGGTCATCGAGGGTGGGCACGAGCCACGCCGGTTCGCGGCCGACATGCTGGACCGGTTCCGTGACCTGATCGTGCTGGCCGCGGTGCCCGACGCGGCGCAGATCGGGCTGCTGGACCTGGCACCGGACCGGGCGGAGCGGATGGTCGCGCAGGCGGAGAAGTTCGGCCAGGCCGGGCTGACCCGGGCGGCCGAGATCATCAGCAACGGCCTGGACCAGATGCGCGGCGCCACCTCGCCCCGGCTGCTGCTGGAGCTGATGTGCGCCCAGGTCCTGCTGCCGGGCGCCGCCACTGACGAGAAATCGCTGCTCGCCCGCCTGGAACGGCTCGAGTCCGCGGCCCGGGGAACGTCGGCGTCCAGGCCGCAGTCACCCCCGCGCGCGCCGCACTCCGGCCGTGACGATGATGCCGAACGATCCGTGGTTGCACCTTCCGGCCAGCAGCCTGCTTCCCATCGTGCCGCTCGCGCCCAGCCAGCGCCCACGCCCAGGTCCGAGCCGGACGGCCGGTCCGAGCCGGACGGCGGGTCCGAGCCGGCCGCCAGGTCCGAGCCCGCCGCGTCGGCCGCTGTCGCGTCGGCGGGGACGCGGGGATCGGCTGACCGTCCGCCTGCGGACCCGGCTCCGGGGGGACTGTCTGCGGCGGATTCGCTGCGGCAGAACTGGGCCGCGGTCCTGGCGGCGGTCAAGCGGGAACGCCGGGTGGCGTCGATGCTGCTTGCCGACGCGACCGTACTGTCTCTGGATGACGGGACGCTGACCCTGCAGTTCGCGCGCGCCGGAAACCTCAAGGGGTTCACTACGGGCAACTACGACGCTGACCTCAAGCGGGTGCTGAGTTCCGGCTTCGGCCTGAATGTGATGGTCAAGGGCGTGGTCGGCGGGAGTCCTGATCCCGGCGGGACCGGCCTGGCACCGGCGTCGCCGGGTCTGGGGTCGGCCGGTCCGGGTCCGGCAGGCCCGGGTCGGGGCTATCAGCCCGCGGCAGACCCGCCGTCGGCCCAGCCCTCCGCCATGGAGCACTACGACGAACCGCCGGACGAGATGCCGCCCGATGATGAGGACGACATGCCGCCGGACGAGCCGTCCTCGCACCGTGCGTCTCCGCCGCCGCCCGAACTCACCGGGATGGACCTGATCCAGCGCGAGCTCGGCGGCCAGGTGATCGGCGAAATCGAGGGTTGAGTCGGGCGGACCGGATCGGGCTGCACGGGTTGGACGAGCCCTCGTTGGACCTGGCCGCGGCTAATCGGGGTCAGGCGGGTCGTAGGCTCTTTCCGAGGAGGGCGATGTGGAACCCCAGATGGATATGCAGCAACTGTTCGCGGCAGCGCAGCAGATGCAGGAACAACTTATGAACGCCCAGCAGGCGCTGGCCGACGCCGAGGTAACCGGCACGGCGGGCGGCGGCCTGGTCAAGGCCACCGTGAACGGTCAGGGCGAGCTGATGGACCTCAGCATTGAGCCGGCCGCGGTGGATACGGATGACGCGGAAGAGACGGCGCGGACCATCGCCGATCTGGTGCTCGCCGCGGTCCGCGACGCTTACCGGTCCGCCGAGGATCTCCAGCAGCAGCAGATGGGACCGTTCGCCGCGGCCATGCAAGGTGGCGGGCTGCCCGGGATGCCCGGGGGGATGCCCGGCATGCCGAGCGGGCTCGACCTGCCCGGCGGGCTCGACCTGTCCAGCCTCGGCATCGGCGCCCCGCCGGTGCCAGATGATGACGACGACGAGGACACCTAGGACCTGACGTGTACGAAGGGGTCATTCAGAACCTCATCGACGAACTCGGGCGGCTGCCCGGGGTCGGTCCGAAGGGCGCCCAGCGGATCGCGTTTTATCTGCTGGCCGTCGACCAGGCTGAGGTCAGACGGCTGGCGGACGCGCTGATCGAGGTTACGGAGAAGGTGCGGTTCTGCCGCACCTGCGGGAACGTGGCGGAAGCCGACGAGTGCCGGATCTGCCTCGACCCGCGGCGCGACCTGGCGGTGATCTGCGTCGTGGAAGAGCCGAAGGACGTCGCGGCCGTGGAGAAGATCCGCGAATTCCGCGGTCGTTATCACGTGCTCGGCGGGGCGATCAGCCCTATCGACGGAGTCGGCCCGGACGAGCTGCGGATCAAGGAGCTGATGACGCGGCTAGCTGACGGGACGGTGACAGAACTGATACTCGCCACCGATCCCAACCTCGAAGGCGAGGCGACAGCCACCTTTCTCGCTAGGCTGGTCAAGCCGATGGGCTTGCGGGTGACCAGGCCCGCGAGCGGCTTGCCAGTCGGGGGCGACCTGGAGTACGCCGATGAGGTGACGCTGGGTCGCGCATTCGAGGGACGGAGACTGCTTGATGTCTGAACCGCCAGCTCAGGGGGGCGAATGGCGGCCGATAGCGGACCAGATCGCGGTGAACGTCAAGAACTTCATCGACGGGGTTGACGCGCTCGCGCGCGGTGGCGGCGACGAGACGGTGCCGATGCTGCTGCTGGAGGTGTCGCAGATCCTGCTCGCCGGAGCGCAGCTCGGCGCCAGCCGGGACGTGATCCTGCCGGGGAACTGGGAGCCGGAAGTCGGCGCCGACCCCGACCTGGACGCGCTGCGCACCGGCCTGTCCGTCCGGCTGGCCTCGGTCGACGAGTATGCCGAGGTGTTCGACCCGTACGCGGACACTTCCTGCCTGCCGTTCCGGATTTCCGACGACATCGCGGCGGTGGCCGCCGACCTCATCCACGGGCTCAAGCACTATCAGGCCGGCCGGTCGCTCGAGGCGCTGTGGTGGTGGCAGTACTCGTACTTCAATCACTGGGGTACCCACGGCGGTGCCGCCCTGCGCGCGTTGCACGCCGTGATCGCCCACGCCAGCCTCGACGTAGCTCCGTAACTCTTTACCCTCGGGGTTTTCCCGCCCCCAGACTTCCGGACCCCCGGACAACATTTCTTTCCCGTGCCTGGCACAGACCTCCGGACCCCCAACGGGGGTCCCCAGGGGGTATGGGGGGTGGAACCCCCCGTACCCGGGGGGGTCTGGGGGGGCAGAGCCCCCCGAGGGTAAACAGAAATTCGGCGGGGGCAAAGGGCGCGGATAGACTCAAGCCTTCATCCACGTCCGGGGAGGTCGGCGCATCCGTGGCGCTCGTGGTGCAGAAATACGGTGGCTCGTCGGTTGCTGACGCGGATGGGATCAAGCGGGTCGCGCAGCGGATCGTGGCCACCCGCAAGGCCGGCGACCAGGTCGTGGTGGTCGTGTCGGCGATGGGTGATTCCACCGACGAGCTGATGGACCTGGCCCGGCAGGTGAGCCCGCTGCCGCCTGGGCGTGAGCTCGACATGCTGCTGACCGCGGGTGAGCGGATATCGATGGCGCTGCTGGCGATGGCGATCGCCACTCTCGGCCTGGAGGCGCGATCGTTTACCGGGTCGCAGGCGGGCGTGATCACCGACGCCGCGCACGGGCGGGCCCGCATCATCGACATCAGGCCCGGACGGATCGCCGACGCGCTGGCCGATGGGGCCATCCCCATCGTGGCCGGCTTCCAGGGCGTGTCGCAGACCACCAAGGACGTCACCACGATGGGCCGAGGCGCATCGGACACCACCGCGGTGGCTCTGGCCGCCGCTCTGGCCGCGGACGCGTGCGAGATCTACACCGACGTGGACGGCGTCTTCACCGCCGACCCGCGCATCGTGCGGACCGCGAGGCAGATCCCGCGGATCAGTTACGAGGAAATGCTCGAGATGGCCGCCTCCGGAGCGAAGGTGCTGATGCCGCGCTGTGTCGAATACGCGCGGCGCTACGGGGTGCCCATCCACGTGCGGTCGTCCTTCACCAACCGGAACGGAACGTGGGTCATGGGGCACGCGAACGACAGGTCGGAGGAAGCCGGCATGGAGCAGGCGATCATTTCCGGAGTGGCGCACGACCGGGGTGAGGCGAAGATCACCGTGGTGGGCGTGCCCGACCGGATCGGCGAGGCGGCGAAGATCTTCAAGGCCATCGCCGAGGCCGGCATCAACATCGACATGATCGTGCAGAACGTCTCCGCGGTGGCCACCGGGCGGACCGACATCTCCTTCACCCTGCCCCGCGACGACGGCCAGAGCGCGATGAGCACGCTGCAGCGGCGGCAGGAGTCCGTCGGCTTCGAGTCGCTGCTCTACGACGACCGGATCGGCAAGGTCTCGCTGATCGGAGCCGGGATGCGCTCGCACCCGGGCGTTACCGCCCGGTTCTTCGGCGCGCTGGCGGACGCCGGGGTGAACATCGAGATGATCTCGACGTCGGAGATCAGGATCTCGGTCGTGGTCCGCCAGGACGAGGTGGACCAGGCCGTGACCGCGACGCACCAGGCCTTCGACCTCGACTCCGATCAGGTCGAGGCCGTCGTCTACGGGGGGACCGGCCGGTGAGCGGGGCCGGGAGTGCCTCGGATGGGCCGGCGCTGGCCGTCGTCGGCGCCACCGGCGCGGTCGGCACGGTCATGCTGGACCTGCTGTCCACCCGGGCGAACGTCTGGGGCGAGATCAGGCTGATCGCCTCGCCGCGTTCGGCGGGACGGCGGCTGACGGTCCGCGGCCGCGAGACCGAGGTGGTGGCGCTGTCGGAGAATGCGTTCGACGGCATTGACGTGGCCATGTTCGACGTGCCCGATGAGATCTCGGCGGTGTGGGCGCCCGCCGCGGCCAGCCGCGGCGTGGTCGCCGTTGATAACTCGGGCGCGTTCCGGATGGACCCCGAGGTGCCGCTCGTGGTGCCGGAGATCAACCCGGAGCAGCTCGCTAACCGGCCCAAGGGGATCATCGCGAACGCGAACTGCACCACTTTGTCGATGATCGTGGCGATGGGCGCGCTGCACCGATCGTTCGGCCTTAAGGAAATGTTTGTCGCTTCTTACCAGGCGGCCTCCGGTGCGGGGCAGGCGGGCATCGACGCGCTGTACGGGCAGCTCGACAAGGTGGCGGGTACCCGCACGCTCGGGCAGCGCGCGGGAGACGTGCGAGCCGCGGTCGGCGATCTGGGGCCCTTCCCCGCTCCGCTGGCCCTGAACGTGGTGCCCTGGGCCGGGTCGCTGAAGGAGGACGGCTGGTCCTCGGAGGAGCTGAAGATACGCAACGAGTCACGCAAGATCCTGGGCCTGCCCTCGCTGCGCGTCTCCGCCACCTGCGTCCGGGTGCCGGTCGTCACTACGCACTCGGTCGCGGTGCACGCCACGTTCTCGCAGCCGGTCGGGCGCGAGGACGCGTGGCGGGTGCTGAACGCGGCGCCCGGCGTCGTGGTGGCCGACGACCCGGCCACGGGCGAGTTCCCCACCCCGGTCGACGTCGTCGGCACCGATCCGTCCTGGGTCGGCCGGGTCCGCCAGTCGCTCGATGACCCCTGCACGATCGAGCTGTTCATCTGCGGTGACAACCTGCGCAAGGGCGCGGCGCTGAACACCGCGCAGATCGCGGAGCTGGTGGCGGCCGAGTTCGGGTCGCGCTAGCTATCGGCTCGCGGGAGGTCGGGTGCGGCGGACAGCGCCGGGTTCGGTGTTCTTCACCACCTACAACCTGCTTAACCTGTTCGCGGACGACTCCGCGGCGGCCCGGGAGCACTACGAGACGATCGTCGGCGTGATCCGGTCCCTGGACACCGACGTGCTCGCGGTCCAGGAGATCCTGGCCGCCGACGGGCCGACGGCCGCGCAGCGCCTGCGCCAGCTCGCGGACGATGCCGGCCTGCGCTGCGAGGTGCCCGGGTCCGACGCGGGCCGTGAAGCCGCGCTGGCGGTCGGCGGCCACGGCTATCACGTGGGACTGATGTGGCGGGACGGCATCGAGCCGGTACCTGGCTCTCTGCGCTGCCGGGGCGGCAGCTTCTTCTGGCACGGTCTGGCCGTGGTCACCCTGGACGTCGGCGGCGTCGCGATCCGGCACGGCGCCTTTCACGCCACCCCGTTCGGCCGCGCGCTCCGGGCCGACCAGAACGAGCGCCTGGTGGCCGCCATCACCCGGCCGGAGGGCGAACCGCCCGCCCTGGTCGGCGCCGACTGGAACACCGAATGCGCGGACCGGACCTGGTCCGGGCAGAGCTGGGAGCTTTACGAGC
>Ga0302326_10032769_pt1 | contig 10343 bp, 7 predicted proteins | sample Palsa_T0_3_FD_202264 | JGI IMG/M metagenome (GOLD analysis project Ga0302326, IMG submission 202264) | Peat permafrost microbial communities from Stordalen Mire near Abisko, Sweden - Palsa_T0_3 | ecosystem: Environmental > Terrestrial > Soil > Palsa > Peat permafrost | place: Sweden: Abisko... | reverse complement strand
CATTTCGCCGTCGATCATTTCCAGCCGAAATCGGATGTTCCTAGCCTGTTGTCCGTCTATACAAACCTCTATTACGCATGTGATTCCTGTAACGGCTACAAGTCGGCTCACTGGCCGATGCAGTGGGAGTTGGACCTCGGCTTTCGCTTTTTTGATGCATGCGTCGATTGGGCTAAGGATCACTTCAGCCTGCAAAATGACGGCAAGTTGCTTACAAAATCCAAATGTGGCGAGTATACGGTGCTGCGCGTGCGACTGAATCGAAAACCGCTGGTCGATCTGCGACAGAAGCGTCAGGAATTTATAAGGAAATACCGTTCATTTCTGAGCAGGCGACGGGAGCTTTCAAAAGCCCTTGAAGTGGCTGCCCAACCCGACGCTGTTGACATCCCGGACCTCATATCGGCGATTGACTTCTATCTAGCGGAAACTAAGGCGGCGCACTTTACAACGACCGCGCTGGATTGAAAGCTCGGAGCGACGTGCTGCGGCGATCCGGTCGCGGCAGCCAACCGCCATCGCGGGGCGGCGCGCGCCAAGATTGCCCGTGTCTATGCCGCAACACGATACCTTCGGGGCCGGGCGTTATTTTACGAAAAGGCCTTCGCGGATTTGGTCGCGGCCGACGTAGGTTTTGGCGGAGCGGAACCGGCCGAAGAGCTGGAGAATTTCGCGGTTCTGGAAGACGCGGGTGCAGCGAGCGGGCGCGGGCAGCAATTCAATTCCCCCGGCGACGATGCGGTAACGATGAAAAACGTCCGGCGGGCGGGGCAAAAGGCGCTGCCGGTACCGAGCGGGTAGCACACCAATTGCGGTTGAAAAATTCGGGGGCGAGAGAGGAAGGTCGGAGGAGTATCTGAGAAATCAGTTACGTCGCAGCAAATGGGGCTCGTCAGACGGCAAAAAATGGGCCCTCGCCCCCCGCGATCTAGCTGGGCCTGCTCTGGTAACAAATTCGTTGTGTCGATGACAGGAGAAGCATACGATGCGCAAGTCAGGAGTCCAAATTGGAGATTCTGGATGAAAAGGTTTATAGGGAGTCCCTGCGCCTCTTTGATGGCCAGTCTGGCTATGGTTGCAGTTGCAGGCTTCCCCGCCGTCGCGCAGGACGTGCCGGTGGAACACAATCCCACGATCATCAATGAACAACACCACGACGTCTCGCCTCCGCTGGCCGAGATGATTCGGAATATGCCCCCTGAATCGAATTCCATGGTGCCACACTCCATGCAGGAGCACGGCACCGGTCGTGCAAGAATCGTCGGCAACATCCCTGATCCTGTCGGTCAGACGGTGGTCCTGCCGCCGGTGAGCGCCACGATCGGCTTGAATTTCGCCGGCGTGGGCCAGGGCGACTACGGCTTCTCGGACACGATCTCACCGCCGGATACAAATGCCGGAGTGGGGTCCACACAGGTGCTGGACTGGGTGAACGATAGTTTTGCGATCTTCAACAAGTCAACCGGCGCGCTGATTGCCGGTCCAACAGACGGAGATGCATTTTGGTCCGGGTTCGGTGGGCCATGCGAGAGCAATGACAATGGCGACATCGAGGCTCGCTATGACCAGCTTGCCGGTCGTTGGGTGGTGAGCCAGTTGATGATTGGCAGCACTCCCTATTTGTATTGCATAGCCGTATCCACCACGTCGGACGCCACGGGGACATACAATCGCTACTCATTCTCCACGGGCAGCAATTTCGACGATTATCCAAAGCTGGGTATCTGGCCCGATGCGTACTACTGGATGTACGATGACTTCTACCTCGACAAAGAGTTCTTCGGGCCAATCGCCTGCGCTTTGAACCGCACCGCCATGCTGGCCGGACAGACGGCCTCCATGCAGTGCTTCGGTCCATTCGGCGCGGAGAGCCCGTTTCTCCCCTCCGATTTGGACGGCCAGACGCTCTTCTCGAGAGGTGAACCGGGATTCTACGTCAGCCTGTACAGATCCACTACGCTCCATCTTTACAAATTCCACGTGGATTTCAGCAATGCGGGCAACTCAACCTTTACGGGACCGTTTCCCATCACCGTGGCCTCCTACAGCGAGCCTTGCCCATATCCGGGACAGTGCGTTCCGGAGCCGGGTGGCTTCACGCTGGAGTCTTTGAGCGATCGGCCGATGTTCCGGCTGGCGTACCGCAATTTCGGCGACCACGAGTCTCTCACTTTCAACCATACCGTAGCTCCCTCGAGTGGTGGTCAGGTGACCGCCATGCGGTGGTATGAAATTCGCAGCCCGGGCAGCACACCGTCTCTCTACCAACAAGGCACCGCGCAGAGCCCCAAGTTCAGTGTCTGGATGGGAAGCGCGGCGTTCGACAAGTTCGGTGATCTGGCCGTGGGAGCCAGTTTTTCCAACAGCACCAACACGTATCCTTCGATTGGCTTCACGGGCCGCGTCCCCTCTGATCCGCTTGGAAACATGGAGTCACCCAAGCTGATCAAGAAGGGCGGAGGGACGGAAGAGTTCTTCCGCTGGGGAGACTATAGCAGCATGGAACTCGATCCTTCCGACGACTGCACCTTCTGGTACACGACGGAATACGACAAGACCACCGGATCGTTTAACTGGAGCACGCAAATCGCCAGCTTCCGGTTTACGAGCTGCACCAATTAACAACTCCTCAATGCCGGCGGTGATTTGATTCCGCCGGTTCTTCAATCCAGGGCCGCTCCCGTCTCGTCGGGGACGGCCCTGGATTTATTCGGAGAGGCGATCTTTCGCATTAAGATGCCCGATGTGGATGCATACCCTTTCCCCCACGTATCCCAGACCGTCTGCAGAGGGAAGAGCGAAATAGGTCTTGTCTTCGGTTCCCTTTGCAACGGATCTGTTCCGATAAGTACGAATCAGCGCGGTCTGTCCTTTCGCAGCGAACCTTGGAGCCGCTCCTTTGGCCATTGAGCGCGCGATCTTCCCAGGTTGGAAACCGCCATCAGCGTTCAGGCCACCGCGCGGTGCCCCTGCTTTGACTGCTCTGTCAACTTGCTTGAGGATGGGTGACCCCTTTCCTTTTGTCCATTCAACATCTACCCTGGTTTTGGTCTTGGAGCGTGCGGAGAGCAGCCGGTCCCATAAGTCGGAGTTCTCCTTCGGCTCTCCATACACGTTTCTCCAATCGTTGTCCTTCCATCCCTGCGCACGGGGAATATTGTCCTTGACGTAAAGCTAATCCGTGACGACTTGCACTCGTCGTGATCCGATTAGTTCGGCTTCAGCACGAATCCACTCCAATGCCTTTATGCATGCCATTAGTTCCATGCGGTTGTTGCTGCTCTCCGCGCAGCCAAAATCAACTATCAGCTCGTCCACCCGGTCCATGTCTTCGGGAAACTGGACAAACGCTGCGCAGCCTGACTTTCCGCCCGGATTCTTATAGCAAGACCCGTCCGTCTAAATTTGGATTACGTGTGGATCAAGCGGCTTCGATAACAGCACACTAAGATTCTACACGCGAATAGCCACGCTCCGAGTAATCGCGGGTTTGGGCGGGCGGGGCAAAAGGCGCTGCCGGCGGCGAGGCTGTTCATTCGCGGACAATCGCCGGTGAAACCGGACACACGATCCGGCTCGATACACCATCGAGAGAGCGCAAGCCATTCGTTCTCATAACATTGCATTCGCAACACTGTGGCTCTCGAATTGCAATTCCCTACGTGCAGGCACATCCTTAAGCTTAGCCTGATCCTTAATCCTGTACCCTGATCCTTTATCGTGATCCAGGGGGGGAGGCCGACCGTTGTATAACGTGCTGCAGGACCTGCGATTCGCTCTTCGCCAGTTGTACCGGGCTCCCGGGTTTGCCCTTACCGCGATCATCACCGTGGCGCTGGGGATTGGCGCCAACGTCATCGTCTTCGGCGTCGTCCAGGGATTGGTCCTGCGGCCGCTGAATGTGCCGCATGGAGATCGGGTGATGACGCTGGAGTCCAAAGACCGCGCAGTTACTTTTACCTACCCCGCCGTGCGTGATGTGCGCGACGGGAATTCGGTGTTTTCGGCGATCGGGGCGGACGGCATCATGAGCTTCGGCCTGGAAGCCAACGGCGTCGCACGGGCCGTGTGGGGATTCGAAGTCAGCGATCAGTACTTTGACGTCCTCGACATCCAACCGTTCCTCGGACGGCTTATCAACCGGGCCGACAACGATCACCCCGGAGCAGCCGAGGTTGTGGTGCTTAGCTGGCCCGCCTGGCATGGTTACTTCAACAGCGATCCCAACATCGTCGGCAAGACCGTGCGCATTGATAAACATCCCTACACCGTGGTCGGAGTAACTCCGCAAGGATTTTACGGAACGGAAAGGTTCGTGCAACCGGATATCTTTGTGCCCCTGGCGAATGAAGCGCAACTGGAGGGCATCGACTGGCTGGAATCCCGGAGCGATACGCACGTCATGGCCGTCGTGCTGCTCAAGGATGGCGTCACGCCGGCGCAAGCGCAGCCCGATCTGGACACGATTGCCGCGCGCATCACCCGGCAGCATCCGAAAGAGGAAGAAAAGCTGTCGTTCAAGCTGGCGCGGACGGGGCTGGCTGGCGACTTCCTGGGTTCGCCGGTCAAGGCATTTCTTGCCGGCCTCATGGTGTTGGCCGGCATCGTGCTGCTGGCGGCCTGCGCCAATCTCGGCAGCCTGTTCGCGGCCCGGACAGCCGACCGCGCCAAGGAAATCTCCATTCGCGTGGCCATTGGCTCGAGCCGCTGGCGTATTCTTCGCCAGGTGATTACCGAGGCCTTGGTAATTTCCGTCCTCGGAGGCGCATGCGCCTGGCTGTTGGCCTCGACGGCGCTGACAAGCCTTGCCGACTGGACTCCGCAACGCGGCTCTCCAATTCACTTTGCGATCGTGCCGGAGCCTTCGTTGATCCTGGCTTCGTTCCTCATCTCCATCCTCGCCGGCATCCTCTTCGGCATCATGCCGCTGCGGCAAATCTTCAATGCGGACCCGAATGAGGCCATCAAGGGAGGCGGCGGCCAGGCCGTTGCCGGCCGCCGCTGGGCGCTGCGCGATATCCTGCTAGCCGCCCAGATTGCACTCTGCTGCGTCACCGTGACAGCTGCTTTCGTGGCCCTGCGTGGGCTGGGCAAATCGCTGACCATGGACTTGGGATTCAAACCGGAGAATGCCGTGTTGACGAAATTCGACCTCAGCCAGGCCGGCTATTCGCCCGACGCCATTGACCATTTCCAGCGCCAGATTTTGGAGCGCGCTGAGCAGCTTCCCGCCGTGGAAGCCGCGGGCTACTCCAATACGACACCTCTGGATATTGACCAAACAACGATGGGTTTCTTTCCCCAGGATGCAACCGATTTTCGTCTCTCCAACAAAGCGTTCGATGCGCCCTTTTACGACGTTTCACCCGGCTATTTCAAGGCCGCCGGAACACCACTGCTGGAAGGGCGCGATGTGAGCTATGCCGATACGGCGAAAACTCCAGCCGTCGCCGTCGTCAACCGGGAGTTCGTGCGACGGCTCTTCCACTCCGACCATGCCGTGGGGCGATATTTCAAGAACAGCTCCGGAAAACTGAAGCAGATCGTCGGAATCGTCGGCGACGGGAAATACAGTTTCATCAGCGAGCGGACGCAGCCCGTAGCCTTCTTTCCCATTGAGCAGGAACACGACAACGGCACCACGCTGGTCATCCGCAGCAGGATTGACGCAAATACAATGGCTGCCTCTATCCGCAAGCTCATCCGCGATTCCGATCCCGCCGTGCCGCTTCAGCAATCGGGTTCCTGGAGCAGTCAGCTTGGCCTGCAGCTCCTCCCAGCGCAGACCGCCACCGTGGCGCTGAGCCTTTTCGGTGCGTTCGGATTGCTGCTTTCGATTACCGGCACGTTCGGCCTGGCGTCGTACTCCGTCAGCAAGCGGCTGCGTGAGCTGGGCATCCGAGTGGCCCTGGGAGCGCAGGCGAAGCAGGTTCTTTCCGCCGCGCTTGGCCGCATGCTCATCCTGCTGGGCACCGGCTCCGTAGTCGGCATTGTGCTGGGCGTGGCGGCGAGCCGATTGCTCTCGGCGATTGTCTACCAGGCCTCCGCGCAGGATCCGTTTGTGCTTGTCGCTGTTGTGTTGACGATGGTGCTCACCGGATCACTGGCGGTCGCCGGTCCCGTGAGGCGCGTCCTGCACATCAATCCGGCAAACCTGCTCCGCGAACAATAAATTCTCAGGCCGGCAGACACAGCGCCCTTTAAAACGATTTTGCAAAAGCGGGGGCTACTTGACGAAGAGGCCTTCGCGGATTTGGTCGCGGCCTACGTAGGTTTTGGCGGAGCGGAACTGGCCGAAGAGCTGGAGAATTTCGCGGTTTTGGAAGACGCGGGTGCACCGAGCCGGCGCGGGCGCGGCCCGCAATTCAATTCCTCCGGCGGCGATGCGGTAACGATGGAAGATTTCCGGCGCGCGGGCATGGAAAATGGCCAGCACGCAGCCGCCCGGACGCAGCATCTCAAATAACTGGGCGGCCAGACGGACGGCCAGAGCGTCGGTGGCGTAATCGAAGATGTCCCACGCAAAAACGGCGTCCATGCTTTCGGCGGGATACTGCAGTTCGGACTGCAGGAAAGCTTCGGCAACGGCGTGGGACGAGGACGGCGCGGGACGGTCAGCAAGTCCGGCCTGGGCAGCAGCCGCAGCCTCGCGCGCAGCCTGAAAATCCATCCATTCGCGCAGCAAATCCTCGACGGAAATCCGGAAACCGCGCTCGAAAAAAAAATCGAGCGTAGCTTGTGATACAGGACCCAAATCCAGTAGACCGCCGCCCGCGCGGTCTCCCACCAGCCAGATCAAATCCTTCAAGCCGTAGGAAGGCCGCACGCCGGTGGGCGCAGGTTCGTTCGTGGGCCGCTGGCGCGAGAATTCCTGCCTCGAAGCGGCTGCCGCCGTCTTCGCCTGCGGACCGTGCGGTCCATGCGAGTCCCGCATGCCTTTCGGACCTTGTGTGCGTCCCTCGAGCGCTTTGCCGGACCAGCTCACCAGCCTAGCCGCCTTCGCCCGCGATTTTGGCTGCGTCGAACAAACCATGCGACGGCTGGTCCGAGTCAGGCTTAGTTTCAGAGTTGGGGGACGCGGACGACGGCTGTGCTTCCGGTGAATGCCCTTGCGAGAGTTTGCTGCTCCTGCCGCCCGGGCGGGCCATCTCGACGCGGCCCGAAAAACGCGCACCATCTTCAATGGCAATGCGCGGACTGGTGAGGTCGCCCTCCACGTTGCCGGAAGAGCGCAGCAGGATACGTACCGAGGCGCGAACGTCGCCTTCCACGCGGCCCTCGATGCGCACTTCTCGAGCCTGGACGTGGCCGCGAACCGAGGCGGCGGGGCCAATGGTCAAATCGGCGTCGCGAAGTTGGATGGCTCCTTCAATAGCGCCCTCGAAATGCAGCAACGAATCGCCGGAAATTTCTCCACGAACGCGCAAGCCGGACACAATACGAGAATCGGTGCGTGATTCACCTGGCGCTTCTTCGCTGCGCGAAGCGTGGCGCGCGACCGGCGCGGCATCGGGAGCCGGTGGAGACCACGGCGCGGGCGCCTCCTGAGGAGGTGAAGGCCGCACATCAGCTTGTTTTCGCCACATAGAAATCGCTCCTGCGGGAAATCCGGCGGTCTGGACGCCGCGCGGGCCGGCAATAGTAATTGAAGAGAAGACTATAGTACAGCGAGGCGCGCCCGTAAACAGCGGAACTGCACAATTCCCTGCTATTGGGTACTTCCGCCGGGTGTTGGCCGCAGTGCGGCCGGCGATCCCAAGAGGCGCGATTTCAAAGCGTCCCAATCCGTGGGCGAGACCGGCGGCGCGCGCCGCAATTCCCACATGGCCACAACCATGCCCACCGATTCGTGAAACAAAAATTTCGTCCCGGCGCGCGTCTTCCACCACGAATCGGGATCGTACGCGGAATCCTGCGCGGCAATCACACGGAATTGAATGGTCGCGGAAAACACGCGCTCGCAGATGTACATCGCCCGGCGACTGTGGTAATTGGAGGTAACCCACAGGACGCGATGCCAGCCCTGCTGCTGCATGTATTGCGCCAAGGCAGTGGCCTGCTCGCGTGTATCGGTGGCGCGCAACGGAAAGGCGATGATGGCGTTGGCCGGAACGCCGCGCTGCTCCAGGTCACGCTGCATCAGCTCCACGGTGGTCATATACGGACGCAGCATGAAACCGCCGGCGATGATTCGCGGCGCCCATCCGGCGTGATAAAGCTCGCTGGCGCGGTTGGCGTGCTCGGATAAATACGAGTCGCCCTGCACGAAAATCGCGTCGGCATATTCGGGCGACTGGTCAACGATCCAGAAACGGCCAAAAGCCCGCAAAATGGGATCTCTGCCCAAGTACAGGAGCGCCGCCAATATCACAAGAAAGATCAGGAAGACGAGCCGGGAGATAATGCCGCCGTGCTGGCCGCGCGTGCCCTTCCGCCGCGGCCGGCGTCGATAAAATCGATGGGTAAATTCATCCGGCATGGGTCAGGCGCGAGCGTCCAGCGCACGAAGATGCTCCGCGGCAGTTTCCGGGAGCAGATCGTTGAAATAAGTTTCCTTCAGACCATAAGACTTGCTGCGCCCCGCGAGAATGGGAAGGATTTCGATGTGCCAGTGATAATCCGCGGCGATGGTCTTCCAGTATTCGCGCAGCGAGCCCTTTTTCTGAAGCTCGTTGGGCGCGGTGTGCAGAACCAGATGATAAGCCTGACACACCTGAAGCAGGCGGCGCAGAGTACGGCCGAGCAGCGCGGCCATATTTCGCCGGTCCGCACGAGGACGCGGCTCTTCATATTGATGGTTGTGCGGGCGGCCCATGATCCACGTTTCATAGGGCACGCGCGAAGCGAACGGGCAGTAGGCAACGTAGTCGCCCTGGCTATCCACCACGCGTTTTCCCGCCTTTTCTTCCTGGCGAAGGATATCGCAAAAGACGCAGCGCTCGTGCTCCTTGTACCATTCGCGCGCGGCGCGCAATTCATAGAGAATCCGCCGCGGCACGAATGTGGTCGCCAGCAACTGCGAATTCGGATGCTCATATTCCTGGCCGGCCGCGGCTCCCTGGTTGCGAAAGGCGCTGACATACTTAAAACGCCGATCGCGCTTCAAATCCGCGATGCGCAGGGCGATGGCTTCCATCACGCGCGCGATTTCATCATCGCCCATATGTGCAAACGAGCGAGCATGGTCTGCGCTCTCAATGACAATTTCATGCGCGCCCACCGGATGCATGCGGTCATAGATGCCCGCTGCCGTGCGTTCCGGATGACCCTCGATGCGGTAGAGCGGTTGCGGATGCGGGATCACGCGAACCTGGGTGGGGCCTGACGACGGGAGCGCAAGCAGCACCGGCGCGGATTCGTCATCCAATCCGCAAAAGGGACATTCGGCAACCCCGGGCATTTGCGGTTCGCCATGCCCAGCGACTACCCAACTGCGCGTGATCGGGTCTTTTCGAAGTTCCATCAGCGATGATCGGTAAGCGCATGCGGCCGGAGGGGCCCAGGCAGTGCACATCCATTTCTGAATATTTCCAGGACTAAGGTCACGGGAAGAAAGCCTAATGCGTGTAATGGGCGGGCGTCGGCCCGGCCTCGAGCATATGCCGGTCCCAGATGGCACCCTCGCGAGTGAAACTGGCCATCTCGAAATCCTGGGTCAGCTCCAGCGCGTCGGTGGGGCAGGCGTCTTCGCAAAGCCCGCAGAACATGCAGCGCGAAGTGTCGTAGGTGAATTCCGTCAGCACCTTGCGGCGCGTGGCATCGTCGCGGTGCCAACCCACCACGATTAAATTCTCGGGGCAAGCCAGCGCACAAAGATTGCAGGCGATGCACAGCGTCTCGCCGGTAATCGGATTGTTATTCAGCCGCGGAGCGCCGCGATAGCGTTCCGCCACCATGGGCCGTTCCAGTGGATACTGCTCGGTATAAACGTTTTTCGGGGCCTGGTAGCGAAAAGTCAGCCATAGCCCCTTCAACAAATCCACCAGAAAGACGCGCTTCAGCAATTCCTTCATCGGCGGTTAGTCTGCCGCCTCGCGCCGGAGAAGTCAAGGCGTGCGGGGCAAAGGCGCGGCGTGATAAGCTCGGCGACGAAGCGGCCAAAGATTATGACGGACGATCTGGACACCCCATTCATGCGTCGCGCGCTGGAAGAAGCGCGGCTCGCGGAGCAGGCGGGCGAAGTCCCCGTCGGCGCGGTGGTGGCGCTGGAAGGCCGCGAAATTGCATGCGCGCACAATCGCACGCTGATTGACACCGATCCCACGGCGCATGCCGAGATCGTTGCGCTGCGGCGGGCGGCGGCCATCGTTGGAAACCATCGCCTGCTGGGCGCAACTCTTTAT
>Ga0302326_10032768_pt1 | contig 10343 bp, 3 predicted proteins | sample Palsa_T0_3_FD_202264 | JGI IMG/M metagenome (GOLD analysis project Ga0302326, IMG submission 202264) | Peat permafrost microbial communities from Stordalen Mire near Abisko, Sweden - Palsa_T0_3 | ecosystem: Environmental > Terrestrial > Soil > Palsa > Peat permafrost | place: Sweden: Abisko... | reverse complement strand
TGCGCAAACTTGCGATGCGGCGAAGACAGCAAGCAGAAAATGACCCGTTGGATGAATTCGCCTATCGCCATTTCGTTGGTTGAAGTGCATGACGGGATCATTAGGCGCGGAGGGGTAAAGTGAGGAATTTGGATGCCTTCTTTTCTTTTATAATCCTAATCGTGCTCATAATCGTAATCATCTTCGCGCCAAGCGATTACGATTATGATTACGAAAAAAAACAATTATCCGCACGTGCAAACCAAATTCCTATCCCCCCATACATTGTCAATCCTCCCGACTGGGGGCCAGTATTTGTGCTCGCGCGTCCACGGGGCGGGGAAGGCGGCGCGCTCGCGCGGATAGGGGTGGTGCCAAGGTTCCTTGACGACTGAGAGCGCGGTGTGCGGCGCGTTCTTGAGCAGGTTGTTTTTCCGGTCCACCTTGCCGGTTTCGATTTCCTCAATCTCGCCATGAATGGCGATCAGCGCTTCGCAAAAACGGTCCAATTCCTCCTTCGATTCGCTTTCCGTCGGCTCGATCATCATCGTGCCGGGCACAGGGAAGGAAATGGTCGGGGCGTGGAAGCCGTAATCCATCAGGCGCTTGGCTACGTCCTCGACGGTGACGCTCTTGTAGGGACGCACATCGACAATGCACTCGTGCGCCACGAATCCGCTCTTGCCTTTGTAAAGCACCGGGAAATAGGGGTCCAGCCGCCGCGCGATATAATTGGCGTTCAAAATGGCCACGCGCGTGGCCTCGGTTAATCCGGCCCCGCCCATCAGCGCGATGTAAACCCACGGGATGATCAAAATATTCGCGCTGCCCCACGGCGCGGCGGCAACGGCGCCAACGGGATCTTCTCCGCCAAGATTCACCACTGGATGGCCGGGCAGAAATTCCGTCAAGTGTTCCGCCACGCAAATCGGCCCCATGCCGGGGCCGCCGCCGCCATGCGGAATGCAAAAGGTCTTGTGCAAGTTTATATGACAGACGTCCGCCCCAATACCGCCCGGACTGCATAGGCCGACTTGCGCGTTCATGTTCGCGCCGTCCATATAGACCTGGCCGCCATTTTCGTGCACAATCTCGCAAATCTCGCGGATGCCCTCCTCAAACACGCCGTGCGTCGAAGGATAAGTGACCATCAGCGCGGCGAGGTCGTCCTTGTGCGCCTCGGCCTTGGCGCGCAGGTCTGTCAAATCTATATTCCCGCCGTTGTCGCAGCCCACGGGAACGATGTCCCAGCCGATCATGGCGGCGCTGGCGGGGTTGGTGCCGTGCGCGGAATTGGGAATGAGGCAGACGCGGCGGTGCGGTTGGCCGCGCGTTTCGTGATATTTTTGGATGACCAGCAGGCCGGCGTATTCGCCTTGCGCGCCGGAGTTGGGTTGCAGGGAACAACCGGCGAAGCCCGTGATGCGCGCCAGCCAGTCCTCCAACTGGCGGAAAATGACCTGGTAGCCGCGCGTCTGCGACAAGGGCGCGAAGGGATGCAGCCGCGCGAATTCCGGCCACGAAATGGGCAGCATCTCCGAACTGGCGTTGAGCTTCATCGTGCAGGAGCCGAGCGGGATCATGGAGGTTGTCAATGATAAATCCTTTGCCTCCAACCGCCGCAGATAACGAAGCATTTCCGTTTCCGAATGGTGCGTGTTGAAAACGGGATGTTTGAGGAACGGGCTGGTCCGCGCCAGGGGCGCGGGATAATCGCGCGCGACAACGCCAATCGTGGTCAGAGCCGAGGATTGGGGACTGAGGACGGATCTGAAAACCGCCACGATATCAAGCACCTCCTTTTCACCCGTCGTTTCGTCCAGGGAAACGCCGATGGTCTGCGCATCGATATGGCGGAAATTCATGCGATGGGCTTCCGCCGCTTTGATGATTTCCGCGCCTTTGTCGCCGACATGGATTTTCAACGTGTCGAAGAACGGGGTCGGCGCATGGAGTCCCAGATGTCCCAGGCTTTGGGCCAGGGAGGCTGTCAATAACTGCACCCGGCGCGCGATTTGTTTCAAGCCATCCGGCCCGTGATACACCGCAAACATGGAAGCGATGTTCGCCAGCAAGGCCTGCGCCGTGCAGATGTTGCTGGTGGCCTTCTCGCGGCGAATGTGTTGTTCGCGGGTTTGCAGGGCCAGGCGCAAGGCAGGCCGTCCGGCGGAATCCTTGGACACGCCAACCAGCCGCCCGGGAATGAGCCGTTTGCAAGCCTCGGTCGTGGTGAAAAACGCGGCATGCGGGCCACCGTAACCCAAGGGCACTCCAAACCGTTGCGCGCTGCCCACCGCCACGTCCGCGCCGAATTCTCCCGGCGGCCGCAATAGCGTCAGGGCCAGCAAATCCGCCGCCACCGCCAGTAACGCGCCCGCCGCGTGGACTTGCCGGGCGAACCCTTCGTAATCGTAGATGATGCCGTCGGTGGCAGGATATTGCACCAGCGCGCCGAAGAGCGTTTCGTCGCATTGAAAAGTGAGGTGATCGCCCACGACCACTTCGATCCCCAAAGGCTTGGCGCGCGTTTGCACGACCTCGATGGTCTGCGGATGGCAGGTTTGCGAGACAAAAAAGACGCGGCGATCCGGGCGCATATTCTGGCACAATTGCATCGCTTCGGCGGCGGCGGTGGCCTCGTCGAGCAAGGAAGCATTGGCGATGGGCAGCCCGGTCAAATCGCTGGTCATGGTTTGGAAATTGAGCAGCGCCTCCAGGCGTCCCTGGGAAATCTCTGCCTGATAGGGAGTGTATTGGGTGTACCAACCCGGATTCTCCAGCAGGTTGCGCAAAATGACGGGCGGGGTAATGCAATCCGAATACCCCATGCCGATGTACGAGCGAAAGACCTGGTTTTTGGCGGCGATGCTGCGCAAGGCATTGAGGGCCTCAAATTCCCCCAAGCCAGCCGGCAGTTGGAGTGGTTTTTGCAGGCGGATGCCCGCCGGCACGACGGCATCTATCAGCCCATCGAGGCTGGCGAAACCCAGCTCATGCAACATCTGCGCCGTTTCCCCGGTGCTGGGGCCGATATGGCGATGCACGAATTTATCCGTCGGCTCCAGCGAAGGGGTGGAACCGTGAGCGGTTGAGAATGCCGAGAGTTCAGACATAAGAGGAACTTAAGTTGGCTTGGGCACAATGCAAGCGGGATTTTTTTGCTTTTGCAACGATTTGAATTGACACTCACATCCTTTTGCACTCCAAACAACTTTTGACTTTAATTTCCCGCGAAATGGCTTAGAGTCTGCCCTATGTTCCAAAATCGTTCCCAGTTCCCGCTGACGCCAGTGGGGTTGGCCTTGGTCCTCTTGGCCGGAACGGCCTGCGCGGATATGCCGCGCTCGGACCCGCTCATCGATGTCTGGGACACTGTCGATGGCCTGCCCAACAGCACCGTCACTTCCATCACTCAAACGCCCGATGGCTACCTCTGGGCCGGCACTTATAACGGGTTGGCGCGCTTTGATGGAACGCGCTTTGTCACCTTCGATCCGGGCAATACCCCGGAGTTGCGCCATGCCCGCATCCAATCGCTGGCCGTCGATGCCGCCGGCACGCTCTGGATCAATACTTATCGCGGCTCGCTCACCTCTTTTCGCGACGGAGTATTCCGCTCGGAATGGACGGACCAGAGCGGCTATGATCTGCGCACCACGCTCGTTCATTCCTCCAGCAACGAAGATGTTTTTGTGACCCAGTTTTCCGATGTGCTGCTGCGCACAGGCTCCCCGACAAAACCGGTCTGGAAGGCCGTAAACCGCCCGCAAAACGCCCGCCTGAGTTTTCAATGCGCAGATAGTGGCGGCGTCTTGTGGTTCCTGACGCGGGATGGGCAAATCACGCGTTTTGTCGCTGGTCAATTCATGGACCTGGAGGCCAACGGCGGCTTGTCTCAACACGTTATCACAGTCGCGGCCGATGCCCGCGGGCGAATCTGGGCGGGGGCAAGCAATGTCATCGCCCGTTGGGATGGGGCGGCCTTTGAAAACATGACGCCGACCAACGGGGAGACATCCTTTGAGCCGAGCTTGCTCCTGCCGATCGCGAGCGGGGCGGTGTGGGTGCTGGCGGGTGAACGATTACGCCAGCAAGTCGGGCGTCAATGGGTGTCCGAAGCAATCCCGTGGCAGGGTTTGCTGGGGTATGCGGGTGGACGTTCGATGGGGGCGCATGAGGACAACGAAGGGGGCGTTTGGTTCAATCATTATGGCAACGGCGTGTTCCATGCCGCCGCCAATGGACAATTTCAACATTTGACCATGAAGAATGGGTTGCCGGGCGACCGGGTGGGAGCCTGGTTTCAAGGAAGGGATGGCGGGGTCTGGCTGGGGACGGATCGCGGCGGGTTGGTCCGATTGCGCGACCGGCGTTTTCAGGTCATCGGGCTTTCGGAAGGCAATTTCGCCCGGCCCGCCTTTTCCGTCTGCGAAGATGCCGCCGGCGCGGTGTGGATCGGAACCAGCGGCGGCGGCTTGTGCCGTTGGAGCGGGGGCAAGATGACTTGCTTTCCCGTGGGGCACAGCAGGGCGGATAACTTCGTTTTTTCCTTGTGGCCCCGGCCCGATGGCGGCCTTTGGCTCAGCGGAAAGGACGAAGATTTGGTGGAGTTCAAAGATGGCGCGGTTCGGCCGGCTCCGTGGGAGACGCACGGCGTCAAGGCCATTTTGACCGATTGTTCCGGCCGGGTTTGGGTGGGCACCAAGACGGGGCTTTCATGGTGGCAGCCAGCGGCCAGGCGCAGTTTCGGCCAGGCCGACGGCCTGCCGCCCACTGCGGTGCGCGCGCTGGCGCTGGGACCCGACGGTTCGGTCTGGTGCGGCAACGATGACGGGACACTCTATCGTTGCGAGTCCGATCATTTGCAGGCCTTCCGGCCTGAGGATGGCTTGGCCGGGCAGCAGATTCTTTCACTCTTGGTTGATAGCAATAACGTGATTTGGGCGGGGACATTTCGCGGCGGGTTGCTGCGATTTCAAAACGGTCGATTTAAGCGCATCGCGGCCAAACAGGGTTTGTATGCGGGCGTCATCGGCCAGATTTTGCAGGACCCGCAGGAGCGGCTTTGGCTGGGAACACACCACGGCATTTTTTGCTTGTCCAAAGCCACTCTCAACGCGTGCGCCGAGGGCACGGCCAAATCGGTTGATTTTGTGACTTACGGGCGGCTGGATGGATTGCCCACGCTAGAATTCGCCGATGGCTACCAGCCTGGATGCTGGGCCGGGCGCGATGGCCGGCTCTGGTTTGCGACTGTCAAAGGTGTCGTGTCCGTTCAGCCGGATGAATGGTCGGCCCACGCGGCGCAGGCTCCGGTGGTGATCGAACAGATTGTGGCGGACGGCGAACTGCTGCCTATGCACGAGGCCAATCTGGTCATTCCGCCGGGCCACAAACAATTTGAATTCCGATTTACCGCGCTGACTTTCGACGCGCCGGATAAAACGCGTTTTCGCTATCAGCTCGAAGGGTTCGACACCGATTGGGTCGAGGCGGAAACGAGACGCACGGCGCACTATGGAAATCTTTCGCCCAACCATTACCGATTCCACGTGTCCGCCTGCAACAGCGCGGGCGTTTGGAACGAGAAAGGGGCGGCTCTGGAATTCACTGTGTTGCCCCATTTTTACCAAACGTGGTGGTTTCTGGCGGCGGCTTGCGGCGGCATCCTTGGTGGCGGAGCCGGTCTGGCCCGCCTGGCCGTCGCGCGCAAATACCGGCGCAAACTGGCCCGCCTGGAACAGCAGCACGCCATCGTGCGCGACCGCGCCCGCATCGCCCAGGACATCCACGACGACCTGGGGGCCGGCTTGACGCAGATCACGCTCTTGAGCGAGTTGGCGCGGCGCGAGCCGGGTGACGCCAGCGCGCAATTGGACGGCATTTCCCGCGCGGCCCGGCATTTGACCCGTTCGATGGACGAGATTGTCTGGGCGGTGGACCCGCAGCACGACACCCTCAACGGGTTGATGGATTATGTGTCGGCCTTTGCGGAGGATTTTTTGCGCGTGGCGGGGGTTCGTTGCCGGATGGATTTGCCGGTGGAGCTTCCCGCGCGGCGCATCGAGGCCGAATTGCGCTACAATCTTTTCCTGGCGGTCAAGGAGGCGCTCAACAACGTGGTCAAACATGCGCGCGCGACGGAAGTCTGGTTGCGCCTGCGGGTGGAATCCAGCGGCTTCACGCTGATCGTGGAAGACAACGGCCGCGGTTTCCAGAGCAACGGCAATGGAAATGGAAATGGGGCGCACAGTAAATCCGAAGCGGCCCAGGATCGCCTGGCCACGGGTTCGGGCCTGCCAAGTCTAAGAAAACGGCTGCACTCCGTGGGAGGCCGTTGCACGATGCACAGCGCGCCGGGACAGGGCCTGCGCATTGAAATGGACGTTTATCTCAAAGAGGCCGCATCGCCAATTGTGGCGATTGGCCAAAACGGGGCGAGCCATTAAAGTCAGAGCATGACCCAGGCGCCGGCAACAGCCCTTGTATGATTATTTCAGTCTCCATTGTGGAGGACGATGCGGAAGTCCGCGCGAGCCTTTCGCGTTTGATTGACAAATCGCCCGGCTACCGTTGCGCCAGCCAGCACGCCAGCGGCGAGGAGGCCCTGGCGCAAATTCCCAAAGTTCAACCGCATGTCGTGCTGATGGACATCAACCTGACCGGGCTCAACGGCGTGGAGTGCGCCCGGCGGCTCAAGCCGTTGGCCGCGGCGACGCAGATTATTATGTTGACGGTATATCAAAACACCGAACACATTTTCAATGCGCTGGCGGCGGGGGCCACGGGTTATCTGCTCAAACAAACGCCGCCGGCGGAATTGCTGGCCGCCATCACCGATGTGCATGGGGGCGGTTCGCCCATGAGCAGCCACATCGCCCGAAAGATCGTGCAATCATTCCAGAAAACGGTTGAGGCCGCGCATGACGCGGTCGCGCTTTCGCCGCGCGAGGTGGAAGTGCTGGACCTTCTGGCCAAAGGCTATTTGTACAAGGAAATAGCCGACATGCTGAAATTGACCTACGCCACCGTGCATACGCACATACGGCACATTTACGAGAAATTGCACGTCCGCTCGCGCACCGAAGCCGTGGCCATGCACTTGAGGAAAGGCCGGCCTGCGTAGACCGGCTCCGCCAATGGGGGCGGCCCGCGTTTCTCAATTTGATCGAGACAAAAAAACCCCGCGCCATGGGAAGGACGCGGGGTTGGTGAATTTCGAGAGGCTTAATTATTATAATACATTCTGAAGAATACGCTCCCGCTCCCGGGCAGCGTGATGTTCTCATTGGTAACCGCAGAGGAGCCTGAGATCGTGAACCAATCGTTCGTCAAAGCCAGGCTGACCGAGTTGCTCTGCAAGGACCAACCCAGATAACTTGACGGCCACGAGATGTGCAGCACTCCACTTGACACGCTGAAGCTGAGGTTGGTCGGCGTCGTGGGTATCGACGGCGCACCGCCGGTGGTCAGTTTAATGCTGCCGTTGACGGCGAGATTGTTGGTGTTCCACACATAAGTTACGCCGCTGACCGGCCCGGTCACCGGGAGGGCAAGGAGCAGATTGGTGGTGGAGGAAACCCCGGCGTTGCCCGCGATATTCAGCAGCTTGAACGTGTCGCCCGTAATGAGGTCGTTCGTGCCTTGAGTCACCGCCAGTGTGGAGCCGGCCAGATTGGTGATGCTTTGGGCCGCCACTGAGTCATTCGTCGCCCCGGTGCCGGGATGGTCAACTTTGAGGATCAAAGCGCCTTCATTCGTCAGATTGCCAGTTACCGCGAATTTGCCGAAACTGGTCAGAGAAATCCCCGGGGCGAGGGTGCCTTGGGTTCCAATAGTGACGTTGCCTGCGACGGCGCCATTGCCTGTGAGTGATTGCAACGGCTCGTTCACCGAGGCATCACCCACTTGCAAGGTGTTATTAGTCAACCCGGCCACGCTGACTGTGCCGGGGGCCGCGATGTTGATGCTGGCTGTTTGACTGAGGATACCTGTATTGGTGCCGTCTCCGCCCAGTGCGAGCGTTCCGGCGCTGACGGTCGTCGTGCCGGACCAAAAGTTGCCCCCGCTCAAAGCGAGCACGCCGCCCCCGGTCTTGACCAAATTACCCGGGCCGCCGACGGTGCCGCTCAACGAAATGTTATGCGGGATGTTGTTGGGATCGGCCGCCTGAATGGTGATGTTGCTTCCAGCGATGGGCATTAAGAAACCGTAAGTGATACCGTCCCCGTTGACGGCGCTGGACCAATCGGTTGTCGCGCCCAATATGCCCGCCTCCAAATAGATGACTGGCTCCATACCGGCGTCATTTGACAAGTCTATGCCACCGCTTCCCATATAGAGATTGCCGCCGTCCACGAACACCACGGCAATGCCGCCAACGGTATCTGCCATGGATCCAAAATTAAGAATGCCGGCATAAGTGTTTCCGCCTGACAAATATAATTCTGAACTATTCAAATTGGCGCCGTCGTTGATGCTCATCGTGATGCCGTTGGTCGTATCCAGGTTTGTGAAATTGCCGCCGTTAATCTGCATAATATCAAAGCGAGTGTTGGACGTGTCGCCCAGCAAGACCTCATTCGTCACCGTGACGCTGCCGGCGTCGAGTCGAAAAGAAGTGGAGGAATTGGCCGCCGTGATGCCGATGGTCATCCTGCCCAAATACACTTGGGCCGGTTGCAGGAGGTTGGTTGAATCGACCCAAAATCCATTGCCCGTTTGTGCCGCAATCGGCGTTGTTGCAGTCGGTGTGGCTGTGCCATAGTTAAACGAGCGGCCCAAAGCCACGAAGGCGGAGGAAAAGACGCCGCCATTGACTTGGATCTGAAAGGCATCATTGTTGGCTTGTGTGATTTCGCCCACGTTCACCGTGCCGGCGGTTTCCAGCAAAGTATTGTACACTGAGGCCAGGCTGCTGACCGTCGCCGGTCCATTGCTTAAAGTTCCACCATCCACCAGATAGCCGCTGCCATTGAGCACTCCGACGTTGAGAACGCCGCCAGCCGGAATTTCCAGCGTGCCGCCGTTGACTGCGGTTATGCCTGTGTAACTGCTCGTGCCAGTCAGGGTGAGTGTCCCGGTGCCGGTCTTGGTGAGAGTGGCGCCCAGGCCAAAGTCGTTCAGGCTGCCGGAGTAAATTCCGCTGGTGTTGTTGCCGCCGAGGGTCAAAGCCATCTCACCGCCTCCCTCGTTGGTCAGAGCCAGGCTTTGCGCGCCGAGCAATGCCCCCAGTGTGGCTGCATTGATGGAACTGTCAAAGGCCAGTTTGCCGCCCTGATTATTGTAATACAAAGTGCTGTTCTCCAGCGCCCCCGCATTCGCCAAATCCAGCAATCCACCCGCGATGACAGTCGTTCCGAAGAAGGGGTTTGCTCCCGTTAATTCCACTGTGCCCGTGCCACCGTGGCCGTTCACCGTAAGGTTGTTGACGCCCGTGTTGCCGGCCGATGCGATGGCGCCGACTACTTGGAGGTCGCTACCGCTTCCCAAAGCGTCAAGGTAGGCGTTGGTGCCAACAGGTCCGAGAGCCAGCCCGACGTTGATATTACGAGCGAGATCAACATTGCCAGTACCTGCCAAACCGCCGCCATTGAGAAGGAGGGTTGTATCCGCGCCGAGATTGGAGTCCGCTGAAATGCTGATGGTTCCAGCATTAATGGTGGTCACACCAGAAAAGCTAGTGCTGTTGCCACCCAGCGTCAAAGTGCCTGAGCCGATTTTGGTTAAATTGCCGCTGTCACTGAGCGTGCCGTTTAACGCCAGACTGTTGGCTTGAGTGTCCACCGTGACATTTACGGTGGCCGCGATGTCAATGTTGTTCGGCAGGCTGACCGATGATCCAGCTTGGAGGGTGCTTGGGCCAGTCACGGCCAAATCGCTCGCTCCCAATGCGTTGGCGCTGCCCACTTGCAAGGTGCCGCCACCAGTCAAAGTGGTGCCGAAACTGCCCTGTCCTGGTCCGTAACTGTTGTTGCCGGAAAGGGACAAAGTGCCCGCCCCGTTTGCGACCACCGTTTGCGGCGTGGCGTTGTTCTCATTGCTGATGCTGCCGGAAAGGGAGAGAAAGCTACCACTGCCAACGCTTACTTGCGCGGCGCTGTTGAGGGAAACCCCGGTTTGAATCGCATTGGCCGTCCCGGCGGTCACACCAATGCTGGCAGGGGAACCTGCGTTGTCGATGGTCAAGGAAGCCGCGCCGCCGGTCACCACGAAGGAACTGGGGTTGGTGAACGTGATTGCGCCGACGGATTCGTTGACATCCAGCGCGATTGTTCTCAAGCCGGTGCTGACCCCAAGGATGGCCGCGTCTCCGGGAGAATGTGGCGTGCGATTGGGGCTCCAGTTGGCCGCCGTGGACCAGG
>Ga0302326_10032767_pt1 | contig 10343 bp, 8 predicted proteins | sample Palsa_T0_3_FD_202264 | JGI IMG/M metagenome (GOLD analysis project Ga0302326, IMG submission 202264) | Peat permafrost microbial communities from Stordalen Mire near Abisko, Sweden - Palsa_T0_3 | ecosystem: Environmental > Terrestrial > Soil > Palsa > Peat permafrost | place: Sweden: Abisko... | reverse complement strand
CACAATCCGCTCCAGGGACACGTTGCTCGCGTTGTCGTTGCCGTCGGTGATCACCAGCAGCGCCTTCTTGTCTTTCTTGCCATCGCTTTTGAGGTAGTTCATCGACAAGTCGATGGCATCCCGCATCGCCGTTCCACCCCGCGAATCGATTCGCGTCAAGCCTTGTTCCATCTTTTTCGGGTCGTTAGTAAACGGAACATCCAGATACGGCTCGTCGTTGAAATTCACGATGAATACCTCATCCTGCGGATTGGATTCCTTCACCAGAGTCATCGAGGCGGCTTCCACGCGCTCGCGCTTCGTGCGCATGCTCCCGCTGTCGTCGATGATCAGACCGAGCGATACCGGCACATCCTCCCGCTTGAAGACCTTCAGCTCCTGCGGCTGCCCATTTTCCAGCACGCGGAAGGCGTCGCGAGGCAGGTCCGTAATCAGCTTGCCGTGCTTGTCGGTGACGCTGGCATGCAGCACCACCAGCCGCAATTCCGTTGTAAACTGAGCCCACGCATAACCGCCAAGCGCGATCAGGGCAAACGCCGCCGCGAGGCCGAACTTATTGAGTCGGAGCATAATATCCTAGACGGAAGTAAGCCTTGAGAGGCGGAAGCCCGCGCGGCTGGTTGAGTTTCACTTGCACCTTTCGATACTTGCCGTCGCGCTCCTTGTTCTTCGGCGTATATCCCAGAATGTACTGGTTGCGCAGCTCAATTCCTATTTTTGCCGCAATGTCCGGCAGCTCGCTGGCATTCTCTACCGCGTACTCCCGCCCGCCGGTCTGCTCCGATAGCTCATTCAATAAGCCCGGCCCGGCCGCTTCCTCCGGCGTGCGTCCTCGCGAACCAGCCCCCTCGAAAATCCCGATCGCGTAAATCTGCACGTCCGCTTCACGTACCTCGTTCTTGATTTCCGTCTCAGTATAGCGGCTGCTGTTGTCGCCTCCGTCCGAGATCACCAGCAGCGCTTTGCGCGGGTTCTTCGCCTTCTTCATCTCGTGCATTGCCAGATACACCGCATCCAACAGCGCCGTGCGCCCCTTCGACTGCGTAAACGTCAGCACACTTTGGAGGCTATTAGTGTCCGTGGTAAACGCTTGCGTCAGCTCCGGCCGGTCGTTGAATTGCACCAGGAAGAACTCATCCGACGGATTCGCGGTTTTGAAGAACTCGGTCGCCGCTTGCCTCGATTTCTGCAGCTTCGGCCCCATGCTGCCGCTGGTGTCAAATACCAACCCAATCGAAATCGGCGCATCCTCGCTCGAAAACTGGCTGATCTCCTGCTCTACTTTGTCCTCAAACAGCCGAAAATGCTCCTTCTCGAGTCCAGTCACAAAGCGGTTCAGAGGATCCATCACGGTGACATTGATCAAGACCAGCGTGCTGTTGACCTTGATATTCGTGGGCCGCGATTCCACCGTCGGCTCATTGCTCTTCTTCCGCGTCTCGATGGTGATCTGCGGAGGCGGCTGGGGCAGCACCTGCGGGGGATCGACAGCCGCGGGCTTGGGAGTGTCGGCCGTCGGTTTGTCGTCTTCGAAAGCGCTCGCGCTCCCCAAGGCGCCCGCCATCGCCAGCAGCGCAATCACCACTGCGATTGCCGCGCGGCCCCGCCCCGCGCGTCGGCCCGCGCCTGAAGCGATATCTCTCCGAAGACACGCTGATCCGGGCCGCGGGCGCATGTGAGACAGACCGCCTTTTCCTATCCGAATCATACCATCGGCATGCCGGGCTTCCTTCGGTAGTGTCCTCTTCCCTGCTGCTCGCAATTTTCGAGAGGCAGTGTGTTCGCGACCTCCGCGTTGCATGCTATACTCGATCGTGCGTTCGCGGATTTTGGGTGTTATCCCCGCACGTTTCGCCTCCTCGCGGTTCCCCGGAAAAGCTCTCGCCAAAATCGCCGGTAAAAGCATGCTCCAGCACGTCTGGGAACGTGCCTCCCTGGCTCAGTCTCTGAATTGCGGAGTGTTGGTCGCCACCGACGACGAGCGAATTGCCGCCGAGGTCCGCCGCTTTGGCGGCCGAGTCAGGATCACTCGCCCCGACCACCCTTCCGGCACAGACCGCCTCGCCGAAGTGGCCTCCGCCGAATCCGCCGACATCTATGTGAACATCCAGGGCGACGAGCCCTTGATTGATCCCGATGCCATCAATTGCGCCGTCTGGGCAACCCACGGCGACGAGCATGCCTCTCTCGGAACGCTCAAGCGCCGCCTCGATGACCCCTCCGACCTGGCGAATCCGAACGTGGTGAAAGTAGTCACCAATCTCGCCGGCGACGCGATCTATTTCTCGCGTCATCCCATCCCCTATGTGCGTGATTCCGGCGGCTCGTCGCCCGCCTTCTTCAAGCATGTCGGGCTGTACGTATTCCGGCGCGACCTCCTGCTTGCCTATCCCGACCTGCCCGTCGGCCCGCTCGAACGCGCGGAATGCCTCGAACAGCTCCGGGCGCTCGAGAACGGCTATCGCATTAAAGTGATCGAAACCGAATACGAGTCTCTCGGCGTGGATACCCCCGATGACCTGGAACGGATCAGCCGCCTTTTCGAAATGGCAAACCTTAAACTGCACACCGGCGTGCACGACACAACATGAGCTCAAACCACAACCTGGCGGAGGGTGACCATGGCTAAATACATCTTTGTCACCGGGGGCGTTGTCTCCTCATTGGGTAAAGGCATCGCGGCGGCCTCCATCGGCTGCCTCCTCGAGAGCCGCGGTCTGCGTGTCACCCTCCAGAAGTTCGACCCGTATTTGAATGTGGACCCGGGAACCATGAGCCCGTTCCAGCACGGGGAAGTCTTCGTCACCGACGATGGCGCCGAGACCGATCTCGATCTCGGCCACTACGAGCGATTCACCCACGCTCCGTTGTCGCAAAGCAACAACCTCACCTCCGGCCGCATTTACGAGAACATCATTACCAAGGAACGCCGCGGAGATTATCTCGGCAAAACGGTGCAAGTGATTCCGCACGTGACGAATGAGATAAAAGCCGCCTGCCGGAAGGTCTCCGCCGATGTGGATGTCGCGATTGTCGAGATCGGCGGCACGGTGGGCGACATCGAATCGTTGCCCTTCCTCGAAGCCATCCGTCAGTTACGCCACGAAGAAGGCAGGGAGAACACGCTGTTCGTTCATCTCACGCTTGTGCCCTTCATCGCCGCCGCGCAGGAAATGAAAACCAAGCCTACCCAGCACAGCGTGAAAGACCTGCGCTCCATCGGTATCCAGCCCGATATCATTTTGTGCCGGTCCGAAAGGACGCTGTCCGAGGACGTCAAGGAAAAGATTGCGCTGTTTTGTGACGTCGAGGTACGCGGCGTGATCACCGCCAAAGACGTCGGTTCCGTTTACGAGGTTCCGCTCGTTTTCGCCGAACAGAAGGTGGATGAGATTATCCTCAACCATCTCCGGCTCACCGCCGGCCCCAGCAACATGACGCGCTGGACCAACATGGTTCAACGCATGAAAAATCCGCTGCGAAATGTCCGCATCGGGCTGGTCGGCAAATATGTGGAATACGAGGATTCCTACAAGAGCCTGAAAGAAGCGCTGCTGCATGCCGGCATCGCGCATCAGGCTCACGTCGATATCGAGTGGATTGAATCCGAAAACGTCGAGTGGCCCGCCTGCCGCGACTTCCTGAAAGGCTTTGACGGCATACTTGTTCCCGGAGGCTTTGGCAAACGAGGCATTGCAGGCATGCTGAATACCATTCGCTGCGCGCGCGAAGAACGCATCCCCTATTTCGGCATCTGTCTCGGGATGCAGACCATGGTCATCGAGTTCGCTCGCAACGTTTGCTCGCTCGCTGGCGCGGATTCCACTGAATTCGACGCCGGCTCGCCCTATCGCGTCATCTACAAGCTGCGCGAACTGAAAGGAGTCGAGGAGCTCGGCGGCACCATGCGCCTCGGCGCGTATCCCTGCCGTCTCTCTGAAGGCAGCTTCGCCCAGGAAGCGTATGGCAAAACCGAGATCAGCGAGCGCCACCGGCATCGCTACGAATTCAACCGTGAATTCGAGCCCATCCTCACTTCCCATGGGTTGCGGCTGACCGGCCAGACTCCCGACGGCGTGTATGTCGAAATTTGCGAGCTGCCGGACCATCCCTGGTATCTCGGTTGCCAGTTTCACCCCGAGTTCAAATCCAAACCGCTCGAGCCCCATCCCTTGTTCGTCGCCTTTCTCGCAGCCGCATTGGCCAATCGCGAGTCCCGGCGTCAAACAGCCATCGAGCCGGAGCTGGCCGGAGCACACCAGGCTTTGTGAGCCCGGGCCAAGTCTGCTACCCATGACCGCCACGATCACTGTGGGCGAAGGCCCTGCCGCCGTCACCTTCTCGCAGCATTCGCCGCTCTCACTGATTGCGGGCCCCTGCGTGATCGAAAGCGAGCAGCACGCCTTGTGGATTGCCCAGGAAATCCGCAAGCTCGTGGGGCCTTATGTCTTCAAAGCCTCCTTCGACAAGGCGAATCGAAGCAGCCTCGAATCCTATCGCGGCCCCGGCCTCAAAGAGGGCATTCGTATTCTCGGCCAGGTCCGGAAGCTGGGAATCCCCGTACTCACTGACATTCATGAACCCGCTCAAGCGGCTCAAGTTGCCGAAGCGGTAGATATCCTGCAGATTCCGGCGTTCCTCTGTCGCCAGACCGACCTGCTGGTTCAGGCCGGACTCACTGGGCGCGTTGTGAACATCAAGAAAGGCCAGTTTGTGGCGCCGGCCGACTTCGTCAACGCGGCCGAGAAGGTCGCCGCAACCGGCAACCATCGCATCCTGCTCACCGAGCGCGGCTCCAGCTTCGGTTACAACAACCTGGTCGTGGATATGCGCAGCCTGGCTATTCTAGCCGAGGCCGGCTACCCCGTAATCTTCGACGCCACGCACAGCGTGCAGTTGCCGGGCTCGACAGGAAGGGCGTCGGGCGGCCAGCCCCAATTTATTGCTCCCTTGGCTCGCGCCGCCACCGCCGTCGGCATTGCGGGGCTGTTCGTCGAAACACACGAAGCGCCCGAACGCGCGCTCTCCGATGGCGCCAATGCTCTTCCTCTGTCCCAGCTCGCCGATCTGCTTGCTCGCCTCCGCCGCCTGGACGCGGTAGCGAAGACCTGACCTGTACCTGAGGGCCTGCGGCCCGCGAGTGGCTCTTCAGTGAGCTGAGTTACACCCAGCTGTGTGGTTATTAGCAATTTAGAAACAACGCGCCAGCAAGAACCTAACGATTTATATCATTTTGTTCTTGCGTGCTTGTTCTGAGCCGTGATAGATTACAGCCCTGCCGAGGTCGGCATAATGACGGCGACCCGGGAGAAAGGGTTGTAACACCATGCCGGTTCTACTGGCCAATAGTAACTCGTCTGCACCTGCTCGGGTTTCCCAGCTAGAGGCTCCTCACCAACAAAGCCCTGATCGACAACGGAACGCTAAAAAGGGGGATCTCATCTGCAAATCGTCACAGAAGCTTTCCAACGCTACCGACTCGCCTCACGGCTCGTGTGGAACCTATTCTTCTGGCAGGACAGCGACCTGAGCGATTGGGACGGACGGGACGAGTTCGAAGACATTAAGCGCCTGTTGTTCCGCTCACTGGTGCGGCAAAAGCTGTCGCTCGACGACGAAGTGCGCTTCCTGGTTGTGCCGCGGGCGAAGGGCGGAGTGCCTATCATGATAGAGCAGCCGCGGCCGGGGACAAAAAACCGCTATTGGGACCACCCCATTTCGAGGGTCACCTCAACGGCTGCGGTCCTCGAGTTCGTCGACTATTTCGATTTCGACGGCCTGGGGTGCTTGGACTTCAAATACGTGCTAGCCAAGATTAGCGCGTTCCCTGAGTACCCTGAGCTGGTCGGTCGGGAAGCGCTCCTCGAAACGGACCACGTCGACGTGTATCTGCCAGATGCCCCTGGCGGCACGGCGCCACCGTTGTGACCGGAGAGAAATTCAGGCAGGACCGACATATAGGGAAATGGGGATGGACGGTCATTTAGTCTGAGAGCCCACAGGCTGATCCGGTCTATTGGAACCTCAGGGACGGAGAGCTATGGTACGAAGTGAGGAATCTGCGCCCTCTCCGGTTTTGCTGGCAAACGGCACGCATCCAGGCATGTGCCGTGCGCATCGGAGCGCCGCTTCGGCCTCGACCACGAGCGACGCCGTAGCCGACGGCGGCGATCGAGGAGACGGCGTGAGAATCGGATCCCCTCAGCCGAACGGCCTGGAACTGACTTTGCCGTCCTTTTTCTTAGCTTTGGCGCAGATCTCCAAATCTCCTACACTCCTAAGAGGGATTCTGTAGTGGTCGGCGATTTGGTTCAAGCACCGCCTCCGAAGTTGTGCGATTTCCCACTTCGTACCATAGCTCTCCGTCCCCGAAGTTCCTTAGCTCTCCGTCCCCGAAGTTCCTGCCGTGGCAACATCAAGGGGCCGGTCAACTAGGTAAGCCTTAACATGCCAGCCCACGACCCAAATCCGCCATCTTCGAGCCAGGACGGCGATCTCCTGGCCAGAGTCACCGACCACGAAGATTTCTTTGGATCCGTCCTGTGTCGCGACAGCGTTGAGGACTGGGGCTTGGCGAGGGACCTCGGCGAGTTCCTACTTCGGATTCTGCCGGACCCAGAAATGATGGGGCATGCTATCCTCGCAAGGGCCTGTAGGCACCTAGGGGAAACCGCGCGGGCGCGCCAGGAGCTAGAATGGTGCCTCTCTCAGATGGAGGGCCGGGACACGAAAGGGCCGGAGGAAGAGATCCTGTCTGCACTGCTAGAGAAGGAAAGGCGGCTCTTGTTACACGATCAGCCAGGGCCTTAATCAATGAATAAATGGGGACTCACGCAAGTGGTCGAAGACCCTGGGACTATGACACGACCACGCCGAACGTGACGCTCGGCTATGACAGTGGCGCCACCAATGCCAAGGGGCGTCTCGTTTCGGTCGCCAACTCAAACGCCACACAGAGCATTGCGGGCTACGACGCGTTAGGGCGAATCACTGGAAGCACGCAGGCGTCATCGGGCCAGAACTACACCTTTAGCTACACATACAACCTTGCCGATTCCCTGACCAGTACAACCTACCCTTCCGGGCGCGTGGTCACCAATAGTTACGACGGCGCCAACCGCACCTCGAAAGTATACGCCGGGTCAAAGAACTACGTCTCGTCCGTCACGTATGCGCCGCACGGGGCCTACGCCGCGTTTACCTTCGGCAACTCGATGGCGCGCACGAATTCGTACAACAACCGGCTGCAGCCCTCCGAGATGAAGGATGTGCAAAGCGGACAATCCACCGCGGCAATCGATCTTCTCTACTACTGGAACTACAACTCGCCGGCTACCTCGAGCACCACAAACAACGGAAACCTGACCAACGTCCAAGTCAACACGCAGGCATTGGGGATGCTAGCGTCCAACTACTATCAGACGTTTGGCTACGACAATGTCAATCGCGTCAGTACGGCCGGAGACAACGGCGGCTACGGATGGTCGCAGAACTTTGGGTACGATCAATTTGGGAATATGTGGCTCTCTTCGTTTTCCGGGATTGTGACACCCAACCTGACGCCTTCCCTGCAAAGTAAAATCAACGCTGCCACAAACCACGTGAGCCTAGCCAGCGGCACGGCCTACGACGGAAACGGAAACCTCACCACCTTCGGCAGCAGCACGCTTACCTACGACACGAACAACATGATGATCGGTGTGGCGGGCTCGGCCACCTACGCCTATGACGGCCTGGGCCAGCGCGTGAGCAAAGCCTACGGCGGCGTCACCACCGTCTATGCCTACGACGCGTTCGGAAACCCGGCGGCGGAATACAGTTCGGCGGCCACTAGCCTGCCCGTCTGCGCCACCTGCTACTTGAGCTGGGACCAGCTTGGCAGCACTCGTCTGGTCACCGATCAAAATGCCACGCCCGTCGCCCGGCATGACTTTCTGCCCTTCGGAGGCGAAATCACCGGCGCCTACGCCAGCCGCCCCAGTCTCTGGGGCACAAGCGACAACGTGGATCCCAAGTTCACCGGACAATTCCGCGACGTCGAATCCGGACTCGACTTCTTCAACTCCCGCTACCACGCGCAGGCGATGGGGCGGCTACTAAGCGCCGACCCCGGCCAAGCCGGAGCCGACCCAGAGAATCCCCAGAGCTGGAACGGCTACGCGTACACAATCAACAGCCCACTTACCCGGATCGATCCAAGTGGGATGGACTCCTTCGATGGTGGTGGCACTGGCGACCCCTGCATCGACGATCCTTTCCTTTGCGGCGACGGTGGGGACGGCCCTGATTGGCCAACACAACCACCACCGCCTCCACCACCGCCCCTCCCACCGGTCGTGACGTCGAGCGGCGTGCCGAACACAACCGGAGTATACGGCTGGCCGAACGGCGAGCGGCTTGGGCTTCCGCCGGGGCTCTCCATTCCTTCGCCGCTCTCGCCGCAGGTCTTGCTCGGGCTAGAAGGCTGGGACTGTTCGGGGGGCATATGCGTACCAGGGTTTACGAGCGACTGGGATCCAAATGGAACAATCGGACCGCGTCAGCCCGGGAGCTACTCGGACTACGCCTGGTGTTGGGTAGGCGCCCTCCCGAAGATTGTGGGCACTGCGGCGCTCGGAGTCGGCCTGACTGCGGCGGCGAACCATTCATTTCCCCTGCAGTTTTTTCCTCCCAAGGGCCTCATAGGTAAAGTGCCTGGCAGGGCGGCGTCCCTTGGACTGAAATGGGGCGCCAAGGGAAGCCTCGTTGGAATTCTCATCTTCGGGGTCACATTGCACGTGGAGGGCTACGACGCTGCCCGATCCTGCTCCCAGGCCACCAACTACACTCCGTGGATTCTGCAATAGGCTTGGTGATCCTACACCCCAACTGTGATGACGACTAGACCTGCTCCGCGCGCCGAACGTGCTCTAAGTAGAATCGTCGGCACCCTGCTAATCTTCGCTGGGCTGACGTTTGTCGCTTTCGTCGTCGGACTCGCGATGTCAGATTCGCGAAAACTGCCAGGGCACTTGACGGGGGTCCTCTTCATGCTCGGGTCTGGTACGCTGCTGGTCTGGGCTGGTTGGAGCTTCTTGAGACCCGAACGCGAAGATGGGGGAAATGTCGGCCAGTGGCCCAGGTTCGGCGCCCCCGCAGCTGGCCGTCCCGTGGTGGAGCTGCTTGCCATGAGTGGGTGCGGCCTAATGCTGGCCCACGCCGTAGCTCTATCGACGGGCAGCAGCTGGCCCCCTGCGCCTCTGCTTTTGGTCCTGGTCACGGCCCCCGTCGGCACAGGGCTCCTGACACTCTGGATTCTGGTACCCGGGGCGTTTCGATCCGGGCTGTTCGCAAACGACGTATGGGGTCGGTGGCATCGTGGAGCTCACTTGGTCGTGAAGACGGTTCTCACAGTCGGCTGGGCCGGCTACCTTGCCATTCCCTTGGCCGTGCTCGACCTCTACGCCGATGCACTGAGTCCGTGGTACCCAGGGGCCCAGATCCTGGTTTCTTCGCTGATTTCGGTGCTCTACGCATCCCAGGTCCTGGCGCTTCATTATGGGCGGCTGAGGGGGCAGGCTGGATAGGTGCGAAATTCGGCCAGGGTGGGAAACTCGGGCAGAGGTAACCGAGAGGGGCTGGCCTGCGTGAGGAAATGAGACACACGCCGAGGGGGACCGTTTGGAGTGGAATGCACCCCAAAATTGAGACACGGAAATTAGGGACACTCTTTCATTGAATGGAAAGGAGTCGAAGTTGCCTACAAAGAACCGTCCATCACGTATGCCCCGCACGGAGCCTACGCCGGGTTTACCTTCGGCAACTCGATGGCGCGCACGAATTCGTACAACAACCGGCTGCAACCCTCCGAGATGAAGGATGTGCAAAGCGGCCAATCCACCGCGGCGATCGATCTCCTCTACTACTGGAACTACACCTCGCCGGCTACCTCGAGCACCACGAACAACGGAAACCTGACCAACGTCCAAGTCAACACGCAGGCATTGGGGATGCTGGCGTCCAACTACTATCAGACGTTCGCCTACGACAACGTCAATCGGCTCACCACCGCCGGGGACAACGGCGGCTACGGATGGTCGCAGAACTTTGGATACGACCAATTTGGGAATATGTGGCTCTCCTCTTTTGCCGGGATTGTGACGCCCAACCTGACGCCGTCCCTGCAAAGCAAAATCAACGCCGCGACGAACCATGTGAGCCTCGCCAGCGGCACGGCCTATGACGGAAACGGAAACCTGACCACCTACGGCAGCAGTACGCTTACCTACGACACGAACAACATGATGATCGGTGTGGCGGGCTCGGCCACCTACGCCTATGACGGCTTGGGCCAGCGCGTCAGC
>Ga0302326_10032765_pt1 | contig 10343 bp, 14 predicted proteins | sample Palsa_T0_3_FD_202264 | JGI IMG/M metagenome (GOLD analysis project Ga0302326, IMG submission 202264) | Peat permafrost microbial communities from Stordalen Mire near Abisko, Sweden - Palsa_T0_3 | ecosystem: Environmental > Terrestrial > Soil > Palsa > Peat permafrost | place: Sweden: Abisko... | reverse complement strand
TCGAGGAGCGTCAGCGCCGCATCGATGGATACCTGCTCGAAACGTACTTGATCGCGCGGACGGAGTTGCCCGACCGCGTGAAAATCGGCTGAAATCACGTTGGCGATTTTGGGGTAACCGCCGGTGGTTTGGTGCTCCACGAAGAGGATGATGGGCTGCCCGTCGGGCGGCACTTGGATGGCACCAAGCGGTACGCCCTCGGTGAGCATGTGGCCCATGTGACCGTCGAGCGCTGGGCCGCGCAAGCGTAGCCCCATGCGGTCGGAATCTTCCTTCACTTCCCAGGCGGCGCGGCAGAGGGCATGGGCGTTGGCGGGGGCCGTTACGCGGATGATGTTGGGTGAGCTTCGGTCAGCGGGAGGCGTCCCCACGAGTGGGGACGCGGCACGCAAAGTGCGTGCGCCACAAGCCAGCAAGTCGCCTCGCTTCAGCGCGCGGCCTTCTAGGCCACCTAAGCCGGTTAGCACGTGGGTAGAAGCGCTGCCTAGCACCAGTGGGATTTCGATCCCACCATTGATGCACAGATAACAGCGCGCTCCGGATCGGGCGTGGCCGCAGCGCACCGGCGCGCCGGGCTTCACTTCGACGGCGGTCCACATCGGCATGCTCGCCTCGAAATCCGCGCCGGCGAGCGCCACGACTGCGCGGGACTCGAACTCGAACGTGCCGCCGGCCAGCGTCATCTCCAGCGCCGCCGCGCCTTCCGCGTTCCCCACCAGCAGGTTGCCCGCGCGCAACGAGAGCGCATCCGCCGCGCCCGAAGCGGAGATGCCCAAGTGCGCGTAACCGGGCCGTCCCAGATCCTGTACGGTCGTCAACAGGCCTGGTGAGATGACACGAATGTGGTTCAGATGGAACCCTTCACAATGAACCTTACATGATCGCCCATCCGCAACAAAACAGGCGGATCCGCATCGGGATCGAACAGGCGCAAGGCCGTCCGTCCGATGATTCGCCATCCGCCGGGCGAAGCCATTGGATAGACGCCCGTCTGCCGGCCACCGATCGCCACGCTGCCCGCCGGCACGCGCCTGCGCGGCGTGTCCAGACGCGGTGCGGCGATGGATTCCGGCAACCCGCCGAGATACGGAAATCCAGGTGAGAAGCCCAGGAAGTAGACCAAGTATTCGGCGCTGGAATGCAGCGCGACGACCTCGTCGGGCGTGTGCCCGGTCAGCGCCGCGACGGCTTCCAGATCCGGGCCCCACTCGCCGCCGTAAGCCACGGGAATCTCCACTGTGCGCGGCTCGGGCAACGGCGCCGCGGCCGCTCGTGCGAAAAGTTCCACGGCGGTGCGCTCTACGTCGGGGCGGCCGATACGCAGCGGGTCGAAATCGATCAGAATCGAAGCGTACGCGGGATGCACGTTGGTCACGCCCCGCACGGATTGCAGCAGCGGCGTGAGGCGCAGCACGTCGCGGTGCGCCGCGATCGAGATCCGGTCGTCGAACACCAGCAGCAGCGCACGGTCGCTCGCATCCACAACGCGCATGCCGGGGGATTGACTCACTCTCTCCAGTCTGATACTTTTCAGACTGTCGGGAGGCGACGCAAATTATGACATCGGCACAACTGGCGCCGGCGCAGAGTGCAGAGGTTCTTTGGCACGAGGACAAGAAGCACAAAGGCTGGACGGTGCATCTGCATGTCGGGGAAGAAGAAATCAAGTACTCGCATCCGGATTCGGATCGCGACACGGGCGATGCCGAGTTGGTTTCGCTGGCCGTTCAAGACGCCAAGGAAGACGGCTACGATTTGAATCCGGCGGCGGTCAAGGTAACGCGATAGCCAGGCGATAAGCAGGCGCGGCGTCAAACATTCATCACGCGGTTCATGCGCTCGATGGCTTCGTCGATCTGGGCGGTGTTCGTGAATCCGATGGTCACCGCATCGACGCAGCCCAGGTTCATAGCGAACTTCATGGAGGCGTCGCGATCTTCTGCTTTGGTGAAACGGCCTTCCCCGACGAGCTTCATACTGATGACGCCCATACCTTGCCGGTGAACCGCCTTCGTGTGCGCCACCACTTCTTCCACGTTGCCCAGCTTGTCCACGTCGCGCATATCGGGCGTGTCCATTCGCGTGCCGTTGTGGTTCATGCGGATCATGGCGATTTCGAGCCACTTGTTGCCGGGGATGGTGCGCAGAGCGGGCAAGCCGTGGATGGATGCGCCGTGGGCCACGATGATGCGCTTCTGCTGCGCCAGCGAGAATCCGTCTTGCAGGCTCTCGTAATCGGCTGCCCAGGTGGGCGGGCGCAGGCAGTGCAGCAGCAGAATGTCGATGTATTCCGTATTCAATTGCTTGCGGAATTGATCGATTTTGGGCGCGGGATCGCCTGAGGCCGGCGTGCTGTACTTGGTCATCAAGCGGTAGCTATCGCGCGGCAGACCTTGGAGCGCGATGGCCAACATCTCCGGCATGCCGTGGTAGCTTTCGGCCGTTTCGAAGAAGCGGATACCGTGATCGTAAGCGTAGCGGACCAAGCTGGTGAATCCCTCCTGCCCCAATTCGCGTTGCGCGCGCCCGCTGGTAGTGCCGGTGCCGAAGGCAAGGCGGGTCACCTTCACTTTGGACTTGCCGAGCGTCACCCAGTCGGTGGCCGACCGTTTGGTGCGCTTCGCCAGCGCGAGGCCGCCGGTGGTGGATAGTACCGAGGCGGCTGCGCCGGTCCTCAGAAAGTCGCGTCTGGTAAATTGAGCCATGCATCCCTCCTGAATCACACTTTAGCACTGGTCGCGGCGCGATGGCAGCGGGATTTTGGGGCTGCTACAATGGCCGCTTTTTCATTATCAGGTTGCATAATGTCGCATTTTGTCGCATCGGAGCGTAGCCACTAAACCGGGTGACGCGTCCGCGGGTTGCTGGAAAGCGCCTTTGCCATTGTCGAGCAGAATCGATACACCGTCGACGGCGAGATCCAAGTTGCCATCCCCATTGAAATCGCCAGCGACCGCACCGAGGGCGGGGGCCGAATAGTTCACTTCAGGTTGAAAAGTTCCATCGCCGTTTCCCAAGAGGACGGCCACGGTACTGGAGGTTGTGTTGGGCAATCAGAGATCAGGATTGCCGTCGCCGGCCAGGTCCGCAATGGCCAGGGATGCGGGGCTGCGCCCTCCAGTGCTGCGAGTGACCGCCAGAGCCAGCTTTCCGTCTCCGTTAAGGTCGGCGACGCCAACCGACTGGGCGCCGGGTCCGGCGGCCTGGACGATTTGCGCCTCAAATGTGCTGTCTCCGTTGCCAACCAGGATAGAAAGGTTGTTACCGCTGCGGACGACGACGAGGTCCAGTTTTCCATCGTTAAAGTCCCCCACAGCCACACACGTGGGCACGGCACTCACCGCGTACTTTACCGGCGGCTGGAAAGCTCCGTCGCCGTTGCCCAGCAAAATGACCGCGCGGTATCCGAATTCTGGCCAATTACCGCCAGGTCCGGCTTCCCGTCACCATTGAAGTCGCCTACCGCTACGCCCGTAGCGTTTCCTTCTCCCGCTGGGAAGGTAGCCGCCTAAAAAGGCGGCTCCGGCCAAGATTGGCCGCCCCACAAGTCAAACTGACCTGTAAACGATTGTAAAGAGGTGTCGAGATGAGTCTCGACACGGCACGCACGAGTGCGTGCGCCACGCAAAATTTTCCCTCCGCGCTAAAAATCAATTTACATCGAAAATGTTTTGGTGTATATTAATATTGCTCTGGCCAAAAGTCCGCGCGCGAGGACATGTACGCTGCCGTTACGGTTACATTAAGTCGCGATGAAATGGAACGCAGGCGCCTGGAAGCTGCCGAGGACCTGCAGAAGGGAATCACCCAAGCCCGGGTCGCCCGCAAGTTTGGGGTGAGCCGGACCACGGCTTCCCGTTGGTACCGCACTCTGGATGGGCACGGCATGGAGCGCTTGCGCAAGCGCAAAGCTCCAGGACGCCCCAGCAGGCTATCGTCCAGCCAATTGGCGGAAGTGTGCGAGATGTTCGCCGCCGGCCCCCGGACTAGCGGTTTTGAAACCGACCGCTGGACCACCGCCCGGCTGGCACAGGCGATCGAAGGGCGCTTCGCCATCCGGTACGATCCGGACCACGTAGGCCGTTTGATGCACCGCCTGGGTCTGCGCCCAAAGGCGGCCCCCGTTTCGCCCGCGCAGCCGGTCTGCGAGGTCTACGTGGCCCCCGGCCCCGGGATTCGACTGCACGTGTAAACGGCTTGGCTAGGCCCGGCCGCCGTCACGAGCGTGAAATTTTGCGTGCCCGGAGGAACGAGGAGATGCCGTATCCGCCGAGCAGGCACACTCCGATGGCCAGCATGGCCAGACGCAGGACCGCTCCGGCACTGCCGTCGAATTGGCGGATGGTGCGGAAACCGGAGAAAACAAAGGCGATGGCCATCGAGACGAACACGAATCCGATGATTTCGTGCCACAGCGTGCGGGCCGGCTTCAGGACCGCCGGGACGACAAATCCCAGGAAGCGGCGGCCCTCATGGTAAACTCGCGCTCCGTCTCGATAAATGTTAGGCTTAGGCACAACATCTCGATGTTATCAGAAGTAGTAGTACCTGTTGGTTTCGGCATCGGATGCCGATTTAAAAAATATAGGTGGGGAGCTTGTGAAGCGGCGCCGCCTCTACTACAATCTAAACGGGTACCGCGGTTGAGATCTCTAAATTGCAACGAGACGGAATGCGGTCGCATCCCACAATATAGGCGGAGGTCGTTGTGGACGAGGCATTGAAGAACCTTATGCAGGATCTGGGAAACGCGATCAACGAATCGCTCTCAGAATCCGACCGGATTGCCGAAGCCATTGGCGAAATCAAGCGCGCCGGGTACGACGTCTTCCTGGTGCTGGAAGCCACCATTGGTTTCAATAAGCGCGACGACGGCGAGGGAACCTCCGAAGACCAGCCGGGGGCAGAGCCTGAACGGAAACGCGGCTTCGAGACTGCGGGGAAGGTCAAATTCACAACGCAGGACCACCGTTTCCTGAAAGCCCTCAAGATCGCCGTGGACGAAGAGTCTCGCTAGTCCAGCCCGCCATCGGCCAAGTCGCGATAAGCCTTCCACGTTTTTTCCACTGCTTCAGCCCAGGTGAACTTTGCGGCTCGCTGGAGCCCGCGGTGGGAGAGGTTCGCGCGCCGCTCCGGATCCCGGGTCAGCGTCACCAGCGCGGCCGCCAGTTCTTCGGTGTCTTCGGGATCCACCAGCCACGCCGCGTCACCCGCGACCTCGGGAACGGCCGAGCGATTGGACGCAATCACCGGCACGCCGGAAGCCATGGCTTCCAGCACCGGCATCCCAAAGCCCTCGTCCAGCGAGGGGAACGCAAAGATCGCCGCGCGCGCGTACCAATTGGCCAGTTCGGCCGGAGTAACATAACCGGGCATGCGAATCCGGTCCCGGCTGGGCGACGCGCCGACCTTGGCGGAGATTTCGGCCGCGCCATATCCGGCGGATCCGGCCAGCACGAGCTGCCAGCCGCTATCCACTCTGTCAAAGGCGTCCACCAGCCGCGAGAGGTTCTTGCGATGCTGAATGGCGCCCACGTGCAGGACGATCTTCTGGCGCGTGACCGCCGTTATCCCCGGCGCCCTAACTCCGTGATGCACCACGCGCACGCGCGCCGCCTCGACTCCCAACAGCCCGATCACCTGGTCTGCAGTAAACTGCGACACGGCGATGATGCGGTCGCTGCGGCCGGCCGCATCGCGAGCCTGTTCCGCGAACCGCCGCCGGAATTCCGGCGTCGAGTACTCGCTCGTCAGCACGAACAGATCGTGGAAAGTGGTTATTGCGCGGCGCAGGCGGGCGTGGGGCAGCCGCTGGTTCAGGCCGTGAAAAACGTCCGCAGATCGCGGCGCGCGCGTCTCGCGCAGCAGGAAGCGCCGGGCGTTGGCGGGCAAACTTTCGCCGAACGAGCGCAGGAAACGGTGCGGCCGGTAACAGAATGCGAACCGGTCGGCGGGGTGCGCGCGCGTGAGGCCATCCAGCATCTCCCGCGAATATACGCCTACCCCGGACAAGTCCGCGCCGATGCTATACGTCGAATCCAGAGCGATGTTCAATTCTCGATTTTATATTCCTTAAGCTTGCGGTAGAGGGTTGTGCGTCCGATGCCCAGCAGGTGGGCCGCCTTGGCACGGTCGCCGTTGGTAGCGGCCAGCGCCTTCAGGATGGTCTCTTTTTCCACCGTGGCCAGGAACAATCCAGGCTGGCGCGGTGGCGCATGCAGCAAAGGCAGCCGCGCGGTCTCCGAACCCGCAGCCACCGCCGAAGCCGGCGGCGGATCGGACGCACGGCCGTTCCGCAATGCGGAAGGCAGGTCCGCGACATTCAGCCACGGGCCGGTGTTCAGCGCCACCATGCGCTCGATGGCGTTCGCCAGCTCGCGCACGTTCCCCGGCCAATCGTAGTCCATCATGGCATCCAGCGTTTCCGGCGTCAGCCGGTGATTCACCCCGAACTGCCGCAGGAAGTAATCGGCCAATTCCGGAATATCCGCCTTGCGATCGCGCAGCGCCGGCAGGCGCAGGCTGACGATGTTCAGCCGGTAGTAAAGGTCCTGGCGGAACGTGCCCCGCGCCGCGTCGCGCGCCAAGTCGCGATGGGTAGCGGCGATCACCCTGATTTTCACCTGGTGCGGCTTCAACGCGCCCACCGGGCGGAACTCATGCTCTTGCAGCAGGCGCAGCAGCTTCACCTGCATATCCAGGGGCAGATCGCCGATCTCGTCGAAGAAGGCCGTGCCGCCGTCGGCCTGTTCAATTAGGCCCTTCTTGGCCTCCGACGCGCCGGTGAAAGCGCCCTTGGTGTGACCGAACAGTTCGCTTTCGAGCAGCGGTCCGGCCAGTGTGCCGCAATCGATGGCAACGTACTCGCCGATCGGATTGGCGTCGTGGATGGCGCGCGCCACCACTTCCTTGCCCGTGCCGCTCTCCCCCAGCAGCAGCACAGGCGCGCGGGAATGTCCGAGTTTCTCGATAAGCCGGCGGATCTCGCAGATCTGCGGCGACTGCCCCACCAAGCCGTGGGAGCAGCCGTTAGCACCACGCTCCATTGGCTGCTTCGATTATACAGAATCCAGGCGAACCACGAATGCCGAGGTCACCGAGCTGTCTTCGCCGCGGATGCGATTCGCCAAAGCGGATGCGCCATCTTCCGTGGGTTCCATGCCCACCACCACGTGCCACCAGCCCGGAGTATCCGCGCGCGCGACCAACCGGGCCCGGCCGTATTTCGCCTCCATTGCGCGGCGCAGGCGCTCGGCATTGTCGCGGTTCCGGAATGAGCCCACCTGCACGCCGAAATGCATTTGACTTGGCGCGGCGGGCGCGCTCAGAATCTCCAGCCGCACACGCGCCGTTCCCGGACCGATCATCTCGATGGCCCGCGCCGCCGCGTGCGACAGGTCGATGATCCGCCCATCCACGAACGGTCCGCGGTCGTTGATGCGCACGTCCACCGACTTCCGATTATCCAGATCGTGGACGCGCACCACGGCGCCGAATGGCAGGGTGCGATGCGCCGCCGTCATCTGCTCCATGTCGTAGATTTCGCCGCTGGCCGATGCGCGCCCGTGATAGGGATGGCCATACCAACTCGCCAGACCTGTTTCGCCGGATTCGGGTGTGGCCGCTACCGGTGTGGGGGGCTCCGGCGCCGACGCCGTGGGACCCGGCCGAGGTGGCAGCGGTGTTTGCGCGGACTTCTTCCGATGGCAGCCGGTCAGCAGGATCGTCCCAGCCATCGCGATCGACAGCGCCTTGCGCATCTGCTGTGATCCTAGCATGTTCAAAAGCATGCCCTTAGTTCCTAGTGGAGTCCCGTCTATCTCAATCCAGCTCCGGCAGTTCTTCGATGGGCACCAGCACTTGAATCGACCTGGGCGTCCACGGAATCCGGCTGATCAGGCCGCGCGCTTCCAGAGTCATGATCATCTGGTGCACGCTCGGCGGCGTCACCCGAAAGTGCATCTGTATATCCGATTCCGCGGGCGCGCGCCTGTATAGCTTGGTATACATGTGGATGAAGGCGAGGTACTGTCCCTGTTTGTAGGTATACTTGGCGGCCAAGGCGCCCCTCTCGTATAAGCTTATAATATGGCGGCCGATTTTGCAGATCCCGACGAACTGATCCGGATCCCCATCACGGATGTCTTCGACCTGCACAGCGTGCCGCCGCGCGACGTCCAGGGGGTGGTCGAGGCCTACCTGGAAGAGGCGCACAGGATGGGACTCCGCGCCATCCGCATCATTCACGGCCGCGGCATCGGAGTGCAGCGCGAACTCGTCCGTACGGCGCTGGCCCGTACCGGCTTTGTGGTGTCGTACGGGGACGCGCCGGCGGAAGCGGGCGGATGGGGCACCACCATCGCCACACTCGATATACGCCGAGGCCAATGAGGCGGGCATCAATTGGCGTCATCGAGGCCTATTTCAGCCCTGAACGGTTCCACATCGCTCTTCCTGTCTGGACTGCGCCCGGCTGGAAATGGACGAAATCTGGGGTTTCATCGGCAAAAAGGAAAAGCACGTCCGTCCCACCGAAGATCCCACCAAGGGCGACGTGTGGACGTTCTGCGCAATCGATGCCGATAGCAAGCTGGTGCCCTCGTTCAAGGTTGGCAAGCGTACCAACGCTACCGCAGAGGCCTTTGTGCAGGACGTGGCAAGCCGGATGACGAACCGGGTCCAAATCTCCACGGACGGCCTGAAGGCTTACGTGGACTCCATCGAGCACTCCTTTGGTGGCGATGCGGACTATGCGCAAATCATCAAGACCTACGGCCATGAGGAAGTTAGCAGCAATCGCCGGTACAGCGCGCCTGAGTTCGTTGCTTCCGAAGAGCGCCCCATCTTTGGAAGCCCGGACTATGCTCTGATTTCCACTAGCTACGTCGAGCGGCTGAACGCCACGACACGGCTGCACATGCGCCGTCTCACCCGCTTGACGCTGGCCTTCAGTAAGAAGTTTGAAAACTTTAAAGCGGCGGTTGGGCTGCACTTCGCGTACTACAATTTCGTGAAACGCCACAACACGCTACGCATGACCCCGGCAATGGCAGCGGGCGCTAGCGGCCCTCAGTGGACCGTGGCGGATTTACTGAAGGCGGCTGCATGACCTACGTCGAAGAACTACGCGACGTGATTCGACGCCTGTATGGAGTCGAGTCAAGACACGTGGGCAGCGTCCCTGTAAAGAAGACATTCCAAGGTCGCACGATCTGGGATGGTTGCGTAGAGGTATTTGAGCTAATCGGGCACTAGGCCGCCAGTAGGTTATATGCGTGGTCCCACGCCACCGATGACCCAGACAATCCGAAACGTCACGTGACGGTACTTCATAGCGATTTGATAACGTCGCCACTGCTGGCCGTGAGAGCCGCAATCGTTCAGGAGTTTAAGGCCAATGCCCCAGCCGAAGCCTAAAAAGATCGGACGGCCCAAGCTCCCCAAGGGCGAAGCGAAAGGCCGCATCGTGCCGATTCGCTTCAATGCCGCCGATCTCAAGCGAATTGAATCGACGGCGCGCGCAAACCAGAAAACCGTATCAGAGTGGATTCGCGGGACGGTCGCGGCTGCGATGGAGGCGCAATAGGCCATGGGGCGAATGAAAAGCAAATTAGGACACTACCCGGCAGTCAGCTTCTCCGTGTTCTGGTAAACGATCAGATTACCGGCGTACCTTGCGCGCGCGACCACATCGAAAGATCTGCCACTCCGAATCGGAATCACGCCGAGCCTCCTTGCCGCATCCGCGCGCCGCAAGCGCTCATCGCCTGCCGCAGTATCCCCGGCCGCACCCTGGGACCTCTCACCCGGCCTTCGCCAGCAGCGCTACTTCAGGCCCCGCTCCAGAACAAAACCCATTAAAGAAGCGGCATCACCCTGCGGTTTAGTTCACCGCACGGTTTCCTCACTTTCGCGGCGAATCGTATCCTGGCGAACATCCATTCCACGACAACGGCGGTATAGCTTTCCGGCATTTGATCCTGCTGCCGCTGGGGGCGAAGGACGCCAGCAAACAATCGGTCTTTACCTTATGGGCTTCCGACCTTGCGGTAGGCGCCTCAATCTCCCGTTCCCAAACGCGTCCCGACCACATTCACGCACTGGCTGTAAGCACCAGACCGTAACCGGCCTCTATCGCCGCCACCGGCAATTCCAGCATCGCGCCAACGACGTCCGTTTTCACCTCCTCCTGTGGCGAAGCGCAGCGCCGCGGTTATGCATAGTGTATAGTGGTCCCAGGAATTCAGACCAGGCAATAGGTTAAGATTCGGCGAGTCGTATAGCTCAAAGGAGAGCAGATGACGACGACGAGAAAACAACACAGTCCGGCCTTCAAAGCGAGG
>Ga0302326_10032763_pt1 | contig 10343 bp, 3 predicted proteins | sample Palsa_T0_3_FD_202264 | JGI IMG/M metagenome (GOLD analysis project Ga0302326, IMG submission 202264) | Peat permafrost microbial communities from Stordalen Mire near Abisko, Sweden - Palsa_T0_3 | ecosystem: Environmental > Terrestrial > Soil > Palsa > Peat permafrost | place: Sweden: Abisko... | reverse complement strand
TGCCGCTTCTGCCACTGGGTTCTAGCTCAAGTATGCCATGTCGCAAGCGTTTGGGTGTTCCGGAAGCACAAAGTGCCTCCGGACGCTCACTCCTGCGGTTCCCTGAAGGATCACTACCGAGAAACGCGCTTGCGTCTTGGCATGATCCGCTTTCCACATGAGCGTGTAATCGGCTTGTCTTTGAAGTGCCATTGCTGGCCCTGCAGCCGCTGTCGCCAACAGCCCTTCGCGCGAGGTATGCGGTGTCAGGCTCGGAAATGGGCCGGAAAAACCACCATGGGGAGAGAGCCACCCTTCCACGGCTTGGTCACCAGCGGCGCGGACATATGGTGGCGACTCTCAATTGGCGCAACCCGCTCACCGGCCACGGCCTCTCTCTGGAGCCTCAACGGTGGCTCGTCCTTGACTGAAGCGTATGCGCACGCCGGCGCCTACCGCAACATTGCCGCTGGAGCCGGCGAGTTCGAGGACCATGAACCTATTGGCGGCAGTGGCGACCGCCAGATGGGTGCCGTTTACCGCGACTGCGGTTCCGCTAATTAGGCCGGCCTGGGGAGCTGTTCGCTCGCTGATCGCCATATCGGCTATCGCCATCCGCGAATGCCGCATGTATTCCATCGCCGTCCTGGCTAAGTCACCCCGGCCGTTCTCCGCTGGTTTCTGTGAGCCGTTCCGGGGCACCGCCAGGGCGGAATGCTCAACGCGCGGAGTGGCTGAGATCTCCATCGTCTGGTCGGGCACCGTGAGATCGTCCCGGTCGCGGGCCGCCTCCGCAACCTGTCGCTCGCCTTTGTCGAGGTCCAGCAAAGCATTAATCTGGGCCTGACGCACAAGCAATTCCTTGAGGCGCTCTTCATGCTCAAAGGGCCGGTTCGCCTGGGCCTGATAGTCGGTAAGCGTCTTTTGCAGGTAATCGGCCCGCTCCTGTTGTTGCGTGGCGACTCTTTCCAATGACCGCAGCGTGTGCTCGATGCTTTGCACAGTACCCACGGTATTCTCGGGGTTGAGATGCGCGGGGTAGGTGCCCGCGGCCCGAATGAAAAGCTCCGGCAGACGTTCATCCTCCGGATTAAACCCCGTGGCCAATTTACCTTTGCTTAAGATCTCGAACCCCCGGAATGTGCCGCGCACCTGCACGCTGGTGTCGTCACGCCAGGAGAGGACGGTATACGTGAGGGCCTTGCCGGCTTCTTCGCGCGCGCTCTTGCCGGAATAAACGCGGTTGCCCACCGTCATGCTGAACTCCGTGTCGGCATGCGCGTCGCGCATCGCGATGTCCTTTGCGACCGTGGCAATGCCCCGCTGGGCCTCGGCGATCTCCAGCGGCAGCCGGTGAAGCTGCAACCGGATGCTGTGCTGCTGGTTGACGTGCGCCGCGCGGAGCTGGTCGAGCTTGCGAACTTCCGTGTCCACCTTAACTTTCTCCATCACCGCCGGATTACCGGAGGCGATGGCTTTGATTTCCGCGTACGTGAGAGTGCTGGCTTCCAAGTCCTCGGCGGCACGCACCGATGTGTGTCCCCTCATCACCTGCTGGATGAAGCGGGCCTTGGTTTCCAAGGTCTGCCACATATAGGCATCAAACGAGCCCTCCGTGACGTAGCGGTAAACGCGCACCTCAGAGTTCAGATTCCCTTGACGCAGGATGCGTCCCTCACGCTGCTCGATGTCGCGCGGGCGCCAGGGCGCATCCAGATGGTGCAAGGCGACAAGACGGCGCTGCACATTGGTGCCTGCGCCCATCTTCTCGGTCGAGCCGATGAGAATGCGCACCCTGCCCGCATTCACCGCGTTGAACAGCCTCATCTTGGCGGCGTCGCTGTCGGCGTCGTGAATAAAGGCAATGTCCTGTTGTGGGATGCCACTGTCAATCAGCCGCGAGCGTAGTTCATCGTAGACGTTGAATCGCGAGGGATCTGGCGTGGACAGGTCGCAAAATACAAGCTGCGTGGATCGGGAGTTCCCGGTCGCTTGCCAGACGTTGTGAACTCGTTCGACGGCACGGCTGATTTTGGTATCGCCGTGCGGATCGGCGAATTCTTCCACCAGGCGCATGTCGAGCGCCGCCTTGCGGCCGTCACCAGTGATTTTGAGCATGTTGTCCTGTGAAGGATCGATGCGCTGCGACCGGAGGCGCTCGGCGCGGTCTGTGAGCGTCTTGATAAAGGCTTTGAGCGGTTCACTCGCTGGCGCTGCGACGATCTCCGGCCGCCCGGTGGCGATCTCCGGCCGGGGCAGCTTCAGCATATCGGCAGTCTGCACGTCCGCAACCGTGCGGAACATGGTCAAAAGCTCGGGCAGATTGATGAATTTGGCGAAACGCGTGTGCATGCGGTAGCCTGAGCCGTCTGGCGCGAGTTCCAAGGCGGTCACGGCCTCCGCAAAGTTTCCGGCCCAGGCATCGAAATGCTCCACGCCGCGCTCCTGCAGCAGGCCCGGCGCGAGGTAGCGCAGCATCGTATACATCTCAGCCATGGTGTTGGAGATCGGCGTACCCGTGGCAAATACAACCCGGCCTCCAGCCTGCTCCAGCAGGTAGCGGGTCTTCAGGAACATATCGAAGGCGCGGTTGCTATCCGAGTTCGGCAGGCCCGCGATGCGATTCATTTTGGTGGTGTAGAACAGGTTCTTATAGAGATCCGCCTCATCGACGAAAATCTGGTCCACGCCCAATTCCTCGAAAGTGATGGTGTTGTCTTTGCGCTCGCGGTCGGCACGCTGCTTCAACTTGGTGGCGAGGCGCTTCTTGGATTTCTCCAGTTCCTTCACGATGCGGCGGTTGTCGCCGGTTTCAGCATTTGCTTCGTGGATGGCATTTTCCAACTGGTCGAGCTGGCGGTCTATGAAGCGGTTGAACAGTTTGTCCGAGACCGGCAAGAACTCGAATGAGCGGTGCGAGACGATTACCGCGTCGTAATTGCCGCTGGCAATGCGCGCCATCGCGCGCTCGCGGTTGCCGGCCGCAAAGTGTTCGCTCCCGGCGATGAAAAGGTGCGCCTGTGGATACAGTTTGAGGAACTCCGCGCCCCACTGTTCTACCAGGTGGTTGGGCACCACAAACATGGGCTTCTTCGCAAGCCCCAGGCGGCGCATTTCCATGGCGGCGGCGGCCATGGTCCAGGTCTTTCCGGCGCCCACAACGTGCGCCAGCAGTGTGCTGCCGCTCTGCAGGATACGCCACACCGCGTCTTTCTGATGGCGGCCCAGGTCACGGTCGCGAAGGTTATCGCGCACCATGCCGGGCAGGGTCAAATGCGATCCGTCGAAATTGCGCAGCCGGAGATTGTTGAAGCGCTCGTTGTAATCGCGTGCAAGCCGTGATGCGCGCTCGCCGTCCTGCCAAATCCACTCGCGAAAACGGTCTTTGAGCTGCTGCTGTTTCTCGCGTGCGGCGATGGTTTCCTGCTGATTGATGGTGCGCGAACCATCTTCGTGTTCATCGTATGCGGTCGGAGTGCGCCCATTGAGGGCCTGATCGATCAGCTCGGATGCACGAAACCGCGACGTGCCCCAGGCAGTGGTGTTGCTCACGTGCCATCTGGCGCCGGGATCGAGTTGTACGGTCCAGGTCGCAATTGCCCCTGCGTGGGCCACATGCACATCAGACACAGGGATGTCGAGTAGCTGTAATACGAAATCGCGGATATCCGTTGCCGGAATCCACGACGACCCGAGGCGCGCCTCGATGTCGCCCGGCTCCAAGTCTGGGGGTTGCACGGCCTTTAGGGCTTCAATATTGCGCTTGTACGACGAATCGAGTTCCGCCGCCGCCGTGGCTGTCGCGAGCTTCGCGCGCACGTTGCCGCTCAAATATCGATCGGCCGTCTCCCAGCCGCCACCTTCCGGGTTGCAGTACACAAGGCTCCCCAGCTCGCGCCGCAGTTGTCCCACGGTCCGCCCGGTAAGCTGCTCCATGCGTGGCCAGTGAATCTCGCCCATCTCGTTCAGCGATACGGCCAGGGCTTCCGCGGCTGTCTCGACATGCTCCACCGGGCGATAGCGCTCCAGCGTGCGCCGCTCGAAAATGGGCGTCTTGGTGGCGGTTCTCAGTTCGGGGTCGTAGTTCTCAAGGGACAGAAGCAGCGGGTGGTCGGGGTCGCCGGCGAAAGCCTTGACGTTTTCGCGCGACGATACTGGACCGTACCTTGCGACAAACGAATCATAGACAGCGCCCAAGGTCTTGCGCGCCTCGGTAATGTGTTCCTCTGGCGGATCCTCAAGTTGTGTTTGAAACACCAGCCGCACAGCATCGCGCACCGCCAGCATTCCACGGACGCGTGCGGCGACTGAAGAGGTCAGGTTGGCAGGGTCCAAACGGTTCCCGTTCCTGACCACAATGACTCCGTCGCGGTCGTAAAATGCCCCCTCCTTGATGGCTCCCAGTTCGGTGGCCTCCGCCGGCGCTATCTCTGCACGCACCCTGGCGCCTTCATCTCTGGCAACGTAGACGGCCGCGGGCAATGACCCAATGGCCCTTCCGAGATTTGCTTGGGACAACTCGCCCACAAGCGTCGGCTCTCCGCCTCGATACATCCCGTGCTCAAGCCGCATTTGCCCCAGCATCATCTCCGGGTGCCGCGAGAAGTACTCATTGACGTGCATTGGCCCATCCGGGGTGTCGATGGGTGCAAGCTGGCGCCAAGCCTCGCCGCTCGCAGGTACACCTGGGCCGTGTTTCTGCAGGAAGAGGATGTCGGTGGTGACTTCGGTACCAGCGTTGGCCTTGAAAGCGGTGTTGGGCAGGCGTATGGCCCCGATCAGGTTCGCGCGCTCGGCCAGATATTGCCGGATTGTTGCATCCTGCTTGTCCATGGTGTAGCGGCTGGTGATGAGCGCCACTACACCGCCCGCGCGTGCCTTATCGAGCGATTTGGCGAAGAAATAATCATGGATCGCACGCGTAACTGCCGGGCTGCTGCGATAAATGGGATCAAACACCGGATAATTGCCAAACGGAATGTTGCCGACGGCCACATCGAAGAAGTTGTCCGGCAGGGGCATCTCTTCAAAGCCCTTGGCAAAGATGGTTGCATCGGGATAGAGCCGCTGTGCGATGCGTGCTGTCAGGCTGTCGAGTTCCACGCCGGTCCTGCGGGCGCCTGGCGCGAGCGCCTCGGGCATGAGTCCGAAGAAATGCCCCACACCCATGGACGGCTCCAGAACCTGCGCGCCGGCCTCCACGCCGAGGTGTTCGAGAGCCTCCCAGACACCGGATATCACCAGAGGCGACGTGAAATGCGCGTTGGGAGTGGAGGCGCGCGCAGAAGCGTATTCGTCCGTGGTGAGCAGTTGGCGTAGTTCGTCGGCGGTCTTTTCCCACTCCCGCGGCGGATGTGCCTCAAAGACGTTTGCCATTGCGCCCCACCCGCTGTAACGCGCGAGAATGGCTTTTTCCTCGCCGGTGACCTCGCGGTCATCAGCCTCGATCTGTTTCAGTGTACGGATCGCGGCGAGGTTGGCGAGAGCTTTTTCGCGAAGGCCGCCCTCACCGATCCTGTGTGCTGCGGTTATTCGGAAATCGCGAGACGGTTTGGCTAGCGGCTCGTCGGCGTCCCCGCCAAGGATGACTGTGGGCGGGCCGGGCTCGGCGGTAGTGCCCACTCGCGCATCGCGATCTCCCAGGCCGCCTGGTAATCCATTTTCTGGACCGACACCAGTTCGTACAGCAGGTCCCCGGTCGTCTCCTGGGCTTCGTAGATCGTCTGTTCCAATTGGTTCGTTGTTTGCAGTTCCTCGACCATTTGCGGCCGATGCTTCTGCCAGTGTTCGAGGATCACCTGTCTGAGCCGGTTTCTCTCGTACATTTGCGGCCTCCCCTGTTGCTTCTGTCCACGAGTCTACGCCGAGGCCTCCGAAAAGGTCAAGCTGCTGGGAATAGTCAAAAGTCCGACGCGCAGCCATGAGAAGCACCGGTCAGCGGGCGTGTGCGATCGCGTAGAGCAGAAAGGCAAGCAGCGCTCTAGGGACATCATGACAAAACCCTGTTTGCCCCTGTGCTGTGCCACTGAAACGCGACAAACAGGAGATGCCACATAGCTCAGGTCTCCTTTCAAGTGTTCCCTGCCAGCAGATCAGGTACCCAAAACAGGCGATTCCATGCGCGACGACACACCGCCAGCCATTGCGGGATGGGTATCCGGATGGACCAATGATCGTTGGACTTCCCACGAAACGTGTGGGGTGGGCAAGAGCGACTTCCTTGATCGTCGAAGTGTTCGACGTGTCTTCCATGCGTGCTCTACCCTGCACGCCTCGGCAGCGGTGAATCGTGACACGTGCAGGATGACAGTCGCCATGGCGGAGCCACAGCAGGAGTGCGGCTCACGGCAGGTGAACGGCGACTATTACTTGCGGCGCCCAGAACCACCACCAACCTGAAAGCGCTCGGCACCTTAATAACCCGCCACCTCGGGCGGTGCCCTGGGCGGTGCCCTGCCGAATATGAGAGAGCAGGGAGGGCAATCCGGAAGACTTGGCGGTTCATGCTTTCGCCAGATTCGAACCCGGCAGTCGGCCAGCGTCCGGCGAGGCCGCTAACGGCGCCCGAGAACGCCAGGCCCACGAGGCCGTGGAGGTCCAACTTGGGAAGGCGCACACCTTTTAGCTGTTAATGCTTTGGCGACGTACCACTTTCATCAAAAGCAGCTTCCGCGAACCCCCGCGAATGGGATCACCACGGAGTCACGGGTCTCGGGGACGCGGCCATTGCCATCAACAGCGTGGGTTCACGATGTGGGTTCACGATGCCTCTAGGGTCTCGGTCATATGGCATATAATGGGCGTTGCGAACTACCCCAAGATTCTCCAGCGGTGAGTTCGGCAAGAAAATGGAGGTCGCGTGTTTACATACAAGCTGAAAGTCTACGGCGAAATGGACGAAGACCTGGGCGAAGTAATGGGCGAATTCCAAGCGGACTGGAATGCAGTCGCGAAGAACCCCTGGTCGTGCAAGGATGCCGAACTATTCAATTCCCTAGGTGGAGATTGGCGCCAGGACGGACCCCCAGGCGAGGACTGGCACCTTTTTTTCTGGGAGCAGGCCGATGGAACGGAAAGGCTTGTGTTCACGCTAAGGCGCACCAAAGGCCCAGCGGACCCATCGTACTTGAGCACCGGCGCCGAGGGACTGGGGTGGCTGCAGAAGGCCGGAGGTACGTTCCCAGTACGCGAGGATGTCGCGCCAGGGTCCTTTTCGTTCAGGTGGAAGGTTGTCGGTTAGCTCGTCCGAACTGAGCGCACTAGAAACTCGCGTCATCATGCAGTCGGTCGGACGCTGAATCGCACCGTGTCCGGGCAAAGACAGCCACCGCGGAGGGATTAGGATGGCAGTTAATTTAGAAGAAGCCAAGAAGCTCATAGACAGCGCTGCTGAAGATCTTCAAAAGTTTCCTGCGACGCTCCCTTCAGAGTGCGGTAGGATGCTTGCAGAAACGATTCTGACCCCGGCGAAACGCAACGAAATAGCAGCCCTACCGCACCAGCAGCTTGGCATGCTGGCTCCGCCAGCATCATCTCTAAAAGGAGTACAAGACGCGTTTGACGCAGTTCGTGAGAGAATCCACCCCTCGCGCAACAAGGCTTACGCCACCGCACTGAAGAGAGCTCCGGTATGGATCGAAATCAGTCAACTGACGACCATGCTTCAGGACTGCCAACCGCGGTTGGCCCATCCCTTGTCGGTGCCGCTGGAAAGCCTAGTTACAGAGACCGCGAAATGGGCACTCGCTTGCGCCCTCGATCCAGGTCTAACCGCCGATACTTTTCGGACCTTTGCGCTCGCGGCACGCAATATCGAACGGGAACAGATTACTCCAGAGCTTACTCACCAAATGTTGAAGACGGCTCGCGGTGTGTTGCGCCCTGAATACTTAGATCAGTTAGAGCACGGTGCTGACGCGCGGGAGGTTGGATCGCTCATCGATTTTCTTCAGCAGAAGGCAAATCATCTCGCTGGTGAGACAGAAGATCAGGCGGGTCGGGCATTGCAGAAGTTAAGGCAGAATGCGGACGATATTAGGCAAAAGGCGGGCGCGATCTCTAGTACCGACTGGCTTAAGACCATGCAGAGGGTTGGATTGACTTTTGAACAGATCGGAACGTTGCAGGCGCAAAAGCAATATAGGGACACACTCACAGAACACCAGCACAAACTGGGGGCCTATGCGGATGGTATTGGGCTCCAATTGGCCAAGGCGCGTCCGTCAGTAAAAAGGGCATTCGAAGAGGCCGGGCAACAGATTAAGGCCGCAACCGGCTTGGCGGACCAAGCGCTTAGGGACGGCCAGAAGATGTTTGCCCAGGCGCGTCAAGCAAGCGCTTTCTTGGATACTTTTGCAAAAGGGCGGACCTCGACCGAGGATTTGGTGGGTATGCTGGAATTGCCCGCCGTCCAGAATCTCCCAGAATTGGACGCCCTAAAGCAGCCACTGAAGGTTTTGCAAGCGCTTCAAGAGGACGCCGCTACAGACCTCAAGAAAGCGCTCGATGGCGGAGGAGGAACTGCACTGGCGGCTGCGGCGGCGCTGGCAGGCAATCTGGGCGTCGAACCGGCGGTGGTTCAAACAGCGCAGGCTATTATCGGTGTTGCAGGAGCGGTCGCTTCCGGAAATGTATTCGCGGCCATTGGACTGCTTGCTGGAAGCTCAAATGTCTTTGCGGGCATGAGCGGGGGAAGTGACCCCGCAGTCAAAGCGCAACTGCAAGCGATTGAGGGCAAGCTTGATGAAGTCATCAAGAACCAGAAACTGATGATGGACAAGCTTGACGAAATCGACGGTAAGTTGAACGCTCTTCGTGGTCTCGTGGAGCGTGATCACACTGAAACCATGAATGCTCTCAGTCTGATTCAGCAGGAGCTACTTCGTGTCCTAAGCCTCTTGGACGAAGCGGCAACGGACAAACTCCGGCACTGTTCGGTGTTTGTTGGTGGCGAACAGACAGATAAAGACGACCAACGGCTCGGATTCCTCGGGCGTTTGACCTACGGCGAAAGAAAGCAGTATTTCGATACGTACCATCAATATTTCAGTGAATGCATCGACGACGGGCTAGGCTTCCTATTTCGAGATCCTGACGAGCCGAGTGCGCAGTTTTTCATCGGCGAACTAGTTGGGCGAAACCCTCAAGACCCCCAGGCCGTGCACGATTACATCAGTTTTGCTGATGCTACTTTTGAGCCTTACCGGGCGCAGCTGCCGGAGACGCCCCTGGACCGTGCGCAGAACCTAGCACGAATACTTCATCCAGCTTTGACAGTCGAGGAACTCGCGGAGAAATACGCGCAAGATCAACATTTGCCCGCAAATGATCCACTGGCGGATGCGACTAACAAAGTCAGCCAATTCCTGAATGGCAATAGTCTGTTGCTGGTTGAGAGAGTGTGCGCAGCGGCTGAACGCGCGATGGTCGCGGCGAAGATCTATCCTTTCGTAGACGATGATCAAAAGAAGTTGTTGAGTCCCGACGCAATCGACACACTCTCGTTTGAGCGGTCCTGGGCCGGTGGTCGTCAAGAGCGAGCCTGCGGCTGGCTTACTGATTCGATGAAACTACTGAATATCGCGATCGCGCAGCAGACTCTACTGGCCGGAGACTGGCACTTGCCGCACTACACGGCGAACTTCAACGATGATCCATCCAAGGGTATTTCGAAGGTAATAGCTCAGCAGCCTCGCCTGACTCGAAATTTTGTGATGTTCCTCGTGCGCCAAAGACTTACCGGTACGAAGGATAAGGATAAAGAAGACACAAAGCTCGCACAGCCGTTCCTACAGTATGCTCTTGCTTGCCGACTCGACGACTCCTACTACCTCCAGAAGCTGCTTCGTGTCTCTGGCAAACCGGATCTAACAATCAAAAAGGGACCCCGCGATGCATGGTGCCTTGTGGATACGACGAGACCGGACCCCCTGGATCTGAGTTTGATACTCCCTTCGCCCAAGGACCTGGAAGCCGGCATTTTGGAGTTACCGGAAGATTTAACTCGCTTGGTGAAAGCCCGAGAGCGGGTGGCGAATCTACTAGCGGAGATTCGCTTGGGTGATTCTCTTTCAGCGGAAAACAGAAGGACGCTTGCCCGAGTAGCAGTCTACGCTAGCCTTGCTAGCAGCTAACGCTTGCGATAAACGGCCGCAGTCGGCTACGCGTTGTTATAGTCGATTGCGAGCTGTGCCCCAGACCATACTTCCACCGCCACCCCCGGCTGACGGGATTTGGCTCTAGCCGTCTAATCTAAGTCAGATCTTAAGAAAATAGCAAGATTTCGGCCAGTTTTCAGGAAGCCTTGGCTTGTGGAAACGCTTGATAGATCAGCTCGTCCAGTTGAGCGTCCACACGATTAAGCG
>Ga0302326_10032762_pt1 | contig 10343 bp, 7 predicted proteins | sample Palsa_T0_3_FD_202264 | JGI IMG/M metagenome (GOLD analysis project Ga0302326, IMG submission 202264) | Peat permafrost microbial communities from Stordalen Mire near Abisko, Sweden - Palsa_T0_3 | ecosystem: Environmental > Terrestrial > Soil > Palsa > Peat permafrost | place: Sweden: Abisko... | reverse complement strand
AACATGCGTTACTTACTATTGAAGGCCAAGCGCATGGCCGTGACCAATACCGAATATGTCGCTTTTCAGAAGATGAGAAAAGCCGCGTAGAATGCTAGGTTTTACGAATTCCTGTGGAGAGCCGAAAAAACAAGGTTATTCGCAACTGACGCGTGTTAAGATTCCTTACTGTCAAGGTAGTGAATCCGTGCAAACGGTGGATGGAGTCGGGCAGCTCTACGACCGCCAGACGGGGCTGCCTTTCACGCCGCGGGGGAATAATTTTATTCGGCTCGCCCAAGAGAACCCTTATTATGGCGGGACCGAGGTCTATCACTCCCTCTTCAATGTGGGCCTTTACGATCCTAACGACGTAGAGAATCAGCTCAGCCGAATGCAGCGGAGCGGCTACAACACCGCACCCTTTGCGCTTTTGAGGAAGTCGAGCGCTTGTGCCAGTTGTCTAATTAATTAATTCTTAGCGAAGTTCAGGCCGCTGGTCTTTGTTGACGCACCGTGGCGTAGCTGATACACTCCCTCTGGACATTCTCTGTCCAGCCACTACTTGTCGCTCTTACATCGGAGGATTCACGAATGCAAAGGTGCTGTCTCTGCCTGCTTGGATTACTCGGCGCTATTTGTCTACTTACTCGAACTCTGTCGGCGCAAACGATTTCGTTCAACAGCCCGGAATCTTACTTGGCGCCTAGTGTGTCCTTTGCAATTGGGGATTTCAATAACGACGGCAAGCCCGATATAGTGTCAGGCGCGAATGCTGTCGTAATGCTCGCCGGCCACGGCGATGGAAGCTTCGCGAAGCCCGTTCTTATCGCCACAGGTCCCTCGGGAGCCGTCGCGGGCGCGATGGTGGCCGGAGATTTCAATCGAGATGGAAATCTCGATGTCTCCATCGCCTTCTATTCCTCACCGGGATCGGTGATGGTGCTTCTTGGAAATGGAAACGGAACGTTTAAAGCGCCGGTTTCCTATCCCGTTGGAAATCTGCCCGTGGCGCTAGTGGCCGCCGAGTTCACCGGAGACAACGTTCTGGATTTAATCGCGGGAGATTATGGCGGCGGCATCTCCGTACTGAAAGGAAACAGCAACGGAACGTTTCAAGCCGCCGTACATTCTCAAACGTTTCTCGTTCAGAATCTCGCTGCTGCGAAATTCAACGCGGATGCGTTCATGGATTTGGCAGTCCTCGACAGCTCAACGCATACCGTTACCGTTCTGTTTGGCGACGGGAGCGGCAACTTTCAGACTGGTCCCCAACTAGGCGCGTATGTTTACAACGTAAAAGCCGGCGACGTCAACAACGATCAACAACAGGATCTGGTCACCCTCGAGCAGGAATACTCTGCTTCCTACGCACCTTTCGACGCGCGGGTCTATCTCGGATCGGGCGACGGCACGTTTCAATCCCCGAAATCCAGCCAGATCCAGGACAGCGTACGCATAAATTCGCAGGCTGGCATGGTGTTGATTGACTTGAACGGGGACGGAAAGCTAGATGTGGTGGCTGAATTGGAGATCGAGGATTATGGCGCACGGGTGCGCATAACGGAACTGGGAAATGGCGACGGCACATTCACTGAAATGGACCTTTCAACACAAGTTCCTGTAACAGGCGGCGTGAATGTTGCCGCCGCCGACCTGAACGGCGATTCCAAAATGGACGTGGTGGCTACCGCGACAACTGCAGCGTGGCTCAGCATCCAATTGGGCCAAGGCGACGGTACGTTCCAAAGCCTCGCACCGATCAGCGGGGTCGCGGCGGGGAACGTCTACCTCCTCGTACAGGCGGCCGACTTTAATAAGGACGGAAAACAAGACATCTTAACGATGGCGTCAACTTCGACGTTGACCAACGGTATTCCGACTGTATTCCTTGGAAAAGGCGATGGCACGTTTCAGCCTCCTGTTTCTTCGAACATCGCTAATCTGGGAGCTCCTCAGATAGCTGATGTTAATGGCGATGGAATTCCAGACCTGATTGCAATGGCCACCGAATTTGTGTTCCAGGTGATGCTGGGCAAAGGAGACGGTACCTTTCAGCAGCCAATCCAAACTTCGATTTTGAATACGAATATTCGATTCACCTCCGGCAATCTAACCTTCGGCGACTTTAACGGCGATTCTATCCTGGATGTGGCGATCGGCGTCCAAAGCACATCCGGAAAAATTGATGGAGCGATTGCACTCTTTCTTGGGCACGGAGACGGAACATTTCAAGGTCCTTTATACTTACCCGGCGCCGATTATCCCGTTTACCTGGCAACCGGCGATTTTAATCACGACTCGAAGCCTGATATCGCGATCGTCAATCGGCCCGTGGATGGTACCCAAGCCTTTCTTTCAATCCTTCTGAACACTGGCGGCGGCACGTTCAAGAATAGCTATATACCGATTCCGACACCCGGCTCCGCACTCAATGTCGCGGTAGGTGACTTCAACGGTGATTCGCGGGATGATCTACTCGTCGGCGGGTATGCTTACCCGGGTGGATCTGCACAGCCCCAAGTCCCGGGACTTACGGTCCTCCTTTCCGACGGGGATGGGACATTCCACGTTTCCGCAAGTTATTCGTTGGAGCCGTTCTTTCAAAGCATGAGCCCTATTCCGCTTCCCGTGATTGCCGACTTTGACGGCGATAGTAAATTGGACTTCGTGACTTCCGATGGCGCAAATATGCTGTTCTGGAAAGGCGGCGGAGACGGTACATTCGTTCAACAAGCCATTTTCGAAAGCGGCGCGATAGCTCCGACCGCCGCAGATTTCAACGGCGATTCAAAACCGGACTTGGTTTCGAGCGCCAATTTATTGCCGTCTCTTAATACTTTTTCCGGAAACTTCGAACTCTTTCTTCTGACTAATACTACGCACTGAAAAGCCCCGGCCAATTCTGAGCCGACAATGGAGCTGACGTGGAAGTTAGTGCGGTCGAGCAGGTAGTCCAACCTGTTCACTTCTTCACTCATGTCTGGGTTAACCCCGATGGTAAAGGCTGGCCTGGCGAGCTGTCACGCATCGATTCCGGCGAGGCGCGAGCGATAAACGAGCTTCGAACCGCATGAGGACTGGTTCTTCGACTACGAAAAGCAGCGCATGATCAAGTGTGTGGAAGTGGAAATGCGCTCGTGATTGCGGCTGAAGCCCCCCGAGCCCGTGACCGCAGGAGATATCGCCCCGGGTATCTTCCTTAGGTCCAATCATTGGTCTTACCCGCTGGCCGAGAAGTGTCCTTACCCGCTGCCGTCTAACAATCCCCGCAGGGCCTTCTTTCGGCATATGCTCCGCCCATTTCACTACCTGGCCTAAGCGGATCTTGTGCTCTACGGGATTGCGGTAGACGGCCACCGTGAATTGCGTCATCGGACCGGGTGTGGACGGACTTAGCCCACATGATCTCGGATGCTGGGTCTAGCACCAATACCATGACCGCGCAGACTGCCGAGTAAAAAAAACGAAGCCAAACACAGCAGACACGTAGCGCATGCACACCTCCGCTTCGGTAGGTATATCAGTTTAAAGCCCCAAATGGAAGGGCCGGTTGGGGAGTGGGGGTTGGGGATTGGGGGCTGGCGGCGGGTTGCGCATCAGGGGTATTTTTGTGTTTGGTGACGCATTTTGCCGATTGGCGGCTCGAAAATGGGATCGCGGTGCACTCGATTCCGCGTTAGGCGCCCGGATGCGGCGATGGGCGTGAGGCTATTTGGCGGTTGGCTACGGGCGGCGGGTTACGCATCAGGGGTGTTCTTGTGTTTGGTGACACATTTTGGAGATTGGCGGCTTGAATTGGGATCGCGGTGCACTCGATTCCAGATTAGGCGCCCGGACGCGGCGAAGGGGTGGGGCTTGCCGGTAGGTGACGGGAAAGAATGGGGCGATATTCCGCGAAGATGCGTGACGGCCAGATTCGGCACCGTCGGTGGCAACGTCAGTGCCCATCCCCGACCCTACCGCGTTTGTGTTCGGTATGGAGGAGACGCGACTAAAAGTCGCGTGCGAACCTGGCCTGCGGCCAGATCAAAAACGTCAGGAATAAGCGCCCTTTCTCGCGCATTTTTCACCTCGCCGCAAACTAACGGTAGCAAACGAGTTAATGTCAAATTTCGCAGTCTAGTTCCTTGGGAGCCTCGAAACTCCCAAAACGGTTAAGCACCCCGCGCTGGGTGGCTCTTTTACGGATGCTATCTTTCTGGGCAATCCAGGCGCTTTGTCTCTGAGCTTGACATTCGCGAACCATCCGGGCATTCTCACCGATGACGGACTGTGTGGCACGCCGGTGAGCTCGGCTGGGCCCAAACCCGAACGAACAAGACGATGGATTGGGCCTCCCCGGCTGCCTTGGCTTTCTGAATGGAAACACGCCAAGGAACATCTTTACGAAACAGTTCACCAGCTCCATCAATTCGAGCGCCGTCGGCACCGGTCGCGAGCCACAGCCGTCTCGGTCCCAGGCTCCGCCAACTGGTGTTGATTCTCGGCGGCCGAACAGCCGTTCCGGCTGGAGCAAATCCCTCAAGCTTCGCGAACGGTTTGCCGCAGCGCGGTGGAACCCGCACGTGCGCGATCACTGCCCGGCGGAATCCGGCACCGCGATTACATCCAGACCGAATAGCGCGTCCAGCGAAGGCAGGGCTTCGATGGGCAGGACGCTGCGCGCTCCGCCCGCGCGCGCCGAGAGCAGCGCCATCACGCGGTCTGACAGCACGGCGGATGTCACATAAAGATGTGAGATCGCCACTCGATCGAAGCGGGCATTCCTGGCAGCCAGCGCCCTTTCCAGACGGTCGAAGGCCAGCTTGAAGTCGCTATCCTGGCGGCCGAACGCAAGCTGGGTTCCAGTGATAACGATTTGCGGGCTTGAAACGAGCGCCATTCGCGAGTCACTGGAATGTGAATCGGCCGGGGACGCCGGCTTGGTCAAACGCGCGGTCGCTTCGCACGATGCGGCGGGAGTTACCGGCGTACGTTGCATCTGCACAAAGTCGAGCGCGGCGCCCGGGAAGCTTGCGGCCATGGCCGGCTGGGTGTCGCGCTGGTCCTCGAAGGAGCTGACGAAGCACGTGACCAGAAGCGCGTCGGAGGGTTGCATCCCGGAGGCCGCGAGCATGCCTTTCAGTTTGGCCAGCGACTCTGCCACGCTGGTAGCGGCCTGCGCGGAAAGAACGGCAATGCCCGACGGATTCACAACCTTACGCTCCTCTTCAGTGGCCTCTATCGCCACCTGCGCGCCTACCAGCGGCAGCGCGCCCACCTGCACCACGCTGAGCGCGGGCAGGGCGGCGTGTTTTTCCACAAACATCTCGCCCACGATCTCGCCGATGCGGCGCAAATCGCCGGAGCCGGCAACGAAAGCGCGCAATTTGACGATGGTTCCACGATTGGAACGCAGCAGGTTTTTGATGGCTTCCCGCGTCTGCTGCGAGAGCAGGCCCTTGGCCGAAAGCGGCGTCACCTGAAACGCCAGACGGTCCGTTTCGGCGGTCACGGCGGCGGGCAGCTCCGGCGGCAGCGCTAAGGCTTGCGTGATGTCGTCGCCTTTCTTTTTCTTTTTGTCCTCGGGCGCGACGGTCGGAATATAGCCCGCGTCCGGATCCGGCTTCTTATTGCTCTGGGCCAGGCCGCTTCCGGTTAGCAGACCAAGCAGCACCGTTAACAGCAGAGAAATGCGCGCGAAATACATTGCGGCTCGACACACGATTCTAACAGAGGTTGCTAGAGTGAAGGTTGGCCCCCACCATCGCATCCCAGGCCGCCACGCGCAGCGCGAATTTCAGGCGCTTTGCCTGGGGAGTGCTGGGGTGGAACATGTTGGTGGTACTGTGGGGCGCTTACGTGCGGGCCAGCGGATCGGGCGCAGGCTGCGGCAGCCACTGGCCGCTGTGCAACGGCGAAGTGGTGCCGGCCGCGCCGGGCATTCAAACCATCGTTGAGTTCACGCATCGCGTGATGAGCGGAGTGGCGTTGGTTGGCGTTGCCGCGCTGTGGTTGTGGAGCCGGGCGAATTTCGAACGCGGCAACCGCGTGCGCACCGTGGCCTCCGCATCGCTGGTGTTTCTTATCGCTGAAGCGTTACTGGGCGCGGGCCTGGTCCTCTTTAGTTACGTCGATAAAGACGCGTCGGTGGGGCGCGCGATTTATCTTTCATTGCACTTGCTGAACACTCTGCTGTTGCTCGGGGCGCTGGCGCTGACAGCCTGGTTTTCGGGGAGCGCCGCAAGGCCGCCTGCGGGCCGTTCCACGTTAGCGATCGCCGCGCTGCCGATTGCGGCACTGGTCAGCGTCGCGGGCGCGATTGCGGCGCTGGGCGACACCTTGTTTCCGGCGACGTCGCTGGCGCAGGGTTTTCACCAGGATTTTTCGGGCGCAGCCAATTTCCTGCTTCGGCTGCGAGTCCTGCATCCGGCGCTCGCAATTCTAGCGGCTGCTTATTTTGTTGCAATAGCCATTATCGTTCTCCGCGCGAAACAACACCCGGTTGCGACAAAGCTGGCGGCCGGCGTTTTGATTCTCACGCTGGCGCAGCTCGCTGCCGGTGCCATGAACCTGCTTCTTCTGGCGCCGGTCTGGATGCAGATCGCGCACCTGCTGCTGGCCGATTCTCTGTGGATCGGATTAGTGCTCTTAGCCGCCTGTGTCGAAAGTCCGAAAAGACCGTCGCGGTAGGGATGGCCGTTGCGGCCTTTACTGCCCCGCCCGCACCGAGGGCGGCTGGCGTCGAAAGCGCATGCGGAGAAGGCTGGATGGGCGACCCCCTGGTTCGTCTTCCCGTGCTCTTTCGCGCACACCATGCGGCATTAGTCACACCCGTTGCAAGCCCCACACTGAGTTGGGTAGGTGTCAGCCTCCATGCTGTTCTCGTCAGTCTCCGGCGTCCCCGCGTGCCGGCGAGGTCTCCAGGCGCGACCATTCGGAAGCCGGTTTCGACACAGCCTGTCTAAGCACCGAATAACTATTCCAGCGAAACCGGCCGGTCGAAAACCACATCCAGGGTCGATCCCTGCCGCAGTTCCACCTCTTTGCCGCGCGTGAGCAGCACGGTTGCGAGCCCTACCGCCGATCCTACGCCCGTGCCGATTCCGGCTCCCCTCCAGCTTCGGTCGGCAATCCCGCCCAGAGCCGCTCCGCTGCCAGCCAGGATCGCGATGCGCTCGGCGTCCTGGCCCCGGCCGGGCGCTTGCTCGACGGTATTTTCGGCGCCCACTACTTTCTGGCCGGTCTCGCCTGAGTTCACCGCGCTCAGATGCGGCGAGAACTTGTAAACTTTGCCACTCCCGAGCGTCAGCGTTTCCAGCCGGATCGCAAGTTGCGCCCTTCCTTTAACGCGTCCGCTCCGCTTGGCCTCGGAAACCACGCCCTGCACGTAACTTCCGGCGGGCACGGCGATCTGGCCGCCGATCGCGATGGGCGCCGCCGTCTGCAAATAGACGTAATCGCCCTCCTGAGCCGTACGCGTATTCAGGGAGTTTTCCATTCGCAGCAGTACGTGGACGCCTGCAGGGATCTCTGCCGCTGCCGCCGCGCACGCCCACAGGGCGAATGATAAAATGCTGACGGATTTCATGGATGGATGCTCCTACTACGGAATAATAGCGCCCTTTGATTACCCCTGAGTGGTTTCTCCGATCCTTTCTGCGGTGTTCCCCTCGGATGTATAAGGCTTTCGCACCGATCACCCGATAAGAGTTATGGGTGCATGGAGTGCGTCTTATCCCTCGCAATTTCGTCGGCCGTTTCATAGAGAGCCGGGCGGGACGCATCCAGGATCCCGTCCAGCGCCTCCGATACTTGCAAAGCAACCTGGGGTCCATCACGGGCCAGCCCGTTCTGCACGCTGCGAAGTCCCGGCGGATAGGAAAGCTCGCGATCCTGGGCCTGGCGCTGCTATTCGCGGGTTCTCTCATCCCAAAATACAACGCGTCCTCGAGCGGCAAAGCGCCGATCGCCGCGCAGCCGATGGCGCGTGTCGCCGTTGCCCGCGACGCAGCGGCCGTGAACGCCGCGGACGCAGTCCCGCCAGACACAATTCCCAACGTCTGGCTGGTAGACCAGACTCGCGATTTCGAAACCTACAGCAATGGATTGCGAATTGACGATCGCTACGTCACTCCCCATGAGAGGCGCGCCTTTTACGCGATCTTCCAACGCGGCGCGGCCGATGCCAGCCAACCCGAATGGCGTTCGGAGCCGGCCGGAATCGTGTATCACACCACCGAAAGCGATCAGGCGCGCTTCACTCCGGACCAGAACGCGAGATTGAAGCGCATTGGGAAGGCCGTGATCGGAGTGGTGCAACAGAACCACAGCTATCATTTCCTGATCGATCGTTTTGGCCAGGTGTTCCGCATCGTCCCGGAGGCCGACGTGGCCAATCACGCCGGTTACTCGGTGTGGGCGGATGGCAAGGTCCTGTTCGTGAATCTGAACAGCAGTTTCCTGGGGGTTGCGTTTGAGACGCAGACGCAGCGTGGCGACCTGCCTTCCGCCAATCCGGCACAGGTTCATGCGGCGCGCATTCTCACCGAGATGCTCCGCGCCAAGTACCACATTCCGCAATCGAACTGCGTAACCCACGCGCAGGTTTCCGTGAATCCGGACAACATGCTGGTGGGCTACCACACCGACTGGGCGGGCAACTTTCCATTTCGCGATATCGGTTTGAGCGACAACTACGCCGTGCCGCCCGCCAGCATCTATGCGTTTGGGTTCGGCTACGATCCCGCGTTCGTGCATGCAACCGGCGTTCGGCTGTGGCAGGGTCTGGCGCTGGCCGAAGACGAGATGAAAACTCGGGCCGCCGCGCGCGGCATCCCGGTAAGCCGTTACCGGGCCATTCTTCAAAAACAATACAAGGAGGTTCTGGCGGCGCTCAAGGCCACCGCCAGCGATAAATCGTCATGAGACACAACGACAAAGTCAACAATTCCGCGGTGGGATTGGATGTCGGCACCAGCCGCATCTGCCTGGCGCAACGGGTGGGCGAAGAGTTTCAATATGAAACGCAGTTGAACGCCTTCGTCACTATTCCTTTTTCGAAGATGACGGAGAGCGTCCTCAAGAAGGAGAAAGTGCCGCATACTGTGAGCGGGCCGGATATCGTGGTGCACGGCAACGAATCGGACCGCTTCGCCGACGTGCTCAATATCGAAACCCGGCGGACCATGGACAAAGGCGTGCTGAACCCGGCCGAGCCGGAGAGCCTGGGCATGCTGCGCAAGATCGTGGAGTCCTTGCTCGACCCGGTGAAGGACCGGCAAAAGCTTTGTTTCACGGTTCCCGCGGCGCCGCTCGGCGCGGAGGACAATCTCACGTATCACGAAGCCACGCTGCGCCGCATCGTCACCGACCTGGGCTACGAAGTGAAAAGCATCAACGAAGGCCTGGCGGTCATTTACTCCGAGTTGGAAAACTCCAACTACACCGGCATCGGAATCAGTTGCGGGGGCGGGCTGTGCAACGTATGCGTCGCCTACCTATCCGTCCCCGTCTTCAGTTTCTCGATACCCAAAGCCGGCGACTACATCGACACCAGCGCGTCCGCGGTCACCGGCGAGCGAGCCAATCGCGTTCGCATCGTTAAAGAGGACTCTTTCCACTTCAACGGCTTTTTCGCCGACAAGCTGCAGCAGGTACTGGGCGTGTACTACGACGAAATGATCCAGTCGCTGGTGCAGGGCATGAAGCAGGCTTTCGCGAATTCGCGCAATCTTCCCAAATCCAACCGCCCGCTGCCGATCGTACTCAGTGGCGGCACGGCGCTACCGGTGGGTTTTCGGGAGCGTTTCGAGAAGGCGCTGGCCGAAACCGATCTGCCCATCGCCGTCAATGACATCCGTGTCGCCGAAGATCCTCTGCACGCTTCCGCCAAGGGCGCCTTGGTTGCCGCGCTGGCCGACGCCTAATTAACCGGCCGCGTCGAAAGTCCGAAAAGAACGTCGCGGTAGGGAGAACGGTTGCTGGCCACCGCCGAGTCGGCCCGGGGAATTTCACCCCGAGCCGCTCACAGAATCGTGCATGACAGTCTCCCGTCACACGGCTCGTGCCATCCATTGAGAGCTGCCGCCCTCCGCCACAACCAGTCGGCTCCTCCTGTTGCCAGTTGGCCAAGTTGACCATGACGCGAATGGCCTGTCCCCTTCGCTCCGCGGGCATTACCCCGCTTCGTTGCTACTACGGGACAGTCCGTCCCTGTCCGACGGATCGGTACTTTCGGCCTCGCAGGGCTGCTGCTTGTGCCTTTTCCCTTATCACCGTCGAACAGGTTCTCAAGTTCCATACCAGAGCCAAGGCTAGAGTCACGCCACCTGTACCCCGGACACCGCATGGCCAGTAACCAGGTTTCCGCCATGCTCTTC
>Ga0302326_10032761_pt1 | contig 10343 bp, 7 predicted proteins | sample Palsa_T0_3_FD_202264 | JGI IMG/M metagenome (GOLD analysis project Ga0302326, IMG submission 202264) | Peat permafrost microbial communities from Stordalen Mire near Abisko, Sweden - Palsa_T0_3 | ecosystem: Environmental > Terrestrial > Soil > Palsa > Peat permafrost | place: Sweden: Abisko... | reverse complement strand
CGGCAAGGGAGCCATTCTGTGCTCGGCTCACTTCGGCTCCTTCGACTGTGCCTTCTCGGTACTGGGCGCCAGCGGCTTCCCGGTCACCACGGTCGGACGCTGGCAGCACAACTACACGACGGGTCTGTCATCCGCCGAGCGGCGGTTCTGGGACCTGGTCTACGCCCGGCGGATACGCCGCCACCGGCACAGGCCGAACATCGAGCCGTGGGCAGGCCGCGCCGGGGTCGCGGCACGAGCAGCGGCCGTCCTCCGTGCCAATGAGGTGCTAACGATCGCGATCGACGCGCCGCCGCTGAGCAGAGACCTGGCCCGCACCGTGGAGGTGCCCTTCCTCGGCGGCCGGGCCAGGCTCCTTCCCGGGGCCGTGACGGTCGCCAGGCTGACCGGCGCGCCATTGCTCATGGGCTTCATGTACCGCACGCCAGACTACCGCCACCAGGTGCTGGAGATCTCCGCGCCGGTGGAGTTGCCGCAGGAAGACGACGATGCGACGGCATTCGCTCGCTGCGTCGCCGAGGTGAGTGCCGCCATCGGGCGCAGCCCCGCCCACTGGGCCTACTGGGCAAGCAGGGCCGACCTCGTCGGCCTCGGGCTGATCCCGCCGGACGGGCGCGGGAAATCGTCGGCCGTGAAGCAGATCATCTCGCATCGCGAACATCCGGATATGCGCACTTCAGTGTTATTGCGAGAACAAGATGCAGCTGCACCAGTTCTGCCGCGGTGCAGCGGCTCCGCTCCATGCGATTACTCCTTACAGCAAATCATCGCTCTGTTTCCAGCGAAGGGGGTTCTGCGGATGGCTATGTCCGTATCTGTACGTCAGGCCGAGACCTACGGCGAGATTCCGTCGCCATTCGCGATGGACGGCCCGGCCTTCCGCGACCTCGGTCACGAGCTCGTGGACACTCTGGGGGCCTACCTTGAGGCACTGCCGGAGAACCCGGTGTACCGGCCGCTCCCCGCTGAGGTGCGAAGGCAAATCGAGGAAATGCCGCTCCCCGCTGAGGGAATCGAGCCCGATCAGATCCTGGAATTCTTCATCCAGAGGGTGCTGCCCTATGGCCGCGGCCAGAATCACCCCTGCTTCGCCGCCTTCGTAGACCCGGCGGCATCCAAGCTGAGCATGCTGGCGGCCTTCGCCGCAGCGGCGACGAACACCAGCGGTGCCGGCGGAGAATACGCGGCCATATACCTGGAACAGTTGGCTGTCCGCTGGCTCATGGAGCTCATCGGCTTTCCCCGCGACGGGAGCGACGGTGTTTTCCTCGGCGGCGGCTCGGACGCAAACCGGCACTGCATGGAGGTCGCGCGCCACTGGGGCGCTCAGGTTAACGGGTGGGATATCAGGGACGAAGGTCTCCAGGGGCACCCCCGGCTTACCATGTACATGTCGGCGGAGGGGCATTCCTGCCTGGACAAAGCCGCCTTCACGCTCGGGCTCGGCAGGCCCCGCAAGGTGGCCGTTGACCGCGACTTCCGAATGGACCTTACCGACCTGCGCGCGGCGGTCGAGGCTGACCGCCGCGCAGGTCACCGCCCCTTCCTCGTCGCGGCGAACGCTGGAAGCGTGAAGACGGGAGCCATAGACCCGCTCAGCGACCTCGCCGAGTTCTGCCGCCAGGAGTCCCTCTGGCTGCACGTGGACGGTGCCTACGGCGGGTTCGGAGCGCTCGACCCGCGCCTTGCGCAGTGCTATGCCGGCCTGGACCAGGCCGACTCCGTCGCCATCGACCCGCACAAGTGGATGGCGGTAGCCATCGGCTGCAGCTGCGCCATGATACGGCGGGGCGAGTTGCTGCAAGACACTTACAAGCTCGTCCCCTCCTATCTCAGCCTGACGCCGGGGAAGGGCTTCGCCGGCCACATCTGGTACTCCCACCGCAGCGCGGAGCAGACCCGAGATTCGGGGAGGGCGCTCAAGGCCTTCTGGAACATCCAGCAGGCGGGCAGAGCCGGCCTGGTGAGCCATGTAACGCGGCACATCGACCTAGCGCGTCACATGGAGAAGATCATCGAGGCCAGCCCCGACCTGGAGTTGAGGGCAGCAGGGCCACTGACTGCGGTGTGCTTCCGTTACGTGCCCGCGAACTGGCAGGGAAGCGACCAGAGCCTGGACCTGCTGAACCAGGCGATCATGGAGGACGTCCAGGTCGGGGGCCGGGCATTCCTGGCGGGAACCGACATCGGCGGCCGCTTCGCCCTGCGCTCCTGCGCCCTGCACTACGCCCTGAACGAGGGGCACGTGGAATCCATCGTGGACGCCGTGCGCGAGGCCGGAGCTCTCCGCATTTCGGGCGGCATGCCATTCCCGAGACGGACCTTGCCGGACGGTGCGGGACGGACGGCGCGGGACTGGCGCGCGGAGGACTTCGAATGGACAAGGTAGGAGGACTTCGAATGGGCAAGGTGGCGGGTCCGGGCAGCGACCAGGAGGGAGCCGCGCAGGCGGTGATGGACCGCGGCCTCGCGCAGGCACTATCCGCCGACCGGGTGCGCTTCACGCTCGCGCTCGCGGCGGCCAAGGGGGCGGGTGCCGCGGGCAGGCTCCTTAACATCGGCGGCGGGACGAGTTTTCCCGGCACGGTTGCCCGGCGCATAGACCCGCTGGTACTGCGGAAGGTCATCGCGGCGAGCACAGTCGGCAAGGCGGCTATCACCGGCAGCAACGGCAAGACAACGACCTGCAGAATGCTCGCCGCCCTCGCACAGGCCGCCGGCGTCAGCGTCGCCCAGAACCGGTCCGGGTCGAACCTGCTGCAAGGGGTGACCTCGGTTGCCGTGCGGGAGGCCGACCTGCGGGGCAAGATGGGTGCCCGGCTGCTTCTCCTCGAGGTCGATGAGGCGACCATGCGGCAGGTGGCACCAGAAGTGGCGCCGGACATGATTCTCATCACGAACATCTTCCGTGACCAGCTTGACCGCTTCGGCGAACTGTACGCGATGGCCCGCGTGCTGGAGGCCTCCGTTGAGGCGCTGCCCGCGCGCGGCAGCGTGGTTCTCAACGGCGACGACCCGCTCGTGGCGAGCCTGGCCCCGCAGGCCGCGGCTCGCCGCCTGTACTTCGGCCTCTGTGCGGAGGACGTCGGCACGGAGACTCCCGAGCATGCCGCGGACACGATCCGCTGCGTGCGCTGCCAGCACCCGCTGACGTACCACCGGGTGTACGCATCACATCTCGGGGATTACGAGTGCCGCGCCTGCGGAACCAGACGGCCGGACCTCGACATAGCGGTCACCCGGGTGCAGGAGTCGCCGGACGGGGGCACCGACATGACCGTCGAGACACCGGCGGGGACCGTGCGCCTGCACGTGCCCCTGCCAGGACTGCACAACGTCTACAATGCCGCCGCCGCGCTCGGCGGGACTTTCGCGCTCGGAGCCCTAGAGCCCGGCAGCGCCCAGTCGGCTCTCGCCAGCCTGCGTCCGGCGTTCGGACGCCTCGAAGAGATAAAGGCGGGCGGCCGCAAGGCGATACTGTCTTGCGTCAAGAACCCCGCGTCGTACAACGCAACTCTCCGGGTCATCCTGCAGCGCCCTGGCCGAAAGCACCTGCTGGCCGCGCACAGCAACACGGCCGTCGACGGGGAGGACTTCGCCTGGCTCTGGGACGTGGACCTGGAGCGGCTCGTGCCGAAACTCGAGAGCCTGGTCATCAGCGGGACCAGGGCCGAGGAAGTCGCGCTGCGCATGAAGTACGCCGGGGCCGACCGTGCAGGCATGTGGCTGATACCCGGGTGCCGGGCCGCTCTGGATGCCGCCCTCGCCCGCATACCGCCGGGCGAGCCGCTGTACATCCTCGCCGGCTACACGCCGATGCGCGAGTTCCGCCGGATCATGCAAAAGCGCGGCTGGGTGCCGCCGTTCTGGGAGGAATGACATGGAACACGCCGCACCGATCTCGATACGCATCTGCCACCTCTACCCGAGGCTGCTCAGCGTGGCCGGGGACCGGGGGAACCTCTTCGCCCTTACCAGGCGGTGCGCCTGGCGGGGGATCCAAAGCAGCGTCGTCGAGGCCGACCTCGGGGAGGTCCCCGACTTCACCGAGTTCGACCTGATCCTGATGCACGGCGGCCAGGACTGCGAGATGCGGGTGGCGGCTCGTGACCTCGCGATGAAGGCCGGACCTCTGCACGAGGCGATCGAGACTGGTTCTGTCGTCCTGGCGGTGTGCGCCGGCTACCAGCTTCTCGGCAAGTACTACGCCCCTGCGGGGGTACCGCCGATCACCGGAATAGGAGTGCTGGACGCGGTCACCGAAGGCGGCAGCACCCGCTTTATGGGCCACATCGCCGTAGCTTGTGACCTGGACGGCGGCGGACAGCACCGCCTCGTCGGCTTCGAAAACCACAGCGGCCGCACTTACCTCGGACCCGGCGTAGACCCGCTCGGGCAGGTGATCGCGGGATCCGGCAACAACGGACAGGACGGCACGGAAGGGGCCCGCTACCGTGAGGTGTACGCCACCTACCTGCACGGACCGCTGCTGCCGAAAAACCCCTGGCTGACCGATCAGCTGATCTCCGCAGCGCTGCGGCACCACTACCGGGACGTGGGACAGCTTGATCTCCTGGCACCGCTTGAGGACCAGATGGAGGCCGAAGCGCACACCGCGGCGCTCAGGCTGGCCTGCCGGCCGACCGGAAGGTGGTGGGCGGCCATAGCCGCCCGGCGGCTGAACCTCACAGACGCTCGAAGCCACGAAACCGTTCCCAGTCCGTGACGGCCTTCTGAAATGCCTCGATCTCCACCTCAGCGGCCCGCACATAGTGAATGACGACATCCTCTCCGAATGCCTTCATGGCTGCCTCGCTGCTGCCGAACAGCCGGACAGCCTCGTTGAGGGTGACCGGGATCCTGGGCTTGGCCGAAGCGTAGGCGTTGCCTTGGAGCATCGGCTCCAGCTCTAGGTCGTTGTCAATGCCGTGCAGGCCGGCGGCGATCAGCGCCGCGACCGCGAGGTACGGGTTCACGTCGCCGCCGGGAACCCTGTTCTCCAGGCGCAGCGTGCCGTCGCTGCCGACAACGCGCAGCGCGCACGTTCGGTTGTCCAGTCCCCAGGCCACGGTAGTGGGCGCGAAGCTGCCCTCAGCGAAGCGCTTGTAGGAGTTGATGTTGGGGGCAAGCAGGAGAGTCAGCTCGCGGAGCAGTGCCAGCTGCCCGGCGATGAAGCCATCCATGATCGGCGAAAAGCCGTTGGGGCCGTCCCCGGCAAGGACGGCCTCGCCGTTAGCGCCGCGCAGGCTGATGTGGATATGGCAAGAGTTGCCCTCGCGACCGTTGAACTTCGGCATGAAGGTGAGGCTCTTTCCGAGGGAGGCCGCGATCTCTTTAGCGCCGTTCTTGTAGACAACGTGGTTGTCGCACGTCGTCAGGGCGTCGGCGTACCGGAAGGCGATCTCGTGCTGACCGAGGTTGCATTCGCCCTTCACGGACTCGGCATACAGGCCGGCCCCCTCCATGCCGCGCCTGATCGCGCCGAGCAGCGGCTCCGCGCGATCCACGCCAAGGATCGAATAGTCGACGTTGTACTGGTTGACCGGGACGAGGTTGCGGTATGCGCAGGCCCAGGCGTCCTCGAAGCTCGTGTTGAAGGCGATGAACTCAAGTTCTGTGCCGACGAACGCCACGAGGCCGTGCTCCGCAAGTCGGCGGACCTGCTCTTTGAGGACCTCCCGGGGCGAGACCCGCACCGGGCTGCCGTCCGCCCAGGCGATATCGCACTGAACCATCGCGGCCCGGTCCTTCCACGGCAGCAACCGGAGCGTCGCGAGGTCGGGAAGAAGAACGAAGTCGCCGTAACCCCGTTCCCACGAACTGATCTCGTAGCCGCTGACCGTGCTCTGCTCGACATCCACGGCTAGGAGGTAGTTGCAGGCCTCGGCTCCGTGGCTGAGAACCTCATCGAGGAAGTAGCGCGCCGAGCATCCCTTGCCCTCCAGCCTGCCCTGCATGTCCGTGAACGCGACGATAACATTGTCGACTTCCCCGGCCGTGACCTGCTGTCGCAAACTTTCGATCGTGAGTCGTTCGTGTGATTCCAGCATGAGAAATCCTCGCTGCTTTGACTGCGGACAACGCATATCTGGCCACATGACCCGCTCTCAGCCAATTGATGCAGCAGATGGTTAAAGATCAAGATCATCATCCAGAACGACAGGTGTATCACCCGACCGCCGCAGAATAAGGAAATGGCGCAGGGCGGCTCATTTTAGCTGCGTAGGTATTCAGCCCGAGGCCTGAGCCTGCCCTTGGGTATCCAGCAGCGCAGCGATGCGCTTGGCCAGTGCAGTCGCCGAGTAGAGCAACTCGTCGTTGAGATCCTGGTCCGCGAGGGTGATCCCGAATTTCTCCTCAAGGATGAGCAGGTATTTGAGCGCATCGATTGAGGAGAAGCCGTACCCGTCGATGAGGCTGTCCGTGCCCTCGGTGCTCACCGCGGAGCCGTGTCCGGCTGCCTCGCCGCCCTCCGCGGTCATCATCTCGGCCGCCGTCTGGTGCACGATGTCCAGGATCCGCTTGTCATCCACGCCGTAGTCCCTCCAGTGAACTCGCAAAATCGCCTTCGCGCCGTGCGCTGTCGGCCGTGCCAGAGCGTCGCGCCCGGGCCCGGGGCGAAGCCGGACCGTCATGGAGTGCCTTCGCGCCGCCACGCCAGACGATAACACGCTGTCACTTTTGATCACTATCGGTAACCGGATGTGTAATCTAACGATCAACCGAGCGGCCCGCGCCACCACCGTTAATCCATGTCATACCTGAGGACGGAGTCACCCATGCAGCAGACGGCAGCACGCATACAGACGACGAACGCCGAGCAATTCGCCTCCACCCGGGAGGTCATTGCCGGCGGGGTGAGCAGCAGCATGCGAGCTCAGGCGATCCCCGAGCCGCTCGTCGTACAGCTGGCCAAGGGGGACCGGATCTGGGACGTCGAGGGCAGGGAGCTGATCGACCTCAACATGGGGTACGGTCCCCACCTGTTCGGCTATGCGGATCCCGAACTGGCCGCCGCGCTCGCCCAGCAGTTGACTGAGGGGGCGATGACTGGGCTGCCGCACCGCCTCGACCGGCAGGCCGGGGAACTGGTCGCACGGCTGGTGCCGTCGGTCGAACAGGTCAGGTTCGCCAACTCGGGTACCGAGGCGGTCGCCTCTGCGCTACGTCTGGCTAGGGCGGCCACTGGCCGTACGGAGGTGCTCACCTTCGAAGGGCACTACCACGGCTGGAGCGAGACCGTGCTGCGAGCGGGGAAAGCGACCTTCCATGAGTCGGCGCCGGGCTCCGCCGCACTGGGGTCCACGGCGCCGGGGCCGGGCGCGGCGGGCATGATCCCGGAGGCGCTCGCCCACACGCTGGAGGTGCCCTGGAACAACCTGTCCGCCCTGCGTACCGTGTTCGAGGTCCAGGGCGCACGGCTCGCGGCGGTGATCTGCGAACCGGTGATGGGCAACGCCTGCGTCGTGCCGCCGGCTCCCGGTCAGCTCGAGGAGCTCCGTGCGCTGTGCGACCGCTGGGGAGCATGGCTGATCTTCGACGAGGTGATCACCGGGTTCCGGCTCGGGCAGGGCGGGGCGCAGGAGCGCTACGGGGTCATGCCGGATCTGACCGTGCTCTCGAAGGTGATGGGCGGCGGCGTCCCCGTCGCGGCATTCGGCGGATCTCGCAACACGATGGCCATGCTCGCGGACCACCGCGCGATGCATCTCGGGGTGTACGCCGGCAACCACATGTCGGTGCGGGCGGTCGTCACCATGCTCGAGAAGATCGAGCGCTCCCCCCAAATTTACGAGCAGCTTGAGAAGTCCGGCGACTACCTCGAGCACCAGTTGCGCTCCATGTTCGCCGAGATGAAGCGCCCGGCCCTGGTCACCCGGATTGGCTCGCTGCTTTCCGTGTCGCTGCTGCGGCAGCCCGTTGACCTGTCGTATGGCCCGCGCGTGGCCGCCCAGGCGATGGACTTCGCCGCCCATCGCGCGCTGCAGATCAGGGCTCAGAGAAGGGGCGTGTATTTCCATCCCAGCCCGATCGAACCCTGGTTTCTCAGCACTGCGCACAGCCTCGAAGACCTCGATCAGGTGGTCGCCACCGTGCGCGACGCGCTGGCCGACGTGCCCGAGTTACGGTGAGCGGCGACAGCGGCCTCGAGTTGCTCCAGCTACTGCGGGAGACGGCCGTGCGATCCCCGCGGGCCGTACTCTTCGCTGAGGACCCGGGGAATACCACGGCACAGGCCCTTGTCGAGCTCGTCGAAGCCCGCCTCGATGCCTACCGCCGGATCGGGATCGGGCCGGGCTGTCGGGTCGGAGCAGTGGCCTGGCCGGCCGCCTCGTTCACCGCGGACGTACTCGCGGTGCTGGCTCTGGACGCAGTGGTAGCTCCGCTGCCACGGCAGATGAACGAATGGGAGCGCGAGCGGAACGAGGCTCTGGTAGCGGCGACGCACCTGGCCGCACCGCTCGACTGGCCGCTGCTGCCCGGAATCGGCGACGTGGTGGCGGGCCGGCGGCTGATCGTCCGCAAGCCGTCCGGCGAGGCACCGCCCGGTGGCGCCGCCTGCGCTCAGCTGACCTCTGGCACAAGCGGGCGTACCCGGGTGGCGCTGCGCCTGGTCAGTGCCCTGATGGCAGAGGCGGAGAACTACCGCGCCGCGCTCGACCTGGCCCCGGGGACTGTGCTGGCCTGCCCGGTGCCGCTGCATCACGCCTACGGTTTTGGGTTGGCGGCCTTGGCTGCTCCCCTGGCCGGCGCCACTACGCTGGTCACCAGCGCGGACCGGCCGCGGATGCTGTTGCATGCCCTGGATCAGCATGACGTCACCCTCGTCGTCGGCGTGCCGCCGATGCTGCGGCTCTTGGCCGAGGCGGCCATGAGCCGGCCGACGCGACGCATCGGCTACTTGACCGCAGGGATGCCGATGGACCTTCGGACGGCCGAACTCATCGGAAGGGTGCTTGGCGGTCGGCTCGGCGAGGTGTACGGAACGACCGAGACCGGCCCGATTTGCGTGCGGCCACCGGTCCCCTGGCAGGACGCGCGGTCGCTCGGCCAGCCGCTGCCGGGGGTTAGGATCGAGCTCCGTCCCCTCATCGACGCCCCGGAGCCGAAGCCGTCGGCGGACGACGCGGCTCTCGTGCAGTCAGGTCTTCTCGTCGTCCAGTCGCCGACTGCAATGTCCGGATACCTGTACCCGGACCGGGTCGATGCCGCTCCGGTCGCGGACGGTTTCGTCGTCGGCGATATAGTCCGCCTAACACCGGACGGCGGCGTGGTGATCGTTGGCCGACTAGCCAACTGCGTCAACGTCGGAGGCACGAAGGTGAGTCCCGAAGAGGTCGAGGCCGTTTTGCTCGAGTTCCCGACGGTGCGCTCGTGTCTGGTCGACGGTGTGCCTGACGAACGGCTCGGCCAGCGGATCCGGGCCATTGTGACGCCGGTCGATGTCGACTTGTCCGCGCTGCAGGCATTCTGCCGGCAGCGGCTGTCTTCGGCGAAGCTGCCGAGCCGGTTCCTTAGCGTCGGGGCCCTCGAGACCACGGCGACCGGGAAGGTGATCCGCCCGGTCGCGCGGTGAAGTCTGGGGTGGGCTGATCAGCGAGTACCGCCAGGCGGCATAATTGTCACCGGGCCAGTCTTATAGCCGCATTCCTGCCGGGCACAGCTCGCCGACCAGCATGAGCCCGGCCGGGCCGATGCCCATGGTGATCATGTCCGCACGGCTCACTTCAGCTTTCACAAGCGCCACCGCATCGACGGTCGGGCCTACGCTGCGGCGGGGGAGACGGCGACAGCAAACCGACTGCCTGAGATCGCGGGTCAGAGGCAAGAAGCCGGCGGGACGGTCGGTATAACCGCTGCGCCCGCGCCGTCCGTGTATCGTGCCCCTGGGAACTGGGAACTGGGGACGCACGGACGCATAGCGGACGGCGGCGGCCCGCAACCCGCCTCGAACTGCGTATGTGCAGGTCAGCCACATTCAGCTCGGGCAGGAGGACGGAGGTCTGACCAAGAAATGATTACCTCAGCCCACTCGGGTGACCGCAGTTCCGGGCATGGCGAGATGGCCCCGTGACAAGCGTTGCCCGGGGCCTGCGGTGACGCATCACCGTCCGGTGATCGGCCCACCGGCCACCTTGCCGGGGATGCGCCGGCAGCAACGGCCGCAGCCGCTCCCATTCCTCATCGGTCAGGTCATGACGTTTCAGCCGTTCAAGCACCGCACCGATGTACACGGTCCAGCCACGAAGATCCACGGGACACGCCCTAGCCGCATCTGGCCCCGCTGGTGCCGCCAGGAACGTGGCCAGCGTGCGGGAGACGCTAGGCCTTTCCGGCAAGCG
>Ga0302326_10032759_pt1 | contig 10344 bp, 5 predicted proteins | sample Palsa_T0_3_FD_202264 | JGI IMG/M metagenome (GOLD analysis project Ga0302326, IMG submission 202264) | Peat permafrost microbial communities from Stordalen Mire near Abisko, Sweden - Palsa_T0_3 | ecosystem: Environmental > Terrestrial > Soil > Palsa > Peat permafrost | place: Sweden: Abisko... | reverse complement strand
TGGACGCTCGCGCAGGCCTCCGAACAAGTGCGGCGCAGAAAAATCTCGCCGGTGGAGCTGACGCGCGCGTGCCTCTCGCGCAGTGAGAAGCTGAATCCGAAAATCAACGCGTACATCACAGTGATGGTGGAGCAATCCCTAGCGCAGGCGCGTGACCTCGAAGCGGAACTGCATGCGGGCAAATCGCGCGGGCCCCTGCACGGAATCCCCATCGCGCTGAAGGATTTATTCGACACCGCCGGCGTCAGGACCACCTGCGCGAGCGCCGTCTTTGCCGAGCGGATCCCTTCCGAAGATGCGGAAGTGGTTCGGAGGCTCAAGGCCGCCGGCGCCGTGATTGTGGGTAAAAACAATATGCATGAGTTCGCCTATGGCGCGACCTCCATTCCCAGTCACTACGGTGCGGTTCACAACCCCTGGAATCTGGACCGCATCGCTGGCGGCTCGTCGGGAGGATCCGCCGCTGCCGTCGCCGCCGGAATGTGCTTCGGAGCGATGGGATCGGACACGGGAGGTTCCATACGGGAGCCGGCGTCGTTCTGCGGCGTGAGCGGACTGAAGCCAACCTATGGGCGTGTGAGCGTGCGCGGCGTGGTGCCGCTCTCCTGGTCGAACGATCACGTCGGACCCATTTGCCGGACTGCCCTCGACACGGCATTGATGCTGGAGGCTATAGCGGGATACGATGCACTCGAAACCACCGCCGTCGATTGGCCGGTCGAGCGTTATTCGCAGACCATGCATGCAAAAACGGCCGCGCTGAAAATCGGCGTCGTGCGCCGCGTGTTCTTCGAGCAGCTCGACGCGCAGGTGGACGCCGCCGTCAACGCCGCATTGGACGTCATTGGCAAGCTGACGGTTGGAACGCGTGATGTCGAGCTTCCGCAATACAAGCTGCTTCCGGTGACGGCAGTGGAAGCCTACACGTATCACATACCCTATTTCACGAAAACGCCCGAGCTGTATCAGCCCAGTACGCTCGCCCGCCTGAAGGCCGGAGGGACGGTCAGCGCGTCGGCCTACGCGGAGGCCCGCCGCGAGCTGGACAGATTGCGCCGCGCCGTGGGAACCGTGTTTTCGTCGGTTGATCTTCCGGTGACGCCCACGACGCCGCGTGCGGCCGTGACAATCGCGGACGGCGCGCAAGAGGAGACGCCGCCTCCCGGGGGCGTTTCGCCGCTGCTGCGCAATACGCAACCCTTCGATATTTTTGGACTGCCCGCGATCTCGATCCCGTGCGGATTCACACGCGAGGGATTGCCCATCGGTCTGCAGATCTCCGGGCCGCGCTTTGGCGAATCGCGCGTACTTGCCTTGGCGCACGCCTATCAGCAGGCAACCGATTGGCACACGCGGCGCGTTCCCCTCTGATCGCGAATCGAGTGCGCGCCTTGAATTAATTCTGGGCCGAGCGCGCGATTACACTTACAGCCGGTCTGATCTGAAGTTGGGCCAGCCCTTGCAATCGCTGGCCCCGTGCGTTCATCCCTTCGCGTCCGAAAAAGGAATCGAGCGCCTCTAATTTTACGCAATACATCTTGCAATTGTTTCGCCAATGCAAAACGCCCGTGATACCCGCCACACTCCCGTGAGGCTACCGACGGCCTAGGGTCATGCGACCACAGGTGGTCGGAGGACAACTTTAATTGAGCGTCTTGAATGCCTATCGTTGCAGGATCGCAACTTGGTCCACCACTTGCTTGCAAAAACGAGGTGTCTACTGCGATGACCCCGGACCTGGTTAAAAATAGTGATCCCGACGCTTCTGCTCGCCCCGTTTCGATCGAGCGGCGCTCCAAGCTGCGTTTTCCGCTCGTGTTGCGAGTCAGCTACCGAACGCTGGGCCGGGAATCTCCCTGTACTGGGGAGGGCTGGGTAGTGAATATGAGCAGAGGCGGGGTTCTGGTTTCCTCCCAGCACGAAGTCGCTGTCGGCGCGCGAATGGAATTAAACATTGAATGGCCATCGCCTTTACATGGGAGGGTCCCTCTCCGCTTTGTCACGGTCGGAGAAATCGTACGTCGCGATGCATCCAGTTTCGCCGTGATGCTGGTCCGATATCAGTTCCGGACAGCGAAAAGGAAAGCCTCGTCCCTTAACGACTGAGGGCTTTGGCCCTGTCTAACCGAGTGCTAGCATCGAAGGATGCGCAACCGGTCCATGAGGAATCGGTCTTCCCGCCGTGCGTTCCTGGCTTCGCTGGCGGTCGCAACGCGCGCCGCGGAAACCACCGCCAGAGGCCGCGTCCTCCCCTCGGTTGCGGTACATTACCCGGACCCAGCCACCGAATTTACAGTGGTGCGCCTTACCGATCCGCAGTTCACCAGTTCCTTGCCGGCTCCAGGCAACCGCGGCGTCACCGCGCGCCAGTTGCTGTACGCTTCCGATTTGGACGGCAAGTGGCAAGCCTTCCGCATGGATCTGAAAAGCAAGGAATCGCGGCAACTGACGGATGCCGAAAATCTGGATGCGGCGTCCATCGCGCTGCTGGCGAATGAGCGCGGATTTTGGCATTTTGACGGGCCGAGCCTGGTGGAGACGTCTCTTCCTGCGCTGAAACCGCGCGTGGTATACAAGGTTCCCGGCGGATTCGACAAGTTGCCCGGCGCCAGCTACAGCGACGACGGCCGGTATGCGGCGTTCATCGAGAAAGGCGCGTCGAGCCACCGCCTGCGCCTGCTGCACACGCAATCCGCCGACGCGGCGACCTTGTTCGAATCAGCGGAGGAATTGAGTAATCCTCTGCTGCGTCCGCGCGATTCCTCGCTGATCTATCGCACCCATGGCGTGCTCTGGAGCGTCCGTTTCAACGGTAAAGAGAACCGCCGCGTGCCGCTCGCCGAAGGGGAAACGCCGCAGGCGCAATGGGCGGCGGACGGTCACGCCATCGAGTATCTGAATCGCCCGGCTGATCCCCGCAAGCTCACCGCGCTCCGCGAATGGACACCCGGCGCCGGTAACGGCCAGGGCGAAGACGCCAAGATCGCCGACACCAGCCAGTTCGTGCGCTTCCACGCCAACGCCGACGCCAGTGTGTACGTCGGCGCAAGCGGCAGCAAGGCCTCGCCGTACCTGCTCCTGCTGATCCGTGCGGCGCGCCGTGAACTGGCCGTCGCGGAGCACCGCGCCAGCGATCCGGCCATGGTGGCTCCGGTCTTTTCTCCCAACAGCCAGTTCGTGGTATTCGTCAGCGACCGCCACGGAAAACCGGCAATATACTGGATTGCTGTGGACAAACTGGTGACGGAAACGGATGGCAGCGAGCAGGGGTAGCGATGGTTCACACGCCCCTGCATTGGACCAACTTAGGTATCCATATTCTATTCGGCGTTGCCGCGCTGGGACTCGGACTAGCCGCCATCTGCAGCCGCAAGGGCAGCCCGTTCCACATTCGCTCGGGCCGGCTGTTCCTCTACGCCTACTCGATCGTCGTGTGCACGGCCATCGTGGGCCTTCTGGTTTTCGGCTTCCGGTCTTTTCTGGCGGTCGTGACGCTTCTCAGTTTCTATGACGCCTTTGCGGGCTATCGCGCGCTACAACTCCGCGGCATGCGTCCGCAAGCCGTCGATCGCGTCGCCAGCATCGTGGGAATTCTTACTCCCTGGATCTTCATCGCCATCATGCGCCGGCTGCATCAGCCGTGGTCGCCGGTGCTCACCTGGTCGATCCTGGGAGGGCTAGCCGCCGTCAGCGGATACGATCTGCTGCGGAACTTCCTGCCGGATGTCTGGCTGAGGCGAGTGTGGGTACAGGAGCATCTGGTAAAAATGACGAGCGCTTATATCGCCATCACCTCGGCCTTCGCCGGAACAGTATTCGTCCGCTACATGCCCTGGGCCGCGATCGTTCCGTCAGTAATGGGCGCAGCCGTCGCTTGCGGATTCCTGATCGCCGGCCCGCGCGCCTGGAGGGGGAGCAGGGAAATGCGCTTCGCGGCCGCCTCCCTTCCGGCCAATGGAAAACCAACAATTTATTAGATTGCTGTGGACAAATCGATCTCTAAGGCCGATGGTAGTGAGAGAGGGCCCCGTCACGGACCCAGGGAGGAACCATTGAAAAAAGGTATTCTTTTTCTGACTGCTGGATTGCTGCTGGCCGCCGCTCTACCGCTGGCGGAAGCGGCTCCCCCCAAGCGCAATTGCGGCAGCCGCTGCGAGCTGGATTATGAGACTTGCATGAAGAGCGCCCAGAGCAAATCCGCGCGCAAGAGCTGCAAGGCCTCGCGCAAACTGTGCAAGCGCGTCTGCTATTAGCAGTCCGCTGCATCGCCTAGATCACAAACATCGGTAAAGAATCGCTTCTAGCCGGTCGATTTCTTAGAAGGGGATAGGTAAAACATCTAGGATGCGGCTGCTTGAAATCCTGATCATGACGCTTGCCGGGGTCTGGCAGGGCGTGCGCCAGGATTTTAACTTGCTTGAAGTCGCGCTGATCGCGGGCGGATGGTGGGCTTGGACCAAGGGGTGGCGTCCGCGGTATCCGGCGTGGCTGCGCATTCCGGAAATTTGGTTTCGCCATCCAGCGTTCACGGCACTCGGGCTCGTTGCTAGCGCCATCGCGCTGCGGCTGGCACTGATTCCCGTCCTGCCGGTTCCGTTTCCGTTGGTCACCGACGAATACAGCCATCTGCTCTTGGCCGACACGCTGGCGCACGGCCGTCTGGCGAATTCCACGCCGCCCTTCTGGCAGCATTTCGAAAGTCTGCACATCATTCTGCAGCCGCATTACTCTTCCAATTATTTTCCGGGACAGGCGTTATTCCTGGCCGCCGGTCAGGTGGCGTTCCATAGTCCGTGGGCCGGCGTTCTCGCGGGATGCGCGTTTTTCCTGCTCACGCTTTATTGGGCGCTGCGCGGATGGATGCCGCCGCGCTGGGCGCTCTTCGGAGTGCTGCTCGCGGCGCTGCGCTTTGCCATCGCGAGCTATTGGGTGAACGCCTACCATGGCGGATTCGTCCCCGCCGCCGGAGGAGCGCTGGTCTTGGGCGCATACGCGCGTCTACACCGCCGCGCTTCCGTAACCAACGGCGCGACGCTGGGGATGGGCCTAGCGATTCTTGCCGTGACCCGACCGTTCGAAGGCGTCGCCTATGCCGCACCTCTCATGGCGATGTTGGCCTGGCAGTATCGCGCGCGGCACTCGACGCTGGTAAAGATCGCGGCACCCGCTCTGATCCTGACAGGCGCGGCGCTTGGCTGCTTGGGCGTCTATCTGAAAGCGGTCACCGGCAGTCCGTTCGTCACCGCGTATCAGATTAGCCAGAAAACGTACGGATGGCCGATGGCGCTGGCGTGGACTCCGCCACCGCACATTCAAAATCGCCACCTCGAAATGGCCAATTACTACGACTACGAAGTTGGCGAGCACGAAAAAGTAGCTGACCCCATCAACTTCGTCGAGTACTTCACGCTGCGGCTTCAGGAATACTGGCGCTTCTTCGTGGGGCCGGTACTGACCATCCCGCTCATTATGCTGCCGAGCGTGTGGCGCCGCCGGAAAATGCTGTTCGCCGGATTGGCGGGAGCGTTTGCCGCCATTCTGCTCGAAGGCGCAGCGTCACCGCATTACTTAGCGCCGGCCGCCGCGGTCTTGATCGCGATTCTGGTCGAATGCTGCCGCCACCTGCAAGCCGCCCGCATCCGCATTCTTCCGCTTTTGCCTGCTGCGATGGCGCTGGTATTAGCGCTGCGCACCGGAGCCGAGCAAGCCCGGCTCCCCTACACGCAGAGACTGAATTTCCAGACCTGGTGCTGCCGCGTGGAAGGCAACCGGAACAAACCACGCATCCTGGCCGCGCTGGCACAGACGCCGGGCAACCACTTGGCCTTCGTCCGCGCCAAAACCGATATCAACAACCTATTTCAATGGATCTACAATAGCGCCGATATCGATGGGTCGCGATTCGTATGGGCCCGCGATTTAGGCGACGCTGAGAACGCACAACTAGCCGAGTCCATGGCGGGACGCAAGGTCTGGATGGTGGATCCCAATGTCGAACCGGCCACGCTTACCGCATACGATCCGTTTACATCGAAAACAGCTTTGCAATCGAAAACGCAGCTCCCGCCGCGAGACCCCCGATAAGCGTGGTGCGAAACGCGCTCTTCAAGGGAGAGACGCCGGTGTAGTGTCCTTTGACGAACCCAAAGATCGCCAGCGCAGCGATGGTCGCCGCCACCGAGTAGCGTAGCGCAACCAGCGCATCCGGTGTGATCAGGTAGGGCGCGAGCGGAATCAACCCGCCGGCGATGTAAGATAGCGCGATGGTCCCGGCGCTGCGCACCGCTCTTCCCGGTTGCGGCTTTTCCAGACCCAGCTCAAACCGCATCATCCAATCCACCCAGGTTTTCGGATTGCGCTCGAACGAGGCGAGAACCAGTTCGCGCGGTTCACGCTCCAGTCCGTAAGACGCCAGAATTTCGTGGACCTCCTGCCGCTCATCCTCGCGCCGCTCGATGATCTCGAGCTCTTCGCGCTTGAGTTCGCTCGCGTAGTGGTCTTCATCGCTGCGCGCGGCCAGGTAGCCGCCCAGCCCCATCGCGATCGAACCGGCTGCGATCTCCGCCAGTCCGGCGACCACGATGATATGCGAGCGATCGACGGCGCCAGTGAGTCCCGCTGCCAAGGCGAACGGAACCGTCAGGCCGTCCGCCATGCCGATCACGATATCGCGCACCACATCGGACGACTGGAAATGTTTTTCAACGTGGAGTGTTTGCGGCAATCAATTCCTTTTTGAGATATCTGCCAGTATAAGACTCGGAGACTTCCGCAATCTGCTCGGGAGTGCCCTGGGCCACGATGCGCCCGCCGCGCTCGCCGCCTTCAGGTCCCAGATCGATCACCCAGTCGGCGCAGCGGATCACTTCCAGGTTGTGCTCGATGATCAGGATGCTGCCGCCGGAGCGTAGCAGGCGCTCGAAGGCGTCGAGCAGTTTCGCGATGTCGTCAAAATGCAAACCGGTGGTAGGCTCGTCGAAGATGTAGAGCGTGCCTTCGCTGGTGGCTTGCGACAAATGCGCGGCCAGCTTCACGCGCTGCGCTTCGCCTCCCGATAGCGTGGTGGCGGATTGCCCTAGCCGCAGATAACCCAGTCCGACGTCATCCAGCACTTGCAGCTTATGCACCAGGCGCGGCGTGGCGGTGAAAAACGAGATGGCTTCCTTCACGGTAAGCTGCAGCACCTCATGAATGTTGAGGCCGCGATATTTTACGTCGAGCACCGTCGGCTTGAAGCGGGTTCCCTTGCAATCGTCACAGACCAGTTCCACGTCAGCCAGAAACTGCATTTCGACGGTGACGGTGCCGTCGCCTTGGCAGGTTTCGCAGCGGCCGCCGGGAATGTTGAAGGAGAAATGGCCCGCGGTGTAGCCGCGCCGGTCGGCTTCGGGAGTCTTCGCAAACAGTTCGCGAATCAGGTCGAAGGCTTTGATGTAGGTCACCGGATTCGAGCGCGGTGTGCGGCCGATGGGCGTCTGGTCCACTAAAACCACGGCGCTCAACAATTCTGCATGCTCTATTTTTTGGCAGGTGAGCTTTTCGGGTGCGAGCCCCCAGGCTTCGGCCTCATCGGGCGAGATGGGGGAATCGCGATTGATGCGCTTCATCAGACTCTGATAGATGACTTCGTGCACTAGCGTCGATTTTCCGGAACCGGAAACGCCGGTCACGGCGACCATCATGTTCAGGGGTATCGTGACGTCGATGCCCTTCAAGTTGTGCGCCTGCGCGCCCAGGAAGCGAATCGCGCGCTTGGGATGCGGCACGCGCCGGTTCGAAAAATGGGAAGTCTGCAGATCGCCTCGCAGGTAGCGCGACGTAAGCGATGTGCTGCCCGGAGCCATCAGCTTCTCAAACGAGCCTTCGAAGATGATCCGGCCGCCGTTTTCTCCCGCGCCGGGCCCCAGATCGACGATGTGATCCGCGGAGCGCATCACCTCAGGATCATGCTCCACCACGACGATGGTGTTGCCCAAGTCGCGCAGTTCGTGCAGGATCTTGATCAGCCGGCCCGTGTCGCGGCTATGCAGTCCGATCGACGGTTCGTCCAGCACGTAGCACGCGCCGACCAAGCGCGAGCCCAGGCAGGTGGCGAGCTGAATGCGCTGCGCCTCGCCCCCGGAAAGCGTCGACGAGAGACGATCCAGCGTCAGATATTCCAGTCCGACATCGTTCAAGAACTTCAGGCGCTGCCGGATCTCCAGCAGAATCTTGTCCGCAATGGCGGCTTCCTCTGCGCCCAACTCGGCCGTGAGGAAGAAATCCTGCGCCTCGGCGATATTGAGCTTCACGACTTCCGCCAGCGTCTTTCCACCCACGCGAATATACAGCGCTTCGGGACGCAGGCGCGACCCCCCGCAATCCGGGCAGCGTGTGTAGCCGCGATACCGGCTCATGAAAACCCGCACGTGGACTTTGTATTTTTTCGTATCCAGCCATTTGAAAAAACGCCGCACGTGCTCGTAGACCAGGGCTTTTTCCTCGTCGCGCAATTCGCGGAAAGGCACATTCATCCGCACCTTGCCGCGCACGGCTTTGCGGAAGTCCGGCATGTGACCGGAATATTGCGGCTTGGTCCAGGGATCGACCGCGCCGCCATCGAGCGACAACATGCGGTCGGGAATGACGAGATCCATGTCGTAATCAATGGTGTTGCCGAAGCCCTGGCAGCGCTTGCAGGCGCCAAAGGGGCTGTTAAAACTGAACAGAGTGGGCTCCGGCTCGACGAACTCCTTGCCGCAGGTCTTGCACTGAAACTTTTCGTTGAAGCGGATCTGTTCCCCACCGCCCGGCTCCCCGGCTGCCCGCTCGAAAATCACTTCGCCCGCTTCGCGATAGCAGATTTCGACGGTATCCACCAGACGCTGCCGCATGCTGGGCGAAATCGCCAGGCGATCCACCAACGCGAATACCGGCTGGGTGAAATCGATGTCGAGAAGCGATTCCGGTGTCGAAAATTCAAACACACGCCCACCCTGGAACAACCGCGTGAAGCCCTTCTTACGCAGATCGAACAGGCGGTCGCGCAATAGGTCAGTGGATGGCTCCGGCGGAATCGGAAATAGCGCGTACCAGCGCGAGCTCCCCGGTTGTGCCAACATTTTCGCGGCGACGTGGTCGACCGAATCGCGCTCCACCAGGATTCCATCGTTGGGGCAGTAAGTGCGGCCAGCGCGCGCCCACAGCAGGCGCAGGAAGTCATAAAGTTCTGTAGACGTCGCGACCGTCGAGCGCGGATTCCGCGTGGTGTTCTTCTGCCGAATCGCCACCGGCGGCGCGATGCCTTCGATCTCATCAACGTCGGGCTTTTCCATGCGCTCCAGAAACTGGCGCGCGTAGGCCGTGAGCGATTCGACATAGCGCCGCTGCCCTTCGGCGTAGATGGTATCGAAGGCGAGCGAAGATTTCCCCGAGCCGGACACGCCCGTCATCACGGTGAGCTGGTCGTGCGGGATATCAAGCGATACGTTCTTCAGATTATGAACGCGCGCGCCACGGATGGAGATGAAGTCGTTCAAGCGGAGAAAGCCATCTTTTATTATAGAAGTTTGAATTTGCCCACCATCCGCTCGCTGCGCCGGAAACTGACGCGCTGGTACGATCGCGCGCAGCGCGATCTGCCGTGGCGGCGCACGCGCGATCCCTACGCCATCTGGATTTCGGAAGTGATGCTGCAGCAAACGCGCGTGGCGGCGGTGATTCCTTACTACCAGCGCTTCCTCGATCGCTTCCCCGACGTTGTGGCGCTGGCGCAGGCTCCGGAGCCGGAACTCCTCGCGCTGTGGAGTGGGCTGGGCTATTATTCGCGCGCGCGCAATCTGCAAAAAGCCGCTCGGCAGATTGTCGAATCCGGCGCTTTCCCGAGGGACTACGCATCGATTCTGAAACTAGCGGGCGTCGGAACGTACACCGCCGCGGCCATTGCCAGCATCTCCTTTGGACTGCCGCATGCCGTGGTGGATGGCAACGTCCGCCGCGTGCTGGCGCGCTGGACGAACGACGGGCACGCCGGCACGCAGCCGGTCGCCGACCGCCTGCTCGATCCCCGCGATCCCGCGCGATGGAACCAGGCGGTGATGGAACTCGGCGCCACCATTTGTCTGCCGCGCGAACCACTGTGTGGAGAATGCCCCGTGGCGATCCACTGTGCGGCGCGCCACGCCGGGACGCAACGCGATCTGCCGCTGAAGCGCGCGAAACCCACGCCCGAGCATCTCGAACGTACCTTGCTTGTGATCCGCCGCCACGGGCGAATTCTTCTGACGCCAAGCCCGCGCGTAAAAGGTTTCTGGGATCTGCCGGAGCACGCCGCCAACGTCAGAATCGGGGCCACGCTAGGCGATT
>Ga0302326_10032758_pt1 | contig 10344 bp, 13 predicted proteins | sample Palsa_T0_3_FD_202264 | JGI IMG/M metagenome (GOLD analysis project Ga0302326, IMG submission 202264) | Peat permafrost microbial communities from Stordalen Mire near Abisko, Sweden - Palsa_T0_3 | ecosystem: Environmental > Terrestrial > Soil > Palsa > Peat permafrost | place: Sweden: Abisko... | reverse complement strand
TGGATACGCTGCTCAAAAGCATCGGACTCTTTTGACATCAACAAGCCCTCGCAAGACAATCAAAGCCGCTTTGCGGCAGAGTCCGCGAAGAAACGGACGCCGGTTTAACGCCAGCCACCAGCAAGCGGTCACGCGAACGTCCGCGAGTCCGCCCATCTGGGCGGATCCCCACTACAACACATTCGATAGGCCATCCAGTGTAGTTTCCGTATCTCCCAGAATGGTCCCCGGTCCGCAGACTGGTGCATTACCGAAATCCGTCTGTTCGACCACGCACACTACGACCTCGTAGAATACTTGGTTGGCTTCCCGATGAATTCGAATCGACTCGGGGCGGCTCAAGCTTCCCCCGTCCCCTGCTGTTGATGGCGAGGTAACTGTGCGTATTTGAGTTTCATGGAACGCGCATCGGCCAGCGCTTGGTGCGGGATCTTCGATTCACTGGAATCCAAGTTGCGGTTTATCTCGAAAGTCAACCGCGTCTGCCTGAGCCCCAACATCTCACCGGGGCCAGTAATCAATAGCGCACAGAAGCGCTCAACGTCTTCCGGCCAGTCGGCGATGATATGAACTGTTCGGTATTTGGCGAGGTACTTGGACAAGCTCACTTGCATGCGTGCCTTCGTTACTGAAGATTTTTGCGTCACACACATGACGTGCTTCACCACCCACGGCGAAGGATTCGCGCATTTAAGGACTTCGTACCATTCGCTGCCATCCTCGGCCACTAGCGCCATCGAGATCAATTCGCCTTTGAAGTCGTTCCATTCACAGTCAATCCACAATTTCATAAGTGGCTTTTCTTGCATATTATCCTTTTATCCTTCCAACCTTGCGGTCGATTCGCGGACGCAGTCGCAGCGGGTTCGAGATCGTAAGAGCGATCAGCAGTAGATCTCGCCCCCAGATGGCTTCCTCTCGGCCACCTGTCAACGGGCTCCGAGTCTCAAGCTTCTTCGCAGCCGCGACAAGATTGTCGAGCGACATCGGAGGGGACAGCGACGCGTTGCGCACCCCGCTCCCCGCCTTGCGCTTGCGGCTTCCAGTGCCCGATGAACGTGAGCGTGAGCGTGAGCGTGAGCGTGAGCGTGAGCGTGAGCGTGAGCGTGAGCGTGATTTTCCTTCATTAATATCGTCCATAAAACCCTCAATTTGTTGGCATGGCCTCAGATTCTTTACTCAGACCGGCAGTATCCGGCTTGTAACCACGACGGAGTTAACGGAATGCACTGCTGTGTGCAAATTAAGGATTTCCCCGCAGCCTAGGCAACATTTAGCACACGCTCGAAAGCCCTTATTTTTGGGCATTAGACCTCGATGTAGCCTGACGGAATCTGCAGCAGCCCGGCCACATTTTCATTGAATTTAAATGACAGGTCCTTGCCGATCGCAGCATTAATACCTCGCGCGGCATACGAATCGAGCAGCTTTTTGTAGTGCTTCTCAACGGTTTCCTTCTTATCGTGCAGCGCTGCAGCAGCGAGATCTATGTTCCCTCCAGTTGCCATGAGAATGGCCGTGCCGACAAGATACCGGGTTGCATGCGGTCGAATGCTCGGGCAGCCGAGATGACGCAGACAGTCCGATGTCACTTTCGCGTACTGACCGTCCAGGCCTTCCCATACCTCATCAGGTTTACCGGTCACGATGAAGACGAGGCCGCGCTGCCCAGGACCGCCCAGGAGCTGCCAATGCTTTTCGAGATATTCCTCGAGAAAGTGCGCCGCCATTTCGCTCAACGGCATTTGGTAGTCTCGGTCTTTCGCTGCGCCGCGGATGTTCTTAAACTCGGCCTTGGGGACGAAGACCTCCCAGGTTCCCGTCGGCATCTTGCGGAAATGTCCGCTGCCGTCCGGCTTGTACGTGAGCATTCGAAGGTTGGTGAGTCGCAGCGGATTTGAAATCGAAACGGCGAGCAAAGCGAGGTCCCGTGCCTGCGTCGCGCGCAGGAGCGGCGTCGGACACACCTTACTTGCATACCGATTGATCGCATCCCGAAACCCTTCGAGGGGCCGCGGCAAATCCAGCAGGGGCTTCAGCGGCGCCGCAGGATCACGGGACTGCTCGCGCAAGGGTTTGAGTTGCTCAAGCTTGAGGGCAAGCCAGTCGTTGGTCTTTTTGCAGCGCCTGCGCCACGCAGCCTCGTCCAGGCCCATCTTTTTTCCGATCGCGTTCGAGCGCCATAGGTAGCCTGTTTTGGGGCGGCAGTACGAGCGCGTGTTTGCGATGAAGCCGAATAGCCCCGAGTTCACCGCGCCCGACTTCACGGCCTTCCATTCAAGGAACTCTTCCAGGAGCACCGTATCCGTCAGCATGCCAAGCGAGAGTTCAAGGTTTGCAATGCCTTTGCCGCCCTTCTCCACCGACAGCCGCAGCCATCCCAAGAACGTCGCATTGTGCCGGTAGTTGATGTCGGCCGACGGTGCGATCTGGTCTCCGATGGTATTGACCCAAGGGGGATGGTCCGACGGGTAATCCTTTGAAGGGCGCAAACGCCACACCCTTTCAGTATCATCCGGGTCGGATACGAATGCCGCGCGCATCTTCTCGCGCACACCTAACTTCCCGGTAGGCGAGTCCTCGATGAATTTGGCCCCGGGCACCTTGTGCATCAGCAGACCGCGCACCTCCAGCTTGAGCGCCTCGCTCGCTTGGAGCGGCCGCACCAAGTACCAGTTTTCCTCTTGGCTCGCCATTTCGGCATTTTTCGCACGGGAGGGAATATCGATCATTTCGACCGTGACGGGCGGGAATCTGCCGATGGCGGGTGGCAGCAGTTTGGTCAGCGCATCGGGATCCAAGTTGCTCACGATTGCGAGCCGGACCAGGTTCCTATCGGACGTGGACTTCGGCATTGCGCCGCGCCTCCAGTTGCGGAGAGTCCGCCAGGAAACCCCAGCGTTGGCGGCGAGTCGGAACATGTCTTTGCGGGTTTCGAACATCTGGTCGAGCTTCTGCTGGAACGGGGTGCGCGTATCGGACTGGAGCGAGCCCTCGTGGTCGAGCCTTCCGACCAGGCTGACAAACTGATTCAGGGACGACGTCTTGTTGTTGATGCTTTGCCGGCCCCGCCCGAGCCTGCGCAGCTGCCCGCGAAATTCCTCCAGGGCGGCTGGGAAGCCCTCGCGTAGGGTGGCTCCAACCTTGGCGCGCATGTCGAGCTGCAGGGCTCGGACAAGCCCCACCAGCGCGGACCGGGCGTTGCCCATAGACTGCTTGGAGGGGAGGCCGGCGCCGCCAGCGCGGTTAGCCATCACCGACAGTAGCTGATCAAACGTAACATTCTTTGGCATGACACGACTCCGTGTCCTGCGTCTTTTTCCGAGGTGCGAGTCATTACCTCGGGCCGAAATGGCATAATGATCGATGGCTATAGTCCTTTGTTTTTGAAGGACTTTCCCATGCTTGGGAACTTGCTTCATCGCCTTCAGAGAAGGAAGCCCGATCATTAAACGCTGGACGATTTTTTTGTCTCGCCCAGAGGGTAGGTAGCGCTGTTTATAGCTGGAACATCGCGGGCCCAAGGCCTGAAAAAAGGGCGGTTTGGTACCGGGGGCTTCAAACTAGCGGCGCTCATGCTCACCGCAGGCTCGGGATCGGGGAGGCGCGCGCGAGGGTCGGCTCGATGCGGAGGCGGTCGGGGAGCGGGCATCAACGCCTTACGCCGTCCCCGCAGCGACATGCAGTTGCGCGCCCTAATGCGCCGTAGCGAGTCCTCGACCCACCCCACCTCAGCTCAGAATCGTTGTTTCCGAGCGGTCTTGAGGCTCTGAAGCGGAGGATTACTTCGACAAATTAGTATCAGTATAGTATTTTTGTATACTACTATGAAAAGCATCAAGGTCGTCTCGTTTGGGACTTCGACAATCCAGAAATTGCGACGCATCGCCTTGGACTCGAATCTCCTAACGACGCTAGAGCTCCAGGAGGGCGACACCGTGAAAATTGATCTCGACGTAGCCAGCGCGACGATCCTGATTCGCAAGGATGCGGGATCGAACAAGCCCGAGGTTGGGGCGGAGACCGCGCGTGCTTAATCCGGGTGAGACTCGAACGGGCAAGCGGCGCGAGGAGCAAGCCGCCCACGGACTAAAGGTCCTCACAATTGTCAGGCGCCGCGTACCCACGCCCAGTGTGGTGTACGACACCTATTGGCGGTTCGCCGTCGAACGCCAGGAAATTTACTTTCGGCGCCTCTTGGGGAGGCCTGCGCCTTGGACGGACGACTCGGTCTTACGGGAACACAAGTTTACGAACGCTTACCGGGCGAGTGACCGAGTCAGCCAGTACCTGATCCAGCGCGTCATCTACCCACATGACTACTCGTTGCGAGATACGGTCCTCAGGATTCTGCTCTTCAAAATCTTCAATAAGATCGAGACCTGGGAGTTCCTGGGGGAGGCTCTGGGACAGATAACGGAAGCTACATTCCGCGTCGGGCAGATCGGTGCTCTACTCGCACGAGCGCTGGACGCTGGAGCAAGAATCTATTCCGCGGCCTACATCATGCCGAGTGGGCCGGCTTCGATTCGACAACCACGCAAACACTTGATGCACTTGGAACTGCTCGCGGACATCCTGGGTCAGCGTGTCCCCGAGCGCTTGGCAGCCGCCAAGACTATGGCCGAAGCGTATGAGCTCCTGTTGTCTTTACCGAGCATCGGCCCGTTTCTCGCCTACCGGTTTGCGACCGATCTCAATTACAGCCCTTACTTCACGCTCTCAGAGATGGAGTTCGTCATGCCGGGGCCCACCAGAGCGCGATCGGCTCGTTCTTATCGTGCAGCGAGGCACCGATACATTACTGGGACACTTCGGACGGCTGCTCGACTGCGCACGAGCATCGCGCGACGGCGCGGACTTCACGCATCGCCTCGCGACAGCCGGGTTCATTTCGAGCAAGGCGGTGCACTACGCGGAGGTGATCTGCCAGATCGTGGGTGCGCATGAGGGGCGCACCATCACTTCCGCGGAGATCTGGTCGTTCCTCAAGGTGCTCTACCTCTTGAGTCTCGATCTCGACACGGCCACGCGACAGGTCGAAGGACACGTTCGCAGCCTCCTCGCCTTTACCGCCGCCGAGCGCGATGGCCAGACGATCGCTGCCTCCTCATGGGCGCGCTGCGAGGGCTCGCCGAATCCTCGATGCAAGGGGCAGGCACGCTCAGCCGCGAGGACTTGCCTGCGGATCTCAAGCGCGCGCACAACCCCTTAGGGGCCGCAGAGGACAAGATCCTCCGGGCGCTCAAGGGCCATACCGCACCGATTTTGCGCAAGATCCGCTCGAGCATCGGCGCGACCTGCCACTTGGCACGCGCGGCGCTTGTTCAGCAGGTATTGGGTCAGTTCGAAGGCGCGCAGGTCGTTATTGTCTCGGGCGCCGCACGCGCGATACGCGCACGGACTTCAAACGGTGTGCGTGCGCCGGGCCATGGATAGTAGCGGTTCTCGTGTACAAAATACCTTGGCGTCACCCCACCTCCTAATCATGGCTACCCCATACTCTGGGGATTGAACCAACGAATTGACTCCAGTCCGTAGATTCGATCGTCCGGGTAGCTGATTTTCACGATGCTTCTCAACTCGCCGTCTACAAAGCGCGCTCGATACTCGACAAGTCCATCGGGCGCTTCGTCGTCGCCTCCGAGAAAATCAATGTATCCCGTCGGCTCGAGATCTCGACCAGCCTCATTAACGAGACGCCCCGCCACGGTAATCCGATAACGGCAGAAGTTTCCTGGCCACGGAAGAGATTTGGTCTGGAACCAGGTGTCAGCGGGGACATCTCGATCTGGCAATTCAACTTCGCAATAAATTTCGTCATACAAGCCCACGGCCTAGATCTCCAGTTCGCCAAACACCGTCTCTGGCCGCCGCTCCAACTCGAGCGCCGCGGCTGAATCCCCTAGGCCCAAAACAAGAGGCATCCTTACAACATTGGTCAACACAATCTCGGGTCATCCGTCAAGATCGTCATCGATTGTGCAACTCGCGAGCGACGGTACTTTACTTATCGAGATCGACATCGGGCCACTCGACTTTCGCGTTCCTGGCTAAATCGGGATGGATTAGAAACTTTTCCACATTGGTCTCCGCGCTCCCGGACGACGTGTAATCTGGGGGGCTCTTCGGCGGCGTCTGGCAATTCCGCAGCGTTTGGTAATAGAACGCATGAAGGAAGCCCAGGCCAGCCATGCGAGTGCTCCTCACCTGCCAGTGGTAGATGGCCCTTCCACTGCGGCCGTTGCCATCCATGAAAGGGTGAATACTTTCGTATTGTACGTGTGCATTCCACGCGTCGATGCGCTCACAGTTGACGGCGTCCAAAAGCGCCCCGAGCATTTCACGGATATGCTCGCCGCCTTTAGGCGGTAGATAGCTGGCAACGCGTACGTCCATGCCCGGGTAAACTCGTAGCTTCGCGTTTCGCTGGTAGACGGTCACGAATTTTTCAAGGTCTCTGATGGTGAGATTTTTTAGCCCCATAAACCGATCGTGCTCTACCAGCTCTTCAGCGGTTGGCTCACGTTCAATCCCCTCTATCCGGTTGCTCTCCGCGACCTTTTCAAATGTGGTCATGCCCTTCTCCGAAAAGTCCTTTGTGAAATCATCGCGATCCCGCCCTTTCAGCCAGTCTGCGATGATGGGGAGGAGCGCCGGGGCTCATACGGAGCTTCCGCGCAAGTGCTGTGAGGCTTATCTTGAGCAATGTGGCATCTACAATGACTTTGCCGGGATGAGGCGCGTTATGCATAGCTCGGTGGCGGCGCCGAGTAGTAGGAGCGAGCGCTTTGACGTCTTACTCTCATTTCGTAGAGGAATTGGTCCTGAAGAGAAGCGAACATAACAGACTGAGCCACAGCGCCTGCAGCCACGTCAGGGGTTTAAGCCCAAAAACGTCTGGAGCCACCGCGTTCCAGAGCCACATCACCGGGAGTGAGGAGACCAATGCCGCTGCCAGCGCGAGGAGTACTGCTATGGAGGTCGCGGTCAGTCCAGCTACGAGCACGTCCATAGTAGTCCTCCATTTGAATGCCCTCTCGCCTCGTCATGAGTTGCGCGGCACATCATGGCCGTCACTCCGCGGGGGTGGGCGGGCCCGGGGAAACTATCTGCGAGTCAACATATGGGCGGAGGAACTTCAGAAGGATGGATCTTCGGCGGAATCCTTTTGCAGGAATGGATACGTTATGGACTAAGGCTATTACGTTTGCTTCCGTGATCTCGCATTGCAGCGGTGGCTGAAGCGATACGTCAACTGAATCGCCAATCGCGAGTTCTATGCGGTGCTCGAGGCGTCGAAGAAAGGCTTCTCGATTGCGCGGTTTTCGCCCTCGATCCAACTGTTCCCGGAAGCATTTCGCGACTACGTCGGGCAGCGTAATGTCGATCGATTTCCCGGATTCCAGGTCCGTAATTCGTAGCATAGTCACCGCCATTCAGCTATGTTCCCGTAAGCACGTTGACGACTATAGTCCGTGGACCAGTAGTCTCGCAAGCTTTATCACTGGTGCATGGCATCAACGTCGATTCCAGCCGCCTTTGGATTAGTACTGCGTGACCTCCGCCAGAGGGCAGGATTGAGCCAAGAGGCCTTGGCGGACGCAGCTGACGTTGACCGAACCTACGTTTCGTTGCTAGAACGAGGGCTCCGGCAGCCAACTCTGGAAACGCTTTTCTCGCTTTCCCGGGCATTGAATGTTTCACCTTCCACGATGGTATCCAGGACCGCATCTCTCGCAGGTTAGGCTTCCGAAACGCGGCGCCGCGGAGAGTCGCACGCAAGAGCCCGAAGCGAGGGGCACCAACGATGGCGCCAAGACGGGAAGTTAGACCAAATTTGGCTCGGAACTGAGCGCGCTGGGGGCCACAGACGCGCCGACGGTGTCCGGATTCGCAGGCCCGCGTACTGCAAACGACTCTGCCTTCTTGCCACTCGCCAGTTTCGCCCGAGAGCTATTTGTGCGTTCACTCTGCCTCCCATGGCCAAAGGCTATTGACGCACACACCAACGGACGATGACCGCTGATTAAGACCCGAAGAGCGTCGTAGACGCCGTTCACTGCTGCAATCTCAATGTCCGCGCGGCACGTTTTGTGATCGCCGTCTCATAACGGGAATCGCTCGCGTTCTGTAGCTGTCAGCCGCTCCCGCCATCCGACACACGTTGCTCCGAGCGCGCGCCCACCGCGACCGCCACCTATACCGAGTTTGACGAGCGCTCGGCACTAGTCCGCGTCCAAGCCAATAAAGGCGATGCCTAGACCTCCTGGACACCACACCAGGAGTAAATGGCATGTCGAACCGAAAGAATAGTCGAATTGAATCCAGTCGTATAAAGCTTCAGGTAGATCTCGATGGACAAAAAACACAGGAGGAACGAAATAAACTAGGTCAGTTTGCAACGCCGGCCGAACTTGCCCGTGACGTTGCAGCCCACGGGCTCGCGTTGCTACCAACGTCAATGCCTCTGCGGTTTCTCGAACCTGGCGGTAACACTCTCGCGATATCTTCGGCGGTCGTTGAGAAATCGGCCGGCCGTCCAATTCAGTCAGCGACCGGGATTGAAATTGACCCTCACTACGCGAATCCCGCGAAGAAGTTGTGGCGAGGAACGCCGATTAAGATCATTTTGGGCGATTTCACACGCCTACGCCCGCCCACGGACGACAACGAGCGAGCCACGCTGCTGATCTGCAATCCGCCCTATGTCCGAAATCAGCATATCGAGCCGACCGAAAAGCAGCGGTTGCAGCGGGCCATCCAGGACGCTCTCGGCATCAAGCTCTCGGGGTTGTCGGGTCTATATTGCTATTTCATGGCGTTGGCGCACGATTGGTTATGCAACGGCGGAATCGGGGGATGGATCATACCCAGCGAATTCATGGAGTCCAACTATGGTCGTGCGCTGAAGGAATACTTGCTTCGCCACGTGACGCTGCTAGAGATTCATCGCTTCGATCCAAACGATGTGCAGTTCAAAGATGCCCTGGTATCGTCGGCGGTTGTCTGGTTTAGGAAGGCGAAGCCCCCGGCAAATCACCAGGTTCGGTTCTCTTTTGGCGGTACTCTACGAAGGCCGACAATCGTCAAGGATATTTCGACGCAAGTGCTCGCGCGCACTGATAAATGGACGCGATATCCGGAACACCAAGCTCAACGAGAGCATCGGGGGTGGCGACTCGGTGATCTATTCACCGTCATGCGTGGGATAAACACCGGTGCAAACGACTTTTTCATCGTCGATGAAACGGAGGTTCGTTCGCGCAAGCTTCCGATGCGTTATCTGCATCCGATACTGCCGCGCGGCAGCGATATTGAAGGGAACGAAATCCATGCGAGCCTCGCTGGGTCTCCTCTGTTGGGCAGGACGAGGCTCTACGTGATTGACTGCCACCTGTCTCAAGAAGAGATCGCGCGGGCGGAACCCGAACTGTGGACATATCTACAGACGGGCATGGCGGACGTCGCGCAGGGCTATACTTGCCGTAAACGTAAGCTCTGGTATAAACAGGAGTCACGCACTCCCTCACCGATCGTATGTAGTTATGCTGGTCGCATTGGCAAGACACGTGGGCCGTTTCGATTTTTCCTCAATCACTCGCGCGCAATAGCGACCAACAATCTCTATATGCTATACCCGAAGCCAATACTCGGACGTCGCTTTATGGGCAGTACCGAAGCCCTTCGTCCTATTTGGCAAGCTTTGAACGCGATGGCCCCCAAGACTCTACTCGCCGAAGGCCGCTGCTACGGCGGCGGATTGCGGAAAATGGAACCTAGCGAATTCGCCAAGGTACCGGCAGATGCCGTTGCGAGATTGGCTGGCCTTCCAGCCAAGCGAAGGGTCCGAGGACATTGACCTTTGATCATGGCGCGAAGGCGCGGGCGCCAAGATCATCATGGCGCCGGCAAGCATGTTCGGCAGTTGATTGGTATCAAATCGACTTCTGGTTCAGCGCAATCTCCGAATCCGGTCCGACTGCGCCCGGAAGTACCGTATTTGACGCTCGCGGTACTCGTCGGATGGAACGCACTGCTGGAGCCGGTAGAGTAGAGGCTGCGCTGTTCGCGCTGCGGCAAGCGTAGCAGGCACGGCACCCGTGCCTGCTGAAACGCTGAAACCACCGACGGTTAGTATTCGTGTCCTGATAACGGAACTTATCATGCGCGTGCGCCGTGACGCGCTAGAAGAACCATGTGTCATACCGGTCCATCAGCGGTTACCACCCGTAACCATAGACGAATCCATTGGGTTCCACGGGCCCCCAGGCACCCCAACTCCACGCTGGATCCGCATAGCTTTCTGCGGTAACGGCTTGCTCATCGGCGAGATTTTGCTGT
>Ga0302326_10032756_pt1 | contig 10344 bp, 7 predicted proteins | sample Palsa_T0_3_FD_202264 | JGI IMG/M metagenome (GOLD analysis project Ga0302326, IMG submission 202264) | Peat permafrost microbial communities from Stordalen Mire near Abisko, Sweden - Palsa_T0_3 | ecosystem: Environmental > Terrestrial > Soil > Palsa > Peat permafrost | place: Sweden: Abisko... | reverse complement strand
CATCGCGGACGCTCGCGAGCGCGCGCAGCGGCTCGGCCCGTCCCCAGGGGTCTTCGGCGTCGACGGCCAGAAGCGCGAGTGCCGCTCGCACGGGACGAGTCTGCGCCACCCCGTCGAGCACGAGCACCTCCGACGATCGCGCCGCGAACGTCATGGCTCTCCCGCGACGGGGCGCCACGGCGACACGGGCTCGCGCGAGACCTTGGAGCACGCGCGCCGCGACGAGCGCTTCGTCGCCGACGTCTTCGATGCGGTCGCCTGGGTGCACGAACCGCGGACCCTGGGTGACGGCATGGTAGGCGTGACCCACGAGCGTCGCCTGGACTCCGGCGAGGGCGAGCTCCCGCGTGCACGCGATGGCCAGCGGCGTCTTTCCCGATCCGCCGAGCGTGGCTCCGCCTACGGCGACGACGGGGCACGGGAGCGAGAGCTCCCGCTCGACGCGCGCGCGCCAGACTCGAGCAAGGACTCTTCGATGTTCGCCGAGCACGCGCTCGGGAGGCTAGCCCTTCTGCTACCCTCTCGGGTCCATGCTCTCGCTCGATCCGCTGAGCCTCGCCCGCCGCCAGGTCGAGGTCGACCGCAAGCGCACGGCGCGCTTCCCGCACCTCTTCGCGCACAAGGTCGAGCGGATGACGGCGTCGCCGCTCGCGCTGCTTCGCGGGTCGGCCACGGTGTTCTACGAGATGCTCGACAAGCACCCGATGCTGGCCGACGGGCCCGCCGGCACCGGATGGCTCGTGGGCGACGCGCACGTCGAGAACTTTGGCGCCTACCGGGCCGGCACGCTCAGCGTGGCCGAGACGCTGCGCAGCCACGCGGCCGAGCAGGTGGTCTTCGATCTCAACGACTTCGACGACGCGTTCGTGGGCCCGTGGCGCTGGGACGTGTTGCGCTTGGCGACGAGCCTCATCCTGGGTGGCCGCGAGATGGGGGCCGACGGCAAGCGCTCGCTCGACCTGGTCGAAGAGCTGCTCGAGGCCTACGTCGGCGCGGTGTTCCACGGCAAGCGCGGGCCCGTGGCTCCCCCGGTCGTCACGGGCCTCATCGAGCAGGTGCGGTCGCGCACACGCCGCGAGCTGCTCGACTCGCGCACCGAGCTGGTGCGGGGCGGCGTCCGGCGCTTCGTCCGCGGTCCTCGCTATGAGCCCATCTCGGCCAAGCTCCGGGCCAAGGCCGAGCGTGCGTTCCTCAAGTACACGAAGAAGCTCGGGCGCGCGGATCGTCCTGCCGCCGAGGCGCTCGAGGTGCTCGACGCGGCGTTCCGCGTCGCGGGCACGGGCAGCCTCGGGTGCCTGCGCATCGCGCTGCTCGTCCGGGGCAAGGGCGGACGCGATGGCGCCTGGATCTTCGACATGAAGTCCGAGGACGCGCCGTCGGCCGAGGGGCTGGTGCGCAGTCCCAAGATGGCTCCCGCAGATCGCGTGTGCGCGGCACTTCGCGAGGCGCTGCCCCGCCCGCCGCGCATGATCGGCGTCACGCGCCTGCGGGGTAAATCGATGTTCGTTCGTCGCCTGGCGCCGCAAGAAGACCGCATCGATCGAACCAACCTCCAGTCGAGCGACCTCGAGCCGCTCGCGCGGCACTACGGCGCGCTGCTCGGCGCCGCGCACAAGCGGGGGGCCGAGCGCTTCCCCGGCAAGGCGTGGAGCGAGAAGGACCGCGTGGGCATCCTGCATCGCGCCGTCGCCCTCGCCGGCGCGCACGAGGCGATGTACCTCGCGTACTGCGATCTCGTGCGGCGATGACCGTCGCGGCATCGAAGGCCCGCGAGTTCTTCGACGCGATCTCCGGGCGCTACGAGCGCGCCTATTCTCTGCCGGCCGACGTGTCGCGGCGCCGGATGGCCCGCGTCATCGAGCTCTTGCCGTCGCCGCCGGCGCGCGTGCTCGACCTGGGCGTCGGCACGGGCCGCGAGCTCTCGGCGCTGCTCGACGCTGGCCACGCGCCCACCGGCGTCGATGTGTCGCAGTCGATGCTCGACCGGTGCTCGCGAAGGGCGCGCCCCGTGCCCCTCGTACGCGCCGACTTCTGGGGGCCGCTCCCGTTCGCCCGGGGCGAGTTCGGCGCGGCGATCGCGCTGCACGGCACGCTGGCCCACCCGCCCGAGCCCGCGTCGATGGCGCGACTCGGGCGAGAGCTTGCGCGCGTCGTTGCGCAGGGCGGTGTCTTCGTCGCCGAAGCGCCGTCGCCGGTGTGGCTGGATCGCCTGGGGCTGGATTCTTCGGCATCCGATCGACGCGCGAGGCGCACGGGGCCGCGATCGTGCGTCTACGAAGACCTGGTGACGGGCGCCGCGATCGAAGCGCGCGTGCTCGACGAGGCCGAGTGGCGCGAGGCGCTTGCGCCCGCCTGGCGGACGCAGGTCGAGCCATTGGACGAAGCCGAGTGGCTCGTGATTGCGCATCGCATGTAACGGTTCGTGCGAGACGCGTTTGAGGCACATCGTGTGCCAATCCGCTAGGGCACCGCGTTCGCGCTACGCTGCCGGCATGCGACTCCGCCTTGCTTCGGCCGTGGGGGCGGCCGTCTTCTTGTGCGCGCTGCCTGCCCTGGCCAACGGCCGCTTCCCCGCGTCGAACCAGTTTCTCTTCTCGCCGGCCAACCCCAACGTCATCTGGCTGCGCACGACGTACGGGCTCTTGCCGTCGACGGACAACGGCGACTCGTGGGCGTACATCTGCGAGGACGTGATCGGCCTGCAGTCGCAGGGCGGCAGCGGCTACGAGGATCCGTCGATCGGCCTGATGGCGAACGGCAACGTCATCGCCACCGACTCGCGCGGCGTCAACCTCTCGACGGACAACGGGTGCGACTGGTCTTGCCAGGGAGGGATGCTCGCCCAAAAGGCCGTCGTCGACCTCGCGGTGTTCCCGTCCGACGCGAGCAAGGCCGTCGCGCTGGTATCAACGGTCGCTCTCAACGACGCGTCCGACACGAGCAGCTTCGCCACGCAGGTCTTTCTCACGACCGACAACGGGACGACGTGGAACCCCGTCGGACCCACGCTCGATCCCACGGTCACGGTGCAGACGCTCGACGTGCCGAACAGCGACCCGACGCGCATCTACGTCTCCGGAACGCGCGCCTTCGGCTCGAACAAGACCGCGTGGCTCTTCATGTACAGCGCTCCCGATGCTCCCGATGGCGCTCCCGATGGCGGGGACGCCGGCGAGCCGACGGCCGGTGGAGTCTGGACCGAGCAGCCGATCACCGAGTTCGACCCCTCGATGGAAAACGCGATCTACATCGCGGCCATCGATCCGAACGACGCCGACCGCGTGTACCTGCGAACGCAGGGGCAGGCGACGGGCGGCGAGTCGCGCCTCTTCGTCACGCAGAACGCGTCGGCGGCCGACGGCGGCGCGACGTTCACGACGCCCGCAGGCGGCGTCTTCCAGACCCCCGCGGCCACGGGTTCGACCATCGTCGGCGAGCTCCTCGGCTTCGCCCTCTCGCCCGACGGATCCAAGGTGTATCTGGGCACGTACGAGAGCGGCCTCTGGGTCGCGTCCACGTCCGACTTCATGTTCCAGCAGACGAACGCGAACGTCGATGTGCAGTGCCTGGCGACGCGAGGCTCGGAGCTCTGGGCCTGCGGCCCCGCGAAGACCGGTTTCGTCGCCGGCGTCTCCACCGACGACGGCGCGACCTTCACGGACAAGCTCTGCAGCATCACCGGGTTAACGGGCGTTCTCTCCTGCCCCAACGTCGACGCCGGGCCGTACGGCTGCGGCGGGGCGACCGGCAATACAGCGGCCGTCTGCCCCGCAGTGTTCGACTACTTCTGCATGGTCGATTCGCTCAGCGGATCGTGCGAGCCCTGCAACGACGCCGGCGTTCAGGAAACGGAGACCACGCCGGGCGACGCGGGAGACGCCGCCGGGTCGAGCGGGTCGAGCGGGTCGAGCGGGTCGAGCGGATCGAGCGGGTCGAGCGGGACACCGTCGAAGTCGTCGTGCGGTTGCTCCGCCGTCGGCAACGCGGGTGGCACGGCGGGGGCGCTCGCAGGTCTTCTCTTCGCCGGCCTCACGCTGTCGCGGCGGGGCGCTCGACGCGGGCGGCGGCGAGCGGAACGATGAAGGCCCTCTGGGCGTCGGTCGCCCTCCTCGGCGCCGCGGCGGCGGCCGCCGTGCCGATGGCGTGCAGCTCCCATTCGGCGGCGCCGACGCCGGTGCCCGTGATGACGCGCGCGCAGCTGCTCGATCCGAACACGTGCGCGGAGTGCCACTCGGCGCACTACCACGACTGGTCGCAGAGCATGCACGCGTACGCGTCGAAGGACCCCGTGTTCCTCGCGATGAACGCGCGCGGCCAGCGCGAGACGGGCGGGCAGCTCGGCACCTTCTGCGTGCAATGCCACGCGCCGATGGCCGTGCGCGACGGCATGACGACCGACGGGCTGAACCTCGCGTCGCTGCCACCCGTGTATCAGCAAGGGGTGACGTGCTTCTTCTGCCACAGCATCGAGTCGGTCAACGTCGCGCACGGCGGCGCGATCACGACAGACGCCGCGTTCGATCCCGACGCGTCGCTCGACAACGCGGGCGTCAACCTGGCGACCGACCTCGTGATGCGCGGCGAGTACCCGAGCTCAGAGTCGCCTCAGGCGCTGACGGCCAACGCGGCGCACGCGTCGGCGTACTCACCGCTCCACGATCACACGCAAGCGCAGAGCGGACAGCTATGCGGCGCCTGCCACGACGTGGTGAGCCCGCCGGGCGGCGAGATCGAGCGCACGTACTACGAGTGGTCGCACTCCGTCTACGCGACCAAGGGCGAGCTGACGACGTGCGCGTCCAGCGGCTGCCACATGAGCGCCGAGCCGACGTTGACGCCGATCGCGAGCGGGGAGGGCTTCTCCGCGCCTGCGCGCACCGTCCACGAGCACGACTTCCCGGGGGTCGATGTCGCCCTCGATCCGAACTTCACCAACGCGGCCATCGAACGCGGCGTCGTTCAACAAAGGCTGGATAGCGAGACGCTGCAGGGGGCCGTGTGCGTCACGGAGCTCGGCGGCGTCCGCGTCGTGCTCGACGACGTGGCCGTCGGGCACCAGTGGCCGAGCGGCGCGACGCAAGACCGGCGCGCCTGGGTCGAGGTCCGCGCATACAAGGACGGGCAGCTCATCTATCAAAGCGGCGTCGTCCCCGACGGCGGCACGCCAACGCAGGTGACCGGCGATCCTGACCTGTGGTTATTGCGCGACTGCATGTTCGGCGCCGATGGCGGACAGGTCGACATGTTCTGGCAGGCGACGAGCACGCAGGGCAATGAGCTGCCGGAGCTTACGAGCGTGATAGGCACCTCGAACGGGACGTACACCCATCGAACGCAGATCTTCCCGCGGCAGGTGGGGATCCCCATCACGATCGACGGCGGAGCCGTGCAGCCCGACGACGTCATCGTCTCGGTCTACATTCAGCCCGTCGGCCTCGACGTGCTCGAGGATCTGGTCGACTCGGGCGATCTCGACGCGGGCGTCATCGGCAACATGCCCGTGTTTCAGGTGTCGCTCAGCGGCCCCGACACGTCGGGCAGCCTCGAGTGGACGCCGGCCACGGCCACGCAAGCAGGCCCCGATCCGTACGACAACACGCCGTTGACCTGCGTCTCCACCCTGGCCAACATCGAGGGCGCGCTGGCGACGAATCACACGCTGTGCTCGCCCTAAGTTGCTCTAGAGCGCACTTTACAACCGAATCCGGTGGGGAGCTCGAGGGGAGCGTCCGTCGACGGAGGTCGCTCCCCTCGACCGTGACTAGTCGTTGACGCAGAACGAGAACACCGTGCTGTCCGTCACCGAGGTGGCGGCGCCGCCTTCGGGCGCGACCGAGGCCGTCGCCGTGAGCGTGATCTGCCAGAACCCGTCCATGAACAGGTCGAGGTTGCCGATGTCGTAGACGCCGCCGCCTTCGCCCGTGGACGTGGCCGCAAGCCAGCCGTGGTTGTGCTCGGGCATCCACGCCTTGATCGTCACCGTCGCGCCATCGACCGGCGAGCAGCTTGCGTCGGTGATCTTGATCGTCCAGCTGTCGTTGCCTTGCGAGATGGATCCGCCGATGGCCGAGACGAGCTCGAACGTGAGCGCCCCGGACGCGCCCTTCTGCGCCATCCCCGCCTCGTAGCTCGCCGAGGGCAGGTCGCACCCGCTCTGGACCGCCATCGGCACGCTGGTCGCCGCCTCGCAGACGTTTAGCTCGCTGGAAGAATTGGCGGTGGCGGCCGAAGAGCAGGCACACGCCACCCCGAGGCCAAGCACGGCGAGGCCGGAGACAACCGGCTTGGCGAGGCTGGGCTTGGCGCTGCGCTTGGTCATTCGGGCCCTTGCTCCTCTGCAGTATACGCGGCGATTCGAGCCCGGTTACCTGTGCATTGCCTGGGCGCCGCCTCCGTTGCGTCCCGTTTGCTCGGTTCGCCTCCCGGTTTCGTTCCAACCGCGCGCGAATATGCTCACCCTGAGCAGATCGGCGCCCCCGTCCGGCGTATGCTACCCGCCCCCGCCCGCGAGAGACGCCTTGGACCTTCTGTATTTCGTCCTGCTCGTCAGCTCCCTCATCTTCATTCACGAGTCGGGGCACTTCGCCTTCGCCAAGGTGTTCGGCGTGAAGGTGCTCACCTTCTCGATCGGCTTTGGTCCCAAGATCCTCCGCATCCGGGGCAAGGAGACGGAATACTGCGTCGGGCTCTTGCCGTTCGGCGGCTTCGTCAAGATGCTCGAGGAGAGCAAGCGCAGCGAGCCGATCCTGCCGGAGGAGCGCGACCGCACCTTCGAGGCGCAGGCGCTCTGGAAGCGGGTCGTCATCGTGCTCGCGGGGCCGGCGATGAACGTGCTCTTCCCGGTGGCGCTCTACACGTCGGTGTTCCTCGAGGACGAGAAATTCCTTCCGCCGACGATCGGCCAGATCGTCCCGGGCAAGCCGGCCGACGGAAAGCTGGAGCCGGGCGACCGCATCCTGCGCGTCGACGGCGACGAAGTGACGAGCTTCCCCGAAGTGCAGCAGGTCATCGCGAGGCGCGCGGGCAAGCCCGTGGACCTGGCGGTCGAGCGCGACGGCCGTCCCGTCGACGTGACCGTCGTGCCGGCCAACGAGGCCGAGGTGCGCGAGCTCGACATCGTGGAGCACACCGGGCGGATCGGGATCGACCCACGCTTCCCCGCAGCCGTCGTGGGCATCGCCCAGCCGGACTCGCCCGCCGGACACGCCAAGCTGCAAACGTTCGATCGCATCACGGCCGTCAACGGGCGGCGCGTCGAACGGTTCACCGAGCTGGTCGACCTGCTCGCGGACAACCGCGGCGATCAGGTCGTCCTCAGCTACTTGCGGCCCGTGTACATGCCGCGCGCCCTCGGGGGTCTCTGCGTGATGGCGGTGCTCGAGCCGGGCGTCGCGCAGCTCACCCCCACGCCGCGCCCGCCTGGCGCCTCGCCGCCCGCGAGCGCCCGCGCGCGAGCCGCCGACGTCCTCGCGCGGACCGGGATCGAGAACGCGGACATGTACGTGGCGTTCGTGCCCGAGGCGTCGAGCGAGTGGCGCGCGGGCCTGCGTCCGGGCGACCGCATCACCACGCTCGACGGCGAGCCGCAGCGCCTGTGGCGGTCGATGGAAGACGAGCTGGTCGCCGGCGCCGACAAGCGCCACGAGATCGCGTGGCTGCGAGACGGTATGGCGATGCGCGGATTCTTCCAGCTGCGCAAGGAGCAGTGGGACGACGAGTTCGGCCAGCACTACGAGCGCTACGTCTTCCGCAGCGACGACTGGCTCCCCTACGCCGCCGATCGCCTCGTGCCCAACCCGCACCCGCTGACCTACGCGATCCGCCGCGGGTTCGAGGAGACCGGCAGCGTCATCAAGTTCATCAGCGTCGGCATGCTGCGCCTCGTGCAAGGGCGCGTCTCACTGGCGACCGTCGGCGGCCCGATCACGATGTACGACATCGCGGGTCAGGCCGGCGCCAAGGGGCCGGCCTACTTCGTGTGGGCGATGGCGCTCATCTCGGTCAACCTCGGGCTCATCAACCTTCTGCCGATCCCCGTGCTCGACGGCGGGCACCTGCTCTTCTTCCTCTTCGAGGCGGCGCGCCGTCGGCCGCTGCCGCTGCGCATCCGGGAGGTGGCAAGCCTCGCGGGAATGGTGATGCTGCTACTGCTGATGCTGGTGGCGTTCAAGAACGACGTGGAGCGCCGCTGGGACGTCATCGTCACGCAGGTACGCGAGCTCGTGGCCTCGTGACGGCGCCGAGAGCGGCGGCGCAAGGGCCGAGCGCACGCGAGGTCGCCGCGCGCGTCCTCGCCCGCGTCGACAAGGACGACGCCTTCGCCGCCGCCACCCTCGAGGCCGAGCTCGATCGCACGACACAATTCGCGGCGCGCGATCGTGCGCTCGCGACCGAGCTGGTCTACGGGAGCTTGCGCGTCTTGCCGTGGCTCGAGCGGCAGATCGCGCCCTTCGTTCCGCGCGGCGTGGCCAAGCTCGATGCGCACGTACGCGCGTGCCTCGTCGTCGCCGCGTACCAGCTCTTCTTCACGCGCGTGCCGCCCTTCGCCGCCGTCAGCGAGGCGGTCGACATCGTGCGGGCCGCCCGAGGCCCGCGCGTCGGCGCGTTCGCGAACGCGGTGCTCCGCAAGGTCGCTACGCGCGCCGCCGAGACGGGCGACGTGGAGCGCGATCAAGCCATCGCCGACTGCGCACCCGAGTGGCTGCGCACGGCTCTCGATCGCTCACTCGGCGCGGCCGACGCCGCCGCGTTCTTGAAGAGCGCGACGGTACCGCCGCCCGTGGGTCTTCGCGTCGAGAACGCGGTGGATCGCGATGCCTGGCTCGAGCGCCTGCGGGCGGCGGCGCCGCGCGCGTCGTTCGAGGCGGGCCGCCATTCGCCCCTCGCCATCCTCGCGCGAGGCGCCGGCAAACCCCAGGCGCTGCCGGGCTTCGAAGAGGGCGCCTGGTCGGTGCAAGAAGAGGGATCGCAGATCGCCGCGCTCGCGCTCGGGGCGCGCGCTGGCGAGCGGGTGCTCGACGCCTGCGCCGGCCGCGGGAACAAGACCGCCGTCCTCGCCCGAGCCGTGGCGCCGGGCGGCACGGTCGACGCGTGCGACTCCGCCCCGGCCAAGCTGCAGCGGCTCGCGACCGAGCTCGCACGTTTGGGCCTGCGTGCGAACGCCGCTCACGCGGTGGATTGGACCGCCGGCTCCGGCGACGTCCCGATGGATTACGATCGCGTCCTCGTCGACGCGCCGTGCAGCGGGACGGGCACTCTCCGGCGCCGCCCCGAGATGGCCCGCCGGCGATCGAGCGGTGTCGGGTCCGGTCCCGAGGGCGTGGCCGAGCTTGCAAAGACCCAGCTGGCCATTGCCTCGCGCGCGGCCGGCCACGTGCGCCCGGGAGGCGTGCTGCTCTACGTGGTGTGCAGCGTCCTGCGCGAAGAAGGCGCCGACGTCATCGACGCGCTCCTCGCCGCCCGGCCCGACTTTCGGCCCTTGCCGTTCGGCGCGGACGACCCTCCGTTTCTCGTCGGCCTCGGCAACGTCAACGTGGGCGGCGCCACGTGTTTGTTGCTTCCGACTCGCCACGGGACAGACGGCTACTTCATCGCAAGGCTCGGCCGACATTGAGGTGAAACGCCGGACGAGATACCGTCCGTCTCACTTCTTCTTCACGACCGCGAGAGCAGCGACCCCCATGATCGACGTCATCCTGCCCCAGCTCGGAGAGAGCGTTTCCGAGGGGACGATTTCCAAGTGGCTCGTCCGCGAAGGCGAAGTGGTCAAGAAGGACCAGACGCTCGCGTCGATCGCCACGGACAAGGCGGACAGCGACTTGCCGTCCCCCGCGGGCGGCCGCGTCTCCAAGCTGCTTGCGGCCGAGGGCGACGTGGTCGCGGTCAAGACGGTCATCGCGCGGATCGACGAGAGCGTGCAGACGCCGGCGGCAAACCTTTCCCCCCCGGCGGCCCCGCCCGCGGCGCCTCCGTTGGCCCCCGCGATCGCGGCGCCTTCCCCGCCCGCGGCGCCGCCGGCCCCCGTTCCGGCGCAAGCGTCGCCAAGGAGCGCAGCCAGCGCGCTCGCCACGCCGACCGTGCGCAAGGCCGCCCTCGAGAACGACGTGGATCTCGAGCGCGTCCAGGGAACGGGCGAGCGCGGGCGTGTGACCAGGGACGACGTGATGCGGGCGGCCAATCCGCCGGCTGCCAGCCCGGCTCCCCCCGTCTCGACGCGGGCGTCCACGCCTCCCCCCGCGCCGCCGCCCGCCATCGAGCGCCCGCAGACACGCGCCACGCCGCAGACGCAGCAGATCGCGCAGATGATCAACACGGGCGGCGGCTTCGTCCCGCCGATCCCCGGCG